>JAABUN010005019.1_pt1 | contig 17033 bp, 14 predicted proteins | sample 5559311 | NCBI WGS metagenome assembly JAABUN01 (sample SAMN10711877, study PRJNA513370) | rock metagenome | isolation source: Antarctica rocks | place: Antarctica: Victoria Land, Siegfried Peak sud
CGATCTCAGACCGCGGGACGCCGGCATCGACGGCGGCCACAGCCCGCTCGCGGAGATCGACGGAATGGCGGGTGCCCATCGCCGGATCTTGCCATAGCGGCAGAACTTGCGCACGCGGCTCTAGGCGCGGCGGACCGTACGACGGAGGCGTCGTCCGGCGCCGCGGGCGGCGCGCCCGGACCATCGCAGACTCCTGGAGGCGACCCAGCGCAGCATCGCGCGGCAGGCGGCAAGATCGTCGTCGATGGACGTATCGGTCAGACCGGCGGCGGCGAGGCGCTCGGCGGCGACCTCCGGCGGACAGGCGTGGAGTGCCAGGCGCAGCGCCAGCAGCAGCACCAGCACGTCATCGAGCTGACCGGCGACCGGGATAATGCCCGGCACCAGGTCGATTGGCGACACCGCGTAGGCGCCACCGAGCCCAACGGCCACCTTGGCACCGCGTGGCACACGGGAGTCGAGGCTGAGACCGATCGCGAGCTGGAGATATCGCGGCAGTCGCTTCGCCACCTGCCAGAACCGATCCAGCACCGGGTCGACCCGACCAACTGCCTCCCCGAGGGGATCGGCCCCGGTTGGCCCCGTAGTGTCGGCACGGGGACCATCAGCTGGCCGATTGGAATCGTGCATCGATTACTCCAGCAACAAGAGAGACAAGGTAGACCCTGAAGGCGGAGTCGGTCGCCGCCGTGACCTCGCCGCCCGGGTCTCGCCCGGGCGGCGGTCTCGATGCTGCCGCCAGCCATGTAGTACAGGCGTCGCCCACCAGGGATGCCATCGCGGGGGCACGGCAACCGTCATGGTAGCCTGGAGATTCGTCGATGTCTCGCGGCGATTCGTCATCACTCCGAACAAGGAGCCGATCAGGATGACTACGACCGGATACGTCGCTCGACCCAGGACCGCTCTGGGTTGGGTCTTTGTTCTTTCGCTCGTGATCGCGAGCGGAGTCGGGGGCGCCGCTCGACCACACTCCGCGCTTGCCCAGGATGCCTCGCCGGTGGCGACACCGATCGGTGACGGAGCCCGGCTCTTTGCCCTTCCTGGCGACGCCGTCTTCCCCGAGGGTGTCGCCTATCAGCCGGAGACCGGCGCGTTCTTCGCTGGCAGCTCAGCTGATGGCACGATCTTCCGGGGCGATGTTGCAACCGGGACGGTCGAGGTCTTCTCCCCGGCCGGGGCGGATGGGCGAACCTCCGCGGCCGGCATGAAAGTCGATCCTGATGGCCGTCTCTTCGTGGCCGGTGGACAGAGCGGCACGGTCTGGGTCTATGACACCGGGACCGGCGGGCTGCTGACCCAGGCCAGCAATGGTCTCGGCCCGAACACCTTCCTCAACGACATCGCCCTGACTGAGGATGGCGACGCCTATATCACCGACTCCTTCAACCCGATCCTCTTCCGCCTCGCGGCCACAGCGATCCCCAGCGCCCCGCTTTCGACCACGCCGAGCGCCTCCGGCACGCCGGCCGCTTCGGCGCAGCTGGAAGCGGCGATCGATCTCTCCGGCTCGGTCGTCCCGTTCGGCGAGGGGTTTAACCTCAATGGGATCGCCGCCGTGCCAGGGGGACAGGTGCTGCTCGTGGTCCATAGCAGCACCGGTGGGCTCTACCGGATCGATCTCGCGAGCCAGGAGGTGACAGAGGGCGATCTTGGCAACGCGACGCTCACCAATGGCGACGGTATGGCGCTCCGGGACTGGGTGCTCTATGTGGTGCGTAACGCCGATGGCGTGATCGTGCCGGTGACGATGGCGGACGACTTCACCAGTGGCGACGCGGCGGAGGGGTTCAGCCATCTGGGGCTCGCGTTTCCGACGACGATCGCCCCGTACGATGGCTGCCTGCTGGTCGTCAACTCCCAGTTCGACAAGCGCCAAGCGGGCGAGCCGGTGCTTCCCTTCACCGTCGCCGGCATTCCGATTCCACTATCGGAGCTACCCGAGGGAACTCCGGCGGGTGAGACCGCGGCCGTGGCGACCGCCACCGGCGGCTGCTAACTCCCCGCCAGCCATGACCGGACCGGGCAGGAGAGCAGGCTGTTGACAGGGCCTGTCTCCTCTGCTACGGTCCGGGCACGGTTCTTCGTGAACCGGAACCGAAGATCGAAGCGACGATGAGGACGAGTACCTGGCGGGTACGGATCAGAGAACCGCGGTCGCTGCGAAGCGGGACCGGAAACGCCAGCGAAGAAGACCTCGGAGCTCCGTCCCGAACGGCCGCGACCCGCGCGGCTGAGTAGGCGACGGCGGACGGCTCACCAGAGCCAACCGGCCCCCGTTAGCGGGCCGCCGCATCGCGCGACTCCGGTTGCGCCGTGCGGGTGAGACCGTCGCCCATCCGGGCGCGGTGAAGTGGGGTGGTACCACGGGCAGACATCGCTCGTCCCCGACCGGGGATCGGCGGTGTTTTTTTTTACCCGTCACGCTCCCCGAGTTGCGGTGTCGCCGCTGGCCGGACCGTCCGGTCAACCCGCCGAGGGAGGTACCCCGTGCTCGATCGTTCCCTTTTCCATATCGACCATCTGTGGTCCCGCTCCTCGTCACTCCTCGCGGCTCACGCCCCACGCTGGCCCGGCCAGCGACCCCGCTCCAAACGCTAGGCGTCCCGGGTCGCCCACGTCGCGGCCCGGCGACGCCGTCCCCCACTACTCCATCTAGCACCCCTGATGTCATGCCGTTCCTCGCCAGCGAGGTCAGTGTGAACCCGGCGGTTCCCGCGTGACCGACGCCGGTGGTGTCGGCTGCCCGCACGCCTGATCTCGTCGTGCGGTCCTGGCTCACGGCCGCGCCGCGCCTGTCTGGCTCTACTCAACCTTGGCCCCTACCTGTCTGCCATAACGATCTGCCGACCACCTGCCACCCGTTCTGTTGGATCGACTGAGAAGGAGACGTGCCATGACCACCGGAACCTCGATCTCCGATCGCCTCACCGGCAGCTTCACCGCCCTGATCACGCCGTTTCGCCAGGGGCGTGTCGATGAGGCCGCGCTGCGCGGTCTGGTCGATCATCAGCTCGATCACGGCACCGCCGGTCTGGTGCCGTGCGGCACCACCGGCGAAGCGGCGACGATGCGCGACGCCGAGCAGGACCGGGTCATCGCCACCGTCGTCGAGCGCGCTGCCGGTCGCGTGCCGGTGATCGCCGGCACGGGCGGCAACGACACCCGCCATGCGATCGAGCGAACGCGGCGTGCCCGTGCCCTCGGCGCCGATGCGGCGCTGGTCGTCGCCCCCTACTACACCAGGCCGACCCAGGACGGCCTGATCGCGCACTTCACCGCGATCGCCGCCGCTGTCGATCTGCCGATCGTGCTCTACAACGTCCCGGGCCGGACCGGGGTCAACATCTCCCCGGAGACAGTGGCGCGGCTGGCGACCGTGCCGGGGATCGCTGGCATCAAGGAGGCGAGCGGTGTCGTCGATCAGGTGAGCCAGATCGTTCGCGAGACACCGCCGTCCTTCGCCGTCCTCTCCGGTGACGATTCCCTGACGCTGCCGATCGTGAGTGTTGGCGGCCGGGGTGTCATCTCGGTCGTCGCGAACCTGGTGCCCGGCGCCATGGCGCGACTGGTCGCCGCGTCGCTCACCGATGATCTGACCACGGCGCGGGCCTGGCACCACGATCTCTTCGATCTCTGCCGGGCGATGTTCCTCGACAACAACCCGATCGCCGTCAAGACGGCGGCGGGGCTGCTCGGTCTCTGCTCGCCGGAGATGCGTCTCCCGCTGACCCCGATGAGTGAGGCGAACCGGCGCCGCCTGGAAGCGGCACTGGCGGCCTGTCCGCATGTGCGGCCGGTCGCCGTGGCCGCCTGAGGGGTCGCGGAGTATCGCCCGGTCCGGATGCTGTGCGGTCGGTCCTTGTCTGGAACGACGGGGCCCGGCCGCCAGCGTCCGTTGGGAGCCATGGTGGGAGAGGAACGATGGTACGAATCGCGATTGCTGGAGCCATGGGACGAATGGGGCGGGCCGTGGCCGCGGCGGCGGTCGACGCCCCCGATATGACGGTGGTGGCGGGGATCGTTCGGGCGGGGTCGGCCGCAATCGGCGAGCGCTGGGATGCCGCCCCGGCGGCCCGGCTCGTTGCTGATGCTACAAGCGTCTTCCCTGAGGCTGATGTCGTGATCGATTTCACGGCGCCCGGTGTCGTGGCCGGGCTGGCGGCGGCATGTGTCGCCGCTCGCCGGCCGCTGGTCTGCGGCACGACCGGTCTGGCGTCAGAGGACCTTGCGGCGCTGGAGGTCGCGGCGACCTCGATCCCGGTCTTCTACGCCCGGAACATGAGTCTCGGGGTCCAGAGCCTGGTCGACCTCCTGCCGGGGCTGGTGCGGGCGCTCCGGGGCTACGACGTGGAGATCGTCGAGACGCATCATCGCCACAAGACCGACGCGCCGTCCGGGACGGCGCTGGTGCTGGCCGAGGCGATCGCGCGGGTGCGGGGCATTGCGCTAGTCGAGCATCTGACCCACGGCCGGTCAGGGGTGGCGCCCCGGCAACCAGGGGAGATCGGGATGCATTCGGTGCGCGGCGGAGGCATCCTCGGGGAGCACACGATCCTCTTCGCCAATGACGGGGAGGAAATCCGGCTCGTCCACCGCGCCGCCGGTCGCCAGACCTTCGCACTCGGCGCGCTCGATGCCGCGCGATTCGTCGCCGGCCGCGCTCCTGGGTGGTATGGAATGGCCGATCTCTCCCGCGCGCCCGCGAATGAGGAACCGCCAACCCTTCCGCATCCTCAACCGCCCCCGCGCTGAGCGAGCCCGCTGCCAGGCGGCCGTCCCGCCAAATGGTGTGTATCGGAGAGGCATCGGCGGAGGCCACGAGCGGGGAGATATCGCGGGTCGTGGCTGTGCTTCGCTGCCTGTGCTTGACCTGACTACATGCTCGGCTGCTGCCTGTCAACGCGGTCCAACGACCTTTGTGCCGGTTGACCAGATGCCTCCCTACGCCGCGGCACTGAATGCTGCTACCATCCCCCGTGCTTCGGAGTCAACGACGGCCGCGTTGGGCGGTCTGGCGGCGTGACGCGGGGAACAGGGGGGTTGAACATGGCAAAGCGGAGGTACGGGCCGCTGGCGGTCCGGCGAATGGTCCTGGCGCTGCTCTTCCTGGTGCCGATCATGGTCGCCATCCAGGGAAGCGTCCCGGCGGCCCGCGCTCAAGACAAGGTCGTGGTGACCATCGTCACCGATACGGCTGGTCTCGGCGACCAGAACTTCAATGACCTGGCCAAGCGTGGTCTCGACAAGGCGGCGGCCGAACTTGGTGTAGACCCCAAGGTGATCGAGAGCCGTGACGCGGCGCAGTACGTGCCGAATTTGACGGCGGCGGCCGAGCAGAGCGACCTCACAATCGGCGTCGGGTTCCTCCTGACCGATGCGATCGCCGAGGTCGCGAAGCAGTACCCCGATAAGAAGTTTCTGCTGATCGACTCGGTCGCTGAGGCGGACAACGTCGCCTCGGTCGTCTTCCGCGAGAATGAGGGCGCCTTCCTGGCTGGGGTGGTGGCCGGACTGACGACCAAGACCAACAAGGTCGGCGTCGTCGCCGGGCAGAAGATTCCGCCGGTCGTGCGCTACGTCGTCGGGTTCGAGGCGGGCGCGAAGTCGGTCAACCCACAGGTGGAGGTGATCGTCGCCTACGCCGACACCTTTAGCGACCCGACCCTCGGGAAGGAGCTGACGCTCGCCCAGTTCAACCAGGGTGCGGACATCGCCTTCCCGGTCGCCGGAAAGACCGGCGTCGGCACCTTCGACGCGGCCAAGGAGAAGGGCGCTGGCTTCTACGTCATCGCCGCTGACACCGACCAGAGCCAGCTCGGCGCCGAGCAACAGCTCGCCGTCGCGACCAAGGGCGTTGATACCGCCGTCTACCGGGTCAGCGAGCAGGTCGTCAACGAGCAGTTCGCCGGTGGCATCCAGTCGCTGGGAATCAAGGAAGGCGGCATCGGCCTCGCCACCCCGGGCGATAAGGTCGCGCCGGATGTGCTGGCGGTTGCCAAACAGTACGAGACGGCGATCGTCGATGGCCGGTTGAAGGCGCCGGCTGACGAGGCGGAGCTGGCGGCGTTCACGCCGGTCGCTCCCGATGCCCTCGGCACCCCGGTGGCCGGGACACCGGTCGCCACCCCCGCTCCGTAGAGACGCACTCAGGGGCTGAACGGGGCGCCAGGTCTGACGCTCCGTTCAGCCCTACCTCGGATTTCCTTCCGGTCACGCGGCCTGCTACACTCGCCGTACGATCCTCGCCTGTCCCTCGGCCCCCTGGGTCACCCACGCGTCGTCCGGAGGATGAGGTTGGACCACGGGCAGCGAGCCGTCTCCGCCGTTGAGATGCGGGGCATCGTCAAGCGGTTCCCCGGTGTCGTCGCCAACGACGGCATCGACCTCATCGTCGAGCGAGGGGAGATTCACGCCCTCCTCGGCGAGAACGGCGCCGGCAAGTCGACGCTGATGAACGTCCTCTTCGGCATCTATCGGGCGGACGAAGGGGAGATTCGCGTCGAGGGGCGGCCGGCCCAGTTCCTCGGCCCCCGTGACGCCGTGGGCGCCGGTCTCGGCATGGTCCATCAGCATTTCATGCTGATCCCCCGGTTTACCGTCGCTGAGAACGTGATCCTCGGCGCCGAGGGGGAGGGCGGTCTCCGCCTCGACCGGCGGGCCGCCTCGCGCCGGGTTGGCGAGCTAGCCGAGGTGTATGGGCTACGGGTCGATCCCGATGCCCGGCTCGGCGATCTCCCGGTCGGCATGCAGCAGCGGGTGGAGATCCTGCGGGCGCTCCATCAGGGGAGCCGGACGTTGATCCTCGACGAGCCGACGGCCCTGCTAACGCCCCAGGAGGTGGACGAGCTGTATGGCATCCTCCATCGCCTCCGTGAAGGGGGTGGGACGATTATCTTCATCACCCACAAGCTGCGCGAGGTCGCCGCGATCAGCGACCGGGTGACGGTCATCCGGCGGGGCCAGACCGTCGGCACCCGTCCGACCGCGGCGACGACCGCCGCCGAGCTGGCGGAGCTGATGGTCGGGCGCGAGGTGGTGCTGCGGGTCGATCGCCCTCCTGCATCGCCCGGCGAGTCGATCCTGACGGCCGAGGGGATCAGCTGTACCGGGACCCGGGGTGAAGCCGCCCTGCGTGGGATCGATCTCTCGGTGCGCCGGGGCGAGATCGTCGGCATCTGCGGCGTCGAGGGGAACGGCCAGAGCGAGCTCGTCGAGGTGCTGTCCGGTCTGCGTAAACCTGATGGCGGTCGGGTGCTGCTCAACGGCCAGGAGATGACCGGCGCCGACCCGACCGCCCTGCGGCGGGCGGGCGTCTCCTATATCCCGGAGGACCGGCACGGCCGCGGCCTGGTACTCGACTTCTCCCTCTCGGAGAACGTGCTGCTCGGCAATGTCGACGACGAGCCATTTAGCCACGGCGGCCGGATTGACCGCGGCGCTACCGGGGCGATCACGCGGGAGCTGATGGATCGCTTCGACGTGCGCGCGCCATCGATCCAGACCCCGGCGCGTTCGCTGTCTGGCGGCAATCAGCAGAAGCTGATCATCGCCCGCGAGCTGCACCGGGAGCCGGATATGCTGCTCGCGATTCAGCCGACGCGGGGTCTCGATGTCGGCGCGATCGAGTTCGTCCACCGTCGCCTCGTCGCCGAGCGGGACGCCGGTCGCGGGGTGCTGTTGATCTCCTTCGATCTCGATGAGGTGCTCGATCTGAGCGATCGGATCCTGGTTATCTGCGGAGGATTGATCGTCGGCGAGTTCATGAGTGGTCGGGTCTCACGGACCGAGCTTGGCTTGCGGATGGGGGGCCAGGGAGGCGATGAGCAACCGCTCGTTGCAGACTGAGCGACCGGCGCGGCGAGCCACCCAGGCATCGTGGTTCGGGTCGGCGCTCTCGACCGCGCTCTCCTCGCTCGGCGCGGTCGCGGTGGCTCTCCTGCTGGGCGCGTTGATCATCGTGCTTTCCGGGGACGACGCGGTCACGGCCTACCGCGCGCTCTTCACTGGCGCCTTTGGCGGGGTCAAGCCGCTGGCCGAGACGCTGGTCGCCGCGATCCCACTGATCTTCGGTGGTCTCGCCTTCGCCGTCGCCTACCGGGCCGGTCTCTTCAATATCGGAATCGAAGGACAAATGGTCTTCGGTGGCATCGTCGCGGGGATCGTCGGTGCAATCGATCTCGGCTTGCCGGCGATCGCGCATCTGCCGATCGCGCTGGCGGCGGCGGCACTGGCGGGAGGGCTTTGGGGGGCACTCCCCGGTCTGATGAAGGCGCGGTTCGGTGCCCATGAGGTGATCACGACGATCATGCTCAACTACGTCGCCTTTCGGGTCAGCACCTACCTGATCGGGAAGGATGACCTCGTCAAGGTCGTGAACCCCAGCCTCCAGGCGACCGATGCCGCCCGGCCGGAAGCGCGGCTCCCCCGTCTGATCGATGGCACCCGGCTCCACGCCGGTCTGATCGTCGCGCTCCTGGCGGCGGCGATCCTCTGGTACATCCTCTTCCGCACCACCCTCGGCTATCGCCTGCGCGCCGTTGGTCTTAGCCGGGGCGCGGCCGCCTACGCCGGGTTCTCCTGGGGCCGCACGATCGTCCTGGCGATGCTGATGAGCGGCATTCTCGGTGGGCTGGGCGGCGCGAGCGAGACGCTGGGCCTGCAGGGACGCTATTACAACGTCAGCTCCGGCTACGGCTTCACCGCCATCGCCGTTGGCCTCGTCGGACGAAATCACCCGGTCGGCGTGATGCTGGCGGGGCTCCTGTTTGGCGCGCTGAGCAGCGGCGCGACCCGGATGCAGAATACTGCCGGCACATCGAAGGATCTGGTCCAGGTCCTGATTGGACTGGTCATTCTCTCGATCGCGGCCTTCTCGGCGGTGGAACGCTTCCAGAATCGCCGGCGCGCCGCCACGACCGCTCGTCGGGCGACCGCGGGAGACCGCGCCTCGGGTGTCGCGGTCGAGCCGGAACTGGAAGCGGGGACGCCGCCCCCGGCGGTCTAGCGGTGATCCGCGAGGATCGACAGGGATGGCTGTGAGTATGGAATGGGGTGAATTCGATCGTCCAGGCATCCACGGAGCGATCGATCGGCTTCGCCATGAGCCCGGACCAGATGAAGGTGAGCGAGGCGCTGTGACCGGCGGCGAGCACCCTGATTCGGGGCGATCGCACGGCAAGATGGCGACGAGAGGGGGCCTGCGCTGAACGATTTCTTCTCGGTCGCGCTCCTGACAGCGACCCTGCGCTCGGCGTCGCCGCTGATCTTTGCCGCGATGGGCGGGCTCATCTCCGAGCGGTCGGGCATCGTCAATCTGGCGCTGGAAGGACTGATGCTTCTTGGCGCCTTCGCTGCCGCCGCCGGGAGTGACGCGACGGGGGATCCGTTCCTTGGTCTGCTGATCGGGGTGGCGGCGGCGACCGCTGGCGCGGCGATCCTTGCCGTCTGGTGTATCTCCCTGCGTGCCGATCAGGTCGTTGCGGGGACGGCGATCGTGCTGCTCGGGACCGGCCTGACCGCGTTTCTCGTCCAGCGCATTTGGGGACAGGCGGGCGGATCGCCGACGGTTGAGCGCCTGCCGAGCATCGGCGGTGGGTTGAATGTCCTGGTGCCGGTGGCGTTCCTGCTCGTGCCGGTCGTGCATGTGGCGCTGTTTCACACCAGGGCCGGGTTGCGGGTGCTGGCCGCGGGCGAGCACCCGCGAGCCGCCGAGAGTGTCGGGATCAATGTCGCCCGCTATCGATACGCCTGTGTCTTGATCAGCGGCATCCTCTCGGGGTTCGGCGGGGCGTATCTCTCGATCGGCGACCTCTCCCAGTTCACCACCAATATGACCGCCGGGCGCGGGTTCATCGCGCTGGCCGCGGTCATCTTTGGCAACTGGACCCCATTTGGTGCGCTCGGTGCGGCGCTCCTCTTTGGGTTCGCGCAGGCGCTTCGGTTCCAGGTGCAGGCGCTGGGTCTCCCGATCTCCCAGGATGTCATCATTGCCCTGCCATACCTGCTCACCCTGGTGGCGGTGACCGGGCTCGTCCGGAATCCCCGTCCCCCGGCCGGTCTCGGGCAGCACCCGACGGCGGGCTAGAGGCGCCGGCACTGGTGAGGCGCGGACCCAGCCGGGCGCCTATCGTTCACCCGAGAGTCATCCCCTGGGAGGCCGCCTGATAGCCGAGATGCAGGGTCCATCTGAGCGACCACGCCTGCTCTGTCCGCCTCGGCTGCGGACGCTGGAGGGAGATGGGCTCGCGGGCGCTCGCCACGCCAGCTGGCTCGAGCTCTTCTACGACCTTGTCTTCGTCGTGATCGTTGCCGAGCTGGCGCACAAGCTCGAAGGGCGGGTGTCGTGGCCGGGTGTGGCGGCCTTCGCGGCGCTCTTCGTCCCCGTCTGGTGGTGCTGGGTCGGGACGACCTTCTACGCCGACCGCTTCGACACCGACGACCTGGTCCACCGGCTGGCGACCGCGGTTCAGATGGTGGCGGTCGGGGTCATGGCTCTCAACGTCCATGACGGCCTCGGCAGCAGCTCGACAGGATTCGCGGCTGGCTACGTGGCCGTGCGGATCGTGCTGGTCGTGCTCTACCTCGGGGCCCGCGCCAGCGAACCGGCGACCCGCTCCCTGACCAGCTACTACAGTGCGGGGTTTGCGATCGCCGCCGCCTTCTGGTTGGCGTCGATCTTCGTTCTGGCACCGGTGCGGTTCGTCCTTTGGGGCGTCGGGCTGGCGGTCGATTTCGGCACGCCCCTTTCCAGCCGGCACCTGCAGGTCCGGGCGCCGCTTGATGCATCACACCTCCCGGAGCGGTTCGGTCTCTTCACGATCATCGTGCTCGGCGAGGCGGTGGTCAGTGTTGTTCAGGGGATTGCCGGGCAGGAGTGGCGGGTCGCGTCGGCGACGGTCGCCGCGCTCGGCTTCACCGTGGCGTTTACGCTCTGGTGGATCTACTTCGACAACGTCGAGGAGTCGGCCATCCGGCGCTTACGCACCGCCGGGCAGATCTGGCTCTATGCCCATCTCCCGCTGGTGATGAGCATTGTCGCCCTCGGCGTCGGGGTTGAACATGCCATTCTCACCAATCGGGGAGCGCTTCCCGATGCTGAGCGCTGGCTGCTCTGTGGAGCGATGGCCCTCGGGATGACGGCGATGGGCGCCGTGCATCTAGCAAGCCTGACCACCACCGCGGCGCTTCGCTGCGAAGTCAAGGCGCGGTACCGCTTCGGTGGCGCCGTTGCCGCGCTCGCCGTTGGGGTCGTCGGAGCGGGTTGGGGACCATTGCCGGTGATGCTTTCACTGGCGGCGATCGGCACTCTCCAGGTCGTGTCAGATGTCCTCGGCCGGGACGATCTGGCGCACCACGCCGGCCAGGCCGATAGGGCGCTGCCCGATGGCGCCGCTGACCTCGATGAGACGGCATTCGACCGGCCCCGGTAGTCTCGCCCCATCGTGGCGCGGGAGACAGTCCGGGCCAACTATGGGACTATAGTCCTGTTGAGCGCGGTCTCCTGTCGGCCTAGACTAGAGCGTGACGGAGGCGAAGGCCCGAGAGGTGCGCTTTATCGCATGGCCTTCTCAGCCCCTTCCGATCGGCGGTGCGTCGATTCCGAAGGTTCCTCATTCCCGCCGGACCCCGGAACATGCATTCCTCAGGGGCGGGCGGACCTCCGACCGAAAGCAGCACGCGGAGTTGCGGCGATGATGTCGCCGAAAGGACAATCGGATGAGCGACACCATCAGTATCCTGATCGTCGAGCGCGAGCCGCTCTTTCGCCGCGGACTCGCGGGTTGTCTCGTGGGCGATGCGGAGCTGGACCTGGTTGGAAGCGCTGCCACCGCTGACGAAGGCTACCGGGTGGCGGACAATCTACTCCCCAATGTCGTCCTCGTCGGCACGACGCTACCCGACGCCCCTGGGTTGGCCGCCGCCGCTGAGCTGCGCCGTCGTTTTCCGGCCATGGCGACGGTGGTGGTCGCGGACACCGAGACCGATGATGAGCTTTTCTCTGCCATTCGGGCCGGGGCGTCCGCGTACTGCGGCAAAGATATCCCGGAAGAAGATTTGATCGCCCTGATCAAAAGGGCCGCGACCGGCGAGTACGTGATCAACGAGCAGCTGCTCAGCAAGCCGTACGTGGCCGCACGAGTGCTCGAACAGTTCCGCGCCGCGACCTCCAGCGACCTTGCGCCCACCAGCGCCTTCGCTCCCCTCACCGACCGGGAGCTGGAGATTCTCAAGAAGGTCAGCGACGGCATGACCAACGCCGAGATCGGCTTTGCCCTGGGGATCAGCGCCCAGACGGTCAAGAACCACGTCACGTCGATTCTGCGGAAGCTGGCTGTCAACGACCGCACCCAGGCGGTGGTGATGGCCTTGCGCCGCGGCTGGCTCTCGATCGACGAGGACCCCAACGCATCAGGCAACGGCGTGGGATCGATGTCCACCCGCAGCCGCAGCGGCTGATCCGGACGCCCTCGGTGCAGGCGAGGAGCAGATCGGCGGTCACCCGGGGCATCGTATCCATGATGCTCCCCGGGGCAGCATCGCCAGTCGTGACGCCTTAATGGCAATCGGAGGAGCGGACTATGGATGATCGGGAGACGCCAGCGGCGGATGTGGCCCAGATCCTGGCTGGTGCCCATGCGTACATCCAGACGCTGCCCCAGCTTGAACGGGAGATTGCGACGATGGCCGCCGCTGGCGCTCCGCTGTGGGAGATCGCGCAACAGACCCGGATCAGCGAGGGCGCCGTCGCGCGCACCGTCGATTCGGTCGTCGTCGCCGCGACTGGCCGGATCATGCACCCGGTCGAGACGGGTGGTCTTGGCGCCGATACCGACCCGGGTGTCACCGGCGGATACGGCGATACCAGGTTTGGCGGCATCGACACCGAGCCCACGCTGGACAACCGCGAGCCAGACGAAGACGCGTCCTCCGAATTGGGCCGTTGATTCCAGATCCACCGTGCCTCGATCAGCGAGCAAGGTACCGCTAGTGGCGTTGCTTGGTGCGCCCTCCCGGCTGTCGCTTCGGTCACGGTAGGTCAACTCGCCCATCGCTGCTAGTCTTCCCGGCATGCCATTCCCGGCACCCTTACCGACCGCATTCGGCCGGGTCGGTAGAATGCCCTGGGTCAATGACACGGCCGGATCGTGATGGTTGCCGGCAGGCCAACGAGGAAGGTGTCGGCGTTCATGGTTCTTTACAGGTCTGGCGGCGCTCAGGTGCAGCTCACGGACGATCCGGGGCCGATCGGCACATGATGCCGCACGTTGCGGTAAGAAAGGGCTGAATGTACTCCGACGACGAGGTGGCGGCGCTGTATGACGTGCTCAACGCATGGGGGCCGAGCGACGACTTCTACCTCGCGCTGGTGATGGAGGCTCAATCAGCGCTCGATGTCGGTTGCGGTACGGGAGCACTGCTGCACCGGGCCCGGCATGCCGGCCACGCTGGACGGCTGTGCGGTGTCGATCCGGACCGCGCGATGCTCGGTCTGGCGCGGCGCCGCGCCGACATCGAGTGGTTTGCCGGCACGGCGGCGTCGATGGCCTGGAACGGCGAGTTCGACCTCGCCACGATGACCGGCCATGCCTTCCAGGTCCTCATCAGCGACGACGAGTTGCGCGCCTCGCTCACCGCGATCCGCCGAGCGCTCGGCGCTGGTGGTCGTTTCGCGTTCGAGACCCGGAATCCGCTCGGGCGAGCGTGGGAGAGCTGGAATCCGCGGAACGCCACGGACGTCGTTGACCACTCGGGCCGGCCAGTCCGCGTCTCGCACGAGGTGGAATCGGTCGTTGGCGATGTCGTCACGTTGACCGAAACGACGAGCGAGCCGGGTGGCGCCTCGTTACGCGTGGACCGTGGCAGCCTCCGCTTCCTCGACATCGACGTGCTTGCGGGCTTCCTCACCGGCGCCGGCTTCGAGATCGAGGCCCAGTACGGTGGTTGGTCCCGGGAATCGCTCGGCCTAACCAGTCCCGAGATCATCACCGTCGCCCGGGTCTAAAGCTGACCCCGTCTTCGGCGCCAGCAACGCACGCCCTAGTTCCGCGCTCGTCGCCGCTCCATCACCCGCTTCCGCGCCTGAAGGGGCGCCCTCTCTCTTCTCCTTACCCCGACGTGCCCGATTCCAGCGTGACCGCTCCCACCGCCCTGGTCGGGACGACGGCACCACCCATCGATCCCGGCCCGCGCCGCGTGCCATACGCGACAGCATTCCCGGCGCTCCTATCGACCGCATCCGATTGGGTCGGTAGAATGCACCGATTCAACGCGACCAGATCGTGACGGTCGCCGTCGGGGCAACGAGGAAGGGGTCAGCGTTCATGGTCCTCAGCAGGTATGTCGGCGCCCAGGTGCGGCGCAAGGAAGATCCGCGACTCATTACCGGTTCCTCGATGTATGTCGACGATCTCCGTCTGCCGGGGATGCTGCACATCGCGCTCGTGCGGTCGCCCTATCCTCATGCCACGATTACGGAGATCGATACGAGTGCGGCGCTGACGATGCCCGGCGTCGTCACCGTCGTTACCGGTGAGGAGTTGGCCGCCTTCTGTGGTCCGCTGGAAGGGGGATCGAGCGAAGGAGGCAGCGGCGAGCAGGGCGACCGCGATGAGGGGGCGGCGGACGAGATTCCCACCCCAGCGACCTGGGCCATCGCCCGCGATCGCGTCCGTTTCGTCGGGGAGGCGGTCGCCGCGGTCGTGGCCCGCTCCCGCTATCAGGCCGAGGATGCCGCCGAGGCGGTCGACGTCAGCTACGAGCCGCTACCAAGCATCGCCAACCCGGAGCAGGGACAGGCCACCGGCGCCGCGCTGCTCTACGATGAGATCGCCGGCAACATCGGCATGCGTTGGGACCGCGTTCACGGCGATCTGAAGGCCGCGTTCCAGGGCGCACCGGTGACGACCAAACAGCGGATTCGCTCCCAGCGCCTCTGCGGGGTGCCGATGGAGACGCGCGGGATCGCCGCCGCCCCCGATCCGCTCACCCAGGGTCTGACAGTCTGGACCTCGACCCAGGCCCCCCACTGGAATCGGAATGACATCGCTGGGGCGCTCGGTCTCAGCACCACCCAGGTGCGCGCCATCGCCCCGGAGGTTGGGGGCGGGTTTGGCGTCAAGATCGGCTCCTATCAGGAAGATTTCATCGTCGCGGCGCTGGCCCACAAGCTGAAGCGACCGGCAAAGTGGATCGAGACCCGCAGCGAGAATTTCCTCGTCACTCATCATGGCCGCGATCAATGGGCCGACATTGAGATAGCCGCCGATCGGAACGGCAAGCTGCGCGGTCTGCGGATCAATGTCGTCCAGGACCTCGGCGCCTACGCCAAGGGGACCGACCTGCCCGAATTGACCGGTCGGATGGCGGCCGGCTGCTACGACATCCCGGCGCTGGAGTTCCACGCGATCGGCGTCTACACCAACACGATGGCGGTCGGCGCCTACCGCGGCGCCGGGCGACCGGAGGCCGCGTTCTACATCGAGCGGGCGATGGATCTGCTCGCCGATGAGGCGGGTCTCGATCCCGCCGAGGTGCGGCGGATCAACTTCATTCCGCCGTTCGATCACTCCTACACCACGGCGACTGGCGAGCAGTACGACACCGGCGACTACGACAAGGCGCTGACCAAGGCGCTGGAGGTCTCCGGCTACGAGGAGCTGCGCCGCCAGCAAGCGGAGGGGCGAAAGGAGGGTCGCTATCTCGGGATCGGCCTCGCCTCCTATGTCGAGATCTGCGGCTTCGGTCCCTTCGAGAGCGCAACGGTCCGGGTCGAGCCGAGCGGCGACGTTACCGTCTATACCGGCATCTCGCCACACGGGCAGGGCCAGGAGACAACCTTCTCCCAGCTCGCCGCCGACAACCTCGGCGCCGACTTCGAGCGGATCTTCGTCCATCACGGCGACACCCTCAACACGCCGCAGGGGAACGGCACGATGGGGAGTCGCGGCCTGGCGGTCGGCGGTGGTGCGCTGATGCTCTCGATCGAGAAGGTTCGCAATAAGGCGAGCCGGATCGCCGCTCATCTTCTCGAAGCGGCGGTCGAGGATATCGAGCTGGCCGACGGTCGCTACCAGGTGCGCGGCGTGCCGGACCGGGGCGTGACGCTTGCCGAGATCGCCAAAGCCGCCTATGACGACGCCGACGATCTGCCAGCCGATATCGACGCGGGACTGGAATCGACCGATTATTTCCGGCCCGACGACGAGACCTTCCCCTTCGGGACGCATATCGCGGTCGTGGAAGTCTTCCCGGAGACCGGACAGGTCGAGCTGCGGCGCTTCATCTCCGTAGACGACCCGGGGGTCATCATCAGCCCGATGCTGGTCTCGGGGCAGGTTCATGGCGGACTCGCCCAGGGGATCGGTCAGGCGCTCTTTGAAGAGATCACCTACGACGATCAGGGTGAGATGATCACCGGCACGCTCAACGATTACGCCATCCCGCGGGCGGAAGCCTTCCCGACCTTTGAGACGCACCACACCGAGACGCCAACCTTCCTCAACCCGTTGGGGGCGAAGGGGATCGGCGAGGCGGCGACCATCGGCTCGACCCCGGCGACGGCGAATGCCGTCATCGATGCCCTGGAACCGTTCGGGGTGCGGCACGTCGATGTCCCCTGCACGCCCGAGAAGGTCTGGCGCGCCATCCAGGACGGCCAGGCGGCGCAGGCGACCGCCGCCGACTGATGGCATGACAAGACGTTGAACACAGGAACAACGACTGTTCCGGAGCACGCATCTCTGTCAAAGCAAGGAAAGGACCCGTGGCACCACGGACCAATGGTGGGCAGTCACAGTTGGTCATCGATCTTGAGCCCGAACCGCGCCGGAGGATCGAGGAGGTGGCGGGAAAGCGACAGTTCGCCGTCCGTGACTTGGTGGCGGCGTGACGAAACGCGGTGGTTCACCACGGGCCCGGCGATCGCATCGATTGGAGCCGTCTCTCCGTCCCCTCGTTCAGCCGCGATTAGGAATCGGAGGCGGACGCCGTCTACGATGAACTGAAGTAGAGGCGATGTGGTGCTCGTACCG
>JAABUN010005020.1_pt1 | contig 17032 bp, 16 predicted proteins | sample 5559311 | NCBI WGS metagenome assembly JAABUN01 (sample SAMN10711877, study PRJNA513370) | rock metagenome | isolation source: Antarctica rocks | place: Antarctica: Victoria Land, Siegfried Peak sud
GCGGGCTTGGCAGCAGGTTTGGCAACGGCTGTTTTAGCAGCGGCTGGTTTAGGCTTGGCAGTGGGGGCTTTCTGCGCCAATAAGCCCAGCGGGGCCAGCAGCAGCGCACTGGCGAGCATAATGCATGGTTTCATAAAGGTTATCGGACTAAAATGGGACACCTACTTAAGTTGGGTAAAGATACTGCCGCCGGCAAAATACGCCAGCCTAATTTTTTTATTGGCTAGGAGTGAAGGGCTTGGGGCATAAGTGCCCTTTTTTTCGCCTTCAATCCCTAAAAAAGCCGGTGCCGCTTGCGAAACTCCCGGCCCTACCCCTACCTTTGCACCTCCAAATGCCCTCGGGGTGTAGCGTAGCCTGGTATCGCGCCAGCATGGGGTGCTGGAGGTCGTAGGTTCGAATCCTGCCACTCCGACCGGGGAGCAAGTTTGCCCCACGAAAAAGCCCCCGACCTTCGGGTCGGGGGCTTTTTTAGGCAGCTTTGCTAAATTTGGATTCCCGCCGCGGAGCCGCCCCATCGGCCCCGCCAGTATTCGGGGTGTAGCGCAGCCCGGTAGCGCGCGTCGTTCGGGACGACGAGGCCGTAGGTTCGAATCCTGCCACCCCGACTGAGAACAAAAAAGAGGCTTCTTCCTTCATTGGAGAAAGCCTCTTTTTTGTTCTCAGTCGGACGTTGGTCAGGAGGTAAACTTTAGCTCCCAGTCGCATATAGCTTCCATTAACTCTAACAGAGCCAAGCCTTTGCTCGTTACGGTATAATGAACCTGAGGCGGTACATAATCCGGGTTGGGCTGCCGGCACACCAGCTTTTCGCGCTCCAGCTCACGCAGCCGCTTACCCAATATATTTTCCGATAAGGAGGGATACCGTTGCTTCAGTAGACTGAACTGCCGCTGCCCCTGCCGGATAGCATATAAAATCTGTAACTTCCAACGGGCGCTCAGCCGCTCCATCGTGGCGCTTAGTACGCAATCCTGCGCGAGAATAACCTGATTTAGCCGATTGGTAGACTGCTCTTTGGGTGAGTAGGACATGAGTTTGGTATGGCGGAAGGAGAAAAAAGCACTCACTTTTTAGTGAGTTATTGGGCTGACGCGCGCCAGCTTGGTCCTTTGCACAACAGTTACCCAGCTGCTTTGTGCAACGCCCGGTGGCGCTGAGCCGCACTGTTTTTTCTTTACTGCCCCTGGCATTTTAACTTATCATGATTCTAAAAACCTACCTGCGGGTCTTCACCGAAGATGCCGAGCAATCCCTACCCCTCCTAGAGCAGCTAGTGGGTAAAGCTCCCGACTTGCGCTTTAAAATGCCCGAGCACGGCCTGGAGATTATAGCTATTGGCGATTTCTGCGTGGTAGCTGGTTCCGCCCAGGTCCTCGCCCCCATCCGTCAGCTAATGGGACCGCTGATAGTTGACGACCTGACGGACACTACGGCCAGGCTGCTGGCGGCTGGGGCAACAATTACCAAACCCGAAGCCACGAGTCCGTCGGGCCGTTACCTGTACGCCCAGCACCCGGATGGCTTTCACGTGGAATATGTGCAGTGGAAGCCTGAACTGGTTGCCCAGTTCATCACTGCATCCTAATCCCGGTTTCTTATTTCACCCCTACCCGCAGCTCATCCACCTCATTCAGCCCAAACTGCTCCAAATAAAATGGCTGCCCGGTCAGGCCCAGGTCCTTAATCCCTTGCTCCGCCGCGCCGTAGAGCTTGCCGGGCGCCAGCAGGAAGCTCACGCCGCGCACGCGGGCAGCCACCACGCGCCGGCCCGCCGGCACCACGCGGTAGCGCCAGCCAGTGGGCAGCACGGCGGCCGTGTCGGGCACCAGCAGGCCCACGAAAGCCCGAATGGAGTCGTGCGCCGACTCGGGATTGTTGTAGTAGAGGTTGGCCAGCGGCGGGGGGGTAGGGCTGGCATCCTGCCGGGCCTTGGCCGCGCGAAACAGCTCGCCGAAGCGCGCGTCATCCGCTTTGCCGTGGAAGGGCTGGCCGGCCAGCAGCACGGGGGTTGCAGTGGTTTCGAGGGCCACCGTGGGCGTGCGCAATCCGCCCAGGTAGGCGTAAATGCCCAGGCCGATGGCGGTGAGGACGAGAACGAGGGGAAAGAAAAAACGCATCTTACTGAGTGAGGAATTGGAAATGAAGAATGAGAAATTGTCTTTAACAGCGCGGCTAGCTTTCGTTCGTCAGCCTCAATTCCTCATTCTTCATTCCCAATTCCTCATTCAGCCCCGCGCCCTTGTATTGCATCCGGTAGAGCTGGGCGTAGTAGCCGCCGAGGCGCAGCAGCTCGTCGTGGGTGCCGGTTTCCTTGATTTCGCCGCGGTCGAGCACGATGATGCGGTCGGCCTTCTGGATGGTGCTGAGGCGGTGGGCGATGACGAGCGCCGTGCGGCCTTCCATGAGCTTGTCGATGGCGCCCTGTATCATCTCCTCCGTCTCCGAATCAACGGACGACGTGGCCTCGTCGAGCACAATCACGCGTGGCTCGTACACCAGCGCCCGCACGAAGCTGATGAGCTGGCGCTGGCCCACCGAGAGCGTCGCGCCGCGCTCCATCACCGGGTAGTCGAGGCCGCCGGGCAGGCGCTCCATAAAGCGCTGGGCACCCACCAGGGCCGCCGCCTCCCAGATTTTAGCGTCGCTGATGTCGGCGTTGCCGAGCGTGATGTTGGCGCGGATGGAGCCGGCAAACAGGAACACGTCTTGCAGCACTACCCCTATCTGGCGGCGCAGCTGGCTCAGGTCGTAGTCGCGCAGGTCGTGGCCATCGACCTTAATGTGGCCCTGCTGAATGTCGTAGAAACGCGACAGCAGGTTGATAATGCTGGTTTTGCCCGCGCCGGTCGCGCCCACGAAGGCCACCGTCTGGCCCGGCTGCACGTGAAAGCTGATATCGCGTAGCACCCACTCGGGGGTATCGGTTGGGCCATCCTGCTGGTTAGCTTCGCTGTCCTGACGGTTGTAGGCAAACCACACGTGGTCGAACTCTACCTCGCCTTGCAGCTGCGGCACGGCCAGGGTGCCCGAGCTGGAAATCAGGTCCTTACTATCCAGTAGTCTGAGCAGACGCTCGGTGCTCACCAGGCCCAGCTGCAAGGTATTGAAGCGGTCGGCAATCTGGCGAATGGGCCGAAAGAACAGCGCGTTGTACATGATAAAGGCAATCAGCTCGCCCTTCGAGATGCTGCCGTTAATCTGGCCCTGCGCGGCGTACCACACCAGCAGCCCTACCCCTATCGCGCCCAGCACCTCGGCCACCGGAAAGTAGACGCTGTAGTAGAGCACCGACTTGATATTGGCGCGGGTGTGCTCCTGGTTGATGTCCTTGAATTTCTGGTATTCGCGCTCCTCGTTGTTGAAAATCTGCACCACGTTCATGCCCGTCAGGTGTTCCTGCACGAAGGAGTTGAGCTTGGCCACCGCGTTGCGCACCTCCTGAAAGCTGCCCTTCACCTTTTCCTTGAAGACGTAGGTGCTGAAGAGCAACGGCGGAATAACGGACAGGCTGATGAGCGCCAGCTGCCAGTTGGTCCAGAACATGAAAATCATGAGGAAGACGATTTGCAGCAAGTCGCCGACCATCGCCGCCAGGCCTTCACTGAACACGTCGGCCAGCGTCTCCACGTCCGAGATGTTACGCGTCACGAGCACGCCGATGGGCGTGCGGTCAAAAAAGCTGAGCTTGAGGCTGAGCAGGTGCCGAAACAAGTCGGTGCGAATATCGCGCACGATGTACTGGCCCAGCCAGCCGCCGTAGTACGTCTGCAAGTAGCTTACCAGGGTGTGCACCAGCAACAGGCCCAGCAGCCACAGCGTCGAGCGGTTGAGGCCGGCCCAGTCGTTGTTGGTGATGTCCACGTCCACCATGCGTTGAATGAGGGCGGGGCGCACCGTGCCCAGCACCGCCGTAGCCACGGTGAGCACAATAAGCCCGATAAACGTGGCGCGGTAGGGCGTCACGTAGGTCAGCAGGCGGCGAAGCACCAGCCAGTCGAATACCTGGCCGGTTTTGGTAGCAGAAGTTGGGTTCATAGAAAGTAGGCTACTAACAAAGGTCGGCAGGTTTCGTTGCCGCCGCGCTACGCCGCCTACCCCCTCCGGTAGACTCTTTTGTACTGATAGGTCAAGGGCATGGAAACTAAACAGGCTTTTTTATACTGAATACAGTACTTAAAGCAGTATGAGCAAATCAGGTATAATTCCCGGCGCATACTCTACCATACTCAAATACAGCCCCTTAGCCGGCGCCGCGCCACTGGCTGCCACGCGCTGCTGCCGGTGCAGGATTTGCTGAAACTCCAGCGGCGTGAGCTTGCCCCGGCCCACGTCGAGCAGCGTACCTACTACCAGCCTTACCATACCCCGCACGAAGCGGTTGGCCCGAATGCGGAATACCAGTCCATTGGGCGCCGCGTGCCAGCTCGCCTCGTAGAGGTAGCACACGTAATGGCTCTCACCGCCCTTCACCTTCGAAAACGCCGTAAAATCGAACTGGCCCACGAGGTAGGCAGCCGCCTCGTTCATGGCCGCCACGTCGGGCGTCCGGTCGAGATACAGCGCCTGGTCGCGCCGAAACGGGTCGGGCCGCAGGCTCACGAAGTATTCGTAGGTGCGGGCTTCGGCCGAAAAACGGGCGTGGTCTTTATCGCCGACCGCGTGGATGCGCATCACCCGCACATCGGGGGGTAGGGCGCGGTTGAGGCGGTAGCGCAGCAACTCGAAGGTCATCTCGGCCGGAAAATCGGCGTCGAAATGCGCTACCTGGTGGCTGGCGTGCACGCCCGTATCGGTGCGCCCGCTGCCCAGCGAGTGTACCAGCTGGCGCAATACCTGGCTCAGGGCCTTGTCGAGTGCGGCCTGCACGGTGGGCACGCCGGGCTGCACCTGCCAGCCGCGGTAGGCCGTGCCATCGTAAGCAAAATGAAGGAAGTAGCGCATGGAAGCACAAAAATACCACGCCCCGGCCGCAGCGGCCCTTCCATACTTCCCTAAACAAAACACCCTTGCCACGGGGTAGCAAGGGTGTTTTAGTAGTAGCCAGCGTGCTTCGCAGGCCGTAGAGGGGGTAGGCCCCAGGCTTATTGCAGCTCTGCGTAGAGGCAGGCAAAAGCCTGCTCGCGGCTCAACTCCCCAGCTACGTAGCGCTGTAGCTGCGCTTGCACGGCGGGGCCGGGCGAATGCCCGCACAGCGCCTGCACCAACAACGCGGTTTCGACTTCACGCTGCCGGGCAGCAGGCGTGGTGGCCGAACCAACCGGAGTGGCGGGGCTGGGGAAAGAAAATTTCATAACTCAGAAAAGCAGAAGGTTGAGTAAAGGCGGAAGATTGAGTAAAAACAACGGGTAGCAGCAGTAGGTGACTAGGTTACCAGGACAAGAGCGGGCGCTGCCGCCGGACCATTATTTCGGCCTTGGAATTGACGTGCAGCTTGCGGTACACTTGCCGAATGTGGCTGCGCACCGTATCGAGACTAACATGGAGGCGGTCGGCAATCAGCTTGTAGCTCAGGCCGTCTTCGATGCCGCGCACGATATCCTGCTCGCGGGGCGTGAGGCCCTCCGTTGGCGTGGGCGGCAGCGGCCGAAAATACCGGGTAACGTGCCGGGCTACGCTCGGGCTCATGGGCGAGCCCCCGGCCGCTACTTGCAGCAGGTGCTCTTTGAGCAGGGGTAGGGGCGTCGTTTTTTCGAGGTAGCCCACGGCGCCCTGGCGCAGGGCTTCGAACACGCGCTCGGCATCGGTGTAGACGCTGAGCATTAGTACTTCAACAGTTGGCAAGGCCTGCCGCAGTATGGCTAGCCCTTCGATACCTGAGCGCCCCGGCAGGCCAATATCAGATAGCACCAGCGTCGGCGGCTCGGCCAAATCGGGCAGCCGCGCCATAAACTCCTCGTGCGAAGCCGTACTTAGCACGCACGCAAACCCGGGCTGCGCGGCGAGATACTCGCTGAGCGCTTCCCGAATCGCGGGCTGGTCTTCGATGATGCCGAGGATAATCACGGGTGCAAAGGTCGGCGGCCCCACCCGTCAGCGCTATAGCATGAAGATGTGAATTTTATGAGTAGACGTTCGTCCCCTACCCCCCTAGCGTAGCGGCAAGCGCACCAGCAGCATGGTTCCCGGCCCCGTAACATCAAACGTAATGGCCCCGCCCACCGCCGCCGTGCGCATCCGCATATTGGGGAGGCCCTGGCCACCGGGCCGGCCGGCGCTGGGCAGGCCCTGGCCGTCGTCCCGCACTTCCAGCTCCAACTGCCGGCCCCGTAGCCGCAGGCGCACCCACACTTGCTGGGCCCGCGCGTGCTTCACGATGTTGTGCAGCGCTTCTTTATAGATATAGTACAGAGCCTGGCGCGTAGCCAGCGGCACGGTGGTCGTCGCCAGGGCAGCATCGGCCCGGAAGTCCAGCTCCAGGCCCGCGGGGGGTAGTACTTCGTGGGCGTGGTCGCGTAGGCGGTCAAGCAGGCTGGCCGCTGAGTCGTAGCGGGCATCAATACTCCAGACCGCATCGCTCATCTGGCGGGCGGCGCGGCGGCTGGCCTCCGACATCTGCTCCAGGTACGCCTGCTGCTGCGCGGGGGCGTAGTGGCCCTCACGCAGCAGGGTGCTCTGCATGGAAATCTGGGTAAGCATGCTGCCTACTTCATCGTGCAGGTCGGCCGCGATGCGCGTGCGCATGGCTTCCTGCCGCCGGCGCTCGCGGCGGCGGTAGCGCCATAATATTCCTCCGCTCATGGCCAGCAACAGAGCGGCCGAGCCAGCCAGCGCCGTTAGCTGCTGGTGGTAGCGCAGGCGCGTCAGCTCTTGCTGCTGCGTTTGTAAGTAGGCGCGCTGTTGCAGCAGCTGTAGTCGAATTTGCTGGCGCTTTTGGGCTGCCTCCCCTTCCAAGCCCACTATGCGGCGGCGGGTAGCTTCCCCCGTCAAGGTATCGGCCAGTGCGGTGGCTACCAGCTGGTAGTGGTAGGCGGCGTCCCAGCTTTGCAGTTCGGCATTGGCCTGGGCCAGTAGCCGCGCGGCTTCGTATCCTTCCGGACGCAGACCATCATGCTGGGTTTTCACAAAGCACGAGGCCCCATAAAAACGAGCGCTGTCTGGATGACCGGTAGCCAGAAATGTCCGGGCCAGCAGTAGCTGCGTCCGGGCTATTTCTCCATTAATAGTTAAGGCTACTGCCCGCCTAAACAGCTTCCTTGCCATTACCATTGCCACCTGGTGATTGCCCTGGCGGTCAATCATTTCCGCGATGTTGACTTCATTGTCCAACAGGCCATTCGCGCCGTATACGTGGCGATAACTGGCGGCGGCTTTGGTGTAGTAGTAGCCAGCCAAGCTCCAGCGCGCTTGCTGGCGATTAAGATTACCGAGGCCGCTGTAGGCTTGCGCCTGACTGATGTAGTCGTTATTATCCTGCGCGAGCGCCGACGCCTGGTCAAAATACTTACGCGCTTGCTCGTAGTTACCTAATTCGGTTTCTATCAACCCATACTGAATAGTATGTAAGGTTTTAAATTTTTTATCATTTAACGCCCCTGCCAACTCCAGCCCTTTAGCATTTGCCGCATAAGCCTGACTGTAATCACCCTTGTAAATATAAATTCTTACTACGTTGTACAATATCCTGAGCATATCCGGCTTATTTTGCAGCTTGTTTGCCAGGTCTATTGATTTTTTAGCACAATAGAGTGCCGAATCATATTGATTCCTACCCCGGTAAGAATAGCTCAGGTTCACGTAAGAGCTAAGCTCTCCCTGTTCATAGTGCAGGTGTCGCGCCAGCCGCAAGGCTTGCAGAGACAGCAGCCAGGTTTTGACTGGATTCTCAATGCGCAAAGCGAAACCCAGCTTGTTGAGGTGGTTGACCCGCGCCGAATCCGCGGTTGTATTGGCTGCCAGTAGTTGCTGCATTTCATCCCGGAGTACGGTCAATTCCTTTGACGGGGGTAGCGCCTGGCCGGCGGCTTGCAGAGAGCCAGCCAGCCAGATGAAACTTGCTAGCCAACTAATTCGGCCTGACAAGATAATTTTGGCAGCCCACAAGGGCAAATATTTCATACCACCGACACGAATAAGCAAAGTGAATCGGACGAACACTTATCTGCTGGCATATAAGCAAAATCCTGCAATAGTAAGGCAAAAAAAGAAGCTCAGTAACTAGCAGTTGCTGAGCTTCTTCAAATTTTGAGCGGGGTTGCTTGTTACCGACTTGCCGCCAGGGCTTCGGCCCCGCCCACGATTTCGAGAATCTCCGTCGTGATGGCCGCCTGACGCGTCCGGTTGTACGTCAGCTTGAGCGCTTTTAGGAGTTCGCCGGCGTTGTCGGTAGCTTTGTCCATTGCCGTCATGCGGGCGCCGTGCTCCGAGGCATTACTTTCCAATACGGCTTTATAAAGCTGAATTTTCAGGCTCTGCGGGATAAGCGTTTGAATAATCTCCTCCTTGCTGGGCTCGAAAATATAGTCGATGCTAGCGTCCGGCGCAGCAGCGCTGGGCGTGCCGGCCGGCACCTCAGTAGGTACCAACGGTAGCAGCTGTTCTACCTGAATAACCTGGGTGGCCACGTTCCTAAACTCGTTATACACCATCACCACCTGGTCGTAGCTGCCTTCTACAAAGCCGCGCATGGCTTCCTCGGCCGCTACGCGCACCGTATCGAACGACAGCTTCGCGAAGACGTGCGTGTAGTCGCCTACCTGCCTGGTGCCGCGCCGGGCATAGTAGTCGTGCGCCTTTTTGCCGATGGCCAACATCGTGATGTTCTCCTTCGGCAGATTAGCGTAGCGCTCGGCAATCGCGGCGTTCACGCCTTTAAATACGTTGGCGTTGAAAGCCCCGGCCAGGCCGCGGTCCGACGTGATAGCGATGATGAGCACCCGGCGCACCTCCCGCACCTGGCCATACTCGCTCACTACCTCGTCGGTGGTGGTGCGGGTCAGGTTGGCCAGGATGCTGGTTAGTCGCTGGGCATAGGGGCGCATCCGGATAATGTTGTCCTGAGCCCGGCGCAGCTTGGCCGCCGCCACCATTTTCATGGCTTTAGTAATCTGCTGCGTGCTCGAAACCGATTGAATGCGCGAGCGAACTTCTTTGAGAGAGGCCATTTTGATTAATTATGAGTTTTGAATTATGAATTATGAATTACCTACTCTTCTCATTCTGAGAAAGCCGTTTGTCAATTCATAATTCATAATTTATAACTACTTGGCAGCGTAGCCGGCGGCGACATCCTTGGCGGTTTGACGGATGGCACCCGTTACCGAGTCATCCAGCTTCCCGGCTTTCAGCGCCTTGAGTACGTCGGGGTTGCGGGCGTTCATCACCTGGCGGAACTCGGCTTCGAACTCACGCACCCGGTTTACGGGCACGGTGTCGAGCAGGCCGTTGGTAGCGGCGTAGATGATAGCCACCTGGTCTTCCACCTTTACGGGCGAGAACTGGGGCTGCTTCAGAATTTCCAGGTTGCGACGGCCCCGCTCAATAGTGAGCTTGGTCGAAGCATCAAGGTCCGAGCCGAACTTGGCAAAGGCCTCCAACTCGCGGAACTGCGCCTGGTCGAGCTTCAGCGTACCCGATACCTTCTTCATCGACTTAATCTGGGCGTTGCCACCCACGCGGCTTACCGAGATACCCACGTTGATAGCGGGGCGCACGCCGGAGTTGAAGAGGTTGGTTTCGAGGAAAATCTGGCCATCCGTAATCGAGATTACGTTGGTCGGGATGTAGGCCGATACGTCACCCGCCTGCGTCTCGATGATGGGGAGGGCCGTGAGCGAGCCACCACCTTTCACCAGCGGCTTCAGGCTTTCGGGCAGGTCGTTCATGTTGCGCGCAATCTCGTCCGAAGCGTTGATTTTAGCGGCGCGTTCCAACAGGCGGCTGTGCAGGTAGAATACGTCGCCGGGGTAGGCTTCCCGTCCGGGAGGACGGCGCAGCAGCAGCGACACCTCGCGATAGGCCACGGCCTGCTTCGACAAGTCGTCGTACACTACCAGCGCCGGGCGGCCCGTATCGCGGAAATATTCGCCGATAGCGGCACCCGTAAAGGGAGCGTAGAACTGCATCGGCGCGGGGTCCGAGGCCGATGCCGCTACCACTACCGTGTAGTCCATAGCGCCACCCTTGGTCAGAGCCTGCACTACCTGGGCTACCGTCGAAGCCTTCTGGCCGATGGCTACGTAGATGCAGAACACGGGCTCACCGCGGTCATAAAACTCGCGCTGGTTCAGGATGGCGTCGAGCGCTACCGTCGATTTGCCGGTCTGGCGGTCGCCGATAATCAGTTCGCGCTGGCCGCGGCCAATCGGAATCATGGCGTCGATAGCCTTGATACCCGTTTGCAGCGGCTCGGTTACGGGCTGGCGGAAGATTACGCCCGGTGCCTTGCGCTCCAGGGGCATCTCGTAGGTCTGGCCCTGGATGGGACCCCGGCCGTCGATGGGCTGGCCCAGCGTGTTTACCACGCGGCCCACAATGCCCTCGCCTACCTGAATGGCGGCAATCTTATTGGTGCGGCGCACGGTAGCGCCCTCTTTGATGTCACCGTAGTCGCCGAGCATTACGGCACCCACGTTGTCTTCTTCCAGGTTCAGCACCAGCGCTTGCAGGCCGTTTTCGAACTCAATCAGCTCGCCCGACTGCGCGTGCGACAAGCCGTAGATGCGGGCCACGCCGTCGCCGACCTGGAGCACCGTGCCGACCTCTTCCAGCTCGGCGGCCGATTTGAAATTGGACAGCTGCTGCCGCAGGATGGCGGATACTTCGTCCGGGCGTACTTCTGCCATAATAAGGATTAATTTAAGCTGGGTTGGTAAGTATTATTGGTCAGGGCCGTGCGCAGGCGGCGCAGGTTGCCCTTCACTGAGTCGTCAATCTGCTGGTCGCCAACGCGCAGCACGAAGCCGCCAATCAGCGAGGCATCTACTTTTTCGGTGAGCGAAACGTCTTTCAGACCCGTCTGCTGCTTCACCATCTTCTCTATTTCGGCGCGAGTAACCGGGGTGAGGGGGGTAGCCGAAGTTACCTCCGCTACCTGCACGCCCATCAGCGCATTGTACTGCACCAGAAACTCATCGCCGATAAACTCCAGCGCATCCTCGCGGTTTTTGCTGGTCAGAATCTGAAAAAAGCGCATCAGCGTTTCCGACACTTTACCCTGAAAGATGGCGGTCAGGATACTGAGCTTTTTGTCGTGCTTCACAATCGGGTTGCGCAACAGCAAACGCAGGTCACGGCTGCCAGCCATAGTAGTGGCCAGCAGGTCCATGTCCTGCTTAATTGTTGGCAGGGTGCCCATTTCCTGCGCCAAGTCCAGCAAGGACTTGGCATAGCGGGCGGCTACTCGTTGGTCGGCCATGTTTCTTGGTGCCTGGGTTTTGGTGCTTAGTGCCTGGTGCTTGGTGCTTGGGTTTCTTTCAACTTCCCATGCACCAAGCACTAAGCACCAGGCACCAATTCAATAAGCATTAATTCAGTTTTACGTCTTTCAGGTACTCGTCTACCAGCTTTTGCTGGGCGGCGGGCTCGGCCAGCTCGCGGCGGAGCACGCGCTCGGCAATATCCACGCTGAGCTGGGCGGCAGTATTTTTCACCTCGGCCAGGGCCTGGTTCTTTTCCTGCTGAATGGCTTCGCGGGCTTGCTGGGCGATGCGGTTGGCTTCTTCTACGGCGGTAGTTTTGGCCTGCTCGATGAACTGGTTGGCGATAGTCTGGCCTTCCTTCAGCATTTGGTCGCGCTCGTGGCGGGCATCGGCCAGCAGCTTCTCGTTGCCAGCCTTCAGGCTTTGCATTTCCAGCTTGGCGTTTTGCGCCATTTTAAGGGCCTCATCGATGCTGTCTTCGCGCTCCCTGAGCGAACTCAAGATGGGCTTCCAGGCAAACCTGGCCAGCAAGAAAAGCAGGAGGAGGAAAATAAGGGTTTGCCAGAAAAGCAAACCAAATTCGGGGGTGATAAGCGACATAAGCGTGGCAATTATCGGGGTGATGATGCCACGGCGAAGCGGCACCAATAAACATCCGGCAGCGGCAGGTAAGTTGCCAAAGTAATTGATTGATTTCTACTTATAGAAATCAATCAAAACTTTAGCCGAACGAAAACCCGGCGCGGCTGGTCTCCTTTCGCCTAGGACGAAGAAGAAGCCAGCCGGCCGGGTTATACCGACGCGATTACTTCAAATTCAGCGCGATGAGCAGGCAGACTACGACCGCGAACAAAGCTGCTCCTTCAATCAGAGCGGCCACGATGAGCATGGCAGTCTGGATTTTGCCCGAAGCTTCCGGCTGACGGCCGATGGCTTCCATGGCGCTACCGCCGATGCGGCCAATACCCAGGCCGGCACCTATGATAGCCAGACCAGCACCAATGCCGGCACCCATTACAGCCAGACCAACCGAATTAACAACTTGCAGCAACAACGAAAGAAGCATGGTAAAAAAGAAAATGTGAGTAGGGAAAAATTTGAGGGGAAATACAACCCGGCTACCTACCGGTAGGTAGCCCGGCTATTATTAATGAGCCGCGATGTCAGGCTTGGTAAGGTGGGCGAAGTTGGAGCCGCCCTTACGCTCTTCGGCAAAGCCGTAGTCGTCGTGCTCATGGCCGTGGCCATGCTCTTCATCGTGGTGCTCTTCAAGGGCACCGCCGATGTACATGGCGGTCAGCAGCGTAAAGATGTAGGCCTGCAAAATTGCCACCAGCAACTCCAGCACACTGATAAACAGCCCGAATGGCACCGACAGGAAGCCAGTGTAAGCCGAACGGAAGATGAAGATGAGGCTGATAAAGCTCAGGATGATAATGTGGCCGGCCGTGATGTTGGCGAACAGCCGGACGGCCAGCGAGAAGGGCTTCACAATCACGCCGACTAGTTCAACCGGAATCATGATGATTCGCAGGGGTAGGGGCACGCCGGGCGTCCAGAAAATGTGCGTCCAGTAGTTTTTGTTGCTGCTGAAAAGTGTCACAATCAGCGTCAATACCGCCAGCATGGCCGTTACCGCTACATTGCCGGTGAGGTTGGCGGCACCGGGCGTGAGGCCCAGCAGGTTGTTAAACCAGATGAAGAAGAAGACGGTGAGCAGGTACGGCATATAGCGCTCGTACTTGGGGCCAATGCTCTTCTTGGCTACTTCGTCGCGGATGAAAATGACGAAGGGCTCCAGAAAGCCCTGCAGGCCGGAAGGGGCCTGGCCAGCGCGGCGCTTATACGTCCTGGCAACCGAGGCAAATACGATAACCAGGATGAGGCTACTCATGGCCAAAGCGGCGACGTTCTTAGTGATGGAGAAGTCGTAGACCTTGCTGCCATCGAGGGTAGTTAGCTTCTCATCTTCGAGCTTGAAATTGCCGTGAGTTTTGCCTTCGGCTACTTTTTCGGAGGAGAAAACCGAGAGGCCCTTACTAGGCTGGTATGCAATTATAGGAAAATAGCTGACGAAGTTACCGTTGTCGGTGCTGAACCAGTGCCACTCGTGCGAGTCGGCTACGTGATGCAAAATAACTTCGCCGGGGTTGAAGGCCTCCCCCTTTTTGCCCGTTTCAGGGGGTTCGGCCGCAAAACCGGCGAACGTGCACAAGCAGAGAAAGAGAGTAAGTAACCGCTTCATTAATATTGAGTAAAATCCAAGCTCGAGCATAAATTATTCACTTTCCGAGAGCGGCTTGGCTGAAAACGGGCGCAAGTTACTAAAAATAGCCCAGATTTCAAACCCAGCACACAGAAAATAGCCCAGAAAGAATGCACCGAGGAAGGTGAGTAAGTCGTGATTTCCGGTCAAACCACCCCGAAAAAAATAAAGCAGCACCGTCCCGATACCCAGCACCAGCCGCAGCCCTACCCCCCCGAAATAGGCCGCCAGGAAGTTATCGGGCGAGCGCCGGGTAGACCACGCCGTAAACCAATAGGTGAGTAGCGTGACCCCCAGCAACACGCCTAGTACGGCCGGCGCCAGCGGGTTCACCACTACCCTGCCAAAGCCCGCCCGCAGCCCAAACAGCACCGCGAAACAAGCCACTGCGAAGGCCAGGAAATGGGTTAAAAAACGACTAGTCATATACGGAAAGTCTCGGGCCGGAAGACAAAGGTCGGCACTAACTGATGCTCCACCACGCAAAAGCCCCGCCGGCCAACACCAGCGGGGCTACGTGAAGCCAGACTGAAGAACCACAAAGCTACAAGGAGCGGTACTCGAATCGGACGCGCCCGAGGCCGCCATTAGTACTGGCCTTGAGGGCCAGAATGCGCAGGAGCATCACCTCAGTAGTACCACGCAGACGCACGGCGTACACGTCGCCCACGGCGGGGGTACCCAGGTCGGCGCTGGCCGTGTTTTGGTAGAGCAGCGTGCCAATGGCGTTGGCGCTGGCCGTGGCGTAGGGGGTAGCGGCCAGCTGGGCGGCGGTGAGCTTGTAATAGCGGGTGATGTTAGACGTGTTGAGCGTGAGGATACCCGTGCTCGATAGGCCGTTCACCTGCAAGTCTTTGCCCGTCACGGCATTGGCGGTGGGCTCGTTGAGGCCCGTTACTAAGTTGAAGGCCAGCGAATCGGTAGGTAGGCCGCCGCCGAAGCTCACCCGGCCCTGGCGAGTGGTTTTGAGGGGGGTAGGCGCGCCCACGGCCAGCAGGGGGGTAGTGAGCGTAGTAGAAGTGCTTTGGGCAAAGGCGATGAACACGAAGGTGGCCCCGCCGCCCGCCGCCGCGCCGGTGGGCACGCGCAGGTCAATGGTGCGCTTGTTTTCGACGCCAGCGGTGGGCGTTTTGATAACGCCCTGCCGCGGCAGTGGGCCGGTGGTGCCCACGCGGGCATAGTACACGAGGCTATCCACGTTCTTGAACAGATTGGGTGCCAGCGTGGTAGAGGTGGAGATACCGCCCGCGTTCAGGGTCACGGCGTAGCCGATGAGGTCGCCCTCGCTCTGGGTAGTGGCGCTGAGGCCGTTGCGGTAGGTGGCGGCGGGACTGCCGAAGGCCAGCGTGGGCGAGTTGGCCACCTGGTAGCTGAAGCGCCGCAACCGCGTGTCGCCGCCAGCGAAGGCGAGCGTGACATCGACGCGCACCACCGTGCCGGTGGGGTAGGCGGCGGGCACCACGTAGGGCACCGTTTGGGCCGTCGATTGCAGCGTTTGGTTGAAAGTGCCGCCGGCCGGGTAGCTGCCCGCCCGCGACGAGTCCGTCTTGGTGGCCTGAAACACCGTGATGGTCGTCAGGTTGTCGGGCGCGTTGTAGAGGGCCGTTATCGGGATAGTTTCGCCGGGCGCGTACTTGGCATTAAATACCGTGTTCAGGGAAGAAGTCCCCAGAATGCCCAGGTTGAAAAACCCCGGCGCGGCCACGGGTTGGTAGAAGGTCGGGATATCTTTTTTACAACCGGCCAACAGGGCCAGGCCAGCCAGCAAAGGCAGCAGACTTTTATAGAAAGGCTTCATAAACAAGCAAGTGCAAGAAGTGAGAACCTACGGCATGTCAAACCACAGGGGCTTGGTCACGTAGTCGTCGTTGGTAGTAGCGCCGGCATCGCTGAAGAGCCTGGCCACGGCGTTGGGGTTGTAGAGCACCTCGGTAGCGCCCGGCAGCAGGCGGCGGGGGTAGCGCAGCCTGGGGTCGGTCTGGCCCGCCACTACGGGGTTCACGGTGCGCGTCGGGTACACGAAGTTGACGTAGATGTTGGGGTCAAAATCGAGGCGGCGCAGGTCCGACCACGAGTCGGGATTCAGAAACATGGCGATGTACTTCTGCTCCATGATGCTGCGCAGCGTCAGGGCGGCCTCGGTCTGGGGCACGGCGCTGGAGGCGAGGTAGGCGCTAATCTGAGCCGCGGAAATGGGCGGGAAGGTCACGGCCGGTACCGCGTTGCTACCCCCCTGCCCCACCTTGGCCATGTGCGCTCGAATACCTTCCTTGAGCGAAGCCAGGGCCAGCGTCTTATTGCCCGCCCGGAAGGCCGCCTCGGCCTGAATAAACTTCAGCTCGTGGTAGGTGATGGCCTCGAAGTAGCCCAGGTCGCGGGCGTACCAGCTGCCGTAGAAGTCGGTGAACGTGGAGCCGGGCGTGACGTTGGTGCCGACGGCCGTGCCCGCGCCGGGGTCCACGCCGGTGCTGGTAGTAGGCACCAGAATGCCGAAGCGCGGGTCGGTGACGCCCGGAAACGTGGTGCCGTTCAGGTACTTCACCACATTGCTCGAAAATACGGCGGTACCGAAGTTCGAGCGGGTAGTGCCGAAAATGTTGGTCGTATTCACGAGCGGTGCCACGGCCGTCTGGAAGTTAATTTGCGCGTCGTCAGCGGTCGAGGTAAAGCCTTTGTCGCAGAGGGCGAGCACGGCGGCGGGGCTATAGCTCTGCTTCTTGGTAAGGTGCTGGGCCTGACGCGCCTTGAGGGTGTAGGCCAGGCGCACCCACTTGGCGGGGTCGCCTTTGTAGAGAATGTCGCCGCTCTCGCTGGGCGAGGTGCTGTAGAAGGCGCGGAAGTTGGCGCTGCTGGGCTTCGACAATTCTACTATCCCCTCGTCGCAGAGCTGGTTGATGACGGCGTAGATGGACTGCTGCGAGTCGTACTTGGGCGTGTAGTTGGCGCCGCCCTGGTAGGCCTCGGTGTAGGGCACGTCGCCGAGCATGTCGGTGACGTGCGCCAGGATGAGCGCCTGCATAATCTTGCCCGCGCCCACGTAGTACACCGAGCCTTCGGCCTGGGCCACCTGAATCAGCTGCGGAATATTACCGCCCGAGTAGAAGTACGAGTAGTTGAACGTGTTGGTGCTCTGCGCGTTGGTGAAGTAGTACTGGTCGATACCGATGCTGTTGGCGGTGCGGCTCACCACGTACTGCGTGATGTAGGGCGTGCGCAGGGCCGTGAACATCTGCGTTTGAATGCCATTGGAAATGACGTTGGGCAGCAGGAAGTTGGGCGTTGACACGACCGGGTTGTTCGGGTTGCTGTTCACGTCGAGGTATTTCTCGCACGAGGTCAGCGCCGCCGAGGCCCCGAGCAAACCCAAAAACAGGAGATATTTTTTCATCGGGTAGGATACTTTTTT
>JAABUN010005022.1_pt1 | contig 17022 bp, 12 predicted proteins | sample 5559311 | NCBI WGS metagenome assembly JAABUN01 (sample SAMN10711877, study PRJNA513370) | rock metagenome | isolation source: Antarctica rocks | place: Antarctica: Victoria Land, Siegfried Peak sud
ATTCAAGATGATTCTATTTTACAAAAATAATACAACAGCCTGTTAGTTAGTGCTTTATTGTATAATATGCTGATTTTCAATTTAGTGCAAGTCTTTTAAATAAGTCCTTTGAGTTCCTGGTTTCTTGTTCCTGGTTTGAACGATAACCAGGAACAAGAAACCGGGAACCAGGAACCTAAAAATCATGGCTAAAAAAGTAACCCCCAACCCCCAGGAAGTAGCCGCTGCGGCTGCCGACATGAATGCTCGGCTGCTCATCGAGAACTTCCAGGAGTTTGCCAAGAGCCGCAACATTGACCGGCCCACGATGATGTCCATTCTGGACGACGTGTTTCGGACGATGATTCGCAAGAAGTTTGAGGATGACTCCAACTTCGACGTGATTATCAACCCCGACAACGGCGACCTCGAAATCTGGCGCAACCGCGAAATCGTGGACGATGACTCGGAGGATATCTGGGATTTCGACAAGATTCCGCTGGCCGAGGCCCAGAAGATTGAGCCCGACTTCGAGATGGGTGAATCGGTGGCCGAACCGATTAAGATTGAGGATTTCGGCCGCCGCGCCGTGCTACTGGCCCGCCAGACGCTGATTCAGCGGGTGAAGGACATGGAGCGCGACAACCTGTACCAGAAGTACAAGGATTTGGTGGGCGAAATTATCACCGGCGAAGTGTACCAGGTTTGGAGCCGCGAGGCGCTCATCCTGGACAAGGACGAAAATGAACTGGTGCTGCCCAAGAGCGAGCAAATCCCGAAGGACCGCTACCGCAAGGGTGACACCGTGCGCGCCGTAGTGCACCGCGTAGACGTAGTAAACGGCTCGCCCAAAGTAATTTTGAGCCGCGCGGCGCCCGCCTTTTTGGAGCGCTTGTTTGAGCAGGAAGTACCCGAGATTTTTGATGGCCTCATCAGCATCAAAAACGTGGTGCGCGAGCCCGGCGAGCGTGCCAAAGTAGCCGTGGAAAGCTACGATGAGCGCATCGACCCCGTAGGTGCCTGCGTGGGTATGAAGGGCAGCCGCATTCACCCCGTGGTGCGCGAGCTGATGAACGAGAACATCGACATCATCAACTACACCGATAACCTGGAGCTGTTCATTGCGCGGGCGCTGAGCCCGGCCAAGGTAGGCTCAATGAAAATCAGTGAACAAACTGGTCGGGTTTCCGTGTTTATGAAGCCAGACCAGGTTAGCCTGGCCATTGGCCGGGGCGGCGCCAACATCAAGCTGGCCTCGCGGCTGGTGGGCATGGAAATCGACGTGTTCCGCGAAGCCACCGACTACGAGGAAGACATCGCGCTCGACGAGTTTACCGACGAAATCGAAGGCTGGGTAATTGCCGAGCTGAAGAAAATCGGCCTCGATACCGGCCGGGCCGTACTGGCCGTGAAAAAGGACGACATCGTGCGCCGCACCGAGCTGGAGGAAGAAACGGTAGATGACCTGTACCGCGTTATCCGCCAGGAATTTGCTGACGATGACATTCTGCCAGATGAAGCGGCTTCTGCTCCAGTAGCAGTTGCTACCCCCACCGCCGACGCTACGGAGCCCACCCCGGCTGCCGACACCGACAGCGCCCCGGCCGCCCAATGAGGGCCGGGGCCAACCGCCAGCGGGTAAGTTATTAAATCAAGCCAGTAGGCTTGACTTATAGCCTGCTGGCCAGATTTAATCTTTACCTTTGCACCCTGAACGTATTCGTTCGCGACTTATTAGAATGGCGGAAGCAACCCCGAAACGGCTCTTACAGGCAGCCAAAGACCTGAACATTGGCATCGACCGGGCCGTCGAGGCCCTTTCCCGCAAAGGGATTGCAATTGAGAACAAGCCCACGACCAAGCTCACTGGTGAGCAGGTGAGCCTGTTGGAGAAAGAATTCGCGGCTTCGGCCCAGGATAAGCAGGAAGCGGAACGCCACACCCAGGCCCGTCGCCAAAGCGAATTAAACGCTCAGGCTCAGGCCGCCGCGGCCAAGCCCGCTCCCGTAGCGGCTCCTATGCCAGTGGCCAAGCCTGTCCCTGCTCCTGCCTCAGTGGCTGCTGCCGCGGCAGTGGCGCCCGCCCCGGCTCCGGTGGCAGCGCCCGCCCCGGCAACAGCAGCTCCGGCTACTGCTCCCGTGGTCCCTACCCTCCAAGTCGCCGCTCAACCCGCCATCTTTTCCGAAGCTCCCAAGGCTCCTGGCCTTAAAGTGCTTGGCAAAATTGATTTGGATAGCAAAGGCCGCGTTATTCCGGCCCGCCCGGCTACTCCGGCTCCGGCAGCAGCGGCCCCAGCGCCGACGCCAGCCCCGGCTCCCCGACCAGCCCCAGTGGCAGCGGCTCCGGTGGCACCTAGCCCAGTGGCTGAAGCCAAGCCAACGCCGGCACCTGCTCCTAGTACACCAGCACCCGCCGCGAGCGCTCCGGCTGCTACGCCGATACCTGCTCCTAGCACACCAGCACCCGTTGCGGCACCTGCCCCAGTGGCTCCGGCTGCCGCAGCAACACCGGTAGCACCAGCTATCCCAGACGCCCCAGACGCCCCAGCAGCCGAGGAAGGTACCATCACGGCCAAAGCCGACCAGTTAAAAGGCCTGACGGTTTTGGGTAAGATTCAGTTGCCGGTTGATTCCAGCCGTCGTGGTCCCGGTGGCCGTGGGCCGCGCCCCGTGGCGTCGTCCGACGTACGCAAGAGCGGCGTAGGTACCAACAACCAAAAGAAACGTCAGCGCTTACCCGCCCCTGGGCAGCCTGGCGGTGGCAATTCTACGGGCACTGGCACTGGCCAAGGTGGTGGCTACCAAGGCAATCGCCCAAGTGGTGGCCCCGGCGGCAATCGCCCAAGTGGTCCCAGCCAAGGTGCTAACCGTCCGGGCCCGGGTGGCAACCGCCCCGGCCAGGGCAATAACCGCCCCGCTACCCCCCAGGTACCGCTGACGCCCGAGCAGAACGACAAGCAGATTCAGGAGCAAATCAAGGCGACGCTGGCCAAGCTGAGCGGTGGCAAAACCAATGCCGCCGCCAACCGTGCCAAGTATCGCCGCGACAAGCGGGGCATGGCTGCCGAAGAGCGCGAAGCCCTGCGTGCCCAGAACGAGCTGGATGCCAAAACGCTTAAGCTCACCGAGTTTATTTCGGCTAACGACCTCGCGTCGCTGATGGATGTGAACGTGAACGAGGTTATCAAAGTGTGCCTGGGTATGGGAATGTTCGTCTCCATCAACCAGCGCCTTGATGCCGAAGCCATCACGGTGATTGCCGACGAGTTTGGCTACGACGTGGAATTCCTGTCGGCGGAGGAAGACGAAGAGCCCATCGACCTGAGCGATGCGCCCGAAGACTTGCTACCCCGCGCCCCCATCGTGACCATTATGGGCCACGTTGACCACGGCAAAACGTCGCTGCTTGACTACATCCGCGAGGCGAGCGTGGCCAAAGGCGAAGCCGGCGGTATTACGCAGCACATTGGCGCCTACGAGGTAAAAACCAAGTCGGGCAACCCCATTACCTTCCTCGATACGCCTGGTCACGAAGCCTTTACGGCTATGCGGGCCCGTGGTGCCAAGGTAACGGACATCGCCATCATCGTGATTGCGGCCGACGACTCGGTAATGCCCCAGACCCGGGAGGCCATCAACCACGCCCAGGCGGCGGGAGTACCGATTATTATCGCCCTCAACAAGGTAGATAAGCCTACGGCTAACCCCGAGAAAATCCGCGAAGAGCTTTCGCAGATGAATATCCTGGTGGAAGAGTGGGGCGGCAAATACCAGAGCCAGGAAGTGTCGGCCAAGTCGGGTATCGGCGTGGACGACCTGCTGGAGAAGGTACTACTCGAAGCCGAACTGCTTGACCTGCAAGCTAATCCCAACCGTAATGCGGTGGGTACGGTAATCGAAGCTGAGCTGGACAAAGGCCGCGGCTACGTGACTACCGTGCTGGTGCAAACCGGTACGCTGAACGTGGGTGACATCGTGCTGGCCGGCCCGCACTATGGCCGCGTGAAGGCCATGACCGACTACCGTGGCAAAAAGAAGAAGCTGGCGGGCCCCGCTACCCCCGTGCAGGTGCTGGGCCTCACCGGCGCCCCGCAGGCCGGCGACCGCATTCAGGTGATGGAGACGGAGCGCGAAGCCCGCGAGCTCGCCTCGCAGCGCCAGCAGCTGGCCCGCGAGCAGAGCATCCGTACCAAGAAGCACATTACGCTGGATGAGATTGGTCGCCGCCTGGCTATCGGCTCGTTCAAGGAACTGAACATCTTGGTGAAAGGTGACGTGGACGGCTCGGTAGAAGCACTTTCCGACTCGCTGCTGAAGCTCTCTACCCCCGAAGTAAAGGTGAATATCCTGAGCAAGGGCGTGGGTGCCATCTCGGAGAGCGACGTGCTGCTGGCCTCGGCTTCCGATGCCATCATCATCGGCTTCCAGGTGCGGCCCTCGCAGAGTGCCCGGCGCCTGGCCGAGCAGGAGCAGATTGACGTGCGCTTGTACTCGATTATCTACAACGCCATCAATGAAGTGAAAGATGCTATGGAGGGCATGTTGGCCCCCACGGTGCACGAAATTGTGGTGGCCAACGCCGAAGTTCGCCAGGTGTTCAACATCACCAAAGTTGGTACTATCGCCGGCTGTATGGTGACGGACGGCTCGTTCACCCGCAAAACCAGAGTGCGGGTAGTGCGCAACGGCATCGTGCAGTACACGGGTGAGATTCAGGACCTCAAGCGCTTTAAAGACGATGTGTCGGAAGTGCGCCAAGGGTACGAATGCGGTATCTCGGTTAAAAACTTCAACGACCTGCAGGAAGGCGATAACATTGAGGGCTTCGAAGAGCAGGAAATCAAGCGCAAACTCTAACCGCAGATTCAAACGGATTTAGCGATGGAACGGATACGGAGCTGCGCTCCTGGCTGGTAGTCCGCTTAATCTTCTCAGGCAAAAGCACTGAAAAAGGCCACCCTAGCGGGTGGCCTTTTTCAGTGCCGGAAAATCTTAAGTCAGCCAGTCAGGAGCGCAGCTCCGTATCCGTTCCATCCGCTAAATCGGTTTGAATCCGCGGTCTAGAAGAGGAGGAATTTTTTCTTCCGGCCGTGGTCGTGTACCAGGGGCTTACCCGTGGTGCGCGCGCCCATTACCACCCGGCGCGATACGCCGCGCTCCTGCTCCTGCCCACGCAACGCCCGAAACTTGCGCACCGTGAAGGAGCCCCCGCTTTTATCGAGCTGCCGGTAAGGGCCACCGCGCTCGGCACCCAGGCTGGTATTGCCGGTGCGCGCCTCCAGCACTTGCAATTGCTGGTCGCGGGCGGCATCTTCGGGGCTCATCTGCTGCTGGCGGCGGGCGCGGTCGGCGCTACCCGAGGGGGCAGGCGCGGGCCGGGCCGGGCTGCCGGGAGCCGGAAAGTTGGGGGCAGTGGTTTGGGCGCGGGCGGCGGGCGTAGCTGCGAACAACGCGGAGCCAGCCAATAGCGCGATGGTAACAAGGTTTTTCACGCGAGAAGGGTAGAGAAGGATTCGTAAGATTAAGGTTGAACCAATGAAAGAAGGTTCCGCTAGGAACGGGTGCGCAACGAGTCGCGGATTTCCATCAAAAGCTCCTGGTCTTTGGTAACGACCGGAGCGGCATTTTCTACTACCACCACGGTAGGCTGCTTAAAGCGATTGGCCAGCTTCACTACCCAAAAGATGACGAAAGCAATGATTAAGAAGTAAATAATGACATTAATAAAGCTGCCATAGGCAATAGCCGCCGAGCCGGCCTTCTTCGCATCAGCCAGAGTAGCGTAGTGCTTGCCGTCGAGCGTCACGAACATGTTCTGAAAATCGATTCCATTCGTGAACAAACCCAAAACGGGCATAATAATATCGTCAGTCAGGGAGCTGACAATCTTACCAAATGCACCACCAATGATAACACCGACAGCCAAGTCGAGCACATTACCCTTGGAAATGAACTCCTTGAACTCGGAAACTAAAGCCCATACAGTTGGAAGGAAAAAGGTGAAGGGAGATAGGTGACCCGGCAGAATCTATTCTAAAAAGCTACTGGTCGTCTGAGTCAATGCAAGTAAGCTGATGTCGTTGATAATCACAAAGTTTTGCACGACGCGAGGTTAATTTTGTAAAATTTAGTCCAACACCTGCTTTTTACCCCTCAACCGACTTGCTGAGTAGCTGAACCCATCGCCTGACGCGGGAACGTACCTTTGGGTCCTATTTTTCCTACCCCCGCTTTTTCCGCTGTTTCGCAGATGACCGCTTCTTTCGAAAACCTGCTCTATGACCTGGATGCTGCTACCGGTATTCTGACCATCACCGTGAACCGCCCGACCAAACTCAACGCCCTCAACGCGGCCACGATTGGCGAGCTGGGCGAGGCCATTGAGCACGCGCGGGCCGATGCGGCCGTGCGGGGTATTTTGCTCACTGGCAGCGGCGAAAAAGCCTTCGTAGCCGGGGCCGATATTGCCGAGCTGGCGGCGCTGAGTGGGCCGGGCGCGCAAGAAGCCTCATCACGGGGCCAGGAAGTATTTCGGCGCTACGAAACGAGCCCCAAGCCCGTGGTGGCGGCCGTCAACGGCTTCGCGCTGGGAGGAGGCTGCGAGCTGGCAATGGCCTGTCATCTGCGGGTTGCTTCGGAAAACGCCCGCTTTGGCCAGCCCGAAGTGAACCTGGGCCTGCTGCCCGGTTACGGCGGCACCCAGCGCCTGGTGCAGCTGGTGGGCAAAGGCAAAGCGCTGGAGCTGCTGCTCACGGCCGACCAGGTGAAAGCCGACGAAGCCCTGCGCCTGGGCCTGGCCAACCACGTAGTGCCGCAAGCCGAGCTGCTTGACTTTTGCAAAGCATTGCTGCTGAAGATTTTGAGCAAGGCCCCCGTAGCCGTTGGGCTCACGATTGCCTGCGTCAATACCTACTTCGCTGAGGGCGGCGAGGCAGGCTACACGGCCGAGGCCCAGGCCTTTGGCCAAGCCTTCGGCACGGCCGATTTTAAGGAAGGAACCGCGGCATTTCTGGAGAAGCGCCCGGCGAGCTTTACTGGCAATTAAAAATTATGAATTATGAATTGATGCCAGGTATCTCATCACAACTACTTGAGTGTCAATTTTTAATTCATAATTCATAATTTTTAATTCAACCAGATGAGTATTGCGAAAAAGCTGGCCTCGCAAACGGCTATCTACGGCGTTAGCAGTATCGTGGGGCGGGTGCTCAATTACTTGCTGGTTCCTATCTACACGGCCCATTTCGCGGCGGCTGAGTACGGAATCGTGACGGGACTGTATGCCTACGTTTCGTTCCTGAACGTGGTGTTTACCTACGGGCTCGAAACTACGTTCTTCCGCTTTGCCAACCGGTCCGGCGAGGACCGCCGCGAGCTATACAGCCGCACCCTGAGCCTGCTGCTGCTGACCAGCGTAGTCTTTACGGGGCTACTGGCGCTGCTGGCTCAGCCGCTGCTGGCGCTGCTACACCTGCCGCCCGGCCACTCTGCCTATGCCGTTTGGATAGCCCTGATACTAGGGCTCGACGCGGTGGCGGCGCTGCCATTTGCCCGGCTGCGGCTGGAAAACAAGGCCCGGAAATTTGCAACTATCCGCTTTCTGAATGTTTTGCTTCAAGTAGGGTTAAACCTGTTCTTCATAGTGCTGTGCCCGGCCGTGCTACGGAGCGCGCCTGGCAGCACGATGGTGGCGTTGCGGCCCTTAGTACAAGCTGTATACAATCCTGACCTGGGGGTAGGATACGTATTTTTGAGCAACCTGGCAGCTTCGGCGCTGACGCTGCTGCTGCTGGCCCACGAGCTGCTCGACTTTCGCTTTCGGTGGCTGCGGCTGGGTTTTCTGCGCCCGCTGCTGGCCTACGCCCTGCCGCTGATGCTGATGGGCCTGGCCGGCATGGTCAACGAAACGCTCGACCGCCTCTTGCTGCCCATCTACCTGCCCGAGGGCTTCTATCCCGGCATAAGCAGTTTGGGCGCGGTGGGCGTGTACGGGGCCTGCTACAAGCTCAGCATTTTCATGTCGCTGATAATTCAGGCGTTTCGCTACGCCGCCGAGCCTTTTTTCTTCGCCCAAAGCACCGAAAAAAACTCGCCGGCCACCTTCGCGCTGGTGCTTAAGTGGTTTACGCTGTGCTGCGCGTTTATTTTCGTCGGCATCAGCCTGAACCTGAGTTGGGTGGGGCCGCTTTTTTTGCGGCGGCCCGAATACCTGACGGGCCTGGGGGTAGTGCCCATCCTGCTGCTGGCCAACTTGTTTCTGGGAGTTTACTACAACCTGTCGGTGTGGTTCAAGCTCACGGATAAAACGTATTTCGGCACCTATATCGGGGCGGCGGGCGCGGTCCTCACCATTGCCCTGAACATCGCGCTCATCCCGGTTATGGGCTATATGGGTAGTGCCTGGGCCACGCTGGCCTGCTACTTTATGATGGCGGCGCTGTGCTGGTGGCTGGGCGAGCGGCACTTCCCGGTGCCCTACCCGGTGGGTCGCCTGCTGGGGTGGCTGCTGGCGGCGGTGGCATTGGTGGTACTGGGCCAGGCCGTGGTGCGTGGGTTGCCGGCTGGCAGCGCCGCTGGCTACGCCCTGGGGCTGGCCCTACCCCTGCTTTTCGCGGCGGCGGTATATGGCGTCGAGGTGCGCCGCGGAATGCGGCGCGCATAGCCAAAAAAAGCATCGAACAACGTTCGATGCCTTTCTGAGCTATGAAAACAAACTTAGCCAACTTCCTCTGCCTCGGCAGGCTGCAAATGCAGCATTACCCCGGTTAAGGCTGCTAACCACTGCAAAGGTGCATCAACTATCGGTTATCTCCTACTTGTTTTCGGCTAATTAGCCATTCTGCTCTTTTAATTTTCGCATAATCTTGCTGATTTCCAGCGTTACTGCTTCAGCAAATGGGAGCAAACTTTGGCTTTCAGTGTTCATATCCTACGCGATACGCTGGGCTGGCCCAAGTCGCTTTCCGCGTTATCCGGTACCTTTGCCGTCCAAAGCTTCGGCTTTTACGTATCTTCGTTTTCACACCCTATACGGCTTTTGCGGCCAGCCCACTCATGCTACTCACCACGCTTTTTCTGTTCCTTGGCAACCCCCGAACAATTATATTCATTATTTTCATCCTGGTGTTGTTCTTCGGGGCCAAGCGAATTCCTGAGCTTTTTAAGGGGGTAGGCCAGGGCGTGCGCGAGTTTAAAGACGCGAGTAACCCCGAGCAGCCGGCCAACCCGAACTACAACCAGCAGCCCGGCTACAACCCCAACGGCTACCCGCAGCAGCCTAACCAGAACCCCAACGGCTACGCCCAGCAGCAACCGCCTTACAACCAGGGTGGTACCCCTCAGCAGCCGCAGCAATACGGGCCGCCCGCTCAGGGCCAGGTGCCCCAGGCTCCTTACAGCCCCAATCAGCCTTACAACCCGAATAATATGCCCGCTAGCTAAGCCGCTGGCAGCCTGTATTCCTCGCTTTTATTTTTTTCAATTATGAATTCTCCCGTGCTTTTTCTAGGCGACATCGGCGGCTCCGAGCTGATTCTGATTATGGTCGTCATCCTGATTTTCTTTGGCGCCAATAAAATTCCGGAGCTGGCCCGCGGCCTGGGTAAAGGCATTCGGGAGTTTAAAGATGCCAGCAGCGAAATCCGCAACGAGTTTGAGCGTGCCGGCCAGCCCAACCAGAATCCCAATCAGCCCTACAACCCAAATCCGGGCTACAACCCCAACCAGGGCTACAATCCTAACCAGCCTTACAACCAGCCCAACCAGGGCTACGACCAGCAGCCGGCCCCTTACCAGCCTTCGCAGATGCCCCCTACCCCCATGTCGGGCGACTACGTGGCCCCGGTAGCTGACTATACCGCACCGGGTGCCGTAGATTTGCCGACGGCGGCCCAGCCTACCTACCATCAGAGCACGCCCATTCCGACCACCCCGGATGGCGTGCCGGGTACGCGGCCCCGCCTCGACCAGCCATCAACCGACGCCTAAGATTTGAAACCTCTGTTTTCTTCCCTTTCGGAAATTCAGCGCGAGCTGGCGGCGGGCACTACGTCCTGCCGCCAGCTCGTTGAGTATTACCTCGATAACATCGCGCAGCGCAACGCTGAGCTGAATGTTTTTTTAGAAGTGTGGGCCGACGAAGCCCGCCAGCAGGCCATTGCCATTGACGCCAAGCTGGCCGAGGGCACGGCGGGCAAGCTGGCTGGCATGGTTATCGGCCTCAAAGACGTGCTGGCCTACCAGGGCCATTCGCTGCAAAGCAGCAGCCGCATTCTGGATGGCTTCAAGTCGCTTTTTACCGGCACGGCCGTGCAGCGCCTGCTGACGGAGGATGCCATTTTTATCGGGCGGCAAAACTGCGACGAGTTTGCGATGGGCGGCTCGAATGAGAACTCGGCTTTTGGTCCGGTGCGCAATGCCCAGGACCCCAGCCGGGTGCCCGGCGGCTCCAGCGGCGGGTCGGCGGTGGCGGTGCAGGCCGATATGTGCCTGGCTTCCATTGGCTCCGACACGGGCGGCTCGGTGCGGCAGCCCGCGGCTTTTTGCGGCGTTATTGGGCTGAAACCCACGTACTCGCGCATTTCGCGCTACGGCTTGGTGGCCTTTGCCTCGTCATTTGACCAGATTGGGCCGGTAACGCATTCGATTGAGGATGCCGCTCGCTTGCTCGAAGTAATGGCCGGGGCGGATGACTATGACAGCACGGCCAGCCAGGAACCCGTACCGCTGTACACCGCGCTACTGGCGCCAGCGGCTCAGTATCGCATCGGCTACGTGGCCAATGCGATTGACCGGCCAGGCTTGCAGCCCGAAGTGCACGCGGCGCTGGAGCAGACGCTCACTACCCTGCGCGGCCACGGCCACGTGGTAGAAGCGGTCGAATTTCCGCTGCTGGAGGAGATGATTCCGACCTATTACATCCTGACCACGGCCGAAGCCAGCTCCAACCTGTCGCGATTTGATGGGGTGAAGTACGGTTTCCGCGCGCCTGATGTCACGGACCTGGAGTCGCTCTACAAGAAGACGCGCGCCCAGGGTTTTGGGCCCGAAGTGCAGCGGCGTATCATGCTGGGCACCTTCGTGTTGAGTGCCAGCTACTACGACGCGTACTACACCAAAGCGCAGCGCGTGCGCCGGCTCATCAAGGAAAAGACGGATGAGTTATTGCGGCAGTACGACTTCCTGGTGCTACCCACTACCCCCACCACCGCCTTCAAGATTGGCGAGAAGCAAGACCCGGTGTCGATGTACCTGGCCGATATTTTTACGGTGCAGGCTTCGCTGGCCGGCGTGCCCGCTATTTCGATACCGGCGGGGGTGGATAATGACGGGATGCCCATTGGCCTCCAGATACTAAGTGGCGCCTTCCGGGAGGCTGATTTACTGGCTTTTGCCAATACGCTGACGGTAGCGGAGGCCGACAACTAGGTTAGCCAGACTCTTTAGCAAAGCGCGAGGTGCGAACGAACGCGGCCGTTTGGCCGTATTCGTTCGCGCCTCGCTTTGGTTAGGTAGTTCAGTAATTGTCATTTACCTTAGCCCGATGAAAGCTTTGCACCAACCGCCCGCGTCTGTTGCTGGTTCGCGTAAGCCGCGTTTGGCGCGGCGGCTGTTGCTGCTGGCCCTGGTGCTGGGCGCGGCCCCGGCGGTGGCGCAGCGAGCCCGGCACCAGCACGAAGCGCAGGCCCCTACCCCCCCCGCGCCGGCCCTTGCCGACACGGTGCGCCAGGTAGTTGAGCTGCCGGCCGCCACTATCGACTCGCTGGCCGTGGAGCCGCTGACGGAACCCGCCGTGGATTCGGCCCGCCTGGTGTGGCTGCAAACGCCCGCCACGCTTTATGAGTTGGTGGGCGACCGCATGAGCTGCATCGAAACCGCCGCGCCACACCAGTTCAACGCGGCGGTGCTGGCCTACGTGCGCCTGTTTACGGAGCGGCAGCGCGGCTACACGCAGCGGGTGCTGGAGCGCGAGCAGTTTTACTTTCCGATTTTTGAGAAGTACCTGGCACAGTACAACTTACCAGCCGAGCTGAAGTATTTGTCAGTGGTGGAGTCGGCGCTGATACCTACGGCCAAGTCACCGGTGGGCGCGGTGGGCCTGTGGCAGTTTATGCCGCCCACGGCCAGCGACCTGCGCCTGAAACGCGACGAATGGGTAGACGAGCGCATGCACCCCGACAAGGCGACCGAGGCCGCTTGCAAGCACTTACGCTACCTCTACGGCGAGTTTCACGACTGGGAATTGGTGCTGGCCGCCTACAACTGGGGCGCGGGCAACATGCGCCGCGTGATGCGCAAAACGGGCAAAAAAAGCTTTTGGGACCTCTACCCCCATTTGCCCGCCGAAACGCGCAACTATGTGCCCACCTTCACGGCCATTATGTATGCCATGAAGTATGCGCCCGAGCACAGCCTCAACGACCCCAGCCTGCGCTACCAGGCCTACGAGCCGCTCGACACGCTGGGGGTGCGCGGCCAGGCCCTGGACCTGCGCCGCCTGAGCCGCGCCCTGGGCTACGCCGACTCGCTGGCCCTGAACCACTACAACCCCGAGGTGCGCCACGGCAGCTTGCCCGCCGGCTACCGGCCCTACGTGCTGCGCTACCCCGCCGCCGCCCGCGAACACCTGGGCGACGTGGACCGCGCCACGCTGCTGGCCTACTGCCAGCCGCTGGCCGACTTGCCGCAGCCCTTACAGCCTCACCTGGCCCAGCTGGGAGGGGTAGCGCCGTGGTCCACACGCGAGCAACTGGCCGTTAACGATTCGCAACCAGCTACCAGGGAAAAGAAACCGCATTACCGCCGGGTATATTATACCGTGCGCCGGGGCCAGACGGTGGCCAGCGTAGCCGAAAAATTTGACGTGAGCCCGGCCCAGGTGCGCCGCTGGAATGAGCTACCCAAGCATACGGCCGCCCTCAAGCCCGGCCGCGAGCTGGTAGTATTGGTGCCCCTGCCCTCCGCTGCCGCGACCGAAGCGCCGGTAGTAGCCGCAACGGTGCCTCCAGTGCTAGCCCAGCGCCACGTAGCAGCGGCTGATAGCGCCACCCAGGCCCTGGCAGCGGCCAACCTGCGCTATGCCCGCGAGGCCCAGGCTGCCGCCCAGCGCGAAGCCGCGCAAGTACAAGGGCTGCTGCGCGTGCAAAAGCAGCAGGCCGCCCGCGTGGCGGCGCAGCAGCGGGAGGCCATTTTCCGGGCCGCCGCGCTGGCGAAGGCCGCCGCCACGGAGAAGACCCAACAGCAAGCTACGGCCCTGGCGGCGCGCCCCGAAACCGCGGATATCGCTACCGAGCCGGTGGCCGAAACCGATAGCGTGGCCGCTACCCCCATCCGCCATCGCCATACCAAAGCGTTGGCTACCAATACCTCCCGCGAAGTGACGGAAGAAGTAGCCGTGGCCAAGGCCCCCAGCCTACCCCCTACCCCAGCGGTGGAGCTATACACGGTGCGCGCCGGCGACAACCTGACCAGGCTGGCCCGCACCCGCGGCGTAACGGTAGCGCAGGTGCGGGCCTGGAACCAGCTTTCGGCCGAAACGGTGGCGGCGGGCCAGCAGCTGCGCTTTGGCGGGCCGGTTCCCGATGCGGTGGCCATCCGCCCTACCCCCCGCCCGCCGGGCAAGGCGCGGCCCGAGCCCAATTTCAGCACCCATACCGTGCAGCCGGGCGACACGCTCTACAATATTTCGCGGCGCTTTAAGGTGAGCGTGCAGGAGCTGCGTCGGCTCAATCACCTGAAATCGGATGATGTGAAGCTGGGGCAGAAGCTGGTGGTGCAGGTCGGATAGAGCGGTTCTTAGGCTGGGGTATGAGGCGGGCTGCCGGCTTCTTGCCGGCTGTCCGCTCTTTGACAGAACGAACGGCGCGAACGACGAGCGGACAGCCGACTCAACCCCGGCAGCCCGCCCCGTACGCTTCGGGTACATAAGCCTGAAAAATAGCTCTGGTAAGGCTATGCCAGGCGCGGCGTGCGGCAGGGCATTCCACTGGCGGCGCCAATCCGGCATTTTAGCCGGAACTTGCGGCTTCGCGCCAGAGAACCTTTACCAATTCCCATGCTCAAAATCAACAAACAAGATGCCCTCGCCTACCACGAGCAACTGCCCCACGGTAAGATTGAAGTAGTGCCCACCAAGCCCGTGAGTACTCAGCTCGACCTGGCGCTGGCCTACTCGCCGGGGGTAGCTGAGCCGTGCATGGCAATCGCCGCCAACCCCGACGACGTGTACAGGTACACCGCCAAGGGCAACCTGGTGGCCGTTATCAGCAACGGCACGGCGGTGCTGGGCCTGGGCAACATCGGCCCCGCCGCCAGCAAGCCGGTGATGGAGGGTAAGGGCGTGTTGTTCAAGAAGTTCGCGGGTATCGACTGCTTCGATATTGAGATTGACGCCACCGACCCCGACGAGTTTATCCGCATCGTGAAGGCGCTGGAGCCGACGTTTGGCGGCATCAACCTGGAGGATATCAAGGCGCCGGAGTGCTTCCGCATCGAGACGGAGCTGCGGGAGAAGATGAACATTCCGCTGATGCACGACGACCAGCACGGCACGGCCATCATTACGGCGGCGGCCCTGCTCAATGCGCTGGAAATCGTAGGCAAGCGCATCGAGGATATTCAGCTGGTAGTGAGCGGCGCGGGCGCGGCGGCCGTGTCGTGCATCCGGCTGTACCTGGCGCTGGGCCTGAACAAGGAAAACCTGGTAGTCTTTGACAAAGACGGCATTATCAACCCGGCCCGCACTAATCTGGCTGATATGCAGATGCAGTTTGCCACCGAGCGGCCGGTAACAACCCTGGCCGAGGCGTTGCAAGGGGCCGACGTGTTTCTGGGCCTGTCGGCGGCCAACGTACTGCCCGCCGGGCTGCTGCGGAGCATGGCCCACGACCCCATCGTCTTTGCGCTGGCCAACCCCAACCCCGAGATTGAGTATGAGCTGGCCATGAGCACCCGGCCCGACCTCATCATGGCAACGGGGCGCTCGGACCACCCCAACCAGGTGAACAACGTGCTGGGCTTCCCCTACATTTTCCGGGGGGCGCTGGACGTGCGGGCCACCGAAATCAACGAGGCGATGAAGCTGGCCGCCGTGCGCGCCCTGGCCGAGCTGAGCAAGGAGCCCGTGCCCGATATGGTGAACAATGCCTACGGCGATAATACGCTGGCGTTTGGGCGTACCTACCTCATTCCCAAGCCGCTGGACCCACGGCTGATAACGGCTATCAGCCCGGCCGTGGCGCGGGCCGCGATGGAGAGTGGGGTCGCGCGCCTACCCATCGCCGACTGGGCCGCCTACGACGACCAGCTGCGCCTGCGCCTGGGCCTCGACCAGAAGCTGATGAACCGCATCACCTCGGCCGCCCGCGCCAACCCGCGCCGGGTGGTGTTTGCCGAGGCCGACAACTACAAGGTGCTCAAGGCCGCGCAGCTGGTGCGCGAGGAGGGCATCGCCTACCCCATCCTGCTGGGTCCGCGCGACAAGATTCAGGCCATTGCCCAGGCCAACAATCTGGATTTGGAGGGCTGCCAAATTCTGGATATTCTGGAGGAAGACGAGCAGCGCAACGCCTACGCCGAGCTGCTGTACCAGAAGCGCCAGCGCCGGGGTATCACCCTGTACGAGGGCCGGCGCCTGCTGCGCGAGCGCAACTACTACGCGGCCATGATGGTCGAAACCGGGGCCGCCGACGCCTGCATCACGGGCCTCACCAAGGACTACGGCAGGAGCCTGATGCCGTCGCTGCAAGTAATCGGGCCGGCCGAGGGCGTGCGCCGGGTGTCGTCGATGTACATTATTCAGCACAAGCGGGGGCCGTTTTTCTTCGCCGATACCACCGTGAATATTGACCCCACGGCCGAGGAAATGGTCGAGATTATCGGCCTCACGGCCAAGGCCGTGCGGTTTTTCGACACCGAGCCGCGGGTGGCCGTCATCAGTTACTCCAACTTTGGCTCGCCCGGCGGCGGCGCGCTGCCCGACAAAACCCGCCGCGCCACCGAGCTGGCCAAAGCCCGCTACCCCGACCTGCTGCTCGACGGCGAGATGCAGGCCAACGTAGCCCTGAGCCCCCAGTTGCTGCAAGAGAACTACGGCTTCTCGCCCCTGGCCGAGAAAGGCGCCAACACCCTGATTTTCCCCAACGTAGAGTCGGGCAACATCGCCTATAAGGTGATGCAGGAAATCGGCGGGGCCGAGGTTATCGGCCCGGTGCTGATGGGGATGCGCAAGCCGGTGCATATCCTGCAGCTCGGCGCCAGCGTGCGCGACATCGTGAACATGACGGCCATCGCAGTGGTCGATGCCCAGCGCGACGGCAAGGCGCTGTGAGGCCGGAACGCAGCCTCGGCGAGGCCGCGCGGAAGCCCGGTTTCCCTATCCCCCCAACTGATTGCCAACTGCTTGAGAGCCTGGTCTGCCGACCAGGCTTTTTTGTTGGCCGGGCGGCCGATGAGCGGACCGAACCGCTGGCCGGGGCGGAACCAATGAAACGTAGCGTCCTCAGCTGAGGTGGTCGGGTGCAAACGGACACGGAGCTAAGGTAGATTGAAAAGATAGTGAAGTTCGATTTCGAGCGGGGTGCGGTAGCCCAGGGCGGAGTGCAGCCGTTGCGTATGGTAGTAGTGGTCCAGGTACTCGGCCAGTTCTAAGCGGGCTTCTTTCAGGTCAGTACAGCAGGCTCCGCGGGGCAGCAATTCGGTTTTGAGGGTGCTCCAGCCACTCTCCGCCAGGGCGTTGTCATACGGGTTACCGGGCCGACTTAAGCTAGCAATGGCCTGGGTGCGGTCCAGGAGCCGGGTAAATGCTTCACTGGGGTACTGGCTGCCGCGGTCGGCGTGCACGAGCAAGCCGGGCGGAGGCTGGCAGACCGCAACAGCCCGGTTAAAGGCAGTTAAGTAGTTCAGTAGAATTGATTTTGCAGAAGAGATTTAAACTTTAGCGACCATCATAAAGGCCGCTAAATAATGCCAGGATTTCCAGTTTACAATGGAAGTTTCAAAGCGAACTAATAAGGTCCGAAAAGAATCGAACCAGGCCCAGGTGCGC
>JAABUN010005023.1_pt1 | contig 17016 bp, 14 predicted proteins | sample 5559311 | NCBI WGS metagenome assembly JAABUN01 (sample SAMN10711877, study PRJNA513370) | rock metagenome | isolation source: Antarctica rocks | place: Antarctica: Victoria Land, Siegfried Peak sud
AAGACGCGGTAGGTCCGCTCCACGCCGTCGACGGTGAGCTGGCCGTTCTGGACCGGCGCAGGCAGCGCCGCCGTCTCGCCTGCCCCACCGCACGCAGCCGCCAGCAGCGCCACGGTGATCATCGCCGCCATCCACCCGGCCGCCCGCTTGCCGCCTGCCAGGCGCGGGCGCCGAACCTCGGACGGCACGAACCTCCACTGCCTCATGCTGCAGGATAGGATTGCCTGCGGAACTGTCAAAGTGGGTCATGCCGAGCCAGCGACGTTTCAGCGTTCGGTACCTGCGTCGAGCGGCATCCGCCTCTCCGGTGCCGGGCGATCTTGTCCGGAAGTCGAACCTCCAGCGGGGCGGTCCCGGACCCGAGTAGCGCCAGGCCGGATCGTCCCGATGGCCATTCCCTTGCGGGACAGGATCGCGGAGGCCGTCACGGGGCGGCCGACTGCGTCGCTGGCCGTTCGGCTTGCGGGATCTACGTGGACGACGTGTAGCCGGCGCTACGGTGCGGTGTGACTCAACCGGGTTTCACGCCGCAGCCGATCCTGCGATCTGGCTGCCTCTCACTGCACGATCAGCCGCGACTGCTCGGCGGCGGGGGCCTCACGTTGCGCCCGTGGCTCCGCACCGATGCACCTGAACTGGTTGCGGCTTACGAAGACCCAGAAATCTTTCGATGGCACTGCCGCTCCTTAACGCTCGCGGAGGCGGAGTCTTGGGTTTCCTTCGAAACTGAGCGCTGGCAGCAGGAGAAGGGTGGCAGTTGGGCGATCACGCGCGGCGGCTCGATAATGGGGCGAGTCGGCATAGGCGGTGTTCACTTGGCAGAGGGGCAAGCAGGGGTTACCTACTGGGTCCTTCCACTTGCTCGTGGGCAGGGTATTGCGCCGCTCGCGCTCGGTGCCATCGCTGGCTGGGCTTTGGACGACATCGGATTCCATCGCTTGGAACTGGATCATTCAACCTTGAACAGCGCCTCCTGTCGGGTCGCATGCAAGGCGGGGTTCACCGTCGAAGGCACAAAGCGAGCACAGGCTCTACACCTCGACGGCTGGCACGACATGCACGCACATGCCCTCCTCGCGGATGACCCTCGTCCTAGCTAGGAGCCGCGGCGCCTAGGTGCGACTCTGCGACGTGCCGGTGAGGAGACAAGATCACGGCCGCGCAGGGCCGCCCGGTCGGCGTCCGGCAGTGCCGCCGTCTTCCAGGGCCCGTGAGGACGACGAGTAGCCGGCGTTACAAGCCTCTCGCGTGTCCGGCTTGACCCCGGCGCTAATCACGGTGTTATGTCGGGGGGCGCGGCGGCCTCGCGCAACCCCGAAGGACGACCAGCGGCGTCCAAGTCCGGGGCAAAGGGGAATGGCTCCTCGGTCCGGTCCGGGTTCCTCCGGCCGTCGCTCGACTCGCGCTGGCGACGAGGGCGACGGCGCGAGAGGACTCGGTTGTGACCAGGGACAAGAACAAGAAGTCTGTCGCTCGCTCTCGGATGAGCCAGACCGGCGAGTCGTACACGGCCGCACGGGCCAATCTGACACCGGTCGACCCCAAGACGTACCGGGCTCGCTTGCCGCGCAAGCGCATGGCCGCGGGGCTGTTGCTGCGCGACCTGCATGGCAGGGTGCTCGTCGTGGAGCCGACCTACAAGCCGACATGGGAGCTCCCTGGAGGGGTCGTCATGGCGAACGAGTCGCCGCGAGCTGCCTGCGCTCGGGAGGTGCTCGAAGAACTGGGGGTGTCGATCCCGACTGGCCGCATGCTGTGCATGGAGTGGCAAGGCCCGGAGCCTGATCGCAACGAATCTTTGATGTTCATCTACGACGGTGGCGTGCTACCGGAAGTCGCCCAGTTCCGCCTACCTGCAGACGAGTTGAAGTCCTACAGGTTCGTGGAGCCGGACGAGCTGGACGACTTGATGGCCCCACGCGGAGCAAGGCGTGCGAAGGCAGCACTACAAGCCGTCGCCGAGGCGAGACTGGTCGAGCTTGAGCACGGCTCCCTTGTCGCGTTGCATCGCGAGTAGGTGCCGTTCCTCGAACAGCAACCGCCGCTACCGGACGATGGCTTCGCCTGCGCAGTAGTCGAGCGCAAAGTTGCTTCCCGAACCGGCGAACGGGAGGGATGAGGCGAGGAAGCCGTCCCTGGCATGCGGCGGGATGCCGTCTACAAGTTCTTGCGCATGAGAGTGCATGACGCCCGGTACTAGACGATGTTGCCGGTGCTGTCTCGGGTGGGCCAGGAGTCTTCCTCGTTGCCGTACTCGACATAGCCCAGTCGACGATAAAGCGCCCTGGCCCCGCTCAAGAATGACTGGCGGAGTCCTGTGCGGCGGATACGGTCCTCGGCGCTCGCGATCAGCAGGCTGCCCAAGCCGCATGACTGCAGGCCCGGGTGAACCGCGAGCTGCCACAGGGTGCCACCGTCGGATGCTTTGCGATAGTCGATGCCGCCAAATGCCAGGGGCAGGTCGTTCGTGCCGCACACCTTGAGGCGAGGGCCATGGGTCGCGCATTCTTCGGGCAGCCGTCGCTAGAGGTCATCGCGTCGGCGTGGACGTTTTCGAGGTCTGGTAGAGACGACCAACACCCGCGCGAAGGCCGTGTACGAAGGGGCTGGTTTCGTCGCCAGTGGTCGCACGAAAGAGTACGGACCGATGATGTGCGAGGAGTTCGTCACCCCTGTCCGTGAGAGCGATTAGGCCTGCCTGTCCGGCGGTGGCCGCCGACAACAGCGCCGCCGACCCGCGGTTCCGGTCGCAGTTGAGGGAACGGCATCTAGCCTCACCCCGTGAGCGTTGGTTGGAACCACAACACGCACTACCACCGGTTGCTGCTGTCCCTCCTGCCGTGCCATGGCAGTGATGCTCTCGACGTGGGCTGCGGCGACGGCACCTTCGCTGCGGCGTTGGCTGGCCGGTACGCGCGTGTGGTTGCGCTCGACTCTGACCCAGCGCATGTTGATGCGACGAGGGACAGGTGCGCACACCTGCCGCAGGTGTCTGTCCGCCAAGCCAACTTCCTAACGGCGGATCTGCCCGACGAGGCGTTCGATGTAGTCACTGCCCTCGCTGCCTTCCACCATATGCCCTTCGCTGACGCAGCGTGTGAGGTCCAGCGAGTGCTGAAGCCTGGCGGGCGCCTTGTTGTCCTTGGCGTGTGGACAGACAGCGCCCGCAACGATCTCCCTCTGAACCTCGCATCGTCCGCTCTCAACTGGTGGCTGCGACTGCGCCGAGGGCCGGACAGCATGACCGCGCCCGCGACCCTAGATCAGACTGGTTGGCGGACGGCGAAACGCGCAGCGTCCCAGCACATGCGTGGCGCCCGACTGCGGCGCCATCTCCTGTGGCGTTACACGCTCGTTTGGGACAAGCCCCGCAGGGAGTAGTGCTGGTTCCCGCTGGTGTGGGTAGTGCCGGCACTATCCGCTACGACCGGTGACCCTCTAAGCCCGCCGCTGTTCGGCTGACGTGGGCGAGGAGCGCTCTGCGATGCTGGCGATCAGAGTCATGGTTGAGAGGGGGCGCTGGCGATGTCGAAGGGGCTTGCCGACGACGGCCGCCGGGTGCTGTTGCTGGCGGAGGAGGAGGCGCGTGAGCGCGGCTCGTCCGTGACGCAGCCGGTTCATGTGGCTTTGGCGCTGACTCGGTTTGACGTGGCGCTGGCCGACGTGGCTGCCGCCGCAGATCTTGATCTGCGTCGGTGGCGCGACTACATGAACGAGGTGATCGGGCGCAATAGCGCAAGCCAAGCACGGCGCGAAGGAACTACCGCGACCGGCCCAGCAGCGCACGATCGATTTCGGACAGGTCAGGTGCGTCTCAGCGACCAGTGCCGGCTTCTGCTCGACGACGCTGCAAGTGAAGCCGCACGCGGGGGCCGCGGGCTCGGCCCACCGGAGCTTCTGGTCGCGCTGCTGCTAGGTCACGGCGGGGTCGGGGCTGGGTCACTCCGGTGGCTTGGCGTCACTCTCGCCCGGCTTCGCCGAGCCGCCGGACTGCCTCACGACGTACTGCAACTGCCCGCAGACCCCCGATCCGACCCAAAACCGTCCGGTACCGGGCCGCTGGTCCTCATGGGCGGCGGCGCACGCCCCCAAGAGGTGGCCGCGCTCTTGGCGAGCCGGAGTGTGACGGCCATCTTCGCGGCCTCCCCCAGCCCGTCGACCAAGTCGGGCACCATTGCCGCGTGGGAGGCGCTCGGCGTCCACGTCCTCGACTCAGGCTGCGATGACCGCAGCAGTGCGGACGACCCTGCGGTAGTGGCCCGTCTTGAGCAGGCCGAGGCCATCCTGATCTCTGGCGGCACCTGGCTGCGCCCGATTTCCGAACTCGCCGGGACCGCCAGCCTGCACGCCCTTGTAGAAGCAAGCGACCGCGGAACGACAATCATGGGGTATTCGGCTGGGACGCAGGCGCTTGGGGAGTGGTTTGCCAGCAACGACCTGAGCGGCGACGACCAGGAACTGATCCCCTGCTTGGGCTGGCTCAAGGACACCGTCGTGATCGCCCACTACCCGACCTATGACGGTGAACGGCGGCTTCGTGAGGCGCTCGCGGACAGCACCTGCCGACGTGGCATCGGCGTCGCACACGAAGGTGCCCTGTACAGCCCCGGCAACGGATGGACCGACTTCACCTCCCTGTCCGACGGCCTCGGCCACGCAATCCTCATGCAGTAGGCGAACCTCGGCGATGGAGTCTGCGGACTACCGCGACAGCGGCTAAGCCGTTCCTCGAACAGCAACCGGCGTTATCGGCAACGACCGGAGACCGCAAGGAGGCGGCGCCATTCGCGCTCGAGTTCGGCTTCAGGCCCGGCGTTCAGCGTTGGTGCGCTCGCTAGCTGTGGGTGCGGCGACGAGGGTGCGACCTGGCTGAGCACCCAGCGTCCACAGGCGGATCAGGGGTTGACCGTGATGCGGGCGCGTTTGCGGCCGACCTTGAGGTATAACTCGCCGGACTGGCCGTAAAGCTTGTCCTTGACCACAGCGTCCAGCCTCTCGCGGGCCTCGTCGGCCGTGAGCGTCACCTGCTCCTGATAGCCCTCGGACTCCACCACCAGGCGCAGCCCGTTCTGTTCGGCGACGCGGCGGACCTCGCCGTTGCTCTTGGCGAAGCCCAGGGCCTTGACGGCATCGGTGACCGACTGCCCGAGGTCCGTGATCGGGGGCGGGTCGTCGAGTTCGCCGAGGGTGCGCTTGGAGAAGCGGGCCAAGAACTCCCCGCGGGCCTTAATCGCTGCGTCCACACCGTGTATAGCCGCCGTGACCTCTCCTGCCAGGATCTTCTTCAGGTCCATCGGATGCAGGGCCCCGCTCGTCACTCGCTCGGCTGTGACGGCGAGTTCGGAGTCCAGCAACTCCGACAGTGCCCGGAAGTACTGCTCCACCAAGCGGTTGGGCACGGACATAATCTTGCCGAAGATCTCACCCGCCGAGGCGGTGGGCGAGACGTGGTTGCCCTTGGACTTGCTCATCTTGTCCCCGGTGCCGTCCGTACCCTCAACCAGCGAGGTGGCGGCCACCAGTTCCGGCAGCTGCCCACAGATGTCCATGCCGAGTCAGCAGACGTCGTATGGGCTCCGACATCACCCCCTTGCCGGGAAGGGCTACGCGTAGCACTCAGGCACGCACCGTCGCACGAAGCTCGCCACGGTCAATCAACTGCGAACGCTCTGGGCCGACGGAGATGAACCTGATGTAGCACCCCACCGAGTGCTCAATGGCCAGAACGTACTTGATGGCAGCCGCCGGAAGCTCGGTGAAGTCTCGAACTCCTTGGATGTCCTCGGACCACCCTTCGTGAACCTCGTACACCGGCGTCGCCCGTTCGAGATCATTGTTGAGGGGGAACGTGCCGTGGTCCTGTCCGTCGTAGCGGTATGCCGTGCAGATCCTTAACTCGGCTTGGTTACTGAGGCTGTCCAACTTGGTGAGCGCCAACTCGGTCGCACCCTGAACCTGAACGCCGTAGGCTGAGGCAACGGCGTCGAAGTGACCAATGCGGCGTGGCCTTCCCGTTGCTGCTCCGTACTCGTCAGCGGTCTCCCGGAGGGCGTCGGCGACCCCGCCGAGCATCTCCGTGACGAAAGGCCCCTCACCGATGCTGGTGCTGAAGGCCTTCATCACCCCGAGGACCTTAGAGAGTTGCAGGCCGGGAGCTCCGGCACCGATCGGACCAAATGGGGCCAGCGAACACGAAGAGGACGTGTACGGGTAGATGCCGTAGTAGATGTCGCGCAATGCTCCGAGCTGAGCTTCGAAGATGACCAGCTTCCCACTGGCGGCGGCCTCGTAGAGGAGCGGACTGACGTCACTGATAAGTGGCGCCAGCAGCTGGCCGTAAGTGTCGCCCCAAGTCACCATCTCCTCGAGATCGATGGGGGGCAGGTCGTACAGCGCCTTGAATACCTGACTCTTCCAATCCACGATGGGGGCCAGACGCTTCTTGAGCTCGCTTTTGCCCAAGAGCAATTCGCCCATCTGCAAGGACTTCTTGAGGTGGCGGTCGCCGTAGGCGGGAGCGATGCCGCGCTGGGTACTACCGAACGGCTTGTCGCCGAGACGCGCCTCCTCGGCGGCGTCCTCAGCCCTGTTGAACGGAAAGCACACGGTGGCACGGGAGGACACGCGCACGAGATCCGTGCTTAGCCCGGCAGACGCGAGCTTCCCCAGTTCCTCGTGAAGGCTCTGAGCATCGATGACCATGCCCGGTCCGAGGATGTTCATCGTCTTGGAGTTGAAGATCCCGGCGGGAACCAAGTTCAACTTGAATAGCCCGAACTCGTTGATCACTGTGTGGCCGGCGTTGTTCCCGCCCTGAAAGCGGACGACGATGTCAGCCCGCTCCGCAAGGAAATCAACCATGCGGCCCTTGCCCTCGTCGCCCCAGTTGATGCCGACCACGGCCTGAAGAGTCATAAGAACATCGCTCCGTTGTGGCGTCGAGGGCAATGTCGCGTGCCCGGTAGGGCGGGCCAAGGCGAGCCGAAAGCTAGGAGTCACGTGCCTCGGGCAACGTGCTCAAGCCTACCGCACGGGCGGGGACGTCAGGACGACGAGATTCGCAAGAAAGGAAGCGGCATCAAACCCGGGACGGTTCAGGATGGAGCCGATGTGAACGGGGGTTGGATCATCCACTCGACGAGATCGCAGCGGACTTTTGCCCGGCGCGCAACGACCGGCGCTACCGGCACTGGCCCGGCGGAGCCGACGCTACCGAAACTGGCGCCGCGGCGCCGGCAACGAGCAGCGTGATCCGCCGGGTATGCCGGATCTGGCGGCCTCGATCGCCGGAGCGGACGCGCGCGGCCGCCTGCGGCGCAAGGCGCATCGTCAGGTCGGCCGGCGTCCCGTCGGCACCGGTGTGCCCCTGCGGGACGTCACGCGGACTCGAATCCCTGCGACCGTGCATGCCGAAGCAGCTCGTGGATGACTCCCGCCTTGCCGTGCTGGTAGCCCGCGCGATCGGCGACTAGCAGGGGGGCGAGCCTGCGCTTCTCCGCTACGTATTGCGCGACTGCGCCAGGAGAGCGACGAAGATGGTCACGGAGGTCGACGTGATCTCGGTGGGCCGGCGACCCGGCCACTACGACGTACAGATGATGGGCAGGCCACTTCTCTGGCCGCCGAAGGACCTCGCGTCCGTCAACGCCTTGCTGCCCAGCGTGCGCATAACCGAGTTGGAGGAGAGCTTGCACTGCAGCGGGAACTTCGCCGGACGCGGCCACCACGACGTCGATGTCGATTATCGGTTTGGCCGCCAGTCCCGGAACGGCTGTGCTGCCCACGTGCTCCAACACCCAGTGAGGCGCTAGAACTGGTCGCAACCGTGCCCCGAGCACCTGGAACGTCTGTGGCCACGCGGGGTCATACTCAGTCACTACAGCATGCTGAAGCGCGTTCGAATCCAACTCTGCACCTGCTTGAGGTCACTAGATGTTGTTCGTCATTCGGAAGTGGAAGCGATCTGGACGCTACTTCCACCTGAACACTCAGCGGCTGCCTGCCGACGCCCACGGTGTCTGGTTGTGGGCGCCGGTCGGTTCGGCCTGGCAGGCAGAGACAGGGCCGGGCGTTCTAGACCTGAACATTCTGCTGCTACTTCAGCCTGGTGTCCCGTGGGTGACTTGGTGGAAGGACCGTGCGGCTTCGCGCGAAGTGCAGTTGGACGTTTGCTTGCCTCCAGTGATGGGCCTGGACGGCGCCGAGTACACCGACCTGGAGATCGACCCGGTCCGCGACGCGGTTGGCAACGTCCGCGTAGATGACGAACATGAGCTCGCGGCGGCCGCTGAGGCAGGTCAGGTGAGCTGCGACGAGGTACAACTTGCCCACCGGGCGTCGCATGACGCCTGCCAACTGCTTCGCTCAAACGCCGAGCCCTGGGCATCGGTTGGGTGGAGGCGCCTCGATGGGCTCCTCCGCAGGTAATAGCAGTCCTGAGTCGAACGCATAGTGATCTTCGCGGCCGATCTGTCCTCCGCCAACGCCGACGATCGACGCCCGAGGCCGGGGTGTGGGCGCCGGCGTTGGACTCGCGATTATGTGGAGGTAGAGAATCTGCATGAGTGACCCGATCTACGCCGACGGCGTTGCCTGCCCAGCCCTGACCGACGACGTAGACCTGGCTCCGCCAGCTCACACGGGAGGATGCGGCCACGCATCTCGCGGGTGAGGACGATGAGCTCATCCGATGGCCTAACGGCGGTCGACAAGCTCGCCGTGAACTACCGCGGCGGCGCGGGCCGGCGAGCCATCCTCATTGGGGCAGCGACTTATGCCTCACGCCCTAGTTGCCCATCCCCGAACTCGTGAGAAGAACGCCGAACCTCATCAAGTAAGCGGCGTTTTCCGGTGGTGATCAACGAGCTGTCACAGGCGCTACCCTCCGCCCGTGGACACGACGACCGCCGTTCTGTCGCCGGAGCGGCGCGTGGACCTGTTGGCACCGCTCCGCAGGCTGCTCGCGCAGTTGTCGCCGTCCATTGACGCCTTGTCCGATGACGTTCTGGCGCAACGGTTCCGCGACGACCGGCTCGTCCTGGTCGTGGCTCAGCATGATGAAGTGCTTGTCGCGACCGCGACGCTGTCCGTCGCACCTACGGCCAGTCACGGTCTTGTCGGGCATGTTGACGACGTTGTCGTGGACGAGGCGCTGCGTGGCGGCGGCGTCGGTAGGCTCCTCATGGAGGCGGTTCACGCGGAGGCGCGACGGCTCGGGCTGCGGCACTTGGATCTGACCTCGCGTCCTGCCCGCGAAGCCGCGAACGCGCTGTACCAGTCACTCGGGTATGAGCGCCGTGACACTAACGTTTACAGGCTGCGTCTGCAGCCGTGAAGGTAGGTGCCGCTGCAGCAGAAGGAGGCGGCGTTCCTTCACCTGGCTAGCCTGAGGCGGTGGAGAGAAGCGCGGTTCTGGATGCGATTCCACCGTGGCTCTGGGACGTCCCATACGTTGAAGGGCACTATCCGGGCGGTGTGCGCCGAGAGGCTCTGCGGACTGGTGCGAACTGTCGGTTGTTCGCGTATGTCTGGATGTCCTGTTCGAGCGGGTGCAGGCACGGGGCAGGTCACCCCAGAACGGTGGACCAAGACGGGGATGGCGCGCAGCGCCGCCGGTGCTTGAGGACGGGGAGCCGTGCAGTGAGTGCGTCTACGAGCATGACCACGGACTGAACAACGCCTTGACCGCGCCCTGCCGAGACGTGCCGCCAGCAGGGTGGTCCGGATTTTAGTAGGTGACCGTCAGCGTTGCCCTCTAGGTGCGAGTAGCGACCGCGGAGAAGTGGCGCAAGGTGTCAACAGGATCACCGGCATAAGTGCCGCTACTCCTCTTCTCGGCGCAACCCGTGGGAGCCGGCGTTAGCCTCCCCATGCCAGCCGAGTTGCACCGAAGAGTCGAGGCGCAATGGCGACTGGGCGTCCTCCAGGATCCCCCGTCAGGCTGGCGCGGCGGCGCACGGGCCCTCACGAAGAGGTCGGCCGACCACCTCGCCGTGGTGTACCTGCATCACCACCCCCGCAGCCCGGCAGGCGAGCAGCACTTCACGATTCAAGGGGCGGTGTTGAGTCGCGTCCTCGCCGAGTACAAGGGCGACCGGCTCACCGTCGAGCCGCTTGCTGACTCTGGCCGATGGTCATGGCACGAAAGCGCTTGGCGGCAGCGATCTGAAGGTGTGCTCCCGATCAGCAGCCCGTGAAGCGTGACTCATACACCTACCCGTCTGTCACCCCGGTGAGTGTGTTGCCGGAGCCAGCCATCAGCCGGGACGTGCAGGATCGTCATGACGTCACGGTGCCGCCTGGCGGCGGGCATGGCGGATCGGGGCCGCTTGGCGGGCGGGCGGACGCCGCCGACTGCCGCAGCAGCACCTGCGACCGGATCCGCTGCTGGCTGAGCCTGCGAGCCCCGCCGAACGAGGTCCGGGCTCACGGGTGCGGCTCCATCGCCGGACAGAACGAGCCCTTCGCGCCGGCCAGCCGCTCGAAGTGCCACGGCTCGTTGGCGTAGCGCCGGCACAGCCCGAAGCGCACCCCGTGCTGCTCCAGCCAGGTCACGGCGGCCGGCGGCCCGACGTCGACTGCGCCCCCGCGGACGTGCTCGGACTCCTCGGCCGGCAGCACCCACTGCCGGGCCTTGTTCGCCGAGCCGTACTTCTGCGCCGCCTCTGCGTGCAGCACGGCCTGCCGCTCGGCGCTACGCCAGCCGCTGGTGACCTGCAGCTCGACGCCCTCCGCGGCTGCCGCATCGATCGCGAGCCGCACCGACCGGGCGACCGCCGGGTCGAGCCCGTCGATGTCGCCGACCCCGGTCGGGGCGACCGGCGAGGGCGCCGGCGAGACACTGGCCGCCGCGCCGCCGTCCAGCGACGCGACTGCCACGGCCAGGGACAGGCCCGCCCCCAGTGCCAGGCACGCGGCCGCCCGGCGCCGGGCCTGCTCCCGCGACCTGCGTAGGCCCGGGGCGCGCTCCAGCCCTGCGTCGTCATGCGATCCGCCGTACGAGCGGCAGTCGCGAGCGGGTCAGCAGCACGGCGGCCAGCCCGGCCAGGAGCGGGACGAGGAAGGCCGTGACGGCCAGGCTCTCCCACGGGATGACCAGTGGGAAGGACGGCGACCGTGCGATCCCGTCCACCGGCGCGTTCAACGCCCGGATCAGCCCGATCGCGGGAACCAGGCCGGCGACGATGCCGAGTGCGGTTCCCAGTCCGGCGGTGACCAGCGACTGCGACCCGGCCAGACGTCGCCGTATCCCGGGGGTCGCGCCGACCGAGGCGAGCGTGGACAGGTCGGCCCGGCCGTCCGCCGCGGCCAGCCCGGTGGCGATGCCGGAGGCGCCGAGTACCAACAGGGCGCTGCCGGCGACGAGCGCGAGCAGCCCGACGCCGAAGTTGCTGACGTAACCGCGCTCGACGTAGACCTCGCTGTTCCCGGCCAGGACCTGGACGGCGGCGCGGGTCCGGTCTTGCTGCTGTGTCGTCGGCATCGACGTCGTGCGGACCACGGCGCCGATCGGGGCGACCGGCCGCTCCAGGCTGGCCGCGGCGGCCTCGGACAGCACCGCCGCCTGGTAGGCGGCGGCGGGCAGCGCCGCGGCGGGCAGCACGACCGGCTGCCCTCGGGTGCCATCCGGGTCGTCCGGCGGGTGCACGATCACCGTCGCCGTGCCGTCGGCGGCGAGGTTGTGGGCCGGCACGACGATCCCACCGGATTCCAGCACCTGCACCAGCGCCGGGTCGTCGGTGCCGGTCAGCGCCTGCAGCAACCGGCCGTCGCCGACCAGCAGCCCGGACAGGTAGCTCGAGGTGGAGGAGCCGCCTTCGCACGGCCCAGCCACGGAGCCTCCGCCCGGCTGGCCGAAGGAGCACCGGCTGGCGTCTCCGGGCACCGCCACCTCGACGAAGCCGGTGTCGACGCTGCCGTCGGACGGTCCGCCGACGCTGCGCGCCACCACCACGTCGGCGGCCGGCAGCTCACGCTGCAGCACCGGCACGATCTCCGGCAGCCGCTCGACGCCCTCGCCGTAGATCGGGACCACCACCGCGCCGGGTGCGGCCGACGGGATGTAGTTCTGCGCGTCGTTGCGGTCCATGCTGGCCACGAAGGTGCCGACCGCGACCGAACCGGCCACCGCCGCAAGGATCGCCGAGACGGCGGGAGCCGTCCGTCCGCGGTTGCGGGCCGCGTCGCGCAGCGCCAGCCGCGGTGCGACCGGCAGCAGGGGGCCGAGCCGGCCGGCCGCCCCGACCAGCGCCGGGGTGGCGGCGACCAGTCCGAGCTCGGCCACCACCGAGCCGGCCAGGATGACCAGCACGTCGCGGCGGCGGGCGCCCTCCAGCGCCAGGGCAGCGCCGGCGACGGTGGCCAGCACCCCGATGACCGGGAGCCGGCGTGAGCTGCGGACGGTGCCCCGGCGGCCGGTCAGCGCGGCGACGACGTCCTGCCGAGCCGCGGCCCGGGCCGGCAGCCAGGCCGCCATCAGGGCGGTGCCGACGCCGATCGCCGCGATGCCCGCCACCTCCAGCAGCCGGATCTCGAACGGTCCGGGGATGTCGGCGTTGAAGCGGGCGAGCAGCGGCAGCCCGGCGGCTGCTAGCGCGATGCCGCCGGCCACACCGACGGCGGCCCCGGTCAGCCCGAGGACCAGGCCGCCGCCGAGCACGGTGCGCCGCACGTCGCGGCGGTCCCCGCCGGTCGCGCCGAGCAGCGCGAGCTGCCGGCCGGAGCGCTTGGCGCCGACGGCGAAGGCCGGCCCGGCCAGCAGGATGACCTCGAGCAGAGCCATGCCGACGATCAGGGCGATGGCGGCGAAGGTCTCAGTCTGGCCCCCGCCGAAGTCCGGTTCGGGCGGCGCGTCGGCGACCGGGCCGCGGGGCTCGACATAAACGCCGCGGGCGTTCGCGGCCTCCACCTGGGACCAGACCAGCTCGCCCGGCACGTCGACGAGCAACCGGGCGGCGCCGGCGTCGGCGGTCAGCGCGCCGGCCGGCAGCAGGACGGTCCGCATGTCGCGGTACGAGGCGTCCTGCACCACGCCCATGACGGTGCGGACAGTGCTCTCCCGGTCCAGCGTGAGGGTGTCACCGACCGTGAGACCGAGCCGCTCGGCCAATGCCGCGGTGACCGCCACCTCGCCCGCAGCCATGGGCGCACGCCCGGCCGACTGGCGGTAGATCCCTTCGGCCAGCGGGTCGGTGTAGGCCAGCGCCCGCTGCTGCGCCGGGACCGACGCGCCGCCCGCAGTGACCAGCCCGTCCCCGTCCCCGGAGACGTCCGGCAGGCTGCGGCTGCCGGCCGGCAGCACCGACGCCAGGTCAAAGGCCGTGCCGGCCGGACGGCGGCCTTCCTCGGAGCTGAAGCCACCGCCGCCCTGGCTAAGCCGGGTCAGGCCGGTGTCGGAGAAGACGGCGTCGGCCTGGCCCATCGTGCGGACCGCCTGCTGCTCCGGCGAGAGCTCATAGGTCCGCGCCACCACGTCGACCGCAGTCACGCCGAGCACCGGCAGCGCGATCATCGCCACGACCAGGGCGCTGCGGCCGCGTGAGCGCAACGCGTCCCGCCGGGCGATCCGCAGAACGGCGCGCCAGGCGCTCATCGCGCAGCCAACTCATCGGCCGGCGAGACGTAGACCGACTCGTCGACGACCCGGCCGTCGCGCAGGAAAACCACCCGGTCGGCCCAGCCGGCGTGCCGGGCGTCGTGGGTGACCAGCATCCCCGCGGCGCCGGCGTCGCAGCGCGCGCGCAGCAGCGCCATCACGGCCTCGCCGGCGGTGGAGTCCAGCGCCCCGGTCGGCTCGTCGGCCAGCACCAGCCGGCGCTCGCCCACCAGCGCCCGGGCGATCGCCACGCGCTGCTGCTGGCCGCCGGACATGTCGTCGGGGAAGCGGTCGCCGAGCTCGCCGATGCCGACCTCCTCGAGCGCGGTCAGCGCCTCCCGCCGGGCAGCCCGCGCCCTTACGCCGTCCAGCTCGCGCGGCAGCGCGACGTTCTCGGCCGCGGTCAGCGCCGGGACGAGGTTGAGGTCTTGGAAGACATAGCCGATCGAGCGCCGCCGCAGCCGGGCGAGCTCCTTGGTCGACAGCCCGCCCAGCAGCGTCCCCTCGACGACCACCGCGCCGTCGGTCGGTGCGTCCAGACCGCCGGCCAGGTGCAGCAGGGTGGACTTGCCGGAGCCGCTGGGCCCCATCACCGCGACCAGCTCGCCCGCGTCGACGCGCAGGTCGATCCCGTCCAGCGCCCAGACCGCCGCTTCCCCGACGCCGTGCACGCGGGTCACCGCAGTGAGCTGCAGAACCGCGCTCACCGGGTCACCTCGCGTACCGGCACGGGGGCGGAGACCTCCGTCGTAGGAACGGGACGGGCCTGGAGCAGCCGGGTCTCGCAGTGGTCCAGCCAGCGGACCTCCGCCTCGGCCTGGAAGACCATCGCGTCGAGCACGAGTAGCCAGGCGAGGTCTGCCGGGTCCGCGGAGCTGCCCGCGCGGGCCTTGAGTCGGGTGTAGTCCTGCAAGGCGCGGACACTGTCGGTGCGCTGGGCCTGGATGACCTGTGCGAGGTCGCAGTCGTCCGCGGCGACGGCCAGCGCGAGCTTGATGGCCAGCTCGTCGCGCGGCCGGTCCTCCCGGCGCACCGGAGTGGTGAACCACTGCCGCAGCTCCTCGCGGCCGGCGGCGGTGATCGCGTAGTACTGGTGGCCCGCCTCGTCCTGCCCGTTCGCCTCGGCCAGCCCGTCGCGCTCCAGGCGGGACAGCGTCGTGTAGACCTGCCCGACGTTCAGCGGCCAGGTACCGCCGGTGCGGGCCTCGAAAGCCGTGCGCACCGCATAGCCATAGCGCGGGCACTCAGCCAACAGCGCCAGCACCCCGTATCGGACAGACATCGCAGCCTCCTCGTCGGCCCCAGAGCGGGACCTACCAAGTATGCATACCGAGTAGGCGTCTGTCTAGGCCCCGACACGCGACACCGAACGGCACCCCTGTGGCGCGACGCTCGGCCCGACCGCCCACACCAGAAGGAGCTCGGCGATCAATCCTTAGCCCACGGTGACGCCACGCGGGCTGCCGCTCGCAGCCAAGCAACGGGTGGTCCCTCACCGGGGAGGACCGAGCGACCTTCGGCCCGACTCTATTGTCGGCGATTGAAGTCGTCGTGCCCGTGGCTGCTTAGAATGTCCTCGGCCAGCGCGGCCGGATACGGCGCCGCCCGGCTCTCGCCGAAGAGCTTCCAGTAGAAGTCATTGATGACAACAGCTACTGCGGCATGTCGTCGTACGAGCGCACCTACGCTTGAGGTCAGCTCGCCTGGTTGATCGCCGGCTGCCAGCCCACGGACGATCTCATTGCGATGCGCCGCGTCGCGCGGGCTCATCAGATGGGAGACGATCCAGTTCACCAGCACGGTGCGCGCCAGGCATCTGTCATGCGTGGTGTTTGCTGCGAGGAAGTCGCGCTCGACCAGTGTTAGATCGAAAGTGCATGAGGAGGCGAGGCCGAAGTCCGTCACGTACAGCCGCTGCCCGTCCACAAGCACGTTGTTCAGGTGGACGTCGAAGTGGTGCAGTCCACCCCGGCTCATGAACTCGACTGTCCTCAGCAGCTGACGTTCCGCGAGCTGACAAGCACTTTCGAGCTTGCCAGCCTCTGACTGCTCAGACAGCCACCTTCCAAGGGTCAACGGGATGTACTCCAGGAACAGCACCAGAGTGTTTGTCGACGCAGCCAGCGCCTCGACTCGCCGACCCACAGCTGAGGAGCCATCCCAATACGCGATGACGCTCTCGATGTCGGCACGACCCTCATCCGCTGCGATGGCCGTGCGAAAGGGTAGGAGGCGGGAGTGGTGAAGCATGGGAAAGCCGACGGCCTGCTTCGTGAGCGCCCAGCGGGTCACGATCGTGTGCGCAGCCAGTTCCCGCCAGACGTTTGTTCCTGCCGACCCAACGCCGTAGTGGTACATGTTCGGTAAGTCGAACAGGTTCGCGGTGGAGCCCCGGTTCTGCGCCGCCAGCTCGAGATCGGTAACGGGCACACATTTTGCAAAGACGGGCGTTCCCTCGATATCGAGGGAGGCACTGCTACCGCCGATGCTGCTTGCTCGCCCCAAGCCCGTGGCTAGCAAGTCGATCAAGTCTGCGTCGCTCAGCAACGCCAGAGCGGCGACCGCAGAACGATGTCGGTGTTCGCGCTCGATCCGCTGCACGCACACAGCGTTGCATGGCCGGCGTCGTCAAACCTGAGCATCCGCATCAGCCTCAGGCGGCGGTCACACAAGGTATGTGCCGCTCCGCGAGGTCGGCGGAAAGGCGGGACCCAGCGCTACCGCCAGTTCGTGGTCCGATAGGTGTTGAAGTCTCGAGGACCGCCCGAACCGCTTCGCCCACCCCGGATGGTCGCGTCACGTCCAGGCGGACAATGTCCTGGCCGTCGGCGTCGACGTGGTAGGTCGCCACTGCCATGCACGGAGCATAAGTCATTCTCATCCCTGCCGTTCTCAGCGAGAGGAAGCGGCGCTAGCCCGCGCTAGCCCCGGCTCATGGCTGACCGGCGGTTAGAGTTCGTCCGCCGCCAGCAGCACTGACAGAGCAACCCATGTCGGGCCGGACTGCGGACGGACACGGGACAGGAGGGCAGAGCGCGTGCCTGACCGCTACCCGCCGGTCGAGCCATACGCAACCGGTCACCTCGACGTCGGCGACGGGCAGGCGGTCTACTGGGAGACCGTCGGCAGCCCCACCGGGACGCCCGCGGTGTACCTGCACGGCGGCCCGGGCGGCGGCTGCACCCCGGGAGCTCGGCGCAGCTTCGACCCGGCGGCGTACCGGGTGGTGCTGCTCGAACAGCGCGGGTGCGGCCGCAGTACGCCGTCGGCGGGAGATGTCACGACCGACCTGAGTACCAACACGACCCAGCACCTCGTGGACGACCTCGAGCGGCTGCGTGCACACCTCGGGATCGACCGGTGGGTCGTGGTCGGGACGTCGTGGGGGGTGACGCTGGGGCTGACCTACGCGCAGCAGCACC
>JAABUN010005024.1_pt1 | contig 17014 bp, 16 predicted proteins | sample 5559311 | NCBI WGS metagenome assembly JAABUN01 (sample SAMN10711877, study PRJNA513370) | rock metagenome | isolation source: Antarctica rocks | place: Antarctica: Victoria Land, Siegfried Peak sud
GAGACGGCCCATACCCAGCAGCACTCCAACCACGGCCGCCAAGATGACGGAGAAGAACGCGGCCACCAAGGTGGCGCGCAGACCAGGCAGCAAGTACGCCGTCCAGGTCACCGGGTCGAGAAAGGGCGCCCACTTAACCCCCTCGAACTGGCCCTTAGCGGCCAGCGCCCGAATCAGGACGAACAGCAGGCCGGCAATTCCCAGCCCGCCGATCACGGCGATGACCGCATGCCGTGCCCGAGCCTTGGGACCTGGTGCGTCGAAGAGGACGTTCGCTTGGGCGCTCATCGCCGCACCGCCAACCGTTTGGACAGGCTGGTGAACAGCACGCCGATCGGCAACGTCAAGATGACGAAGCCAGTGGCCATGATCGCAAAGATGACGTACAGCAGATCGGCCCGGAACTCGATCATGCCCTTCATCAGGTACGACGCCTCGGCGACGCCGATGGTGGCCACCACGGTGGTGTTCTTGGTGAGGGCGATCAACACGTTGCCCAGCGGGGCAACGGCGCCGCGAAAGGCTTGGGGCAAGACGACGTTGGCGAGGATCGCGCTGAAGTTCAGGCCGATGGCGCGGGCGGCCTCGGCCTGTCCTTGGGGCACCGTGTTGATGCCACTCCGTAGCGCCTCCGCGACGAAGGCGGCGTGATACACCGCGAGTCCGAGGATCCCCCAGCGGAAGTTCTGGACGTCGATGGGGGAGTTCTGCGCCCCTAGCCGGTACTGCAGCGTGATGTAAAGCCCAAAGGCACAGAAGAACACGATCAAGGTCAACGGCGTATTCCGCACCAGCGTCACGTACGCGGTGCCGAACGCGCGGAGCACCGTGACCGGCGAGACGCGCATCACCGCCACCAGAGTGCCCAGGATCAGGGCACCTACCGCCGCGGCCACTGTGAGCTTGATGGTCATGAAGAACGCGCCGAGCACGTCATAATCGGCGAGCAGCTCGCCCAAGCCGTCTAGCACGATCAGTCACCTCCTCGTGGGCCGGTCGGTGGGACCGAGCCGAACCCGGGTCCCACCGCCGCCTCTGTCCGGGCGTTCCTCAGCGTCAGGAGCAGGTCTCCGGCTTGGGCGGGTTAGTGGCGGTGTCCACCTTGAAGCCCGCCGGACCGAGATTCGCGTCCACCGCTTTTTGCCAGGACCCGTCACTCACCATCTTGGTCAGCGCCGTGTTCACCTTGGTACACAGATCGGTGTCACCCTTTTTGAGACCGACGCCGTACTTCTCGGTGGAGAACGTCTTGCCCACCAGCTTGACCTTGCCGGCGTACTGCGGCTGGGCGGCAAAACCGGCCAGGATCACGTTGTCGGTGGTGACGGCGTCCACCGTGCCTCCGACCAAGGCCTCCACGCACTTGCTGTAGGCGTCCTGCTCGAACAGTTTCACCGTGGTGGCGAACTCATCTTTGATCTTCTGGGCCGACGTGGACCCGGTCACCGAGCACAGGGTCTTGCCGTTCATGGTGTCCGGTCCTGCGATGTCGGTGTTGTCGCTACGCACCAGCAGGTCTTGGCCGGCGATGAAGTACGGCCCCCCGAAGGAGACGACCTCCTTGCGCTTGTCGCTGATGGAGTAGGTGGCAAAGATCAGTGCCACCTGGCCACCCTGGATGGCAGTCTCCCGCTGGGCCGACGGGGTCTCCTTGAAAACCACCTTGTCACCCTCGAAGCCCAGCTCTTTGGCCACGTAACGGGCCACATCGACGTCCAAGCCCTTGAACGACGTGCCGTCTTGCTGGCCCAGTCCGGGCTGGTCGTACTTGATGCCGATGGTGATGGTGTCGCCGGTGGCGGTACCGGTGTCCCCACCGCCACAGGCGGCGAAGGTGAGGGCGAGTCCGACACCGGCGGCTAGGGCGACGATTCGTTTTTTGGTCAACATGGGTTTTCCTTCCCAATCGGACAAGGGATCTCGTCCGGCTCATGCAGGTCAGTGCGGGGTGGTGTGCTGTGAAGCCGGACCAGGTCAGGTGCGGCGACTCTTGGTTCCGTTCGTGCTGCCATGGACGTGGTCAATGCGTCAGGATCTTGCTCAGGAAGTCCTTGGCCCGCTCGCTGCGCGGGGCGGTGAAGAATGACTGCGGGTCGGACTCCTCGACGATCTGGCCCTCGGCCATGAAGACCACCCGGTGAGCCGCTTTCCGGGCGAATCCCATCTCGTGAGTAACCACGACCATCGTCATACCGGCCTTCGCCAGGGTGACCATGACGTCCAGCACCTCGTTGACCATCTCCGGGTCCAACGCCGACGTGGGTTCGTCGAACAACATCACCTTCGGGTCCATCGCCAGTGCTCGAGCGATGGCCACCCGCTGCTGCTGACCGCCGGACAGCTGCGCGGGGAACTTATCAGCCTGAGATTGCACGCCCACCCGCTCGAGCAGCTCCATCCCGCGCTTCTTGGCCTCGGCGGCTGGGATCTTGCGCACCTTGATCGGCCCGAGCGTGACATTGTCGAGGATGGTCTTGTGCGCAAACAGGTTGAACGACTGGAAGACCATACCCACGTCGGCCCGGAGGTTGGCCAGCCCTTTGCCCTCCTCGGGCATGGGCTTGCCGTCAATCGTGATCGATCCAGACTGGATGGTCTCTAGACGATTGATTGCCCGGCACAAGGTCGACTTGCCCGAGCCCGAGGGTCCGAGCACCACCACGACCTCACCTTTATCGATCGACAGGTTGATCTTCTGCAGCACGTGCAGATCGCCGAAGTACTTGTCCACGTCGGACAACACCACTAGTGGTCCGCCGGCTGAGGAGGTGTGACCCGAGCCGGCGGGAACGTCGGTTCCCGATGCCGTCATGGGCTGACCTTAGACGACAGTTCGAGCGAACTGTGGGAATTGTGTGTTGAGATTCGGTTACAGAGCATATCTTCGCGCCGTTGACCACTACTAGCGGCCGACAATTCCCCACGAGCCGTGAAAACTCGCTCCAGGCGCCAACCGGATGAGACCGTCGTGGGTCGGCCCAGCGTTGAAGGCGTCCGGGCCGCACGTCATCGGCTCCACCGCCAGGGAGAGGTCGCGGCGGTGGTCTCCGGTGAAGACCTGTATCCAGCCCATCGTCTTGTCGCCCCACAGCTCCGCGTAGCGGGCGCCGAGTGCGAGTTTCACCCGCCACCGGCCGTCGGTGTCGCGGTCCAGATCGGTGAACGCCGTATCCAGTACCACCGAACCGAGCGGGCCGCCGGATCGGAGATCCTGCTCGGTTCCCTCGACTGATGTGACCTGCAGCGGCAGCAAACGTTCGTCCACCTCCAAGAAGCTGGCCGCTGGCAACGTGACGGCGATGTCGTCGACCGCGTCCTCGCCCACCGTCAGGTAGGGGTGGGCGGCGTACCCGAACGGCACCTCGGTGTCCCCGATGTTGGTGGCGCTGACTGAGACAAGCAGTCCGTCGTCGGACAGGGCGTGGGTGATCTCGGCCTCGAGAATTCCCGGCCAACCCGATTGGGGGTAGATCCGTACGCGCTGAGTGACCGAGTCCGGCGTCGAGTCCACCAGGTTCCAGACCACGTTTCGCGCCAGTCCGTGGATGGCGTTGTGCCGGGCCGGCTCGGTGAGCGCCAGCTGCTGCTCGACCCCGTTGAAGGTGTAGGCGCCGTCGCGGATCCGGTTGGGCCAGGGCAGCAACTGCTGACCCCACCCGCCGTGGATGACGTCCTCGGCGGCGAAGCCTGCCACCACGTCCCGCCCGTCGACGGCGTAGCGGCGCAGGGTGGCACCGACCTCGGTGATGGCGGCGGAGTGGCTGCCGGCGGTGATCTCGTACTGTTCACCGGTGGGATAGGTCGTCATGGATTTGCACTCTACTGGCGGCGCGGCGTTCAGACCTTAGGCTGGTGCCACCATGTCCACCAGTACCTACTTGCCTCAGCCACCGACCACCCTGGCCGAGGTCACCCCACGGAGCTATCAGATCCGGACCCACGGCTGTCAGATGAACGTGCATGACTCCGAACGACTGGCCGGCCTCCTCGAGGATGCGGGCTACGACAAGGTGGCGGACGGGGAGGCGGCTGATGTGGTGGTCTTCAACACCTGTGCAGTGCGCGAGAACGCCGACAACCGCTTGTACGGCAGCCTCGGTCACCTGCTCGCCACCAAGAAGCGAACCCCCGGCATGCAGATCGCCGTGGGTGGCTGCCTGGCGCAGAAAGACCGGGGTGAGATCCTCCAGCGCGCACCGTGGGTGGATGTGGTCTTCGGTACCCACAACATCGGCGCCTTACCGGTGCTGCTGGAGCGAGCCCGGATCGAGCAGGAGGCGCAGGTCGAGATCAAGGAGGCCCTCGAACGCTTCCCCTCGACCCTGCCCACCCGCCGGGACTCCGCCTACTCGGCGTGGGTGTCGATCAGCGTCGGCTGCAACAACACCTGCACCTTCTGCATCGTGCCGGCCCTACGGGGGAGGGAGACCGACCGTCGACCGGGTGACATCCTGGCCGAGATCAAGGCGCTAGTTTCCGAAGGCGTGCAGGAGATCACCCTGCTGGGACAGAACGTGAACGCGTACGGCGTGGAGTTCCACGACCGCGGCGCGTTCGCGAAGCTGCTCCGTGCCTGCGGCGAGATTGACGGCCTGGAACGCGTGCGCTTTACCTCCCCCCATCCCAAGGACTTCACCGACGACGTGATCATGGCGATGGCACAGACGCCGAACGTGATGCCGCAGCTACACATGCCCCTCCAGTCCGGCTCCGACGCCATCCTGAAGGCGATGCGGCGCTCGTACCGCAGCGAGCGCTATCTGGGAATCATCGACTCGGTCCGGTCCGCGATGCCGGCGGCCGCCATCACCACCGACATCATCGTCGGCTTTCCCGGCGAAACTGAAACTGACTTTCAGGGCACGCTCGATGTGGTCGCGGCGGCCCGCTTCTCGGCGGCCTTCACGTTCCAGTACTCCATCCGCGCCGGCACCCCGGCGGCCACGATGCCCGACCAGATTCCCAAGATTGTGGTTCAGGAACGTTATGAGCGACTGGTGGAAGCGGTCAACGAGATCTCGTGGCAGGAGAACCGCAAGCTGACCGGGCGTACGGTCGAGGTCCTGTTTGCCGACGGCGAGGGTCGCAAAGACGCCGCCACAGCGCGGATGTCCGGCCGCGCTCGCGACAACCGGCTGGTTCACGTCGCCGTATCCGACGACCCGGTCCAGCGCCCGCGTCCGGGCGACCTGGCCGAGGCGGAGATCACCTATGCCGCACCCCACCACCTGAACGCCGACGCCGGCCTGACGCAGCTGCGTCGTACCCGGGGTGGAGATGCCTGGCAGGCCCGGCTCGAGACGCCCACCCGCGCCGTCGCGTTGGGGATGCCCAGCCGGGGGCGGCCCAGCCCGCTGTCCCCGGGGCCACCAAGCTGTGTGACCCCCTAGCCGCGATCGTGGCTCAGCCACCAGCCGGGGTCCTCACCGTCGCGGTCGGAGCGTGACAGAATGGCGGCGCCGTGTTCGGCGCCCGTCCCATCCCGCGACCGTCAGGTAGGAGTTCAGGCCATGCCAGCAGAACGATTTGTCGAGCAACTGAATATCCAGATCGGTAACGAATTCACCGCCCATCAGCAGTACATCGCTTGTGCGGTCTACTACGACGCCTTGACTATGCCGCAGACCGCGCGCTTCTTCTTCGCCCAAGCCATGGAGGAGCGCGGGCACGCAATGATGATGGTGCGGTACCTCATCGACCAGGATGCGCCCGTCGCTATCCCGGGTGCAGAAGCGCCGACCAACGACTTCCGCGACCTGGTGGCCCCGGTCGAGCTGGCGCTCGAACAGGAGAAGCGGGTGACCGCTCAGATCAACGAGCTGACCAAGATTGCCCGCGAGGAGAGCGACTACGCCTCGGATCAGTTCATGCAGTGGTTCATCAAGGAACAGGTGGAGGAAGTCGCCACCATGGGCGCTCTGGTGACGGTGGTGCGCCGGTCCGTCCATAACATCGAGGCTATCGAGGACTACATCAAGCGTGAGCACAGCAATGTCGTGGCCGATATTTCTGCACCCCCCATCGCCGGCGAATGAGGATTTTACGGCAGGATCCGGCCACCGGGTCGCCTCCGACACAGTGCGAGGCCGTGCGCTACGCACACGGCCTCGAACTGACTGCCTTGCCCTAGTTCGAGGGTCAGGCTGGCCGCTCCGGGGTGACCGGCGGCACGGCCGGAGTCGGACCGGGCGTGTTGGTGGCGTCGTCGGCGCCTAGGTAGTCACCCACCCGGTCCTTGACCGTGTCGGTGCCCTGGTCGATCTTGTCGGAATGCTGGTTGCCCGTCCGCTGATCGGCGTAGTCCGAGGCCTTGTCGATGCCCTGGTCCACCTTGTCGGAATGCTCACTCAACAGATCCTTGGCCTTGTCGAAGATACCCATCTGTTTTCCTCTCTGGTGTGAAGAGCCGCTCCGGCTCATATGACGCGCGTCCGGCCGCCGCCCGACGCACACGTCCCGACATGTCTAGCGCTGCCGCGACCAAAAAGGAAGTCCCGGGAGGCGCTGTGGCCTCGGCGGACGCCGAGACGGCGCGCTAGGTAGGGAACACTGGCACCGTGACGGTCGTGGTGGTAGGCCCGACGGCAGTGGGGAAGTCGGCGTTAGCGGTCCGGCTGGCCCAGCGCTACGCGGAGCGCGAACACGCCGCCGAGATTGTCAACGCCGACTCCATGCTCGTCTACCGGGGGATGGACGTCGGAACGGCGAAGCCGAGCCTGGCAGAGCGGGGTGGTGTGCCGCACCATCTGATCGACATCTTGGACATCACGCAAACCGCGACGGTGGCCGAGTTCCAGACGCTGGCCCGAGCCGCCATCGCTGACTGCCAGCGACGCGGGGCGGTCCCCATCGTGGTCGGTGGATCCGCACTTTATGTGCGGGCCATCGTGGACGACTTCGACTTCCCCGGCACCGACCCAAAGCTCCGGGCGCAGCTGGAATCGGAGTTGAGCGACCAGGGTCCGGCGGCGCTGCACCGGCGACTGTCGGAGCTCGACGCGGCGGCAGCGGCAGCGATCCTGCCGGGCAACGGTCGGCGTGTCGTGCGGGCGCTGGAAGTGATCTCCCTGACGGGACGGCCGTTCGCGGCCACGTTGCCGCAGCGTCGCTATCGATTGGACGACGTGGTGCAGATCGGGCTGGCTATTGACCGACCCCGGCTGGATAGCCGGATCAAATCCCGGGTGGACGCGATGTGGGCCGCCGGCTTCGTTGCTGAGGTGTCGCGCCTGGCTGACGTGGGACTGCGCGATGGCGTGACCGCCTCTCGCGCCCTGGGGTACCGGCAGATCTTGTCCCACCTGGACGGCGATATCGACGAAGCGGAAGCCCGCGAGCTGACGCACGTGGGCACTCGGAAGTTTGCCCGCCGTCAGGATGCTTGGTTTCGCAAGGACGAACGGATCGTCTGGCTGGCCCACGACCGGTCAGACGTGGTCGACGCCGCGTATCGGGTCGCCGGCCGGAGCGGGACCGCTTGAACAGCCGGGGTGGCAGTGCACCCTCCGTGGAAGACTGATGGCATGCGCCGATGGTCATTCGCGAAGGGACACGGCACCGAGAACGACTTCGTGCTGTTGCTGGACCGCGACGACCTGATGAGCGTCGGCGAGGCGGAGGTGCGGTTCCTGTGCGATCGGCGCACCGGGATCGGCGGTGACGGGTTGCTGCGAGCAGTCCGGGCGAAGCACATCGAGTCATGGAGCGGCGACGCCGAGCTGTGGTTCATGGACTACCGCAACGCCGACGGCTCGATCGCGGAGATGTGCGGCAACGGCGTGCGCGTGTTCGCGAAGTACTTGCTCGACGAAGGACTGGCAAGTGGACCAACCATCCCGATTGCGACTCGGGCCGGGCTGAAAGAAGCGACGCTGCTGGCCGACGGCCGCGTCATCGTAGCCATGGGTCCGGTTGAGGTCCGCCGCGGCGAGATCACCGTGCGAACCGCGGCCGGCGTCGAGTTTGCCGCTACTGCCGTCGACGTGGGCAACCCCCACGCCGTCATCTTCTGTGACGATCTGGAGCAGTTGTCCTTACACCCTGCCCCGACCTGGGCGCCGGCCGAGGCCTTTCCCGACGGGGTCAATCTCGAATTCGTGCGAGCGGTGGGTCCTGACCACCTGGCCATGCGGGTCCTCGAGCGAGGGTCCGGCGAAACACGGTCCTGCGGCACCGGGACGGTAGCGGCGGCAGCGGCGGCTCGTCAGCATCGAGCGGATCCGAACGACCTGCCGGTCACCTTTCGGGTGGACACGCCCGGCGGGACGGTCGAGGTGGAGCTGACCGCCGAGCAGGCCTACCTCACGGGGCCGGCTGTCATCGTCGCGCACGGCCAGGTCGCGGTGCCTGATGCCTGAGAGCGAGAGTCGGCTACGGGCCATGCCAGCGGCGAAAAGCGCTCGCCTGGGTTTGACTAGGCGTGAGATCGTGGAACCAAGATGACTGTTCCTGAGACAAATTCTGCCACCGACAACTTTGATGACGAGCTGAAAATCGAAGATCTCTCGCCGGCGGGGCCGGATCCTGAGTACGCGTCCTTCGACGGCGATCAGCAAGATCTGGCCGATCGGATCTCGTTGCGCCGAGTGGCCGGCATGTCGACCGAACTCACCGACATCACCGAGGTCGAGTATCGGCGCCTGCTGCTCGAACGGGTGGTCCTGGTGAGTGTGTGGACCACTGGCAGCGAAGTCGACGCTGAGAACGCGATGGCTGAGCTCAAGCTGCTGTCCGAGACCGCTGGCTCGCAGGTGCTGGAGGGGCTGATCCAGCGACGTAGTCGACCCGATCCCGCCACCTATATCGGCCGAGGAAAGGTCGACGAGCTGCGCGACGTCGTGGTGGCCACCGGTGCCGACACGGTCATCTGCGACGGGGAGCTGGCACCAGCCCAGCTGCGCAACCTCGAGGACAAGATCAAGGTCAAGGTGATTGATCGGACCGCCCTTATCCTCGACATCTTCGCCCAGCACGCCAAGAGTGCAGAGGGCAAGGCGCAGGTCGAGCTGGCACAGTTGCAGTACCTCAAGCAGCGGTTGAGGGGCTGGGGTGGCAACCTGTCGCGGCAGGCGGGCGGCCGGACCAGCGGTGGCGCCGGTATCGGTGGCCGCGGACCCGGTGAGACAAAGTTGGAGACCGATCGCCGACGGATCAACAGCCGGATTGCCAAGCTGCGCGGCGCGTTACGCGAGATGGATGGCACCCGCGAGAACAAACGGGCCGAGCGGCGACGCCATCAGATTCCGTCGGTGGCGATCGTGGGTTACACCAACGCGGGCAAGTCGAGCCTGCTGAACCGGCTCACGGGCGCCGGCGTCTTGGTGGAGGACGCACTGTTCGCCACGCTGGACCCGACGACCCGGCGCTCGGAAACCGTTGATGGCCGAATCTTCACCTTGACCGACACGGTCGGCTTCGTCCGACACCTGCCGCACGACTTGGTGGAAGCTTTCGCCTCGACCCTGGAGGAGTCGGCGCAGTCCGACCTACTGGTGCACGTGGTGGACGGATCTGATCCCGACCCGAACGGACAGATCACCGCCGTACGAGCGGTGCTCTCTGACATCGGCGCGGCCGATGTGCCCGAGCTGATCGTGATCAACAAGGCCGACGCGGCCAGCGCGGCCGCCCTGACCGCTCTGCGCACCACCTACCCGCAGGCCGTCATCGTGTCCGCGCGCACGGGCCAAGGAATCGATGAGTTGCGGACCACGATCGAGGCGGGGTTACCCCGGCCCGAGGTCGAGATCCGAGCCTTGATCCCGTACGAACGCGGTGATCTGGTCAACCGCATCCATCAGGCTGGTGAGCTGGTCACCACCGAACACACGGCGACCGGGACGTTGGTGGTGGCCCGAGTTCACGGCGACCTCGCTGGCCTTCTCGCGCCGTACGAGCTCATCGGCGCCGCCGACGAGCGAGGTCCAGCCGTCTCGTCCTGATCCGGTTGTGCCTCGTCCTGACCCGGTTGTCGGCACCGCCCGTTAGGGTTCTGCGGTGACCAAGCAGGCACCCTCAGCACCGCCGACGTCCACGTTGCCCGGTCACCGCGAGGTGCTGGGTCGCGCCGTTGAGACCATCGGCGGTCAGCAGCGCTCCGGCCAGGTCGAGATGGCCGACGCCGTGGCGGCTGCGCTGCAGGACGGTCGTCATCTGCTGGTGCAGGCCGGGACCGGCACGGGCAAGTCCCTGGGCTATCTCGCCCCTGTCCTGGTCCGACTGACCCGACGCCGGGGCGAACGGGTGGTGATCGCCACCGCCACTTTGGCGTTGCAGGCACAGCTGGCCCACAACGACATCCCGGCCGCCCTGGACGCCGTCGAGGCGGTGACCCACCAACGGCCAAGCCACGCCATCTTGAAGGGCCGAACCAACTACGCGTGCATGTTGCGGGTCCGTGACGGTGCCGCGGACCTCGACCAAGGGGTGTTGATCTCGGCCAGCGACTTGGCCGGCACGATCAGTGCGGCGAGCACCCCGGAGTCGGCGTTAGGGACGGAAGTGCTGAGCCTGCGGGAATGGGCGGAGCGGGAGGGAACCCAGCGGGGCCTGGCCGACCGGGATGATGCCCCTTCGCACACCGACCGCGGTTGGCAGCAGGTCTCCATCCCGGTGCGTGAGTGCCTGGGGGTGCAGCGTTGCCCCTACGGCGACGAGTGCTTCGTGGAGCGGTCGCGCGAGCTGGCCCGCGCCTCCGATCTGGTGGTGACCAATCACGCCTTGCTCGCCATCAACGCCATGCACGGCGGTACGGCGCTGCCCGAACACACCGCCGTGATCATCGACGAGGCCCACGAGCTGGTCGCTCGAGTGACGGGCGCCGCCTCGGCGGAGCTGAGCCCACAGCTGGTGGAGCGGGTCGCTCGTCGCTGCCTGACCTACTTGGAGGACGAGCTCGCACTCGAGCTGCTGGAGAGTGCGGACGCCTTGCGGGCGGCGTTGGACGCGGCGCCGCTGGAGCGGGTCGAGGACCCAGACTCCGGCTTGGTGGCCGCGTGTGCCACGGTCCGCAACATCACGAGGCAGGTCGTCACCGCGATGACCAGCGGTGACGACCAAGAACCGGAGAAGCGCCAAGCGGCAGCCGCGGTGAAGGAGGTCTTTGACATCGCCGAGCGGATGGCGGCGATCAAGGCCCATGACGTGGTGTGGGTGGCTGAGCGCGAACGGTTTGGCCGGGAGGCGCGGGTAGCCCCGCTTTCGGTGTCGAATCTGATGCGGCAACAGGTCTTCGGTGAGCGCACCACCGTCTTGACCTCGGCCACTCTCAAGCTGGGGGGCGACTTCGACCAGATCGCCGAATCGGTGGGTCTGCGACCGAGTGAACGGGACGACCAGGCCGGCTCTACCGACCCGAGTCAGAGCGTACCTAGTGGCGTCGAAGCCACGGACGAGCCGGACGAAGTCGCCGGTGATGCGGGCGACATCATCACGTGGCGCGGGCTCGACGTCGGCTCCCCGTTCGACTACGCCAAGCAGGGCATCTTGTACGTGGCCCGCTCGATGCCGCCGCCCGGCCGGGACGGGCTGTCCGAGGCCGCGCTGGCCGAGATCGCGGAGCTTATCTGGGCCTCGGGCGGTCGTACGCTCGGCCTGTTCTCCTCCCGCCGGGGGGCCGAGGCCGCCGCCGCGTACGTCCGCCGCCAGCTACCGAAGATGACGGTGCTATGTCAGGGTGACGCTCAGCTCTCGGAGCTGACTCGGCGCTTCATCAACGACGACCAAACCAGCCTGTTCGGGACCCTGTCCTTGTGGCAGGGCGTCGACGTACCGGGGCCGACCTGCCAGCTGGTGATCATCGACCGGATACCGTTTCCGCGTCCGGACGAGCCGCTGATCACCGCGCGGCAGCGCGCGGTAGCCGAAGCCGGGGGCAACGGCTTTATGGCGGTGGCGGCGACTTCTGCCGCGTTGCTGCTGGCCCAAGGCTCCGGGCGCCTCATCCGACGGCTCACCGACCGGGGCGTGGTGGCGGTCCTCGATCCGCGGCTGTTGACCGCGCGGTACGGCAGCTATCTCAAAGCCTCCATGCCGCCTATGTGGCAAACGACCGACCGCGAGGTGGCCATCCAGGCGTTGCGACGATTGTCCGCCGCCCCCTGGCGAGGGTCAGCGCACTAGCCCTCGTAACAAACCTCTGGCACGCTTGCGCACATGGAGCACACCTACGACTTCGACCTGGCCGTCATTGGTTCGGGACCCGGCGGACAGAAGGCCGCCATTATGGCGGCCAAACTGGGCCGTAAGGTCTGCGTGATCGACAGCAAGGCCATGGTTGGAGGCGTCTGCGTCAATACCGGGACCATCCCGTCCAAGACCTTGCGCGAGGCGGTGATGTATCTGACCGGCATGCAGCTGCGTGAGATCTACGGCGCCAGCTATCGGGTGAAGGACGAGATCACCATCTCAGACCTGCTGGCCCGGCTGCAGCACGTCATTGGTCGGGAGACCGAGGTGATTCGGGCCCAACTGCTGCGCAACCACATCGAGCTCATTCCCGGCATGGCCAGCTTCTTGGATCCGCACACCCTGTCGGTGGACATCGAGAACGCACAGACCCAACGCACGATCACCGCCGACAAGGTGGTGATCGCCACCGGCACGACGCCTGCCCGACCGCCCCAGATCGACTTCGACGGCGTCCGCGTTCTCGATTCCGATCAGATCTTGACCCTGGACACGGTGCCGGACTCGCTGGTCGTGGTGGGCGCCGGCGTGATCGGCGTTGAGTACGCCTCCATGTTCGCCGCCCTGGGGACCCGGGTGACGCTGGTCGAGAAGCGCCCCCAGATGCTGGACTTCTGCGACCCGGAAATCGTGGAGTCCTTGAAGTTCCACCTCCGCGACCACGCCATGTCGTTCCGCTTCGGCGAGGAGGTGGCGTCGGTCGAGAGTTCCGGTCGTGGCACGATCACCACGCTCGCCTCGGGCAAGAAGATCGCCGCTGAGGTGGTGATGCACTCCGCCGGACGGCAGGGCAACACCGCTCGCCTCAATCTGGAGCTGGCCGGCTTGCAGGCCGACAACCGTGGCCGGCTGGTGGTCGATGCCAACTACGCCACGATCGTGCCGCACATCTATGCCGTCGGTGACGTGATCGGCTTCCCGGCGCTGGCAGCGACGTCGATGGACCAGGGTCGGCTGGCCGCGTCGCACGCGTTTGATGAACCGGCGCACGAGCTGCACGGGCTGCAGCCGATCGGCATCTACACGATTCCCGAGATCTCCTACTGTGGCCAATCCGAAGCCGAGCTGACCAAGGTGGCGGTGCCGTTCGAGGTGGGGATGTCGCGCTACCGGGAGTTGGCCCGGGGCCAGATCATCGGCGACTCGTACGGCATGCTCAAACTCATCGTGCATGCGGACACTCGTGAGATTCTTGGCGTGCACGTGTTCGGTACCAGTGCGACCGAGCTGGTCCATATCGGTCAGGCCATCATGGGTTGCGGGGGCACCGTCGACTATCTGGTCGACACCGTCCTGAACTACCCCACCTTGTCTGAGGCTTACAAGGTGGCTGCCCTTGACGTCGCCAACAAGCTACGAGCCGTAGCCAAGTTCACCAACGAGATGATCGGCGCCGAACCCAGCATGCTTTGACGGTAGGGCGCGTGATACCCAGGGAACTCGTGGACACTACAGATCCGCCAGCCGCCCAGACGTGACCATCAGCGCCCGCACCAGGGGATGACCGGTGGTGGTAATTGTCAGACCCGCGATCATCAACGCGGGCGGAAGTGGGGGAGTGGCCTACCCGCGAATATCAGTCAGAGCCGGCGTAGGACCGCGACCACCTTGCCGAGGATGGAAGCGTGGTCGCCGTCGATCGGATCGTAGGCCTCGTTGTGTGGGAGCAGCCAGACGTGCCCGTCCTTGCGCTTGAACGTCTTCACGGTGGCTTCGGTGTCGAGCAAGGCCGCCACGATGTCGCCGTTGTCGGCGGTTGACTGCTGGCGTACGACGACCCAGTCGCCATCACAGATGGCGGCATTGATCATCGAGTCGCCCCGCACCTCGAGCATGAACATCGTGCCCTCGCCGATCAGCTGCCGCGGCAGCGCGAAGACATCCTCCACGCGCTCCTCGGCCAGGATCGGGCCACCGGCGGCGATGCGTCCCAGCATGGGTACGTGCACCGGTGCGGGATAGGCGTCGCCCACACCGGTTTCGTCGAAAGCGTCAGTCTTTGCTGTCGCTGCCGCGGCGGGCCTCGCGACTGCATCCTCCCCGGGCAGCAGCACCTCAAGGGCGCGGGGGCGATGTGGGTCCCGGCGCAGGAAGCCCTTCTGCTCTAGCATCTTCAGCTGATGGGCCACGCTGGACGAGCTGGCCAGCCCTACCGCCTCACCCATCTCGCGGATGCTCGGGGGATAGCCGCGGGACTCCACCGCCTCCTTGATGACCTCGAGAATGCGCCGCTGCCGCCGCGTCAGGCCGGTGGCGTCCGCCGGCCCGTCCGGCAGTGCGATCACCGACGCGCTGTCGCCGAGCTGGGCGGCAACCTCGCTGGCTCGGGGACGTCCGCGTCGAGGCTTGGTGGCCGTGGCTTCCGCCGCGGCCGGCTTGATGGGAGCCGGCGACGAGGGAGGTTTGGTGTGATCGCTGTCTGCCATACCGCAGACACTAGAGAAGCCCTCTGACAAATTCAAACACCTGTTCGAGCGTGTCGCGGGCCAGCCAGGACGTGACCACGATTGCTACGGCCGGTCGGCGGGTCGATTGCGATGAACTGGCGAACGTCCGGGTCCGGCCGAGTTGCCGGATCGCGGTGTCGCTGGGTCAAGTGGCGGCGCCGACCGCCCCAACGGTCGAGATCAGTCCGTCAAAAGTGTCGGTGGCCCGTGGTGAAGTTCGGTTATCGGTGCGACACGAATCGATCATTTGTGCGAAGAGGGTTGGCAATGTCGTCCTGATGCGGTAGAAATCAAACATACGTTCTATCGAACACGCGTTCTAAGGGTCTGGTCCCGGTGAACCCGTTCGACGCCTTCCCAAGGAGCAGCAGATGAACGCGATGACCATCACAACGTTCGAGGCGCCACCTCGCCCGGACACGGTCCGCTGGCCAGCGGCCGGACCGCAGCCAGCAACCCGACGTCGACCCGGAAGGGGTAGCGGCCGACGGGCGAGGCCCCAGGCTCGTCCCGCTCGACCGATTGCGGCGCCAAGTCTGGCGCCGCTCCGCCGGCCGAGCTCAGGCAGTTGCGCCGGCGCGCCGGTGCCATCGGCGTGGCGGCTGACCGAGCGAGGCCTGGGAGTCATCATGATTGCTGGCCTCATGATCGCATCAGCTGCGGTGGCGGTGATCAGCCTGACCGCGTTCCAGGTGACCAGCGAGACCTATCACGCCTACGGCAGTGTGGCTACCCCTCAGCAGTAGGACTCGCCCGCTTCCGGCCGGCCAGCCGTGACCCGCGAGCGCGGCTCACGGCGTAACGCCAGACTCTGGTTCAGGAGGTCGGGGCGCTCGAACGGTCGGCGGCCGAAGCATCGATCACAATGGTCTTCATCAGTTTGTCAGCGAAGGTCTGCTTCCGCTCATCCCACAACGGCCAGAGGAAGCCCACATAGGCGAAGCCGTCCAAGATGTGCACGAGGTCACGCAGGAAAGCATTCGTAGGGCCGATCGGCCGCTCTGTCTGCTCGCCGATCAGCGAGATCTTCATCATGCGCTTGCCCATGGATTGTCCGGTTCGACCAGCGACAAGCCAACGGTTGTAGATCTGCCAGCCGAGCGCGGCGAGGACGAGCACCCCACCGATGATCATCGGGGCAACCCCCGCACTCAGGTCCGGACTCGAGCTGCCGGCATTGGTTTGATTCACGACGTTGATGAGCCACGTGAAGTACCCTACGAAAAACACCGCCTGACCGATCAGGCTCGGAATCAGGTCGATGATGTAGGCGCCCACCCGCTTTCCCCAGGACGCATAGTCCGACCGGACGGCTGGCACTGCCGGCCGGCCGTAGGCCGCCGGGGCGTATCCGGAGTTGTAGCCGGTCTGCTGCCCGTAGCCACCTTGAGACGGGTAAGTGGGTTGCTGCTGCTTGTAACCTCCCTGCTGCCCGTATTCGGTAGGCCCATATGCCGACGGCGCGTACTGCCCGTACCCGGGTGGCCCGGGCGGGTCCTGCCCGGACGCCGGCTGCCCGTAGTTCATCGGGGCCTGACCAGGTGGTTGCCATCCAGGTTGCTCGGTCCCGCGGGCGGCGGACTCGGGTGGTCGCGACTGGTCCGGGCCCGGCGGTGTCGATCCCTGAGGGGGCGACGACGGGGGGTGCTGATCGCTCATGATGGCTCTCTTCGATGCGTTGGAGGGGGCGCGCACTACGATTCTAGGGGAGCCGGTGGCCAAACAGGTGTGATCGTCGGTTGACCGGATCGGAGGCACTTGACCGGATCGGAGGCACAATGGTCGGGTGCGCACAGGCAGCTACCTCGCCCCGGAGTTCAAGGCCTCCACGGGATTGACGTATCTCGGCGGGTTCTTCGCCTACGGAATCAGCCTCAGCGCGTTGTACGCCGCGGCCGGGATCGGGCTCCCGTGTCCCTTTCGTTGGGCTACGGGTTGGGACTGCCCGCTGTGTGGATCGACGCGGATGGGGAGTTCATTGCTACGGCTCGACGTGGGCGCTGCCTGGGCCTCCAACCCGTTCGTCCTGGTCGCCCTGCTGGTGCTTGGTGTCTTGGGTGTGCTGTGGACCATGGAAGTTCTCGGCGGGCCTGCCGCACGACCGCCCCGAAGGATCGCCGACCGCCTTCGTCGCATCCATCCGACCCGCTGGTTAACGATCGGACTTGTGGCCGCGGTGGTTTACACGGTGCTACGCAACCTCACCTGAGCGGGTCTCACCCGGGCGGCACTCGACCGTTTCGCTGATTCACCGCGCTTTGGTGCGCGCTGATTTCAGGCAGTTGGACGACATCCGCAAAAAACTGACAGACCCCTTGCGGACAATCAGGTTTGGACGTACCGTATCTACATCTAGTAGTTACAAGGGTGTTATTCATCCA
>JAABUN010005025.1_pt1 | contig 17012 bp, 14 predicted proteins | sample 5559311 | NCBI WGS metagenome assembly JAABUN01 (sample SAMN10711877, study PRJNA513370) | rock metagenome | isolation source: Antarctica rocks | place: Antarctica: Victoria Land, Siegfried Peak sud
GTTGGAAGCGCTGCCGCAACGATTGCTCTATTGCTTCGAGTTTCGCGGTGAGGGTGACCCGGACGGGCGGATCGCGCAGAGCCTGGCCTATATGAATGATCGTGCGTGGCAAAGGGGCTGAGAACGACTACGAGCTGGGGCGCGGTAGCATAGCTACCGCGCCCCAGCCCTTGTCTATCCTCGTCACTGTCGGTTAGAGGGTCTGTTCCATCTCCTTGACGTTCGCGCCACGGAAGTTGTTCAGCGCGCTGCGATAGCCCTCGCTGAGGGCTGCGGCGTCGGAGTTGTAGAGGATGAAGCGGGAGCCCTTGTCCATCCAGAATTCGACGAGATCCTGGCGGAACATATGCCCACCGGCAGGTAGCCCGTACTTGTTCGCCGTCGCGATGATATGCTCGTGCGCCTCGACATAGATCGGATTGGTGTAGTCGTCGGGCACGCCGAGGGTGATCGAGAGATCGTTGGGGCCGATGAAAATCGCATCGATCCCGTCAACCTTGAGGATCTCTTCCAGATTGTTGATCGCCGCCTGCGACTCGATCCCGACGATGATCACACTGTCGGCATTGCGGCGGTCGAGATAGGCTTTAGTCGTCTCGTTGAGGGTCGCTTTGCCGTCGCGAATCTGATCGTGGAGTTCCCCCTTCAGCGGGCGTGACCGCGCGGCCGCGATGACGGCGCGCACTTCCTCTGCCTGTTCGCAGTAGGGGACGAGTACGCCGTGGAACCCCGCGTCTAGCCCCTCAAGTGTTTCGTGCGGATGGGTGTTCGGCACGCGCAAGATCGGGCAGATCCCGACTCCGGCGAAGGCGGCGGCGAGGTCGGCGGCCTCCGAGCGATTCGTCGGCGAATGCTCGGTGTCGACGATCACATAATCGAAACCGAGGCGACTATAGACCCCGGCCCAGCGCGGATTCCGCACGAAGCTGGTCATCGTCCCGAAAACCCGCTCGCCGCCGTGCATCGCCTTGCGTAGTTCAGCGCCATTCATGGAAACCGCTCCCCTTCTTTTATACCAGTCGAACAAACCAGCCGAAACCAGCTAGATCCCCGCCGCGCCGACCATCGGCGTGGCGCGATCACCCCTCGCGTGTCTCCGTGACGATTCGTCCCGGTAGGCCATCGAACAGCCCTTGCGCCCCGTGTGGTTTCCAGAGCGGCACACTCTTCGCCGAGAGGCCGCCGGGCGCGTCATCGAGGGTCAACGCCTCACCGTGCTCGGCCGATTCCAGCCCTTTCAGCATGATCAGCATATTGTGGTAACTCTGCGCGATCGTGCCGACGATCGGCGCGCCGTGGACGACCGCATCGTAATAGTTGAGGAATTCGTTGTAGTAGCCGCCGTCGCCTTCCGCCAATCGGTGCTCCTCGGTCGGTTGCTCCGGACGGTAGACGGTGACACGGCGGTTGCTGAGGACCATCACCCCTTGCTCACCGTAGAGTCGCATCTCGTTCGGCTCGGGCGGGATGGCGAGTGCGGGATAGGAGGCCGTGTAGCCGCCGATCGCGCCGCTCACGAAGCGCAGGGTCAGCGTCAGGTCGGAGGGGCCACCGTGCGTGTCGTTCGTATCCTGGATCTCGCCGTGCACGCGATTGACATCGCCGCAGAGGAGGCGGATCTGCGCGGTGTGGTGGACCCCGGCATCGAGATGCGGGCCGCCCTGGTAGCCCGGATCGTGCCGCCAGGGGGTGCTGGAAAAGGTGCCGGGTCGCGGCACGAGGCGCGAGACGTTGCGCCATGACAGCAGATGCAAGCGCCCGATCGTGCCGCTGTCGAGCAGCGATCTTGCCAGCCGCAGATCGTCGCGATAGAAGAAGTTCTCGGCGATCAGGATCTTACGGTCGGGGAACTCGTCGGCGAGCGCGAGGAATTGCTGCCCCTCCGCCTGATTCGCGCCGGGGGGCTTCTCGCAGACGATGTCTTTGCCAGCGGCGAGCGCCTCACGCGTGACGCCGTAGTTCATCGGGATCGGCAGCGAGATTAAGACCGTCTCGACATCATCGCGCTGCAGCAAGTCGTTGTAGTCCTGGTAATAGCCGTCCATGGACGCGCCGCTGTAGCTGGCGAAATGTTCGGCTTTTGGGCGTGTGTGATTGGCGAACGCGGCGACGACAAAGCGGTCGGGCATCTGGCGCAACGCGGGCCAGTGCAACTGCTCCACCGCCAGGCCGGTGCCGATGATCCCGAGGCGGATCGGGCGTGGGGCGGCGCTACTCATCCTGCGTTTCTCCCTATAGGTGCCACGGCGGCACCGTCATTTCTCAGGCCGATATGCCGGGAACGTGTCCCGCGCCAAATATCGCGCGAGGCCGCTCGCGATCGGCTAACGCTCCACCGCGTTGAATTCCGCCGCCACCGCCGCGCGCATGATGCCGAGCTCGTTGTTGATGCTGACGAAGCGGAAGCCTTGTTTCAGTCGGCGATTTGCGGCGGCGGCGTTGTAGACATGGATCCCCGCAGCCTTCCCGGCCTCCTGGCAGGCGACCAGGACCGTCGCCATCGCCTCTTCGACCGGCGCGGCCATCACCTGGCCGTGGTCGCCACCAGGCGCGACGCCATAGGAGATGCTGAGATCGTTCGGGCCGATGTAGCAGCCGTCGATCCCTTCGGTTGCGAGGATCTCGCGGACGTTGCGGACGGCCTCCGCCGTCTCGATCATCACGACGAGTGCGATCTCGTCGTTCGACTCGCGGAAATAATCGCCGCCGCCGTAGATCGAACCGCGCACCGGCCCCCAGCTTCGCGCGCCGAGCGGCGGGTATTTCGCGGCGTGGGCCGCCGCCGCCGCTTCCTCGGGCGTGTTCACGAGCGGGACGATGATCCCATAGGCTCCGAGATCGAGCGCACGGTTGATCGGCACGAACTCATTGATCGGCACGCGCACGAATGGCGTCGCGTCGGTGGTGCTGATCCCTTGAAGCAGATTGAGCACGTTGGACAGGTCCGGCTCACCGTGTTGCAGATCGACCATCACCCAGTCGAAACCGGTATTGGCGACCGCTTCCGCCGCTAGCGGACTGACACTCGAAATCATGATCCCTAGCGCCGACTGCCCTGCTTGCAGCGCACGTTTCGTCTTGTTTGGCCGCATGTTGCTTTCCTCCCACAACTGGTATGACCACTACTCGGTCACGCGCGCACCATACCACGTTGGCGCGTGCTGTCAATCTGCCAACGTACCGATCGCTTCGCAATGAGGCCGCCTGGGATTGTCAGATGTGCCGATCGCTTGATGTTATTATTAGGCTGGTAATGATCAGCAGGAGCTACCGTCATATGAGGCGAAGGAGTGCCCGATGGCCGCAACAGCACAGCAGCCGCAACTGGCGCTTACTCGCCGCCGCTTCACGGTGGAGGAGTTCTATCGCCTGGCTGAAGTTGGCGTGCTGCACGAAGATGATCGGATCGAGCTAATCGATGGAGAATTGATCGAAATGGCGGCGATCGGATTGGCACACGCGCATGCAATAGTAGCGCTGGATGAGCTGGCAAATAGCATGGTGGTTAAGTCCGCACGAGTCAGTGTGCAAAACCCGATCCATCTCGGCCCGCGTACACAGCCTCAGCCGGACTTGGCGCTCATTCATCGTCGGCTCTATGCCGTGACACATCCGACGCCCAAAGACATCTTCTTGGTGATCGAAGTGGCTGACTCCTCGCTCAACTACGATCGCGAGGTTAAAGTGCCTCTTTATGCAGAGGCCGGTATTTCCGAAATGTGGATTGTTAATCTCAATGGTCGAACTATCGAGCGCTATAGTTCGCCGCGTGATGGTCGTTATACGCAGATCGCAATTGCGGCACCGGGCGATACGCTCACTTCGCTGAGTTTGCCTGCGTTCATCGTGCCCGTCGCGCAGGTCTTTTTTGCTGAGGATGCAAGCGCTGACGTGTAAACGCGGCCCTTTTTGCTGCTTGCGGCAATCATTGAAACCTGATCACTTTGCTGTCGTTAACACAGGTAACTTGCCTGCCAATATCTGCCTGAATACACGCCTCTCCATTTTTGATGATCGATCAAAGTCGCTCTCCCCAGGCTTGCGCTGATGAGGCGTAGCGGTCATCTCCTTGCACCGCACTACCGTATGCGGTGTTATGCTGGCGTCTGTTCGGCGTAATTGATCGCTATCAGGCAGCGTTGATCATGATGGTGAGGCCGAGCGCTGGCATGGTACAAGGAGGCGACATGGGTGTGATCAGCGGCGTGGTTGGCTTTGCATTCATCTTTATCCTGTTGGTGATCTTCTTCGTGATTCTCCCGTCGTTGCGTATTTGCAGCGAGTGGGAGCGCAAGGTCGTGCTGCGTCTCGGGCGGTTCGCTGGGGTGCGTGGCCCGGGAGTTTTCTTGCTGCTGCCATACATCGAGCGCACCCCGTTCACGATTGATATGCGTGTCGTGACCAGTAATTTCATCGCCGAGCAGACCCTCACGCGCGACAATGTGCCGGTGAGCGTCGATACGGTCGTGTTCTGGCGCGTCGTCGATCCAGCGAAGGCGGTGTTGGAGATCACGAACTATCCCGATGCGGTGAAGGGGGCGGCGCAATCGGCGCTCCGCGACATCATCGGGCGCAGCGATCTCAGTCAGGTTCTTTCTCACCGCGCCGAGTTGGATGCGGCGATGACCCAAACCCTCGATGTGCAGACCGAGCCATGGGGGATCAAGGTCGATTCGGTGCGGATGCGCGACATCAAGATTCCCGATCTGTTGCAGGATGCGATGAGCCGCGTTGCGCAGGCCGAGCGTGAGCGGCAGGCGCGGATTATCCTGGGCGAGAGCGAGGTCGCGGTCGCGCAGCGCTTCGCCGATGCCGGACGCCTCTACGAGCAGAACCCGATGGCGCTACACCTGCGCGGGATGAATATGCTCTACGAAGTGATGAAGGCGGGTGGTTCCAGTACGGTGATCGTCCCCTCGTCGGCCGTCGAGAGTATGAGCCTGGGTGGGGTGAGCGGGATCACCGCACTCGCGAAGGAGGCGGCGCTGGCTACCGCTGCGGCTACAGGAGGTGCTGTGCCAACCCCGCCCTCGCCGCCATTCATGCCGCCGCGCGGCTGATCAGCGGGCGGCTTTGGCTACGGCCATCAGTTCGCGCACTCGCGCCAGCTCAACCGGATTCCAGGTGATCCCATCGACCTTCAATGCGGTGCCGACGATACAACCGTCGGCGATTGCCAGCACGTCGGCGATCGTCTCACGGCGAACGCCGGTGTTGGCGAAGACCGGGATGTTGCCCGCCGCTTCCTTCGCCGCACGCAGGTCTTCGAGCGGGGCGGGCGAGCCGGTGAGCGGCCCGGAGACACAGAGCGCATCCGGCAGTGACGAGAAGGCGACCGAACGCGCCACGTCGGCGAGCGGGCGTGGCGCGACCGGCGCGGCGAACTCGGCATTGATCGTGAAGAGGAGTCGGACCCCCTCCGCTCCGATCGCGCGGCGGTACTGGAAGACCTCGCCCGCTGCGGTATCCCATAGTCCCAAATCGCCGCCGTAGGTGCCGGTAAAAACTTCGCGGGCGAATCGCGCCCCCGTTGCCTTGGCGACCGCGAGGGTGGCACGCGGGTCCCAAAGGAGATCGACGCCGAACGGCACGGTCAGGTCGGGCGCGATAACCGCAACCGTCGCCGCCATCGCCGCGATCGTCTCCGGCCCAGCGCGCGTGCGATAGGGCCGGTCGCCTTCGTTGCCGAACATGACCGCGTCGATCCCGCCCTCTTGCAACGCCGCAGCGTCGCGTTGCGCGCTGGCGATGATCCCGGCCATCCCCGCCGCGTCATCGTAGAGCGCCGTGCCAGGCAGCGGCGGCAGGTGGATCATGCCGATGACTGGCTTGGCGACGCCGAATGTTTCCAGCAGCCAGGACATGATGCCTCCGGGGGAGTCGTGAGTCGTGGGTCGTGAGAAGGTTCGCTGAAGCCGATTGCCTGAGAACCGGCGCTGCCTCTCTCACGACTCACGACCCACGACCCACGACTCGTTAGAAGCCGACCGCGCAACCGTCCGCGCGTGGCTCGCTCCCGGCGACATAGGTGCCGTTCGCGAGGCGACGGATGATCTGGCCTTTGCCGAACGAGCCGCCCTGGTGGAGGACGGTGAGCCCGTGGCCGCGTGCGCCGAGTCCGCTGAGGATGTGGCTTGCCACACCCTGCTCGATGGAGATTTCGCGGCGCTGGAGCCACTGCCAGCGCGGGGCGTCGAGGCTCGCCTGCGGGTTCATCCCGTAGTCGACCTGATTGACAACCATCTGCAAGTGGCCTTGCGGCTGCATGTAGCCACCCATGACGCCGAACGGACCGACCGCCTCGCCGCCGTGCGTCATGAACGCGGGGATAATCGTATGGTACGGGCGCTTGCCCGGCGCAACGAGGTTGGCGTGCCCTGGCTCCAGGACAAACCCGGCGCCGCGATTCTGCAGGGCGACGCCGGTCCCCGGCACGACGATCCCGCTGCCGAAGCCCTGGTAGTTCGACTGGATCATCGAGATCATCATCCCGTCGCCATCGGCCGCGCAGAGGTAGACTGTGCCGCCCGCCGGTGGCTTGCCTGCGCTTGGGTCGAGGGCACGGTCGCCGATCAGCTTACGGCGCTCGGCGGCGTACGCCTTGTCGAGCAAGCCCTTCACCGGCACCGTGGCGTGCGCCTGGTCGGCGACATAGTGCATCGCGTCGGCGAAGCCGAGTTTCATCGCCTCGATTTGCAGGTGGTAGCTGGCGGCCGATTCGCGCGGCAGCCGGTCGAGTTCGAAGCCTTCCAGGATATTCAGGGCGCTCAACGCGGCGATCCCCTGCCCGTTCGGTGGGATCTCCCAGACTTCGTAGCCGCGATAGGAGGTGCCGATCGGTTCGACCCACTCGTTCTGATGCGAGGCGAGATCCTGTTCGGTGAGGTAACCGCCGGTCTTAGCGGCGAACGCGGCGATCGTGCGCGCCGTCTCGCCCTTGTAGAAATCTTCGGACTCGCTCTCGGCGATCCGGCGCAACGTGCGGGCGTGATCGGGCGATGACCACATCTCGCCAGCGCGCGGCGCTTTCCCACCCGGCGCGAAGGTGTCGAACCAGCCCTGGAACTCGGGGCCGATATTCTGCTCGGCATAGATCCGTGCCGCCCCGCCCCAGCCGCCAGCCGTCACCGGGGAAACCGGGTAGCCGCCTTCCGCATAGGCGATTGCGGGCTCGAAGAGATCGGCGAAGGGCAGCTTGCCGAAACGCTTGTGGAGGTCGCGCCAGGTGGCCGGTGCGCCCGGCACGGTGACTGGCAGCCAGCCCTTCATCGGGACCGTTGCGTGGCCCTGTTCTGCGAACAGTTCGGGGGTATGGGTCAGCGGCGAGCGCCCGGAGCCGTTCAGCCCGTGGAGTCTCTTGCCGTCCCAGACGATCGCGAAGGCGTCGGAGCCGATCCCGTTGGAGGTCGGCTCGATGACGGTCAGGGCGATGGCGGTCGCGATGGCGGCATCGACCGCGCTGCCCCCCTTCTGGAGCATTTGGAGGCCCGCCTGGGCGGCCAGCGGTTCACTCGTGGCGACCACGCCGCGCGAGGCGACGATCGGCATACGCCGCGAGGGATACGGGTAATGCTCTAGCGAGATATTCTCTGCGGAGTCACTTGGCATCCGGTCCTCCCTTATCGCTTTGTCGAAGGCTTTTGATCCTGCGTGTCGTCTCGGACTATACCAGCGGTTCGGGGGTAGGGCAATTGCGCCGTTTGCGCCAGCGGTAAGCATTCAGCGCATTCCCGAGTAAGAGGATGTGCGCCAGCAGATAGAGCCAGGTGGTCAGGAGGAAGACGAAACCGATCGTGCCACCGGAGGCCGAGACGGGGCGGAAGCGGAGATAGAGCGGGAAAAGTTGGAGGGCGATGGCGAACAGTGTCGCTCCTAGCAGCGCCCCTTGCCAGACATTGCGCGGGCGTAGGCCGACATCGGGGATGAGCAGGTAGAGGCTGAAGAGCAGGAAAAAGGCCAAGACATAGCCGGTGAGGCTGGTCCCGATCTGCACTAACAAGCGCCAGAATGCGGCATCCGTGCCGAACTGTAGCTGCACCTCGCCGCCGAGCCAGGCGGCCACACTGGTCAGGAAAACGGTCGCGACGAGGACCACGGCCAGCGCGACGATCAGCAGCAAGCCGACCCCGCGTAGGCGTAGCGTGCGGCGTATCGGCAGATCGTACTGCTGGAAGAAGGCGTGTCCGATACTTTCCAAGAGGGTTGTGCTGAACCAGCAGAGGACCAGGAAGCCGATCAGCCCGAAGGTGCGCGCGTTCTGCCCTACCGTCGCCAGTGCGGCGATCTGCCCCTCCCAGGCGGCGGGGAAGAGTTGGTAGAGGAGATCGAGGACGCGGGTCGCATAATCGGAATTACGCAGCAACAGGCCGACGAGGCTGCCGACGACGCCGAAGAGCGGGAAGAGGTTGATCAGCAGGCGGAAGGCGATCCCCGAGGCGAGGTCGGCGGCCTGATGCTCGACCCAGTAGAAATGATAGGCGAAGGCGATCGGGCCGCGTGCGCGGAGCCGGGCGCGGAGTCGTCCGAAACGTACCGCAGCTGGTCTGTGTGCGGCACCCTGCAAGGTGTCCTGCTCGTGCTTCGCCATGATCCCTTCTCTTCAAGAGCGCGTACAGGGATGCGCTCTTTCCTGCGGTTAGGATAACATCGCAGGGTATGCTGTGACCGGGAATAGTCCGCCGCGCGTTTGTATACTCGGTATTGGCTGCTATTGGATTCATTGCCAGGAGGGCTTATGTCGCTGCCGCTGCAATTGCTTCGCGCACAACCCTGGCGATTTGCCCTGCCCGGTATTGCCCTGATCGTCGTCGCCGATGATCTTCTGGTGCGCCACGATCCGTCGCGCGCTATCACTGGCGTACTGGATGAATCGGCGCATTTGGCGACGGCGTATCTCTTCAGTTCGCTCTTGCCCATGTCCGGTCGGCTGCCCTTCCTCTGCAGCACACTGGCGGGGTCGGTCCTGATCGATGCCGATCACCTCCCTGGTGAGTTCGGCTGGGATATCATCACGCGCGGCACCGGGCGCCCGGTGCCACATTCGCTGCCGACGGTGGGACTGTTGCTCCTCGCGACGCTGCCGGTGCGTGGGCAGTGGCGGTCTTTGATAGCTGGCGCGGCCTTCGGCGTCTCGACACATCTGGTGCGGGACATGGCGACCGGCGGTGTCCCCCTGCGCTGGCCGCATGATAAGCGCCGCGTGCGTATCCCCTACGCGCTCTACCTCGCCCTCTTGACCGTGGCGGGCGTCAATGCCGCGCGAGGGGCGGGCCGTGCTGCCTGAGCAATCGCCTGTCGTGCCAACTGGCTGTGATCATACTGAGCAAAGCCGACGATCGTGACCGAGCCAGATGATCGGCGACGGTGTCGATCCTGTCGTGCAGCTATTGATGTAAGGATGTTGCCCTTTACCGACCGGAGTTAGCAATGACCGCGCAATCGCCGTTTGTCTTCTTGTTCGATGTGGACAACACCTTGCTCGATAATGATCGCGTCACGCGCGATCTGCGCGAGCATCTCACCGCCGCATTCGGTGCGGAGCGTCAGGAGCGCTATTGGGCGATCTTCGAGGAGTTGCGGTCGCAACTCGGGTATGCCGATTACCTCGGTGCGCTCCAGCGCTATCGTGTGGAAAATCTGCGCGACCCGCACCTGTTGGAGACTTCCAACTATCTCCTCAGTTATCCATTCGCCGACCGCCTCTATCCCGGCGTGCTCGATCTGCTCGCCCGTTTGCGCCCGCACGGCCAGTCCGTGATCCTCTCCGATGGCGATGTTGTCTTCCAGCCGCGCAAGATCGCGCGCTCGGGGTTGTGGGATGCGTTCGCCGGTAATGTCCTGATCTACATCCATAAAGAGCAGATGCTCGACGATGTCGCCGCGCGTTATCCCGCCCAACGGTACGTGATGGTCGATGACAAGCTGCACATCCTCGGGAAGATGAAAGCAGCCTGGGGTGCACAACTCACCACCGTGTTCGTGCGCCAGGGCCACTATGCCCACGACGAAAAAATCCTCAGCACCGCGCCCGCCGCCGATATCGCGATTGACCAGATTGGTGACCTAGATGTCGCGGCGTTGCTGGCGTGAGCGGTGGCAGCTATTAGCACCGCGATTCCGCATGAGTATCGCCGTGCTTCTTTCACCGGCTGTGGTATCATCAGGCTGGGGATTAGAGCGGGATAGTAGTGTGCTTACCGATCGATAGGCGTCGCCGCAGGGCGAACGCCGGGAGAAGGTGATGCAACTCTTAACGCTCAATACCGGCTCTTCTAGTCTTAAGGCCGCCCTCTATCAGGGTGAGCGTGGTGATGCACAAGCGCTCACGATCCATGCCGAGCGGATTGGCCATGCCGATGCGCGGATATGGATCATCGCCGCTGACAAGGCAACCCTGCTCGATGAACAGCGCGACCTCGCCGACCATGCTGCTGCCCTCGACGCCCTTTTCTCCTGGCTCCACGACAAATATCCCGAATTGGCCCTCGATGCGGTAGGGCATCGGCTGGTACACGGCGGTAGCCGCTATCGCGATCCGCAACGGATCACCGCCGAGATGGTGACGGCGCTCCACGATCTCGTGCCGATCGACCCCGAGCATCTGCCGCAGGCACTCGCCGCGATCGAGGTGGTGACGCGAGGTTATCCGGCCCTTCCGCAGGTTGCTTGCTTCGATACGGCCTTCCACCAGCAGATGCCCTCTGTGGCGCGAATTTATCCCCTCCCGCGCGAGTACCGCGACGCCGGGTTGATACGTTATGGCTTTCATGGCCTTTCCTATGAATACATCATGGAGATGTTGCGCGATATCGACCCTGTCGCCGCCAATGGTAGAATCATCATCGCGCACCTCGGCAGCGGCGCGAGCATGGTGGCTGTACGCGATGGTGTGGGCCGCGATACGACGATGGGGTTTACCCCGACCGGCGGGCTGGTGATGGGGACGCGCACCGGCGATCTCGATCCCGGCGTACTCCTCTACCTCCTCACTAATCATGGGCTCGATGCTGCTGCGTTGAGCGAATTAGTCAACAAGCGCTCCGGTCTGCTCGGTGTCTCCGGCACGAGTGGCGATATGCGCGATCTGCTCGATCGCGCCGATACTGATCCGCAAGCCAGGATAGCGATCGACCTCTTTTGCTATACGGCGCGGAAGTACATCGGGGCGCTCGCTGCTGTGCTTGGTGGTGTGGATACCCTTGTTTTCACCGGTGGGATTGGCGAGCGTGCTGCGCCGGTGCGTGAATCGATCTGTGCCGAACTCGCCTTCCTTGGCGTCACGCTCGACGCCGAGCGCAATGCTGCACACGCGCCGATCATCTCGCACGCGGTCGGCGCGGTGACGATACGAGTCTTGCCCACCGATGAGGATCTGATGATCGCGCGCCATACCGCCCAGATTGTCTCCCGGAAAGGATGAGCGATGTACGGTTTCGACCCGACCATCTCCAGCGCCGTCAAGGCCGGTGACGTCCCGTCGCCATCAACCGCCCCGATCGAAGGGCCACTGTCGCCCGCTGAACTCGGGCAGATGCAACGGTACTGGCAAGCGGCCAACTACCTGACGATCGGGCAAATCTATCTCCAGGCGAATCCGCTGCTGCGCGAGCCACTACGCCCCGATCAGATCAAACCGCGCCTGCTCGGGCATTGGGGCACGTCTCCCGGCTTGAGCTTCATCTATGTCCACCTCAATCGGCTGATCAAGGCGCATGATATCGATATGATCTACCTCGCCGGGCCGGGACACGGCGGCCCGGCCCTGCTCGCGAACGTCTATCTGGAAGGCACCTACTCGGAGATCTACCCGGAAGTGTCGTCTGACGAAGCCGGTATGCGGCGACTCTTTCGCCAATTTTCCACACCCGGCGGTGTTCCGAGCCACGTCAGCGTGCCGACACCGGGCTCGATCCACGAGGGCGGCGAACTCGGCTATGTGCTGATGCACGCATTCGGCGCGGCGTTTGATAATCCCGAGTTGATCGTCGCGGCGGTCGTCGGGGATGGCGAGGCTGAAACCGGGCCGTTGGAAGGGTCGTGGAAAGGGATCAGCTTCCTCAATCCGGCGCGTGACGGTGCCGTGCTGCCAATCCTACACCTCAATGGGTACAAGATCGCCAACCCGACCGTTCTCGCTCGCACTGACGATGCCGATCTTCGCGCGCTCTTCGAGGGGCATGGTTATGCGGTCCACTTCGTAGTCGGGGATGATCCGGCGCAGCTCCATCAAGAGTTTGCCGCGACGTTGGACGCCTGTTATGCCGCGATCCGCGCGATTCAGCGGGAGGCGCGCGAGCGGGGCGTGACCGCGCGACCGCGCTGGCCGATGATCATCCTGCGTACCCCCAAAGGGTGGACTGGTCCGGTTGAGGTCGATGGTATGCCGGTGTCTGGGACGTTTCGTGCCCATCAGGTGCCGCTCGATACGGTACGCACGAATCCCGCCCATCTGGCACAACTAGAGACGTGGCTACGCAGCTATGCGCCCGAAACGCTCTTCGATGAGCAGGGGCGCTTTGTTGACGATCTCGCCGCACTCGCGCCAATCGGCACACGACGGATGGGGGCGAATCCTCATGCGAACGGTGGCGCAATCCTCACCGATCTCGACCTCCCTAATTTCCGCGATTACGCAGTGGCGGTCGCGCAGCCTGCTGTCGAGCAGCACGAATCGACCCGGCAACTCGGCGAGATGCTGCGCGATATCTTCACGCGCAACGTCGAGGCGTCCAACTTCCGCCTTTTCTGCCCGGACGAGACGAACTCGAATCGGCTCGGCGCGGTCTTCGCGGTGGAGCGGCGTTGTTTCGTTGGCCGCACCATCGACCTCGATGATCATGTTGCTGCCGATGGGCGCGTGCTGGAAGTGCTGAGCGAACACCTGTGTGAGGGCTGGTTGGAAGGCTATTTGCTCACCGGTCGGCATGGCCTCTTCGCCACCTATGAATCGTTCGCCCTGGTGGCCGCCTCGATGATCGTGCAGCATACCAAGTGGCTAGAAGAAGGGATCAAGCTCCACTGGCGTGTGCCGATTGCTTCGCTCAATATCCTCCTTACCTCGACCTGCTGGCGTAACGACCACAACGGTTTCAGCCACCAGGGACCGGGGCTGATCGACGTGATGCTCTCGAAGCATGGCACCGTCGCGCGGATCTATCTCCCGCCGGATGCGAACTGTCTCCTGTCGGTGGCCGATCACTGTTTCCGTAGCCGCAACTACGTCAACCTGATCGTGATCGACAAGCAGCCGCAACTCCAGTGGCTCGACATGGAGGCGGCGATCGAACATTGTGCGCGCGGCATCTCCGTCTGGGATTGGGCGAGCAATGCGGGCGGCGAAGAACCGGATGTGGTGTTGGCTTGCGCGGGCGACATTCCGACGTTGGAGACGATCGCGGCGGCGCACTGGCTCCGGCAGCACGCGCCGGAGTTGCGGGTCCGGGTCGTCAATGTCGTGGATCTGATGGCGCTTTTCCCGCGTGAGTTCCACCCACATGGTTTGGACGAAACCACCTTTATCGAGCTATTCACCGCCGATAAGCCGGTTGTTTTCGCCTACCACGGCTATCAGCGCGCGATCCATGAGATCGTGCATGGGCGCGCCAATGCCGCACGTTTCCATGTGCGCGGTTTCAACGAGCAAGGGACGACGACAACGCCGTTTGATATGGTCGTGCTCAACGAGATGAGCCGCTATCACCTCTGCATCGTGGCGCTTCAGCGCGCGGCGCGGGTGCCCGAGCGGGCCACCACGTTGATCACCGCCTGCGAGTCCTTGATTGCCGGTGCGGTCGCCTACTCCCGAGAACATTTCCAGGATCAGCCGGAGATCGCTGAATGGAAATGGACGGAAGTATAGCTATCTGGCGCGGCGATTCCGATCGGTTGTGTCAGGAGGGATGGGCTAAGGATCTGCCTATGCAGGCGTGTTTAATCGAGTGGGGTAAGTTGCCTCTGCGGTAACTGTAGCATCAGCAGCCCGGCGATCAGCAGGCCAACGATGGCGCCGCCGACCGAGATCACGAATGCGCTGGCGTAGCTGCGCGCATTCGCCGCCAATAGCGCCGCCTTGACCGTCGAGGCGGCGGCGGGATCGGCGGGAAGCAACGTCGGTTGGGCGCAGCTTGGCGGTGCGATGGCCGGATCGCGCTCACGCGCACGGTCTTGCACACACGCCTGGAAATCGATCAAGAGGCTCTCGCGGGCAGTGGCCGAGAGGGTTGTCGCCGCGAGATCCCGGCCCAGGGTCGGCGTGATTGCGCCCGCGATCCCCGTTGCGCCCTGGGCGAGGGAACCGAAGAAGATCAGGCCGATGATCGCCACGCCGATCGCGCCCGCGATCTGCTGGATCGTCGTCAGCACCCCCGCCGCCGCCCCGGCATCGCCGCCGCGAATACCGCCGAGGATGAAGCCGATCAGCGGCGCGGAGACACTGCCGGAACCGAGTCCTTGCAAGAAGACGCCCGGAATGAGGGCGAAAGAGGTTGCGTTCTCGCCCAGCTGATGCGCCGTGATGATGACGATGCTGAGGCCGAGGACGCGCAGCAGGACGCCGATCAGCAGCAGACGGCTGCCGAGCTTCGGCAGCAATCGCGCGGAGAGAGTGGCGGCGATGAAGAAGCCGACCGCATCCGGGGTGAAGGTAAGCCCCGCGTGTAACGCCGTGAACCGCAGGCCGATCTGCAGGTAGAGAGCCAGGGTGAGGAAGTAGCCCGCATTCGCGGCGTAGAGGATCAGGATGATTGCGAGTCCGATCACGAAGGTGCGGTCGCGGAACAGGCGCAGATCGAGCAGGGGTGCGCCACCACGACGCAATAGCCGCTGTTCGAAGGCGGCGAAGAGGGCGAGCAGCGGTGCGGCGGCGATGAGGCAGAGCCAGGCCCAGAGGGGCCATCCGGCGTCGCTGCCGATCACCAGCGGGAAGACGAGCAGGAAGAGTCCGGTTGTCGCCAACGCCACACCGCCGAGGTCGAGGCCGCGCGCACCGGGTGTGTAGGTCTCGCGCAGGAGGAAGATCGCCGCAACGGTCGCGACGATCCCGACCGGTAGATTGATCAGGAAGATCGGGCGCCAGGTGAGCCCGAAGAGATTTGCCCGGATGAGCAGCCCACCAACCACCTGACCCAGCACACCGGCGAGCCCCAAAACCATCCCATAGATGGCGAAGGCGGTACTCTGTTCGCGCCCCGGAAAGGTGACGCGGATGATCGCCAGCGTTTGCGGTGACATCAACGCGGCGGCGCAGCCTTGCAGGACGCGCGCCGCGATCAGAAACTCGGGCGTTGGCGCGAGCCCGCAGAGGGCCGATGCCACCGTGAAACCGCCGAGTCCGAGGATAAAGATCCGCTTGCGCCCGCTGATGTCGCCCAGCCGCCCGCCGGTGATCAGCAAGACCGCGTAGGCCAGCGCGTACCCTGCGACGACGAGTTGGATCTGCCCGAACGATGCGCCCAGGTCGCGCTGCATCTTCGCGATTGCCACGTTGACGACGAACTGATCGAAGATCGCCAGTAACGGCGCGGCCAGTACGACCGTGAGTACCAGCCAACGGCGCGGGTCCACTGCAGCCGCGATCTCATCCCTGCTCGCTGCCGCTGTCCCCGTCATCGCGCGCGCCTCCACCACTACCGACAGGTGTCGTCACCCGTCCCCAGATCGCGCGAATTGTCGCGTGCGGGGAGTGTACCACTACCGGGGATGGGACAGGGACGGGGACGGAACAGGAGACGAGGAGACATGGAGGGGGCGGGGAGATTGTATTTCGATGTGGGGTTGCAGATGATAAGGAGAAGGGGCGTATTGCATACGCCCTCTCCGCGCCGTCAGCTCATAGGCATTCGCAAACGACCCTGGCGTTGAACCCTCACCCTCCTCGCCGTCGCCTGTCCATAGGCGTTGGTGGTAGGACGACGGGAGGGCGTATGCAATACACCCCTACATCACCGACCACATTGCCCATTTTCGAGGCGCGCGCTACCCCTATCAATTCCTCCTCCCGTCCCGCAATTCGTCATTCAGCCCCATCGCCGCTGACCAAGTGGGCTAAAATAGCGTTAATAAGGTATGACACCGTATGCGACGGCGAGGCGTGAGTGACGCAGCGACGGCGTGAGAAAGGAGCAGCCCGATGGCGACGACGCTACAACCCTCCAAGGGGGCGCAGCCGAACCCGCAGGGCGCGCGAGATGATTTCTCGCTGACCGATAAATATGAGCGCGAGTCGGGATTGATCTATCTGAGCGGCACGCAGGCGTTGGTGCGCTTGCCGCTCGATCAGCACCGCGCCGATCGCCGCCGAGGGCTGCACACCGGCACGTTCATCTCCGGCTATCGTGGTTCGCCGCTCGGCGGCTTCGATGCCGAACTGGATCGCAACCGCCAGCGCCTCGCTGAACATCATGTCGTCCACCAGCCGGGTCTGAACGAGGAACTGGCCGCGACCGCCGTCTTTGGGAGCCAACTCACCACGACCGTCCCCGGTGCGCGTTATGACGGCGTGTTAGGAATGTGGTACGGCAAGGGGCCGGGTGTCGATCGGAGCGGCGATGCGTTTAAGCATGCCAATCTCGCCGGTGTTGGGCGTACGGGTGGCGTGCTGGCGCTGGCCGGCGATGATCCGAGTTGCAAATCGTCGACCGTTGCCTCGGCCTCCGAGACGACCCTTTTCGACGCGCTGATGCCGACGATCTATCCCGGCAACGTGCAGGAGATCCTCGATCTCGGGTTGCACGGCTTCGCGCTGTCGCGCGCTTCCGGCTGCTGGGTGGGGATGAAGGTCGCCACTAACGTCGCCGATTCGACCGGTGTGGCCGTAGTCGGCCTCGATCGGGTCAACCCGATCTTCCCGACGGTCGAACTCGATGGGCGACCGTATATCCCCGCGACAGACGCGCGCCTCCTGCCGCCGCACAGCGTCGAGTTGGAACGGACCCTGCACTACGCGCGCCTGGAGTTGGCGCGGCGCTACGCCTGGGAAAACCGGCTGAACCGGATCGTCGTGTCGACGCCGGATG
>JAABUN010005027.1_pt1 | contig 17006 bp, 20 predicted proteins | sample 5559311 | NCBI WGS metagenome assembly JAABUN01 (sample SAMN10711877, study PRJNA513370) | rock metagenome | isolation source: Antarctica rocks | place: Antarctica: Victoria Land, Siegfried Peak sud
AATACGCTCCCGAACTCAACGATATCGAACAAGTCTGGCGCGATCTGAAGCGGCATCATCTCGCCCACATGACCTTCACTGGCGCAGACGATCTCGACCAAGCCATCCATCACGCGGTGGCCAAACTCAACCACGAGCGCAAGCGTCATCCGTTGGGCAGACAGCGAATTGCTGCTTAGGCGGACAAAGCTGGAACAGAGAGGTGGCTCGGGAAATTCGGACAGCCCGATAAGTGGATTTTCTGCCTGACAGCGGCGAAGGTGCTGCGGATCAGGAGCGATGATGACGAAGCGAACACGGCGGACGCATAGTTCCGGCTTCAAGGCGAAAGTGGCGTTGGCGGCGATCAAGGGCGAGAAGACGCTCGCTGAGTTGGCCAAGCTGTTCGATGTCCACCCGCAGCAGATCACCGCCTGGAAGACGCAGTTGCAGGAGGCGGCGGCCGGCGTCTTCGGCCGCATGGAGAGTTCAAACGGCGCATCGAGACGTAGACCATGCTGCCTTCGGCCGAAACCGCGGCCATGCTATTGTGGGCCCTGCTTGCCTCAGGCCTCTCGCCGCCTGAAGCGATACCGTCACCCAGCCGAAGGCGCCGAACGCGATTACTACAGCCATTACGACGGCACCGTAGACCGGCACGGCAGCTGAGACGCCGCAACAGGAAGGGCCGGAATGGTGGACAGGGTGGATGTGGCGATCGTTGGCGCCGGGACGGCGGGCCTCGCGGCTTTGCGCGAGGTGCGCCAGCGGACCGAGGACTTTGTCCTCATCAATGCGCCGCCTTTTGGAACGACCTGCGCCCGCGTGGGGTGCATGCCGTCGAAGGCGCTGATCGCGGCAGCCAACGCGCTTCACGTTCGCACCAAGCTCGACAAGTTCGGAATTCGGGGCGGGGAGCACCTCTGCGCCGACATTCCAACAGTGCTTGCCCGTGTCCGGGCACTGAGGGACCATTTCGTCGCGGGCGTGCTGAAGTCGACGGACGACCTGGGACCTCGCAAGATCGTGGCGCGGGCGCGCCTCGACGGGCCGAACCGGCTAGTCGCCGGGGACCGGGTAATTGAGGCGCGCCGGATCGTGCTGGCGCCCGGATCAAGCCCGTTCGTGCCACAGCCATGGCAGGCGCTCGGTCGCCATGTCCTCACCACCGACACGCTCTTCGAGCAGGAGGATCTGCCTCGGAGGATCGGGGTGGTCGGGCTCGGTGCGATCGGCGTCGAGATCGCGCAGGCGCTGGCACGGCTCGGTCTTGAGGTTTACGGGTTTGACGGCGGCAATTGCCTGGCCGGGGTCACGGATGAGAAAGTGGCGCAAGTGGTGCGGGCGGCGCTCGGGGGAGAGTTCGCCGTTCACCTCGGAGTCGATGTGGATCTCGCCGAGGTGGAGGGCAGCATTGAATTGTGTTGGAGAGACGGCCGGGTCTTGGTCGATCGGGTACTGGCCGCGGTGGGGCGGCGGCCCAACGTCGAGGGGCTCGGCCTAGAGACTTTGGGTGTGCCGCTTGACGAAAAGGGGATGCCGGAGGTGGACCCGCACACAATGCGAATTGGCGACACGCCGGTCTTTCTGGCGGGCGATGCCAACGGTGTTGACCCGATCTTGCACGAGGGCGCTGACGATGGCCACATCGCCGGGCTGAACGCCACGAGCGACGAACCGATCCGTTTTGCCCGCCGGATGCCCCTGACTATCACCTTCTGCGAACCTGAAGTCGCGACCGTCGGAAAGCGGGCGAGCGAGCTTGACGCTGAATGTCTTGTGGGCGAGCTGAATTTCAGCTCGCAGGGGCGAGCCCGTATCATGCAGGAGAATCATGGCATTCTGCGGATCTACGCGGCACGGGAGGGCGGCCGCCTCGTAGGGGCCGAGATGGCATTGCCCGCTGGGGAGCACTTGGCTCACCTGCTCGCGCTCGCGGTGGACCGGGAGCTTACGGTGTACGACCTGCTGCGGATGCCGTTCTATCACCCGACTCTCGAAGAGGGGCTACGGTCCGCCTTGCGCCAGATTGCGCGTCAGCTGCCCCTCTGCAGCGCCTCAGAGCTCGCGGGCTGCGCCCCGCTTGGTGCCGAGGCACTGGAGTAGCGTCTGATGATCCCGCTGCAGGACGATCTCTGGCAGGGGAATCCGGCCGGCACCGTCAACTTGGGATAGGTTTGGCTGGCTGGTTGCATTCTGGTAGGCGGTCGGAATGAGCTCCACAGCCGCCAAGTCGCCCCATGCCGGTCACCGCTTTCCGGCGGAGATCATCGGCCAGGCGGTGTGGCTGTATTTCCGCTTCCCGCTCAGCCTGCGCATGGTCGAGGAGATGCTGGCCGCCCGCGGCATCGCGGTCAGCCATGAGACGGTGCGGCGATGGGCGCTCAAGTTCGGCCAGGACTTCGCCAACCGGGTCCGGCGGCGGCTGCCATACCCCGGGGACAAGTGGCACCTGGACGAGGTCGCCATCAGGATCGCCGGGGTGAAGCACTGGCTGTGGCGTGCGGTCGACCAGAGCGGGATGGTGCTCGACGTGCTGGTGCAGCGCCGGCGCGACAAGCGTGCGGCCAAGCGCCTGCTGCGCAAGCTGCTGAAGCGGCAATGCCGGGCGCCGCGCGTCATGATCACCGACAAGCTCCCGAGCTACGGCGCGGCCAAGCGGGAGGTGATGCCGGGCGTCGAGCACCGCCAGCACAAGGGCCTGAACAACCGGGCGGAGAACTCGCACCAGCCGACGCGGCGACGAGAACGGCAGATGAAGCGGTTCAAGTCTCCCCGGCAGGCCCAGCGCTTCCTCTCCGCCCACGAGCAGATCAACAACCTCTTCCACCTCCGCCGCGACCACATCCCCGCCCACGAGTATCGAGCCGCGAGGGCGCGGGCGTTCCAGACGTAGGCCGAGGTCAGCGGGGCCACTGCCGCAGCTTGAGTATCACGCGCTCCTTGCGATCTGCCGCGTCAGCACGTTTATCCCAGGCCGACAAGTTGACGATGCCTCCTGCACGATCTGGCTGATGCGGGTGCGGTCGGCGATCTCGACGCTGCGGCGCGGCACGCCGGCGGCATCGATCAACTCCTCGATGAAGCGGCCGGTGACGCCGCCGGCCAGCACCACGGCCAGCGTCTCGCCGCCCAGTTCGCGCACAACGCGGGTGACGTTCACGCCGCCACCGCCCGGGTCAAAGCGTTCGTTGGTGGTGCGGATCTTGCGGACCGGGCGCACCGCCTCGGCCTCGCAGGCGAGGTCCACGGAGGGGTTGGGCGTGAGGGTGACGATCAGGGATGGGTGCGACATAGGGCGGCAACCTGCCAGCAGCCGGTCAGCTGCGCGAGGGCGGCGGCGTCACAGCAGCGCCACCGCCGCCAGCGTCAGCCCGCCACCGAGCGCGGCACACAGCGCCGCGGCCGGCAGGGTGCGGCGCAACACCCCGCCTTCCCGCCCGCCGAGGCCGACGGTGGCGCCGCCGGCCACGATGTTGTGCGGGCAGATGATGTTGCCGATCGCCGCCCCGAAGCCCTGCGCCGCCACCAGCGGTAGCGCCGGCAGCGCCAGCGCCGCGGCGGTGGCGAGTTGGAAATCCGTCAGCAGGATGTTGGACGCGGTGGCAGAGCCGGTGACGAATGTGCCGAGCGCCCCGGTCGCCGCCGCGAAAACGGGCCAGCCGCCGCCAGCCAGCGCGGCGGCACCTTCCGCCAGCGCGTCGATCATGCCGGAATGCACCATCAGCCGGGCGAGGCCGAGCATCAGCAGCAGCGCCAGCAGCACTGGCGGCAAGCGCACCAGCGCGCGGCCCGCGGCCTGGCGCAGCATGGGCGTGCCGGTGCCGCGAAACAGCGCGGCCAGCAGCAAGCTCGCCAGCAGCAGCGTGCCGGGGTGGTACAGCGGCAGCGCGCTGCCGGTGAAGGCGCCCTCGGCCAGCGACCAGCCAAGCACCAAGCCGCCCAGCGCCTCCCGCATCTGCGGGATCAGGCGCGTCGCCAGGATCAGGCCGAGCAGCAGCAGGTAGGGCAGCGCCGCGCCCAGCACCTCCCGCAAGGTCGGCGCCGGGTCCTGCGCTGCCCTGGCGGAAGCGGCCGGCGCGTTGCGTGACAAGGCCAGTGCGAAGACCACGCCGCCGATCAGCGCGCCGCCGAGCGTCGGCAGTTCCGGGCCGACCCAGATGGCGATGGCGGTGAAGGGCACCAGGAAGGCGGCGGCGGCGAACAGAGCGACGCCGATGCCGGCACCACCAGCCTCGCCCCCGTTCGACGCCAACCGGTGCACGAACAGCGCCATGGTCCAGCCACAGGCCGCGTGCAGCAGGGCGGTGGCGCCGGACAGCGCCAGCGGGTCCAGCCCGCTCGCCGCGACCTGCGGCACCACCGGCGTGCCGACAGCGCCGAACGAAACCCCCACCGCATGGCCGATCAGCGCCAGCGCCACCGCCTGCGCCGGGCCGAAGCCCAGCCCCACCAGGATGGGCGCCGCCAGTACGATCGGCGTGCCGAATCCGGCAGCGCCTTCCGAGAACAGCCCGAAGAACCAGGCCACCAGCAGCGCCGTCACCCGCCGGTCGGGTGAGAGGCGAACCAGCCCGCGGCGCAGCGACTCCGTGGCACCGGAGGCCAGTTGCACCTCATGCAGCCACAGCGCCGGGAAGACGATCCAGAGGATGGTGAGGGTCGAGAAGCCGGCCTCCGCCGCGACTCCGAGCAGCGCGCCGCCTGCCCCGCCGGCCGCCTCCGGCCCCTTCCAGCCGAACACCAGCAGCGCTACCGGCAGCGCCACGCCCAACCCCGCAAACCCGGCCGGCACCGCGCCCCGCCGAGCGCCCACCATCAGGGCGATGATCAGCGCGATCGGCAGCAGCGCCGCCCATGCGCCTGGCAGGGACGCCAGCCAGGCGGTCATCAGCGGCGCCCCGGTAGGCGTGGTTGCCTGTCGCGATCTGCCAGCGCTGCCTCCTGTCGATCAGACATGCATGGCATCGGCACCGTCAAGTTGTTGGGCCAAGGCTGACCGAGTTGGTTGGCCGAGGGCGATGCGGGAGCAGAGTTCAGGTCGCGGCGGCAACCCCGCTGATATCGGCCCACGCCTCGAACGCACGCGCCCTTGCGGCTCGATGTTCACTGGCGGTGACGTGGTCGCGGCGGAGATGGAAGAGGTTGGCGATCTGGTCGTGGGCGGAGAGGAAACGCTGTGCCTGACGGGGCGACTTGAAGCGCTTCATCTGCCGCTCTCGTCGTCGCGTCGGCTGGTGTGAATTCTCAGCGCGGTTGTTGAGGCCCTTGTGCCGACGGTTCTCGACGCCGGGGATCAGCTCCCGCTTCGCCGCGCTATAGCTGCCGAGTTTGTCGGTGACCATCACACGCGGCGCCCGGTACTGCCGCTTCAGCAGCTTGCGCAGCAGGCGCTTGGCGGCCCGCTTGCCGCGTCGGCCCTGGATCAGCACGTCGAGCACCATCCCAGTCTGATCCACGGCACGCCAGAGCCAGTGCTTCACCCCGCAGATCTTGATGACGACCTCATCGAGGTGCCACTTGTCTCCGGCGCGGGGCAGCCTCCGCCGGATCCGGTTGGCGAACTCCTGGCCGAACTTGAGCGCCCACTGCCGAATGGTCTCATGGCTGACCACGATGCCGCGCGCGGCCAGCATCTCCTCGACCATGCGCAGGCCGAGCGGGAAGCGGAAGTACAGCCACACCGCCTGGCTGATCACCTCGGCTGGGAAGCGATGGCCGGCATAGGGGGACTTGGCGGCTGGCAGGCTCATTCCGGCCGTCTACCGGACCGGGATTGGCCCGCCAAGCCCACTCAACTTGACGATGCCCTTCGCAAAAGAACCAGACTCATTGGCAAGTTCCAACGGAGCCTGCAGCGCAAACGCGCGTCCCATCGGTCCAGCGCGCGCCCTCCAACATCGCGTTCGCCAGGTCGGCGCCGGCCAAGTCAGCCCCCGTTAGGTCGGTCTCCCGTAAGTCGGCACGTGACAACCTCGCGCCGCGTAGATCAGCCCGCTGCAGCTTGGCGCCGCGCAGCACAGCGCCCGTTAGGTTGGCCTCCTGCAGCATGGCTCCTGCCAAATCGGCCTCCCGTAGGTCGGCTCGGTACAACGTCGCGTCGCGCAGATCAGCTTGTTGCAGCTTGGCGCCGCGCAGCACCGCGCGCGTCAGCTCGGCGTTCCGGAGTATGGCGTTTGTAAGGTCGGCGCCGGACAGGTCGCCGAAGACGAAGCGTGCACTCGCCGCGTCGATGCCCGTCAGCGTCGCGCCTGCAAGCTGCGCCTGCTGCAGGGAGGCGTCGCGCAGCACTGCGCCTGCCAGATTTGCGCCGGAGAGATCCCTCGTATCAAGGCGGCAGCGTCGCCAATCGACGCTTGGGCCAGGAGGATCGCCGCAGCCCGCTTGCGCCGGATCGGCGATGAGGATCAGCCCACCAATGGTGAGGAGGAGTGAAAGTATTGGGTGCACAAAAGGCACCATGAATTGGCGAGCTGGCATTGATGCTCCTATAGAGGTCAAGCGGCGATTTGCGCTGGGCAGACGGCTTTGGGGCGACGGCAGAGATAGCCGAAGATCTCGCGCGCGACGAAGCGTTTGAGGCAGCGGATGATCTCCCGCTTGCTCTTCCCCTCGGCGGTGCGGCGCCGGAGGCGCTGTTGCATGGATCTGGCCAGTGGCGCTGCGGGCCGGGCCGACGTAGGAGGATTGCCCCTCTGATCGCCGGATGCCCATCTTGCCGTTCACGCTGAACCAGGACCGCCGCCACCACATTCCCAAGCAGAAGCGCAAGGTAATGAACTGGCGCGAGTACGACGCCAGCCTGCGCCAGCGCGGGAGCCTGACGGTGTGGTTCTCCGACGAGGCGATCGAGGGGTGGCGCGCCGCGCCGCGCACGACCCCGGGCGGACAGCCCTGGTACTCCCCTCTGGCGATCCTGACGGCGCTGACCCTGCGGGCCGTGTTCCGCCTGGCCCTGCGCCAGACGGAGGGGTTGATCGGCTCCATCCTTCACCTGCTCGGGCTGGCTCTGGCGGTGCCCGACCACACCACCCTTTGCCGCCGGGCCGAGACGCTGGAGGTGCCGCGGCCGCGGCGGCGCAGGGAGGGTGAGGCCGTCCACCTGCTGGTCGACAGCACCGGCCTGAAGCTTTGCGGCGCGGGCGAGTGGCTGCTGGAGAAGCATGGCACCAAAACGCGCCGATCCTGGCGGAAGCTGCACATCGGCATGGACGCCGAGACTGGCCAGATTGTCGCGGCGGCGCTGACCACCAACGACGTCGATGACGGCTCCCAGGTTGGCCCCTTGCTCGACCAGGTGACGGCACCAGTGGCCTCGTTCACCGCGGACGGCGCGTACGACCAGGAAGGCGTTGCCGCCGCGGTGGCCGAGCGTCATCCGGAAGCGGCGGTCATCGTGCCGCCGCGTTCCACGGCCGTGCCAAGCGAGACGGCAGAGAGCGCGCCAACGCAGCGGGACCGCCATCTGCAGTGCATCGCCGAGCACGGACGAGCGGCCTGGCAGAAGGCGTCCGGCTACACCACCCGCGCCCGCGTCGAAGCCACCATCGGCAGGTTCAAACAGGTGATCGGTGACGGGCTGCGCTCCCGCACGGACCAGCGTCGGGCGACCGAGGTGGACGTTGCCGTCTATGCCCTGAACCGCATGTTGGAGCTGGGACGCCCGATCTCCGTCCGCATCGCCTGAACCCAGACGGGGCTGGGCTTACTGCGTTCGTCTTGTCGATACTGCAACATCTGTTCGTGAGGTCGAGGACCAGCAACCCGTCGAGGGCGGACGGTGCACTCATTCCGGGCGCAGCCCGGCATCGGAGGCCAGCCGCGCGAGCAGGATGCGCTGTTGGCCGAGGAAGCCCGCGAATGCCTCGCGGTCCTGGAAGGCAGACTCCATGCCCAAGGTGAGCAGCCGCGCCTGCACGTCCGGCAGGGCCAGCGTGCGGCGCGCCGCCTCCTGCACGCGCTCGAGCGCCGCGGATGGCGTGCCGGTTAGGGCCCAGAGGCCGATCCACTCCACCAGATCGAAGCCGGGAAGCGCGCCTTCCGCCACGGTCGGCACCTCCGGCAGGGCGACCATGCGGGTGCTGGAGGACACGGCCATGGCGCGCAGCTGGCGCCCCTGAACCAAGCCGATGGCCGAGGGCGCGGTCGCGAAGTTGAACTGGGTGTCGCCGGTCAGCACGGCCTGCGCGCCCTGGCTGCCGCCGCGATAGGGGGCGTGCGTGCCCTCGATCCCCGCCCGCTGGGTGAACAGGAAGCCGGCCAGGTGCGAAGCGGTGCCCACCCCGGCGCTGGACCAGGAGATTCGCCCACCCTGGGCTCGCGCCCAGGCGATATACGCCGCGAGGTCGGGCGCGCGCTCGGTCGCGGGCACCACAAGGATGAGCGGCATGACGGAGAGCCGAGCGATGGGCGCGAAGTCGCGCTCATAGGAAAATGGCAGGCTGCGCAGCAGCGAGGTGTTGAGCGCATGGGCCGACGGGTCGGCCAGCAGCGTCAGCCCGTCCGGCCGGGCCTGCGCGACGATGGCGGCGCCGATGCTGCCGGCGCCGCCGGTGCGGTTCTCGATGACGAAGGGCTGGCCCAGCATCTCGCCGATCGGTCCGGTCAGGACACGCAGCGTGGCGTCGGTGCCTCCGCCCGGCGCATAGGGGATGACCAGCCGGATCGGGCGGTCGGGAAAACCCTGCGCGATCGCCGGGGCGGCCAGGAGGGAGGCCGCACCCCCCAGAAGCAGACGTCTTTTCATCCTCTCGTATTCTTCCCTGTGCGGTTGTGGCGCCCCTTCTCAGGGCAGCCCGTTGCGGCCGTGGCGCAGGAAGGCCGGCCGTTCGGAGAGCCGCTCGAAATAGGCGGCGACCTTTGGCAGCGCGGGCTTGTCGAAGCCGGTCACCGCGAACCAGCGGTTGACCACTAGGCCCAGCGGGATGTCGGCCAGCGTGAAGCCCTCACCGCAGATGTGCGGACGACCGTCCGACAGCTCGTCCTCCAGTAGGCGCATGCAATGGGTGAAGTCGCTGCGGCCCTGCGCCACGAACCATTCGTTGTTCCAGGGCGCCTCGCCCATCTGGCCGCCGAGGAAGGCACCGCGCATGGCGTGCGTCAGGTCGTAGGCCACCCAATCCATCCATTGCTCGACCCGCACGCGCCGTTCCGGGGGGCTGGGATAGAGCGCTTCGGCGCCATGCTTCAGGCACAGGTAACGCAGGATCGCCTGCGATTCGCGCAGCACCAGCCCCCCATCCAGGACGACCGGAATCTGCCCCTGCGGATTGAGGCGCAGGAACTCCCCCGAGCTCGCCGGACGGAAGCCGCGTCCCCAGTCCTCCCGCTCAAAGAGCAGGCCCAGCTCGTCGCAGAGCCAGAGCAGCTTGCGGACGTTGAAGGAATTGGCGCGTCCGAGGATGCGCAGCGGTTCAGCGGCCATGGAAGGTGGGGTCCCGTTTCTCGGCAAAGGCCGCCTCGGCCGGGGATGTCCCGCCCGATGTTGAAGTTCGGGAGCGGCGCGCCGTGGATGGACACTACGCGGCACGTGCTTGCTGGGCAACCGCGGCGGCAGCGGCGGCCTTCTGACGATGCGCCAAGAGGGCGGCGCGCAGCTTTAGCAGTTGGCTCTTGGCCTTCAACCTGCGGAAGCCCTTGGCGGCCTCGAGCATGGCAGCGGCGGTCCAGCGCAGGGCCATTTGAGGCGTCGCGCCAGCGCTTGACGTTGCGGCAGACGCGGCGGATCGAACCCATGATGTTTTCGATGATGTTGGTGCAGGCGAGCGAGCGGCGCAGTTCCTTCGGCAGGCCGAGCCGCACTACGGTGAGGATCTCGTCGAGCCCCTCGAGGATGGCGCCGGCGACGCCGGGTGCCTCACGCTCTAAGGTGCGGGCGAGATTGCGCAGCAGCTTCTCCGCCTTGTCGGCGTCATCGAGCTCCCAGGCCTGCCGCAAGGCACGCTTGGTCGGCGCATGCAGGTGCTTCGGCAGCCGCTCGATGATGTTGCGCGCCTTGTGAACCTGGCAGCGCTGGATCGGCGTGTCGCGACCAAAGCTCCGGCGGATCGCCTTCGACAGCGCCTTCGATCCGTCGATGATGAACAGCCTCGGCACCGCCGGGTCGAGCCCGCGCTGCACCAGGTCATCGAGCAGCGCCTGCACCACCGCGGCGTTCTCGGTCGCGCCCTCGACCAGGCCCAGCGGATGCTTCGCGCCCTCGCCATCGATGCCCACCGCCGCGACCAGCAGCAACTCCTCAGCCAGGTGGATGCCGTCGATCTGCACCGCCAGCAGGTCCAGCCCCGACAGGTCCTGCGCCAGCCACGCCGCCAGCCGCTCCGATGACAGCGCCACGAACCGCCGCGACGCCGCCGACTTCGACACCCCCGACCCAGGCCCCGCCGGCACGTCCCCCTCCGGCAGCCGCACCGCCCGGCCGAAGCGGCGCGTCGGCACCCCCACCAGCATCAGGTTCATCGCCCAGCGGCCCAGCCAGTCCTCCGCCACCGCCCGCTCCCAACTCGGCAGCGCCACCTCCTGGCCGCCCTGCCGCACCCGCGGGCGCCCCACCGCCACCTTGCCGCCGTGAAAGCCGATCGGGCCCTCCGTCTGCCCCCAGCGCTGCGCCCGCCGCACAGCGCCTCGCCCATGCCGTGGGCCGCACAGCGCCGTCGCGTCCGCCTCCATCAGCGCCCCCAGCGTCTCCAACCCCGCCGCCAGGCAGAACCGCTCGAAGCTCGCCGTCATCTCCTCCAGCGCCTTGCCCACCGGCCCAGGCGCTGACGAGGCTCCAGATGTGCTACTTCTCTTCATGGCGTTGCTTGCCCCTCGTGGATTCGACACCCCGAGCCTACCGGCTCAGGGCGGGCAACGCCGCTTCCCCTTCCTCAACATCACCCGGGACATCCCCCCTCGGCCTCCCGGTGGTCGGTGGTGAACCAGAGGTCGGCGAAGATCGCCGCGGCCTGCGCGCGGTTCTGGGCGCGCAGCGCGGCCTTGCCGCCGCGGATCGCCAGCGGCGCGGCGCGGTCCAGCCCTGCCGCCACCTCCCGCGCGGCGGCCATCGCGTCGGGGGCGACGATCTCGACGAGTCGGAGCGCCTTCGCGGCGTCCGCGTCGAGCCTTTCGCCAGTCAACAGCAGCCGTGCGGCGATCCCGGGGCCGACCAGGCGCATCAGCCGCTCCGTGCCGTCCCAGCCAGGGATGATGCCCAGGCGCAGCTGCGGGAAGCCGATGCGCGCGCCGGTGCCGGCGACACGGAGGTCGCACGCCAGCGCCAGTTCCGCGCCACCGCCCAGCGCGAAGCCGTCAATCGCGGCGATGACGGGCAAGGGGTGCGCCTCGATCGCGTCCAGCAGGGCGCGCGCGGCACCGAAGACGCGATCCAGCGCCGCGCGGTCGGCCAGGGCGCGATAGGCCTTCAGGTCGCCGCCGGAACAGAAGAAGCGACCACCGCCGGCGAGGATGATGCAGCGCAGCCCGTCGTCATCCGCGGCCGCGTCAAGGCGGGCACGCAGTGCCGCGATCGTTGCCTCGTTCAGCGCGTTGCCGGCCTCGGGACGGTTCAGCGTCAGGACGAGCGCCTCGGCCGACCGCTCCACGCGCAAGGCGTCAGTCACGCTCGACGGCATGCAGCAGAACACCGCCCAGCGCGTCGGGGTGGCAGAAGCCGATCCGGGCGCGGCGGGAGCCGGGGCGGCCCTTTTGATCGATCAGCGGCACGCCCGCCTGACGCAGGTGCGCGAGGGTGCGGTCAATGTCGGGCGCCTTGACGGCCACATGGTGCAGCCCCGCCCCACGGGAGGCGACAAAGCGCGCGATCGCCCCCTGGTCCTGGCGGGTGTTGCCGGAGGTGCCGTGCGCCACCTGCCCTGGCTGGCTGGGGTCGAAGTTCTGCAGGAACTCCAGTTCGCAATCGCCTGCGGTCAGGAAGGCGACGCGCAGCCCGCCCACCGGCACCGGCGGGCGGGTGTGATGGATGACGCCGTGACGGTCGGAGGTGAAGCTCTCCACCGCGATCTGCACTTCCATGTCCGTCTGCTGGCTCTCCACCGGCAGGCCGAGGCCGCCGGAAAAGGTTACGATGGCTGGCTGGTTGTCGGCGCTGGCGATCCCCAGGTGATCAACGCGCTCGACATGCACCGACTGCCCGACGCCGAGGCCGAGCGCGGGGGCGAGGCGGATGCGCACGCCGTGCGTCTGCACGGGGTCGAGCGCGACGGTGCCGTCCGGGGCCTCGGCGGTACGGAAACCGGCTTCCGCCAGCCGCGCGCCTTCCTGCGCGGGGTCGGCGGATGCGAGGGCGATGTGATGGACGCCCGGCCTCGCCGCGCTGCCCAGAAATGAATCGTCGCCGTTGAACAGCACCAGCGCCGTCTGGCCGATGGCGAAGGTCGGCGCCGCGCGTCCCGCGAAGACCGTCTCCTGCCGGGGCAGCCCGAGCAGTTCTCCCAGAACGCGTGCGGCAGCGGGAAGGTTCCGGGTGACGAGGGCGACGTAGGCGAGCCCATAACCGTTCACGCGCGTGTCCTTGTCCTGCTCTTCGTGATCGTGGCGGCTGGCTGCGGCGCGTCCTCAGGGAGGCGCAGCTGCGCGACGAGCCCGTCGAGATGCGCGCGGGCCAAGGCACCGGCGTGCGAGCCATCCCCGGCGGCGATGGCGGCGGCGATGGCGGCGTGCTCGGCGATCGAGGTTTCGGGCAGGTGCGGCACCTGCGCCATCGCAGCCTGGTAGCGGCCGAGCCGGGTAAGGATCTGAGCGTACATGTCCGCCAGCAGCCGGTTCCCGCCCGCCTCCACGAGCTCCTCGTGGAACCGCGCGGCGAGGCGCGCATAGGCGTCCATTTCTCCCGCCGCCACAACGCGGCGCATGTTTGCGACCAGTCCTCCCAGCGCTTGGCCCGCGCCTGGGCGGCGCGCTGCCTCGGCCGCAGCGTGGGTCTCGATGGCGGCGCGCACGCCGAAGAGTTCTCGCATCTCTGTCGCGCACAGTGGTCGGACCATGGCGCCGCGATGCAGGAAGGTCTCGATCAGCCCCTCGGCTGCCAGGATGCGGAACGCCTCACGCAGCGGCACGCGGCTAACGCCCGCGCGGGCTGCCAGTTCGGACTCAATCAAGCGCGCGCCCGCGGCCAAACGGCCCTGAACGATCTCCTGACGCAGCCAAGCGACAAGCCGGTCGGTCAGCCCTTCAGGACGCAGGAAGGACAGGGAAGCAGACAACGTTTCCTCGTTTTTTGTCTTGTTGTTATACAATCCTACGGGCGGCAAGCCGTCAAGTAACACCGACGCCCTCAAATCGTGACCTGTGCCCATGGACGCTTGGCGATGGATGAGATGCGGCCTGGTTCTGCGATGAGGGCGTTCCAGGCGTTGCAGCAGGCGTCGACAATGGCTTCGTAGGTGTCCCAGACGTGAACCGTTCACGCCTGTTCCGCAACGCTACTTCTCGTACGCAGGCCAGCGCCTTGTGACACGGTTTGAACCGCCCCGGGTTTGCCGGAGGCCGGTGAGCTTGAGTCAGGCCGCCAGCGCAATCTCCTGCTGGGCAGCATAGTAGCGCGCTTCGGCCTCGGCGGGCGGGATGTTGCCGATCGGCTCGAGGAGGCGGCGGTTGTTGAACCAGTCCACCCATTCGAGGGTGGCGAACTCGACGGCCACCATGTTGCGCCAAGGGCCGCGTCGGCGGATCACCTCGGTCTTGAACAGGCCGATGACGGTCTCGGCGAGGGCGTTGTCATAGGAGTCGCCGACGCTGCCGACGGAGGGCTCGATATCGGCCTCGAGCAAGCGCTCTGTGTACCGAATCGCAACGTATTGGCTGCCCCTGTCGCTGTGGTGAATGAGACCGCCCTTTAGCGGACGGCGGTCGTGCAACGCCTGCTCAAGGGCATCGAGGACGAAGTCCGCATGTGCCGTCCTCGACACCCGCCAGCCCACGATGCGGCGGGCGAAGACGTCGATGACGAAGGCCACGTACACGAAGCCTTGCCAGGTCGCCACGTAGGTGAAATCCGACACCCACAGGGCGTTCGGGTGCGGCGCCCGGAACTGCCGGCTCACCTTGTCGGCCGGACAGGGCGTAGCCTTGTCAGCGATGGTGGTCCTGGTTTCCTTGCCGCGGACGACGCCACGCAGGCCCATCCGTCGCATCAGGCGTTCCACCGTGCAGCGGGCCACCACGACACCTTCCCGGGCAAGCTGCCGCCAGACCTTGCGGGCGCCGTAGACCCCGAAGTTGGCCGCGTGCACTCGCCGGATCTGGTCCATGAGCACCAGGTCCTGCCGGACACGAGCCGAAGCCTTGGCGAGATCGGCACGCTGCGCGATATGGGCGTGGTAGGTTGACGGGGCGATCCGCAACATCCTGCAGATCGGCTCGACCCCGTAGGTCCCCCGATGATCGTCAATGAAGGCGATCATGGCTTCGAGCGGCGGTCGAGCTCCGCCATCGCAAAATACGCCGACGCCTTCCGCAGGATCTCGTTCGCTTGGCGCAGCTCGCGGTTCTCGCGTTCCAGCGCCTTGATCCGGTCGCGCTCCTCGCTCGTCCCACCAAGCCGCTGCCCCTGGTCGCGCTCGGCCTGCCGGACCCACTTGCGCAGCGTCTCGGCCGTGCAGCCAATCTTGCCCGCGATCGAGCCGATCGCCGCCCACTGCGACGCGTGGTCGCCCCCATGCTCCAGCACCATCCGGACCGCCCGTTGCCTTACCTCAGCCGAAAATCGGTTCGAGGTCTTCTTCGTCATAGCCCCATCCTCTCAACGGTTGGGGCCTCCGGCAAACCCGGGGCGGTTCAGCGCCGACCTACGCGTCCCGGCCCCGGGACAAGCCAAAAAGGTGGCGATATTGGGCTCGCTCGATCACGCCACGCGCCAGCTCATCGTCCATACCAGCCCGACCAAACGCCGCAGCGACTTCGTGGCCCATCTCGAGCAACTCGATGACCTCTACGGCCCCAAGCCTGGTAGCCCGGCAAAGCTGGTCGTGCTGGTCGAGGACAACGGGCCGATCCACGTCAGCAAGCTCTCGCTCGCGGCGCTGGCCGCCCGGGCACACTGGCTCACCGTCGAAAGGCGGCCCAAATACGCGCCCGAACTCAACGACATCGAGGTCGTAGGGCACGACCTCAAGGCGCATCACCTTGCCCATCAGACTTTCACCAACATCGCAGACCTCGACCACGCCATCCACGCAGCCGTGCAGGACCTCAACCACGAGCGCATGACCGTTCCGTTGCTCAACCTACGAATCTCTGCTTAGCATGTGGCGGCCGCAGAACACGTAGAACGGCAGGTAGCAGTAGCAGTCGTAGTAGCCGTGGAAGAACCGGCCCTCCTGATGCCCGTGCAGCGGATCGTCGGTGGCGTCGAGATCGAGGATGATCTGCGCCGGCGCTTTGCGGTGCGCCTCGAGGAACAGATCAACGAACAGCGCTTCGATCGCGTCACCGTCGGCGCTGATTCGGGCGTAGCGGGTCGGCTCCGGGCAGCCCTGTTCCAGCCGTTTGAGGGTGCTCTTGCTGGCCAGCGGGGCACAGCCCTCGCGCCGGGCGGCCAGCTTGCCGGCCAGCACCGCCATGACCGGGTCGTGGCGCAGTTCGTCATGGTCGATCAGATCCTCGTAGCCGAGCGCGATGCCGATGACGCGTTGGGTCACCAGCGTGCCGATGCTGTGCTCGACAAAGCTTGGGTTGCGCGCGTCGGTGAAGCAGGCGGCGAAGCGATCTGTCAGGCCGATCACCCGGTCGGTGGCGCCGAGCAGCAGCGCACCAGCATCGGAGGTGATCCGGCCACCGTCGAAACCGGCCACCACGGCGCGGCCTTCGACCCGTGCAAACTCGACCCCATGTCGCGCAGCACCGGCTCGGCCCTGGCCCAGGCGGCATCGTCGCCGCCGGCCATGATCGCCAGCATCCCGGCCCTGGCCTTCACCACGCTGCCGGACACCGGCGCGTCGATCAGCGCCGCGCCGCGTGCCGCGGCCAGCGCCGCCAGCCGCTTCGTCTCGGCCGGCACGGAGGAGCCCATGTCGATGACAATCTGCCCAGACCGCAGGCCGGAGAGCAGCCCGCCGGAACCCTCCATCACCTGGGCGACGATGCGGCTGTCCGGCAGCATCAGCACGATCGCCTGCGCAACATCCGCGACCGCCGCCGGCGTCTCCGCGAAGCAGACGGCGCCCGGGGCACAACCCTCGGCGAGCGCGGCGCGGGCCGCGGCGCTGGTGTCGCAGGCGATCAGGCTGCGGCCGCGCCGCAGCAAACTACGCGCCATCGGCAGCCCCATCATGCCGAGCCCGATGAAGCCGACCAAGGCACCGGTGCCGGACATGAGGTTTCCTCCCTGCACTACCCAACACCCGGCAGCGCTACGCGCTACACCCTGCGACACCCACAACACCCGGGGGCGCAACAAAACAACACCTGCTACAACACCCGCTGCTACACCCTGCGACACCCACAACACCCGGCTCACCATTCCCAGGCAGCCCCGCTCTCGCCCCAGTAATCGCCATGCCGAAACCTGCCTGGGCACGGCCGGTCGCGATGGTGCGGAGCGCTTTCATACTGGATCAGGCCGGAATCGTGCGTCAGGCTTCAATTCGGAATGCCGCACGATTCCGATGAACGACAGGCCGGCGGGCCCGACCGCGTATCGACGGGGATTACGCGGAGCCGCTCCGCGTCGCCGTGATGGGGTGGACGCCCCCTGACGGCATCTGAGTGCCAAGGTGGGGGTGTTGACCGACCACCAGAGGAGGCGTCCGTGGGACAGGCTACAACGATCGGACTGGACATTGCGAAGCACGTTTTCCAGGCGCACGGGGCGGATGCGGCCGGGGCTGTGATGTTCCGGAAGCGGCTCTCGCGGGCGAAGCTGCTTGAGTTCTTCGCGGCGCAGCCGCCCTGTGTGGTCGCGATGGAGGCCTGCGCTGGGTCGCACCACTGGGCCCGTGAGATTGGCAAGCTGGGCCACACGGTGCGGCTGATCCCGCCGGCCTATGTGAAGCCGTTCGTGAAGCGGCAGAAGAACGACGTGGCGGATG
>JAABUN010005028.1_pt1 | contig 17001 bp, 16 predicted proteins | sample 5559311 | NCBI WGS metagenome assembly JAABUN01 (sample SAMN10711877, study PRJNA513370) | rock metagenome | isolation source: Antarctica rocks | place: Antarctica: Victoria Land, Siegfried Peak sud
CGTCAATCTCACAAAAAATTGTTAATCTATCCATAGAAAAGACTCCTCAGGTTGATGATTTTGTTTGGTAAACCTAATTATATCTTATCTTTGGTGTCTTTTCTTATCTCGAACTCACGTTATTTTAACGCGCGAATTAACTTTGGATTCGCCGATCAAAAAGGTTTTCGACTTTTTCGCCGACGCTGGAAATCTCGAACGCATCACGCCGCCCGAACTGAATTTTCGGATTATAACCACGCAGCCGATTGCTATAAAAAAGGGAACTCTGATTGATTACCAATTAAAACTGCGCGGTCTTCCGGTCAAATGGCGGACGGAGATTTCCGAATGGAATCCGCCGCATTTGTTCGTTGACCGGGCGCTTAAAAGTCCGTATAAACAATGGATTCACCGGCACACTTTTACCGAGTTGGCGGAAAACAAAACTTTAATCGAAGACGAAGTAAAATATCGACTGCCGCTCGAACCTTTCGGCGATTTGGCGCATTGGTTCGTGCGACGCGAACTCGATTATATTTTTGATTTTCGGCAAAAAATTGTAAGAGAAATTTTGCAATTGAAAGCAAAAGAAATTTTAACTACAAATAGACACGGATGAACACAGATTTTTAAGAAAAATTAATAAGATAAAAGCAAATGATTTTATTCTTTTGCTTTTATCTTATCATTGTTTGTGTCTATTTATGGTTAAATTATTTTCAAAACTCAATCCAGATAGTCGGTTCGCGGTGGTAGGAAATCGTAATTTGCGTTTCCGCCTTAAACAGCGGCGCGCGCACTTGCAGAGCGGCTTGCGCGGTCAATCGGGCGAGATGCGGCTCGTTGGCGCGCTGCGAGAGATGCGCCAAAACGATGTGCCGCGCCGCCCCGTCGAATTCGCCGGTCAGCCATTCGGACAATTCTTCGTTCGATAAATGCCCGTTGCGCGACAGAATTCGCTGTTTCAAATCCCAACTGTAAATCGCGCAAGCCTTCAGCATATTGCGGTCGTGATTCGATTCGATAATGATGCCGTCGCAGTTTTGCAGTTTTTGTTTGACGAGCGTCGTCAGATAACCCAAATCCATTACGGTCGCCAATCGAACTCCGGCGTGTTTGGCGACGAAGCCGAAATTGTCAGCCGCGTCGTGCGGTACGCTGAACGGCTCGAAGTCAATTTCGCCGATGCGAAAATCGCGGCTCGATTCAATCTCGACGATTCTATTTTTGACGACATCGGCGCGTTTTTGCGGCTCGTTGTTATTTTTGTTCGATTTTTCGCGCAAATATGCTTCGCGCGTCTCGCCGGACATAAAAACCGGACATTTGACCGTTCCGAGCAAAACGCGCAGACCGCTCGCGTGGTCGCTGTGTTCGTGGGTAATCAGAATCGCGTCCAAATCGCAGAAATTCACACCGACCAGCGCGAGACGGCGCAAAATCTCTTTGGCGCTCAAACCGGCGTCAACTAAAATTTTGGTGTTTTCCGTGCAGATTAAAACGGCGTTGCCGGTCGAACCGCTGCCGAGAATTGTGAATTTCATTTTAATAGAATCAATTTATGATTCGATATTTTTAGTTTGGGATGCAAGTTTGAAGTTTTAATTTTAATCTCGAAATTTGAATTCTTAATTTTGAGCTTTCTTCTTTTCTGCGACTTTCGGACGTAAGACGCTGCCCACAACGCGCGTTAAAAGCGCGTCCGGCACAAAGTTGACAATTTTTGCGCCGAAATAGTTTGTCCAACCGGAGACGGCTGTCGATTTGCCGCTTTCGACGGCTTTCAAAGCCGTTTCGACCACAGCTGCGGACGTTTGCATTCCCTTCATTTTGAATGTTTCGGCATTGGCGACATCAAAAAATTTTGTGTCCGTCGGACCCGGACAAAGTGCCGTTACTTTTATATTAAACAATCGATTTTCCTCGGCGATAGCTTCGCTGAAAGACCTGACAAACGCTTTGGTCGCCGCGTAAGTTGCCATAAAGGGAACGGGCTGGAAACTCGCCGTCGAAGCCACGTTGATAATCACGCCGCTTTGCCGCTCGCGCATTTTCGGAAGATAACGATGCGTCAGAGCGACCAGCGATTGAACATTCAACTGAATCATCTGGAGTTCGCGTTCCAGTTCGAGATTTGCAAAATCGCCCATCGAACCGAATCCGGCGTTGTTGACCAGCCAATCGACTTCAAATCCGTGTTTTTCGGTTTCCTGAAACAGGTGTAAGTCGGCTTCCAAAGCAGTTAAATCAATAGCGACGTAATGCGCTGTGATTTGGTGTTCGAGCATTAATTCGTCGCACAATTCGTGCAGCTTTTTTTCCGAACGTGCGGCTAAAATGAGATTATGTTTTTCTGCGGCAAGCCGTCGCGCGAACGCTTCGCCGATGCCGCTCGACGCGCCTGTAATTAATGTCGCCTTCATAAATTTATATCCGAAATAACTTTACCAAATCGCGCTGTTAACTTAAACGGCATTCTGGCGGGCAAAATCATAAAATTATATGACAGCTTTATTTGTCAGCATCGACAGTCGATTTTCGCCCGCGTAAAGTGTGAAAAATAACCGCCGCCAGAATAATGACTCCGCCGAGGATCGCCCAGCCGCTCGGTTTTTCGCCGATGATAAAAAAAACCCAAATCGGATTCAAGAGCGGCTCGATAAAGCCGATAACGCTGGCGTCCAGAGAGCGCACGCCTTTTGAGATGCCGTTGGTAAATAGAACGTAAGCGATGCCGATTTGGAAAATGCCGAGAAATAAAATCACCAGAACATCGTTTGAGCTTATTTGGGTCGGCGGATTATTCAGAACGAGCGGCAGCATCAAAAGAACGATGATGATGTTTCCGTAAAAAACAGAAAGCGCGGGGTTTTTCTGCAAGGAGCGCGGATGACGCAGGAAAATAAAATAAAGACCGAAAAAAATGCCCGAGGCGAGCGCGACAACGTTTCCCAGAAAAACATTTGAAGCGAGTTTATTTTCGGCGTTTTGCGGTTCGAGAAAAAACAAACTCATTCCCGCCAGACAAATGATGACCGTTAATAAATCGGACGCGCGAAATTTCTCCTTCAGGATAAACGGCGCGAGAATCAAGATATAAATCGGCGCGGTATATTGCAGAAAAATGGCGTTCGCGGCGGTCGTCGTTTTGTTGGCATAAACAAAACAACTCAATGTTCCCGCGTAAAGAAACGAAGTCAAAAGCGTAAAAACGTCGAGTTTCAAGCCTTTTCGATAAGTAAAAACCGCAACCGTTATCGCCGCGAAAAGCGAGCGTCCCGCGTTGACGGAAAATGCGTCGAGCGCGGTTGATTTGATAAAAACTCCGCCCGTACTCCAAAGCAAAACCGCCGACAAAATGAAAAGTGTCGGCGGAAAATTTGCGATTCGATTGGAAGCCGGTTTAATCACAAAAGTTTAGTTTTTAACTCTTCTCGGTTGCCGTCGCAATCGTTTCACGAAGTTTCGCGGCGGATGTCGTCGCCGGTTCTAATTCGACCGTTTCGACATTCGCGTAAATCTTTTTGCCGAACACGCCGTTCCAGGGCGGAATCACGATTGTTACCGTGCCGTTGGCTTTTGCCTGACACGCCAGACGCAAAAACGGTTTGGCGTCTTCCGGTTGATTGTAGCCGAAAACTTTCATCTGCTTTCTCTCTCTCGGCGCAACGTCTGAAAGTTTCTCTGCGCCGCCCAAAATCCCAATCCAGCAAGTTCCGCACGCCGCCGAACGACATTCGACGGGAATCACACCTTCGCCGCACCGAGCGTCTTGATCGAGCCAGTTTTGCGATTGGTCACGCGCTGCGCCCGACGCGATTTCTTCGTCGTTCATTATTTTAAATTTGCCGCTCGATTTAGTTTCGTCATAGCGCACAGTCCATTCTTTATTGACTGTTTTCAAAAATCCGAGAATTCCCTGACCATCGTCTTTGGCGCGTTCTTTAACAATTCGGTCGGGCGATTTCGTCATCAAGCCTTTCGGTTTTTCAATTATTCCGGCGGAAGTTTTGAAGTCCCCCAAACCGACTTGCACAAAAGTCATTAAACCGACTGCCGTAATTCCAATCAATAAAGATTCGTCCGCTTTTACTTGTCCGGCGACTGTTTTTGCAATTCGTTTAATTTCATCGGACAAATCCGTGCTTTCATTGTTAAAAGACTCGGCGCGTTTAGTAATTTCGTCTTTAACGTCCGCCCAAAACCGGTGTCCGTAAAGAAAATCGTGCGACGAATCTATCTGGTCTTTGAGTTCAAATTTGCCCTGCATCACAAATCTCTGGACGGCAACGGCTTTATCTTCCGCCGATTGCAAATATCTGTACAAAGCGAGCGGATAAAAGCGAAACCAAATCTGTGTCGCGTTACGGTCAACCGCATGAATTTCGGCAAGCAAACTTTCCAAAGTTTTCAGCCAATCATTTTCGTCAAATTTATTTAAGAAATCTTCAAATTTATTATTGATAGTTGCCATAGTTATTGTATTAAATTAATGTTTGATAATGGAAAAAGGAAATTTTACAAACAATTTCGAGATTGTGCAAAGGTTCACTTGACAAAGTTTTTCTCGTTTATTATAGTCTGAAGTTTCGGACATTTCGTCTGACGCAGACTGAGAAGCGAAAGTTTCGAGTTTGCAAGAAAAGCGTAAAACATTTGAGAAGTTTTCAAATGTGAAACAATTATTGTGGCGTAAAAATAAACGTCGCGGTTTTTTTGAAAAGAGAGACGCTCCAGCGTTTATGGCAAATCGTTCAAAATATCGATTGTTTTGCTAACCGAATATAAAAGCCACGCCACAGAAAAGTTTATAAAGAGAAAATGTTAAAGAGTTACGCGCTTTGACAATAAAGATTTTCTCGTTAAAGATTTAATCATTATTTATTTTGCAAGTAACCGCTTGCGCTAACTGTCGAGAATATTCGATAAGAGGCAGGTCAGAGGTTACTGTCGTTTTTATTTTAGAAAAACTTTGCAAAAAAAGTTTTACAGGATTAAAAAAAGAAATGCCGACAATCAACCAATTAGTTCGCAAAGGTCGTCAAGCCGTCAAATACAAAACGGCGAGTCCGGCGTTGCAAGCAAGCCCGCAGAAACGCGGCGTCTGCACGCGCGTTTATACGCAGACACCGAAGAAACCGAATTCGGCTTTGAGAAAAGTCGCCCGCGTTCGCCTGACCAACGGAATCGAAGTTACGACTTATATTCCAGGTATCGGACACAATTTGCAGGAACACTCGATTGTGATGATTCGCGGCGGGCGCGTCAAAGATTTGCCGGGTGTACGTTATCACGTTATTCGCGGAACGCTCGACTCGAGCGGCGTGGCAAACAGAAATCAGTCGCGTTCAAAATACGGCGCGAAACGTCCGAAAGGAGCGGCTCCCGGCAAGGGCGCGGCACCGGCTAAAGGAAAGAAATAGTAATTTCAAATTACAAATGATAAAAAGCGGAAGAAGCGAGTTTGTAATTTTATAAATTTATGCCAAGAAGAAGAGTTGCAGGAAAAAGAGAAGTTTTACCCGATCCGATTTACAGTAGTGTGATGGTCACGAAATTCATCAACGGCGTAATGTGGGGCGGCAAAAAATCGGTCGCCGAAAGTATTTTCTACGGCGCGATGGAAAAAGTTGCTGCGAAAAGCGGTGAAGAGCCTCTGAAGATTTTCAAAAGAGCGATGGAAAACGTCGCTCCGACTTTGGAAGTCAAATCACGGCGCATCGGCGGCGCGACTTATCAAGTTCCGCTCGAAGTTACAAAAGATCGGCGCAACACGCTGGCAATTCGCTGGATTGTGACCAACGCCCGCAAACGCGGCGAGAAAACGATGGAAGACAGATTGGTCGGCGAACTGCTCGACGCAACCAACAATCGCGGCAATGCGGTGAAAAAGAAAGACGACGTTCACCGAATGGCGGATGCGAATAAGGCGTTCGCGCATTACAGATTCTAGTGAATAGTAAATCGTAAATAGTGAATAGCAGTAACGGTTAACGGTTGACGATTAACAATTTACCAAAAATGGGAAACATAAGTTTAGACAAATATAGAAACATCGGCATTATGGCGCACATCGACGCGGGTAAAACCACGACGACTGAACGCGTACTGTTTTATACCGGCGTTTCGCATAAAATCGGCGAAGTCCACGAAGGGACAGCAACGATGGACTGGATGGAGCAGGAACAGGAGCGCGGAATTACAATTACTTCTGCTGCTACAACTTGTTACTGGACGCGCAATGGCATCGAACATCGCGTTAACATTATTGATACGCCTGGTCACGTCGATTTTACGATGGAAGTCGAACGTTCGCTGCGCGTTCTCGACGGCGCGGTTGCCGTGTTTGACGGTGTTGCCGGCGTTGAACCGCAATCAGAAACTGTATGGCGCCAAGCCGATAAATATAAAGTTCCGCGTATTTGTTTTATCAATAAGTTAGACCGTGCGGGCGCATCATTCGACCGTTCTTTCCAATCAATTATCGACCGTCTAGGCGCAAACGCCGTCGCCCTGCAAATTCCAATCGGACTCGAAGATCAACTCAAAGGCGTCGTTGACCTTATCACAATGAAAGCATTGATTTGGAACGACGAAACCAAAGGCGCGCAATACGAAACTACTGAAATTCCTGAAGATTTGAAAGCAGCGGCGCAGGAAGCCCGCGAAAAATTGGTCGAAGCCGTTTCGAGTATTGACGACGATTTGATGGAAAAATACTTGGAAGGCACGGAAGTTTCGGAAGATGAAATCCGCAAGGCGCTTCGTAAAGGCACGCTGGAAATGAAAATCGTTCCGGTCGTTACCGGTTCGGCGTTCAAAAATAAGGGCGTTCAAACATTGCTCGACGCAGTGGTTGATTATTTGCCGAGTCCTCTCGACGTTCCCCCAATCGAAGGTATTAATCCCAGAACAAACGAGCTCGAACCGCGCGAAGCTAATGCTAACGCACCGTTTTCAGGTCTGGTTTTTAAATTGATGGCTGATAAGCATTTGGGACAGCTTTCATTCGTTCGCATCTACAGCGGGACGGTGACCGCCGGTTCTTACGTCTATAACACGATAAAAAATCAGAAAGAGCGTGTCGGACGACTGATGTTGATGCACGCCAATAAACGCGAGGACATCGAAACGGCGTCGGCAGGTGAAATCGTCGCTATCGGCGGAATGAAAAACGTGACGACGGGCGACACGATTTCTGACGAGAATAAACATATTATTCTCGAATCGATGGAATTTCCCGAACCTGTCGTGCGCGTCGCGGTCGAGCCGAAAACTCGTCAAGACCAGGATAAAATGGGCATTGCTCTCAACCGTCTGGCACAGGAAGACCCGAGTTTTCGAGTTTCATCAGATCACGAAACCGGACAGACAATTATTGCCGGAATGGGCGAGCTGCATTTGGAAATTATCGTTGACCGGATGAAGCGCGAATTCGGCGTTGAAGCCAACGTCGGCAAACCGCAGGTGGCTTACCGTGAAACGATTACCGCAAACGCGCCGGGCAAAGAAATTTACAAGAAACAATCGGGTGGTCGCGGTAAATTCGGACACGTCGAACTCGAAATCGAACCGGCTCCGGGTGAAGGATTCGTCTTTGAAGATAAAATCACCGGCGGCTCGATTCCACGCCAATTTATCAAGCCGACGATGGAAGGCGTCAGAGATGCGATGCAGCGCGGTTATCTCGCCGGTTACGAAATTGTCGATGTAAAAGTCAGACTTCTTTTCGGTTCGTATCACGAAGTCGACTCGGATGAAATTTCATTTCATTTGGCTGGCTCGTTTGCCTTCCAAGATGCGGTGAAAAAAGCGAAGCCGGTTTTGCTTGAACCGATTATGAAAATCGAAGTCGTTACGCCGGAAGAATATATGGGCGCGGTCAACGGGGATTTAAATCGTCGGCGCGGACACATTGAAAAAATGGAGCCGCGCATCGGAAACGTCCAGGTCGTAACCGCATTCGTGCCGCTTTCGGAAATGTTCGGTTACACGACGGATTTGCGTTCTTCGACACAGGGACGCGCAACATCGACAATGCACTTTGAACGCTATGACCAGGCACCGCGAAATGTGGCTGAGGAAATTATCGCTAAAGTAAAGGGTGCAACAACCTAAGAAAATTTTTAGTTTTAGATTTGTGATTTTAGATTAAGAATCAAGAATTCATTGGAGTGAATAATGAGTAAAGAGAAATTTGACCGGTCGAAACCGCACGTCAATATTGGAACGATCGGACACGTCGACCACGGGAAGACGACTTTGACGGCGGCGATTACGAAAGTCTTAGCCAAACACAATCCGAAGATTCTGGTTCGCGCATTTGATTCGATTGATAACGCGCCGGAAGAAAAGGCGCGCGGCATTACGATTGCGACGGCGCACGTCGAATATGAAACGGCAAACCGTCATTACGCGCACGTCGATTGTCCGGGACACGCCGATTACGTCAAGAATATGATTACCGGTGCCGCTCAAATGGACGGAGCGATCTTAGTTGTCGCCGCAACGGACGGACCGATGCCGCAAACACGCGAACACATTCTGCTTGCTCGCCAGGTCGGCGTCCCGTCGATGGTCGTCTTTATGAACAAGGTCGATGCGGTCGATGACGAAGAACTGCTCGAACTGGTCGATCTGGAAATCAGAGAGCTTTTATCATCATATGAATTTCCGGGCGATGACACTCCGGTGATTCAAGGTTCAGCCTTAGGCGCGCTCAATGGTGAAGCGCAGTGGGAAGCTAAAGTAGACGAATTGATGCAGGCGGTCGATGATTATATTCCAACCCCGACCAGAGATACCGACAAACCGTTTTTGATGCCGGTCGAAGACATCTTCACCATTCAGGGACGCGGAACAGTCGCCACCGGACGGATTGAACGCGGCGTGGTCAATGTCAATGAAACTGTGGAAATCATCGGCATCAAAGACACGCGCAACACGGTCGTGACGGGCGTTGAAATGTTCAAAAAGCTGCTCGACAAAGGAATGGCTGGAGATAACGTCGGACTTCTGCTGCGAGGCGTTGAAAGAAAGGAAATCGAACGCGGACAGGTGATTGCCAAACCCGGTTCGATTACACCGCACACGAAATTCAAAGCCGAAGCGTATGTTCTGACCAAAGAAGAAGGCGGACGACACACGCCGTTTTTCACGGGCTACCGACCGCAGTTTTATTTCAGAACAACGGACGTGACGGGCGTGGCGCATTTGCCGACCGGAGTCGAGATGGTAATGCCCGGCGATAACATCGCGATGGAGATTGAGTTGATTGCACCGATTGCGATGGAGAAAGGACTCAGGTTTGCTATTCGAGAAGGCGGCAGAACGGTCGGCGCCGGCACTGTAAGTGAAGTCGTCGAATAAATAAAAATCAAGTGGTTATACTTTAGAGTGTTAAAATCAAACTAAAGTTTAAATTTTAAACGGAAAAAGAAAAGGTAGGGATTTATGCCGAGAGATAACATAATTTTGCAATGCACCGAGTGTAAGGAACGCAATTATGTAACGACGAAAAACAAAAAGAACACGCCCGGAAGGCTTGAGCTTAAAAAGTTTTGTAATCGTTGCCGTTGCCACCGTTTGCATAGAGAGAATAAATAGTAAAATTTTCGATTTTAGATTTGCGGCTAACGATTGAACAATGAAAATTTTTTTCGTTTTCAATCTGAAATTCAAAATCTAAAATCGAAAGTAGTCTTAGGGGTATGGTGTCAATGGTTAGCATGTCGGTCTCCAAAACCGTAGGTCCGGGTTCGAGTCCTGGTACCCCTGCCAGAAAAATTTCGAGGAGATAAACAATTGTCAGAAGCAGTTGAAACCCTAGACAATAATAACAAAGGCGACAAAGAAGGCGTCGGCGAATTTATTCAGCATACGCGCGAAGAATTAGATAAAACTTCGTTTCCTTCTTCGGATGTCGTTAAAAATACGACGATTATCGTAATTGTTAACGTCATATTCTTTGCACTTTATCTTTTTTTAGTTGACCGGGCGTGGGTTTATATAATAGAAGTTCTGACCTGGTTAATCAATAAAATTGTCGGTATATAAAGGATTATAAATGAGACAGTGGTATTTTATCCACACATATTCAGGGCATGAAAACAAAGTGCTTGAGAGCCTTAACGCGCGTATCCGCGATATGCAGTTAAGTGAACAAATCACTGAGGTTTTGCTGCCGAAAGAGACGGTTGTCGAAATGCGCGGCAACAAACGCATCGAATCGTCGCGGATGTTTTATCCCGGTTACGTTCTGGTTGAGGTTGAATGCAATGAACAGGGAAGAATTCCCGATAATGTTTTTCACGCGATAAAATCAACGCCGAAGGTGACAGGATTTTTAGGCGGAAAACAGCCGACGCCTTTAACACAGTCGGAAGTTGACCAGATTGTTCATAACGTAGAAATTGCGGCGGAAAAACCGAAGCCGAAATTTTCATACGAAATCGGCGAAGTCGTACGTATCAAATCAGGACCTTTTGCCAGTTTTACCGGAAAGGTTGAAGAGATAAACGAAGAAAAAACGACTTTAAAAGTTACAGTTACGATTTTCGGACGCTCGACACCGGTTGAACTTAATTTTTTGGACGTTGAAAAAGTTACATTTGCAGAGGAAGAGTAAAATAGTGGTAAGTGGTAAGTTTTAATACCTTCACTTACCACTTACCATTTACCACTTACCACTAAATTATTATGGCTAAGAAGATTACAGGTTATATCAAATTACAGATTCCGGCAGGCAAAGCGAATCCCGCGCCGCCGATTGGTCCCGCGCTCGGACAACACGGGGTCAACATTATGGAGTTTTGCAAAGCGTTTAATGCAAAAACGGCAAATGACGATCCGGATATGAAAGTTCCGGTAGTAATTACGGTTTACGCCGACCGCTCTTTCACGTTTGAAACGAAAACACCGCCTGCCGCCGACTTGCTTCGTAAAGCATCCGGTATTGCAAAAGGTTCGGGAACGGCGAATAAAACGAAAGTCGGAACGATTTCGCGTTCACAAATCGAAGAAATCGCCACGAAAAAAATGCCTGATTTGAACACGACAAATCTTGAATCGGCAGTCAAGACGATTGAAGGAACAGCGAAAAGCATGGGACTGACAATCGAAGGATAAAGGATTAAGGATAAAGGACGAATAAGTTCTTTGTCTTTTGTTCTTTTGCCTTTTTTGAAAGGGAGAAATGAATGCGTTAAAAGCGCAAAATTAAAACATTTCGCTTGAACCTTAGAGGTAAAATGAAAAGAGGAAAAAATTATACAGCGGCTGCCGAAAAAATCGAGCCGAATAAAAGATACGAATTGCAGGAAGCGGTTGCTAAAGTTAAAGAAGTCGCTTTTGCAAAATTTGATGAAACGGTCGAATTGACGATGTGGCTCGGCGTTGACCCGCGCAAAGCCGACCAGCTTGTGCGCGGAACGCTCGTTTTGCCGCATGGTTTGGGCGGCAAAACAAAAGTCGTCGTGGTTATCGCGCAGGGCGATAAAATCAGGGAAGCCGAAGAAGCGGGAGCTGATATTGCGGGCGGCGAAGATATTGTTGACCGAATCAAAGGCGGTTGGCTCGAATTCGATGCGTTGATTGCGACGCCCGATATGATGGGCAAAGTCGGACAGCTCGGAAAAATTTTAGGTCCCCGCGGGCTGATGCCGAATCCGAAAACCGGAACGGTAACGATGGACGTGAGACGAGCCATCGAAGAAACCAAAGCCGGTAAAGTCGAATATCGCGTCGATAAAACGGGCGTAATTCATTCGCCGGTCGGAAAAGTTTCGTTTGATGAAGCAAAACTTCTCGAAAATACCAGAGTTTTAATTAACGCCGTGGTAAAGGCTAAACCGACGACGGCGAAAGGTCGCTATTTGAAAAAAATTAACTTGGCTTCGACGATGAGTCCGGGCGTTTTGCTCGATGAATTAGCGTTTGTGTAAAAAGCGAGGAGCGAATAAAAAAGATGAAAACCAGAGAAAGAAAACAAGCGGATTTAAACGCTATCACGGAGCAGTTGAACAATTCCAAATCGGCGATGATTGTCAGTTTCAACAAATTAACCGTTACCAAAGACCAGGAATTTCGCAATCGATTACGCGATGCCGGAGCGGAGTTTCAAGTCGTTAAAAATACTTTGGCGCGAATCGCGGTCAAAGGAACGCCTTACGAAGAAGCCTCGGAGCATTTTAAAGGCGTTACGGGAATTGCCTGGACGCAAAATGATGCGGTCATTTTGTCGAAAGCAGTTTCTAAATTTGTTAAAGACAATGCAGATATTTATACGTTCAAAGCGGGCATTGTTGAAGGTAAAGTCGTCAATTTAAAGCAAGTCGAATCGATTGCAAATTTGCCTTCAAAAGAAGAGCTTATTTCCAAGCTGATGTTTGTCATCAATGCTCAAGCACAGCGCATCGTTACGGTTATCAATGCCGTGCCGCGCAACTTAGCAATAGTCGTCAAATTAATCGGTGAAGGAAAAACAGACGCTCCAGCCGGGCAAAAAGCTGAAGAAGTTAAACCGGAAGCAACCGAACAAATTGCTGAACCGGCTGTCGAAGCGGACGGAAATTCGGCGGTACAAGATACTGAATCAAGTGCTGCTTCTGAAGCAACATCTGAAGCAGGAACAGAAGAAAAATCAGAATAGAAAAAGTTTTCTAGCCGTACTCAAGGTAAAACGAGTGAAGCGATATGTCAGGTCGCTTTCAAGGCTCGGACGCATTTTAGAGTTTGTGGTGCAACCAAACGAAAAGTCGTCCCGTGGGTTCTCGCGGCTGACATCAACAAAGCCGTTGATAGTGAATTGCAAATCGTAAATAGAAAGTACGATTGGTAATTGGCAATTGACGATTTACAAATAAAAACACAAGAACCCTATATTGGAGGATATAAATTATTATGGCAGTTACAAAAGATGAAGTAGTCGAGTATTTGAAAGGCATGACGTTGCTCGAAGCGTCGGAATTGGTAAAGGAATTGGAAGAAGTTTTCGGTGTTTCCGCAGCGGCGGCAGCTGCGCCGATGGCGATGGCGGCTGGTGCCGGTGGTGGCGATGCTGCGCCTGCTGAGGTGGAAAAAGATACTTTTGATGTGGTTTTGACCGCCGCCGGTCAGCAAAAAATCAACGTTATCAAAGTTGTCCGTGAAGTCGTCGCCGGTCTCGGTTTGAAAGAAGCTAAAGAATTGGTTGACAGTGCGCCGAAGGCGATTAAGGAAGGCGTTTCCCAAGCTGAAGCCGATGAAATCAAGACAAAGTTGACCGATGCCGGTGCGACGGTTGAAATTAAATAATTTGATTGTTACACTAAAAGGCAAGCGTTAGAGATTTAAATACTTTGACGCTTGTCATTCTATCAGTTGGAAAACTCAAGGGGAGTTTTCTGCATCAGAGATAGGAAGTTTTTAGTAGATAACTTGGAGAGCTGGTGTCTTTTTCGGCACTCTCGAAAAATTTATATTATAGCAAAACTGCTAACGATTAAGCGGTCAGGGTAGATTTTACCCGCGACCGCATTTGCCGTCTTTATTGAAAAGTTGATTGATATGTTTCGCTAAAAAATCTTAGCAATAAACGACATAAAAATCAACAAATATTTTTTCCCGATTCCGAAATTATAAAAATTATGATTGCCAATCCGCTACAAACCAACACCAACGGGCTTGGACGCCGAACTAGTAAAGCACCGGAGCGCGTCGATTTTTCAAAAATTTATACATCCGCCCGCATTCCGAATCTAATCGAAGTGCAGCGCGAATCATACAATCGTTTTTTGCAGATGGATTTAATTCCCGAAGAGCGCGATATGGTCGGGCTGCAGACGGTTTTTCAATCCATCTTTCCGGTTTCCGATTTCCGCGAAACGGCGACGCTCGAATTTGTCGAATATCAAATCGGCAACTGGCAGTGCAAGTGCGGAAATTTGGAAGGACTCGAACATCTCCGCGCCAACTGTAAAGAATGCGGCGCGAAAATCAAAGTCGACCCGTTCGGTTCGGCTGAAGTTTTGTGTAATAACTGCGGAACTTTTAATATTGTGCGCCCGAAACTCTGCACGAATTGCGGTGAACCGGTCGGACTCAAACACAAGCACGACCAGCAGGAATGCCAGGAGCGCGGAACTTCATACAGTGTTCCGCTAAAAGTCAAAATTCGTCTGACAGTTTATGACAAAGACGCGGAAACAGGCGTTTCGACTATCCGCGACATTAAGGAAGAAGACGTTTTCTTCGGTGAAATTCCATTAATGACCGATAACGGAACTTTTGTTATCAATGGTACGGAACGTGTTATCGTTTCGCAGTTGCACAGAAGTCCGGGCGTGTTTTTCAAAGGTGACCGCGACACTTTTTTGGCGAAAATTATTCCGTATCGCGGTTCGTGGGTCGAATTTGAACACGATGCGAAGAATATTCTGCACGCTCGTCTCGGCAAGCGCAAAATTTTGGCGACCATATTCTTGCGGGCGCTTGGTTTATGGCTCAATCCGCAAATCGATATGAAGACCGTTTCCGACAACATTCTGGAAGAAGTTATTAAGAATGCCGAATTCACCAATGCCGATATTCTTCGTCAGCTTTATACGACTGATGAAGTTAGCATTGAAAAGGGCAAGCTCTTCGTTAAAATTAAAGAAGGTGAAACTAGCTTAAAAGGAATGCGGGCGGAAGAAGACATTACCGACAAAAAGGAAACGATTGTCGGTCACGGAAAGAAAATCACCGCTTCTGCCTTAAAGGAACTCAAAAAGCTCGGCATCGAAAGAGTCGAAGTTTCACCGCAGGAATTTGAAGGCGCGTTTGCTCTGGACGATGTTGTCAACACCGAAACGGGCGAAGTCGTAATCGAATCGAACACCGAAATTCCGGCTGCCAAAATTCAGCAGCTTATCGAAGAAGGCGTTGAAAGTTTTTCGATTTTCTTTCCTGAAAAAGATACTATCGGCGGAATAATCGCGCAAACTTTGAAAAAAGACACGATTACCAAGCCGGTCGATGCGCTTCTGGAAATTTATCGCAAAATGCGTCCGGGCGACCCGCCGACTGTTCCGACGGCTTACCGCCTTTTGGAAGGAATGTTTTTCGATGCGCGTCGTTTTGATTTATCGCGCGTCGGACGGCTGAAATTCAATATCAAAATGGGCAGACCGGAACGCGAAGACATTAACAATTCGCTTCTAAAAGCCAGCGATTTTTACGAAGTCGTAAATTATCTTCTGCGAATGAAAAGAGACAGCGAAAACTTTTCTCAGGATGATATTGACCATCTCGGTAATCGCCGCGTTCGCGCGGTCGGCGAATTGTTGGAAAATCAATTCCGCATCGGGCTTGAAAGAATGGAGCGCGCCATCAAGGAAAAAATGTCCATTCAACAGGATATGTTCACGACGATGCCGCGCGACCTTGTGAATGCGAAACCGGTAACGGCGGCTGTTCGTGAATTTTTCGGCTCGTCGCAGTTGTCGCAGTTTATGGATCAAACGAATCCGTTGTCGGAAATCACGCACAAGCGTCGTCTTTCCGCACTTGGACCGGGCGGTTTGAGTCGTGAACGCGCCGGATTTGAAGTCCGCGACGTTCACCCGACGCATTACGGGCGTATTTGTCCGATTGAAACACCCGAAGGTCCGAATATCGGTTTGATTTCGAGTCTTTCGTGTTTTGCCAGAATTAACGAATTCGGTTTTATCGAATCGCCTTACCGCAAAGTCGAAGACGGGCGTGTTGTAGAATACGCTAACATCATCAACGGCGGCGACACGGACTTGAAACCACGCCAGCACGTTCCGATTGAGCAAATCGAAGCCGCAAACAAGAAACTAGGTAAAGATGAACGCCATGCCGAATTCGAGCCGTTTCCGTTTTATCAAACCGCTTGGGAAGAAGATAAATACACTATCGGACAAGCGAATATTGAGCTTGACGAAAAAGGCAACCTGGTCAACGAGCGCAACGCGGCGCGTAAAAAAGGTGAATTTATCACGGCTGACCGCGATGCGATTGAGTATATGGATGTTTCGCCGAAACAGCTTGTTTCGGTTGCGGCATCCTTAGTTCCGTTTCTTGAAAACGACGACGCGAACCGCGCTTTGATGGGTTCAAATATGCAGCGTCAATCAGTTCCGCTGCTTCGCGCCGAATCGCCGTTTGTCGGAACGGGAATGGAACAGGTTGCGGCGCGCGATTCCGGCGCTGTGGTTATCGCAAAACGCGACGGCGTAGTTGATTTTGTTGATTCGGAGCGCATTATCGTCAAAGCCGATAACCAGGTCGGCGGCACGATTTCGCGTGAAGTTACGGCGGATATATATTCGCTCGTCAAATTCAAACGCTCGAATCAAAACACTTGCATCAATCAAAGAGCGATTGTGCAGGTTGCCGAAAGAGTGAAAAAAGGTCAGGTAATTGCCGACGGTCCTTGCACGGATAGAGGCGAACTTGCTTTGGGAAGAAACGTGCTGGTGGCGTTTATGTCCTGGCGCGGTTATAACTTTGAAGACGCGATTTTGGTTTCGGAACGCCTTGTAAAAGAAGATTATTACACTTCGATTCACATCGAAGAACTTGAAATCGAAGCGCGTGACACGAAACTCGGACCCGAAGAAGTTACACGCGATATTCCGAATATCGGCGAAAATATGCTGAGAGATTTGGACGAATCGGGAATTATCCGCATCGGAGCGCAGGTCAAACCCGGTTCGATTCTCGTCGGTAAAGTTACGCCGAAAGGCGAAACGCAATTGACGGCGGAAGAAAAACTGCTTCGGGCTATCTTCGGCGAAAAAGCCGGCGACGTGAAGGACGCGAGTTTGACTTGCCCGCCGGGAATTGACGGAACGGTTGTCGACGTGCAGGTTTTCACCCGCAAAGGACAGGAAAAAGACGAGCGCAGTTTAGACATCGAAGCGCTCGAAGAAAATGATTTGCGGCGTGACCTCGAAGACGAAATTCGTATTTTGAGTGAGCAGCGTGATGAACGAATTTACGAGCTTTTTGAAGGTCGCAAATTAACCAAAGACT
>JAABUN010005029.1_pt1 | contig 16995 bp, 9 predicted proteins | sample 5559311 | NCBI WGS metagenome assembly JAABUN01 (sample SAMN10711877, study PRJNA513370) | rock metagenome | isolation source: Antarctica rocks | place: Antarctica: Victoria Land, Siegfried Peak sud
CCCCCTTCCCTACGGTGTACAGACCGGGGACATCCTCCACGGGTGTGCGGGGAGATGCTCCACACGTATCCACGCTATACCATCGGCAACGAAAGGAGCCGAGTATGCCGTGGCAGGAGCAGCACGCGGCGCAGTCGCGGGCGGCATCCGTCGAGCGGGCGACACAGCCGGGGGTGAACATGCGCGGGTGGTGCCGGGGATACGGCATTGACGCGAGAACCGGGTGTCGGTGGCGTGATCGGTACCGGCAGGCGGGGGATGCGGGGTCGGCGGATCGCTCGCGTCGCCCGCATCGCACGCCGACGCGCACGCCGCCCGACGTGGAAGCGGCGGCGGTGGCGATGCTGCAACAGCATCGGGCACGGGGCGGGCGCGAGATCGCCGCACGCCTGCGGGCCGTGGCAATGGCGGATGCCCCCGGCCCCGGCACGGTCACGGCGATTCTCCGGCGGCACGGGTTGCTCCCCGCCGCCCCGCCGCCGCGTGACACGCTGCGCCGGGAGCGGGAGGCACCGGACGAATTGTGGCAGATGGACTCCAAGGGAGACTTCGCCACGGCACGGGATCGCCGCGATCCCCTCGCCCTACTCGACGACCGCTCGCGGTTCGCGCCCTGCCTTGCGGCCTGTGCCAACCCGCAGGGGGGAACGGTGCCGGGGCAGGTGACGCCGGTGTTCACGCGGCACGGGATGCCCGACGCGATGCTGTGCGACAGCGGCTCGCCGTGGGGCGGTCGCGCGGGCAGGTGGACGGCGTTCGGGGTGCGGTTGCTGCATCTCGGCGTGGCGTTACCGCATGGACGCCCGCGCCACCCGCAGACACAGGGCAGGGAGGAACGCTCCCACCGCACGCCGGGAGTCGAGGCACTCGCGGGACGGGCGTGGGCCGACCGTGCGGCGTGTCGGCGGGCCTCCGACCACTGGCGCACGCTGTACAACGATGAGCGACCGCACGAGGCGGCGGGGTTGCAACCGCCCGCCACGCGCTATCGCCCCGGCACTGCGGCGTTTCCCGACCCGTTGCCGCCCGTGGTGCACGACGCCGGGGGAACGGTGCGTCGGGTATGCGAGGGTGGGCCCATCCCCTCCGTAGGGCGGCAGGGGCGCGTGGGCAAGGCATTCGACGGCTATCCCGTGGCGGCGCGGGCCACCCCCACCGACGGGGTGTTCGGGGTCTCTTTCCTCACCCGCGAGATCGCCCGGATCGATCTGCGCGATCTCGCGGGTGACACGGCGAGTGCGGAGGATGTCCCCGCACAGGTGTGGAGGATGTCCCCGGTCTATACACCACGGGGAAGGGGGTTGGGGGGTAGGTGCATTTCGCGAGAACGCATAAGCCCTGACGCCGATCCGGGACGCCTCCTGTTCGCTTCCCACTTGTGCGACAATGCGCCCTACTCGGCAGACGGGGCGGCACAGGGAGGGGCGGAAGCGATGGCGCGGATGAGCGGGGCGCGGGCGTTCGTGGCCCAGTTGCGGCGCGAGGGGGTGCGATTCGGCTTCACGGTGCCGGGAGAAAGCTTCCTCTCGGTGCTCGATGCCCTGCGCGACGAACCGGACTTCCGCCTCGTCGCGGCGCGGCACGAGGGCGGGGCCGGGTTCATGGCGGAGGCCGTGGGCAAACTGACCGGCGTTCCCGCCCTCTGCATGGCGACACGCGGCGTGGGCAGTGCCAACATGGCGATTGCCCTGCACACCGCCCATCAGGACAGCACGCCGCTCGTTGCCCTGATCGGGCAGGTGGAGACGGAACACCGCCACAAGGAAGCCTTTCAGGAGGTCGAACTCGCGCCGCTGTTCGGCAACATCGTCAAGTGGGCGGTGGAGGTCGGGCGCACCGACCGCCTCCCGGCCCTCCTGCACGAGGCGGTGCGGCGGGCGATCAGCGGTCGCCCCGGCCCCGTGCTGCTCGCCGTGCCGACCGACATCCTCAACGCCGAACACGACTTCGCCGAGGCCGATTTCCGCCCCCGCGCCATCGCACCCCGCCCCGCCGCCGCGAAAGAGGACGTGGAGATCGCCCTCGACCTGTTGCTGAACGCCGAGCGTCCCGCCATTCTCGCGGGCGGCGGCGTGATCCGCGCCGGGGCGACCGGCGATCTCGTGCGCTTCTCCGATGCGACAGGTATCCCCGTGATGGCGGCCTTCCGGCGGTACCACGCCTTCCCGAACGACCACCCGCACTTCCTCGGCGCGATGGGCCTCGGCGCGTCGCCCACGACCCGGAAGCGGCTCGCGGAGGCGGACGTACTGCTCGCCCTCGGCACACGGCTGGGCGAATTCACCACGGGGGCATACACCCTGCCCTCCCCCGGCACACGGTTGATTCATGCCGACATTGACCCGAACGTGGTCGGCACGAACAACGCCACCGCCCTCGGCATCGTCGCGGACGCGGGCGAGTTCACCCGCGCCCTGCACGCGGCATACAGCGAGTACGGCGACTCCCGGCTCGCCGCCCGTCGGGGAGCGACCACCGCCGACGCCACCGCGTTCGCGCAAGCGACGCATAACCCGCCGTTGCGCGAGCGCGAACGCGGAGACGACCCGGTACACCCGGCGCAGGTCGTGCGCGATCTGCGGGACATCCTGCCCCCGCAGACGATCCTCACGGGCGACGCGGGCAACCACTGGAGCTGGTTCGGGCGGTTTTTCCGCTTCCGCTCCCCCTACCTCGGCCCGACGAGCGGCGCGATGGGCTACGCGATTCCCGGTGCCGTGGGGGCCGCGTTCGCGTCGCCGGGAACGCCCGTCCTTGCCGTAGTAGGGGACGGCGGTGCGCTGATGACCGGCACGGAGATCGAGACGGCGGTGCGCCACGACCTGCCGGTGATCGTGCTCGTCTTCAACAACCGCTCGTACGCCACGATTCGGATGCATCAGGAGCGCGAGTTCCCCGGTCGCGTCGCGGCGACCGACCTCGGCCCCGTGGACTTCCCGCTCTTCGCCCACTCGCTCGGCGCGTGGGGGGTGCGCGTGGAGCGCGACGCGGACTTCCCCGCAGCACTGCGCGAAGCCCTCGCCCTGCGCCGCCCCGCGCTGATCGAGGTCGTCACCGACGTGAACGAGATCATCGTCGGGCAGACCATTGCGGACTTGCACAAGCGGTAGTCGGCAGTAGCCGGTAGCCGGTAGCCGGTAGCCGGTAGCCCGTGAAATGCAGTCAGTTCCGCCGACCGCCGACTGCCGACTGCCGACTACTCACTACTTCCGGGAGGCAATGGTGAAGATCAGCGACAACGGGCGGTATCTCGTGCAGGACGACGGTTCGCCGTGGTTCTATCTCGCGGACACGGGCTGGACGATTGCCCAGCGGCTCAACCGGGAGGAGGTCGAACGCTACCTGCAAGACCGGGCGGACAAGGGGTTCAACGCCATTCAGGTGATGGGCATCTCGGAGTTCGACGGGCTGACCGCCCCGAACCCGTACGGGGCGGTGCCTTTCGAGAACCTCGACCCCACGCGCCCGAACGACGCCTACTTCCGCCACCTCGATTACGTCGTCGAGCGGGCGGCGGCACGCGGCATGTGGACCGTGCTGCTGCCGACGTGGGCCGACAAGGTAGGGCCGAAACTCTGGGGTACCGACCCCGAAGTCTTCACGCCCGAAAACGCCGAACCGTACGGTCGCTACCTCGGCGAACGGTACCGCGACGCGCAGGTGATCTGGTGCCTCGGCGGCGACCGCAACCCGACCGCGCCGCAGCACTTCGCCACATGGCGGGCGATGGCGGCGGGGCTGGACGCGGGCGACGGCGGGCGGCATCTGATGACCTTCCACCCGCAGGGGCGGGCGAGCAGTTCCACCTTCTTCGGCGCGGATGCGTGGCTCGATTTCAACACGATCCAGTCCGGTCACGCCTACCGCGAAGGCGCGAACTACCTGATGATCGCGCACGACCACGGCCTGCGCCCCGCGAAGCCCTGCCTCGACAGCGAGCCGTGCTACGAGGATCACCCCGTCCGCCGCGAGGACGCCCCGTACTTCGGGGACTACGAGGCCCGCCGCGCCGGATACTGGGCAGTGTTCGCGGGGGCGTGCGGGCATACCTACGGGGCGAACGGTGTGTTCCAATTCTGGCGCGGCGGCCCCGGCGAGACCGACAAGTTCGGCGCACACCGCCCGTGGACGGAAGCCCTCGACCTGCCCGGTGCGGGGCAGATGCGCCACCTCCGCGCCCTGATGGAGTCGCGCCCGGTGCTCTCCCGCATCCCCGATCAGGTCTTGCTGCGCGGGGACGCGGGCGTCGGTGCCGACCACACGCGGGCGACGCGGGCCGACGACGGCGGCTACGCCTTCGTGTACAGTGCCACCGGGCAGCCCTTCGCGGTGGACATGGCGAAACTCTCCGGCGGGCGCGTGTCGGTGCACTGGTACGACCCGCGACGCGGCACCGCCCGTGTGATCGGGGAGTTCGGCACCGACGGCCCGCAGACCTTCATGCCCCCTTCGAGCGGGCGCGGCGCGGACTGGGTACTGACGCTCGACGACGCGACGCGGGGCTACGCCGCGCCGGGAAGCCCGCAATAGCGCGGCGTGCGAGGACAGTGCGGCGTGTGTCGGAGTCTGTGGAGGGTGGTGCGCTCGGCCCGCCGCGTTGATTCTCCCATCAACGCGGCGGGCTGAGCGCACCGCCCTCCACCCGATACCGCAACCTAGCCCCGCTCTAGCCGCTGCACCGCCGTCGCCATGCGGTCGAGGACGCCGTGCAGCACCTCGTCCGAGGTGGCGAAGTTGAGGCGCACGCTCTGAGTGCCGGGGGTGCCGAAGGTACCGCCGTCGTTGAGGCCCACCTTCGCCTCGTTGAGGAAGAACTGATGCGGCGTTCCCGGCAGGTCGAGGGCGCGGCAGTCGAGCCACGCGAGGTAGGTCGCTTCGGGGCGGTAGTGCTTAATCTTCGGCATCTCCCGCGCCACGAAATCCGCCATGTAGTCGCGGTTCGCTCGCAACTTCACCATCACCGCGTCGAGCCACGGCTGCGCATGTCGCCACGCCGCCACGGTCGCGTCGGTGCCGACCACGCTCACGGCCCCCATCAGGTAATCGGGGACGGCGTTGCGGTGCTTCTCCTGCAACGCGGTGGAGCCGAAGTGCAGCACCGCCGCCCGCAACCCCGCGATGTTGAATGCCTTCGTGGCACTGGTGATCGTGATCGTGCGGGCCGCGATCTCCGGGCTGAGGCTCGCAATCGGGATATGCCCCGCGCCGGGAAAGGCGAGATCGGCGTGAATCTCGTCGGAGAGGATGATGAGGTCGCGCTCCACGGCGAGTGTGCCGAGGGCGGTCAGTTCCTCGCGGGTGAAGACGCGCCCGGTCGGGTTGTGCGGGTTGCAGAGCATCAGCACGCGGGTGCGGTCGTCCACGGCGGCGCGGGTCGCCTCGGCGTCGAGCACGTAGCGCGTGCCGTCATCCACGAGCGGCACCTCCACGAGCCGCCGCCCGGTCTTCGCAACCGTGTTCAGGAAGGGCGGGTAGATGGGCGTGTGGATGACCACGCCGTCGCCCGGTTCGCTGAAGGTCATCAGCGTGCTGAACATGCACTGCACGCACTCGGTCACGGGCTGCACGAGGTCAACATCCACCTCCCACCCGAACCGTTCGCGCATCCGATCAACATACGCAGAAGCGAGGGTGTGTTCGCCCTGACGCCACGGGTAGCCATAGTCGCCGGTCTCGACGACCGCCTGAATCGCTCGCTGCACCGGCTCCGCGACGAGGTAGTCCATATCCGCTACCCACGCGGGCAGCACATCCTGCGGGTAGTAATTCCACTTCGCCCCCCGGCGGGAGCGCAACTGATCGTGGCCCAGTTCAAACGCCTGCATCTGCCGCACCTTTCATTTCCCAACGGTCAACGGTATTGCGTCTAAGTATCACCGGCGCGGCGTGCTGTCAAGCGAAGTATCTCAGTGTGCAGTACTTATGCGTTTTCCTATCGGCGGTCGTTGCAGGGCCAGATGCACCTGCCCCCCCCCGCCTACAGTACCCGCCGCGCCCACACCGCCGCGAGGGTGCGCACGCCGCGCTCGATCTCGTCCGGGGCGGTGTACTCCGCCGGGTTGTGGCTGATGCCGCCCCGGCTCGGCACGAAGAGCATCCCCGCCCGCGTCAGATGGGCCATGCTCTGCGTGTCGTGACCGGCCCCGCTCGCCATGCGCTCCGCCGTGTAGCCGAGGGCGCGGGCGGTGGCCTCAATCTCCGCGACTACCGCCGCATCGAAGCGCACCGGATCGCCGCGCATCAGCGTCTCCACGCCCACCGCGACCCCGCGCCCTTCGGTCATGTCCTGCGCCACGCCGCCGATCTTCACCGCCATGCGCGAGATCGCATCCGGGTCGGTGCTGCGGATGTCAAGCAACAGTTCCGCGCCCCCCGGCACGACATTCATCGCCCCCGGCGTCGCGGAGATGGCGACCGCCGTGGCGACGCTCTCCGCGAGCGGTTCTTCCTGTGCCACGCGCTCGGTGGCGAGGGCGACCTCCGCCGCCGCGAGCAGGGCGTCGCGCCGCAGTTCCATCGGCGTGGCCCCGGAGTGATCGGCGACGCCCGTGAAGGTGAGGCAGAGCCGCCGCGTGCTACTCACCGCCGTCACCACGCCGATATGCCCCCCGCTCGCTTCGAGCCGCCGCCCTTGCTCGATGTGCAGCTCCAGCAGCGACGCGAAGCCGCGCCCCGCCGCTCGCCGGGGTCGCGTTGCCCGTGTTTCCCGCGCTTCCGCCGCGAGATAGGGGCGCACGTCGAATGTCGGGTCACGCGGCACGAGGTCATCCACCGTGAGGCTTCCTGCGCAGATCAGGCTACCCACGCGCCCCTGCGCGAAGCGGTACGGCTCCTCCGCCCGCCACACCACGATCTCGAACGGGGCTACCGGCGCGAACACGGCGTCGCCCATCGCCTCGACCGTCTCCAACGCCGCCACGCAGCCCAACGCGCCGTCGTACCGCCCGCCGTTCGGCACGCTATCGAGGTGCGACCCCGCCGCGTGCGTGACGCCTCCCGCCGCGTTGCCGTCCGACGACGCGAACAGGTTGCCGAAATCGTCGTAGGTCACGGTCAGGCCGAGTTCCGCGCACCACCCGGCGAACAGGGCGGTCACTTCCCGCTCCGCGTCGCTGAAAGCGGGACGATCCACGCCGCCATCGGGCGTGCCGCCGATCTGTGCCAGTGCATCGAGCCGCGCCTGCACGCGGTCGAGGCGCACGGCGTCCGCCACGCGACGGGCGGCGTCGGGCAAGTTGTCGGGCAGGTTGCTATCGGGCGCGTCGGTCATCGAACCTCACTCATCCAGTGCGCCGGAAAGGTACCCGTAGATCGCCGTGCAGGATGGTTTCGGCATTCATGTGGCGCGGGCTTATGAGCCTTCACAACTACATCGGGTCGTATGCGTTTTCGGGGTGGGATGGTGCTCTCAGCCCCTCGTTCGGGGATGCCGGTCTGAGAGCACCATCCCACCAGTACCTAATGCAGTCGTTTAAGCTTTATCAGCCCGTGATTTCCCTGCCCACTACACGAGTCACGGGCTGAGAGCACCGCGCCACATGAAGAACGGCTGCCCACTGCCACATCTTCAGCCAATACCCTTCGAGGGGCGCACGGCGGTGCGCCCCTACAGATCGCTCTGTCCGCCTCAGTCGGAAACCAGCGCGGCTTCCGGTATCACCGTCACCGCCGCACCGTTCGCCGCGATGGCGGGCAACGCGGCCCCGGTTACATGGGCATTGAAGGCGGCGATGTCGCCTTCCTCGACGTGGCGCAGGGCGGCAAGTTGCGCGTCTATCGCCGCCGAGAGTTCCGCGAGCACCTCGCCGTGCTGCCGCGCCGGGGGGCCGTCCGCCTGAGCGACGAAGCCGGAGAGCGTGGCAAGCTTCGCGTTGAGCGCGATGGGGAACTGGCGCGGGTCGTCCGCCTTCGCCCGGATTAGCGCGTCCTCAATCGGACGCAATTTCTCGTCCAGCGCACGGGCGGCGGCGGCGATCTCGCCCACGCCGTTCGCGCTCGCCTTGAGGCGGCCCGCCCACGCCTTCGCCTGTTCGCGCAAGGCACGCACGCGCAGAATTGCCGCCTGCGTCTCGCTCAGCTTGTCGCGGATGGCGAGCAGCAGGTCGCGCTGTGCGGCGTACGCGGCGGGGGCCACGTCGAAGCGCGGGTCGGGCAGGATGACCACCGGCACGGTCTGCGAGAAGCCGCCGGTCGTCAGTCGCGCCGCGTAGCCGCCGGGAACCGCCAGCGGCCCCGCGAGGGCTTCCTTGGTCGAGGTGTCGCCGGGGACTTCCGTGGCGGGCGGGTAGCGCATGTCCCAGACGAACTGATTCAGCCCCGCCTCGGCGGGCAACCACGGCCCCTGCTCGGCGGGCAGGTTGTCGGATTCCTCCTCGGAACCCGTCTCGCGCTCGCCGACCGTGTGCGCCGTCTCGATCCCGGCGTCTTTCGCGGCCTTGCTGTTGAAGGTACGCACGACCGCCCCGCTCTCGTCGTAGAACGCGAGGGCAACCGCCCCCGTCGGCTTCTCCGGCAGGAAGTAGCGCACGATCACGCCCGCAGGCGGGTTCTCGCCCGCGTTCACGAGGGCGTCCGTCATCTCGCCATTCGCGCCGCGCACGCGCCGATAGGTAACAGGCAACGGCCCCGCATTGCGGTAGCTCATCGCCGCGCCCGGTGCGCTGCCGAAGCCCTGATACGCCTTCAGCCGCAGGTGCGGACGCGGCGTGAAGAAATGCGCCTCGCAATCGTCGTCGAGGTTTGTCGCCTCGCGCAGCGTGCTCAGGTCGTCCAGCATCCAGAAACTGCGCCCGTGCGTGGCGACGATCAGGTCGCTCCCCTCGACGATCAGGTCATGCACTGGCACCACGGGGAAGTTCCCCGTGAGCGGGTGCCACGCCCCGCCGTCGTCGAACGAGACGCACACACCCGACTCGGTGCCGCAGTAGAGCAGGCCGGGTCGCGCCGGGTCCTCGCGCACCACGCGGGTGATCGCGTCCGCCGGGAGGCCGGTGTTGATCGCCGTCCACGTCGCGCCGTAGTCGGCGGTCTTGAACAGGAGCGGGCGGCAGTCGTCCATCTTGTAGCGCGTGGCGGCGAGGTACGCGCCCCCCGCCTCGTGCGGCGACGCCTCGATGACGCTGACGAGCGACCATTCCGGCAGATTCGGCGGCGTGATATCGCTCCACGTCGTGCAACCGTCGCGGCTGATATGCACGCGCCCGTCGTCGCTCCCCGCCCAGAAGACGCCGGCTTCGAGCGGCGACTCCACGAGGGCGAAGATCGTGCCGTAGACCTCGGCACCCGTGTTGTCCTTCGTGATCGGCCCGCCGCTCGGCCCCATCTTCGACACATCGTTGCGGGTGAGATCGGGGCTGACGACTTCCCAGTTCTGCCCCTCGTCGGTGGTGCGATGCACCACATTCGAGGCGGTGTAGAGCGCGTGCGCGTCGTGGGGCGAGAAGAAGAGCGGGAAGGTCCACTGGAAGCGGTACTTCAGTTCGTTGGCACCGTTGCCCATGCCGTTGACGTTCGGCCAGACGGTGATGTTGCGCACCTGCCCGGTGCGGCGGTCGAAGCGCGTCAGCCGCCCGTTGCCCGCCCCGCTACCGATGGCCCCGCCGTAGATCACATTCGCATCGCGGGGGTCAATGGCGATGTAGCCGCTCTCGCCGCCCCCCGGCACGAACCACTCGGTCTCGGTGATCGCGCCCGTGTGCGAGAAAGTGGGGATCGAGAGGGCGGAGTTGTCCTGCTGCGAGCCGTAGATGCGCGGCGGCACCGAATCGTCCGCGATGACGTGGTAGAACTGCGCCGTGGGCTGGTTGATGATCGTGCTCCACGCATCGCCGCCGTTGTACGAGACGCACGCGCCGCCGTCGTTGCCGTTAATCATCCGGCGGTTGTCGGCGGGGTCTATCCACAATTCGTGGTTGTCGCCGTGCGGCGTGGGCATCGTCACGAAGGTCTTGCCGCCGTCGGTGGACTTCCACGCCTCGCCGTTCATCACGTACACGGTGTCGGGGTCGGTGGCGTCCGCGAAGATGTGGTTGTAGTACCACGCCCGCCAGCGCAAGCCGCCCTGCTCGCTGCACCGCGTCCATGTGGCACCGCCGTCGTCGGAGCGGAAGCAGGCACCGTCCTGCGCCTCCACGATGGCGTACACGCGTCCCGACCGGGCGGGCGAGACCGACACGCCGATCTTGCCGACGATCCCCTCCGGCAGGCCCGGATTGTGGGTGATTTCTGTCCACGAGTCGCCGCCGTCGGTGCTCTTGTGGAGGCCGCACCCCTCGCCGCCGCTCACGAGGCTGTACGGCGACCGCCGCCCGTTCCAGAAGGCGGCGTAGAGAATACGCGGGTTGCGCGGGTCGAGTGTGAGGTCAATCGCACCGGAATCCGGCCCTTGCGAGAGGACGTGCGCCCACGTCCCGCCGCCGTCGGTGCTGCGATAGACACCGCGCTCGGCGTTCGCTCCCCATGCGTGACCGAGGGCGGCGACGTAGACCACATCCGGGTTTGTGGGGTGGATGCGAATCTTCGAGATATGGCGCGTCGGGGCCAGACCGACATTCGCCCACGTCTCGCCGCCGTCGGTGCTCTTGTACACGCCGTCGCCGTGGGAGACATTGCCGCGAATCGCCGTCTCGCCCGTGCCGACGTAGACAACATTCGGGTCGCTCTCCGAGGCGGCAATCGCGCCCACCGCCGCCGTCTTGAGGAAGCCGTCCGAGACGCAGAGCCAGTTGATCCCGCCGTCGGTGGTCTTCCAGACGCCGCCCGCGCAGGCACCGAAATAGAAAACCTGCCGGTCGCGCACATCGCCCGCCACAGCGACCACGCGCCCGCCCCGGTGCGGCCCGATGCACCGCCATCGCAGCGTCTCGCGCAGTGCCGCCCGCAGTTCCTTCGGGGCCGTCGTGCTCTCGGTCGTCGCCGCCGTGCCGTTCGTCGCGTTCTGCATAGGTCAGGTTTCCTTTCCGGGAAGCGGATAGGGTCGCCCGCGAGTGCCGCGTGCGGTGCTGTTCAGTGCTGTTCGGACGATCATAACGGAAAGGGGGTCGGGTGTGCCAGCGGTCGGGGGTTGATACGCAGGGCTTATGCGTTCTCGCAAAATGCACCTAACCTCCCGGCCCCCTTCCCCACAGGGAAGGGGGAGTGTGCCTTCTGGGCATCGAGATGTGTACGAAACGTCTCGATGTTGCGGTGCGTTACCCCCTTCCCTGTGGGGAAGGGGGCCGGGGGGTTAGGTGCATTTCCGCCGCGTGTGTGCCAGCCGCGAGAACGCATAAGCCCCGGGTTGATACGTAGCCTGAGAAAACAATGACCCACCGCGAATGGCCTACCGCGTGGGGGCGCACGGCGGTGCGCCCTCTCCGATAGATGCACATTCATTCCCCTTAAGGTACAGGCGCGGCAAGAGGGCGCACCGCCGTGCGCCCCTGCACGAGCGCGGTCACGAACGCGGTACCGCCGAACGAGATGCGGTGCATCCGGTCAACGAACCGCGATCCTACCCCTCCGCCACGCCGAGATAGTGCCACGCGGTCGCCACGGCGACTTTGCAGTAGAGCACGATGCTTTCGAGGTCGGCGGATTCGTCGTTGTTGTGCGCCCCACTTTTGGAGCGGTCGGCTTTCGGATGACCGGGGGTGTAGCCGTAGGCGTGGACGCCGAGCGGGCGCACGAGGCGGCTGTCGGTGAAGCCTACGGTAAGCGAGGGGATGAACATCACGCGGTCGTAGCCATAGCCGCGCAGGACGTGGCGCGTCGCCTCCTGAAAGGCCTCCACGCAGGGATCGTGTTGCGGCGAGGCGGACGAGATCGCGGTGGTGCGCACCTCCACAGCCACATTCTCCAGCCCGTCGAGGATATGCGCGAACTCGCGGGCGATGTAGTCCGCGTCCTGCCACGGCAAGGTGCGCACGTCGCAGACAACGAGACACCGCTCCGCGATGCTGTTCGACTTGACACCCGCCTGAATCATCGAGACGCCGACCGTCATGCGCGAGAGGGCTTTCAACATGCTGGCGAGGGCGGCGTCCCGCGATTCCACCTGCGCGATCACGCGGGAGACATTCTCGTTCGTGGCCCGCTCCGCGACCCCGACGAGCGTGGTGAGGTGGGAGAACATCGGGTCGCTCGCATCGAGCGACGGCTCGTACGCCTTGATGCGCTGGATCACCTCGTAGGCGCGGTCAATGGCACTGTCGGCCCGCCACGGCTGCGAGGCGTGGTAGCCGCGCCCGCGCACCGTGAGATGCACCTCGTACCGCCCCTTCTCGCCGAGGCTGTAGGTATAGACGAGCGTGCCGTCCGGCAGTGTCAAGGGGATGCCGCCGCCGCCCTCGTTGATCGCGGCGGTAGTGTTCACGAGGTCGGGGCGGTGCTCCGCGAGCCAGCCGAAGCCATACGCCCCGCCGGATTCCTCGTCCGCTCCTGTCTCTACGCGCAGTTCGCCCTTGAGGCGCACGCCCGCCCGCTTGAGGAAGATCGCCGCCATCGTGCTCGCCGCCACGGTGCTTTTCATGTCCGCACTGCCGCGCCCGTAGAGCCGCCCGTCCCTGATCTCGGCCCCGAAGGGATCGGTCGTCCAGAGGCCCGCATCCTCCACCGGCACCACGTCGGTGTGGCCCAGCAGGGCGAAGGAGCGGTCGCTCTCGCCCGTACCCGCGAGGGTCGAAACGACATTGCCGCGCCCCGGTGCGCTCTCGACGACCTCGGAGGGGATGCCCTCGGCGGCGAGTCTGGCTGCGAGGAACCGGGCGGCGGGCGTCTCGTTGCCCGTGGGCATCACGCCCGTGCTCACCGTGTCGAAGCGCACGAGGTCCTGCGCGAGGGCGATGATCTCGTCGCGGCCCGCCTCCACAACAGCTAATACCTCGTCGAGTGTGGGCATCATATTCTCCTCCGGGCGACAGCACGCCGCATACGCACGCCATCCGCGCTATCCGCGCCATGTACCGGGCGTGGTTCAATCTCTGGCGCGTTGGCACGCAATGATACACGCTCCGACACGCGCACGGAAAGGCGAAAACGCACACGCCCTGATGCGTACCGCACACTATTCATCAACACAGGTGAACACAGGCTTCGTCGCCTGCCGCATCCGGTTGCACTCCGGGGAAAGATGACGGCTATTCGCGGGGGGGGATGAGGCGGGCCGGATCGAACAGCAGCACGCGCTCGCCGCGCAGGTTTTGCAGGTGCTTGCGCTGCTGGCGCATCACGAACTCCATCGGGTGGCCTGTGCCAAAGGGGAACAGGGCGAGCATCTGCGCGTAGGCGAAGGCGGCCCGCTCGTCCTGCCCGTCTTCTTCGAGCAGGTGCGCCAAGAGGCTCCACTGCGCCCAGTCTTCGCTATCGGTTCCTTGCGCGTGCGCGATGGCTTCCTCCACCCACATGATCGCCTGCACTCGTGAAGCACTGACCTCCGGCTGCTGCCGCATCAGTGCCAGACCCATCAGTGCGGCGACATTCGCGGGGTCGGCCTCGTGCGCCTCGCGGAAGTCCCGCGCCGCTTCCGCCTCCAGCTCCGCCGAGAGGAACACGCTGTTCGTGAGGCGCGTCGCCCGGTCGGTGAGGATCGCGGCGCGGGCGCGGGCGTCCGGGGCGCGGTCGCCGGCCTCGCGCAGCGTGGCGCGGGCGCGGTCGTGCAACGCCTCGTCGTAGGTCGCGGCGGCGAACTCGCTCTGGGCGCGACCGAGGGCGTGCAGGGTGGCGGCGGTGCGCGTGCGATCCACCAGCATCTCGGCGGCGTCGAGGGCGTCCTCGTACTCCCCCGACTGGATGAGGCGGTCAATCTCGTCGAGGGCGTGGGGCGTGGGCGGCAGGCCGTTCATTTCGCTCATGGTACATCCCCTTCGAGTGAAGCCTGCAAGTGAAGCCCGCGAACCCCTTTTTGCATAGATGTGCGCCCCCACTGTACCGCGCTTCGCGCCGTTTGCGTAGGGCGCGGCGTCGCTCGTGCCGCAACCGTCGTCCCGGTGGCGCGTTGTACGTATAGGCAGGGGCGCGGGTTATGTGGCACGCGGCGCGTGCAGGGCGCGGCGTTGACCCCGCAACCGACCTGTAGTAGGGTACACGCGCCGCACGCGCATAGGTATGGGACGAGAACCGGACGCACCGACGCGATGCGATGTATCTCTGCCCGTTGTCGCCCTGTGACATTCACGGGGCGTTCATTCCCCGTCTATGAGCATCACGCGCAGCACGGCATGTATCGCGGGTGCCGCCCGTCCGTAGTATGTTGAGGGTCTCATGGCGATAGACGAAACACGCCGCTCCGCACGCCCCGCCCCGGTCGGCACGGACATGCTCGCGCAGGAGGGGGGCAGGTTCGCCGCCGCGCCGCACGGGGAGATGTTCGACGCCCTGTTCGACGGGGCCGATCCTACCGACGCGGACGCGGCGGACGCCGCGCTGATGGCGGCGGGGCAGTTGGGAGCCATGCCGGACACCGCCGCATTCCCCGATTTGCCGCCCGATCTCGTGACCGACCGCGACATCTCGGAGATGGTCTCCCGCGCCCGCGTGCAGGGATACACCACGTACGACGACATCCTCGCCGCCCTGCCCGCGCCCGAATCGAGCATCGAGGCGACCGATCAACTGATCTCGTATCTCGGCGACATGGGCGTGCGCGTCTTCGATGTGGCGGTGAAGCCGCGCCCGGAAACCCGCGCCTCGATCTCGGCGGGGAGCGACGACGACCTGACGGGCCTGAATATTGACGACCCCGTGCGCATGTACCTGCGCGAGATCGGGCGCGTGCCGCTCCTTACGGGCGGGCAGGAGCAGAACCTCGCTCGCCGTATGGAGATGGGTATGTACCTCGTGCGCACGGAGCGGGCGATGCGCGAACGCGACGGGGCCGATCCCGCGCCGGACGCCCTCGCCTGCGCCGTGTACGGCGATCTCGTGGAGGGGTGGGAGCCGGTCGCCACGCTCTACGGCGACCTGCGCGAGCGTCCGCTGCCGCACCGGCGCGGCGAGGTGTTCGACGGTATCGTGCCGCTGAACGCGCTGCCCGAAGGTGCGTTCGCCGCCGCCGCGCAGGCGCGGGACTGGCAGAAACCGGCACTGGAAGAGTGCGTGCGCGGGCGGCTGCTGGAATACGCCCTGCTGCCGCTGGCCCTGCTGCCCGACGCCCTACGCCACCGCCTCGAACTGACGCGCCCGTGGCCCGACGCGGCGGAGATGGCGGAAGCGTGCGCGGCCCTCGCGGCGCAACCCGCCGTGCGGCGCGAGAAGCGATACCAGCGGGCGGCGGCGGCGATAGCCAAGCCCGTCCTCACGCATCTGGAGATCATCCCGCGAGACCAGCGGCTGGACGCGGTCGGCGTGCGCTGGGACGCGGGCCGCGACGCCCTGTCGGCGCACTGGGCCGCGATCAAGGCGGACGGCGACGAGGCGCGGCGGCGGCTCGTGGAAGCGAACCTGCGCCTCGTTGTCTCGGTGGCGAAGAAGCATGTGGGCCGGGGCATGACCCTCCTCGACCTCGTGCAAGAGGGCAACATGGGCCTCATCCGCGCCGTGGAGAAGTTCCAGTACCTCAAGGGGTTCAAGTTCAGTACCTACGCGACGTGGTGGATTCGGCAGGCGATCACCCGCGCCATCGCCGATCAGGCCCGCACGATCCGCATCCCCGTGCATATGGTGGAGACGATCAACCGCCTCGTGCGTGCGCAGCGCGAATTGTTGCAGACAATGGGGCGCGAGCCGACCAGCGACGAGATCGCGCAGCAGATGGGCATCCCGGCGGAGCGCGTGCGCGAGATCATCAAAATCTCGCAGGAGCCGGTGTCGCTGGAGATGCCCATCGGCGAGGAGGAGGACAGCCATCTCGGCGATTTCATCGAGGACAGCAAGGTTCTCGCGCCCGAAGACGGGGCGACGAGCGACCTGCTGCGCGATCAGGTCAAGGCCGTCCTCAACCAACTGACGGACCGCGAGCAGCAGGTGTTGGAGATGCGCTTCGGGCTGATAGACGGCAATGTGCGCACGCTCGAAGAGGTTGGGCGGCAATTCGGCGTCACCCGCGAGCGCATCCGGCAGATCGAGGCGAAGGCTCTCCGCAAACTGCGCCACCCCTCGCGCTCGAAGCAACTGCGGGACTTCCTTGAATAGCGGCGAGCAAGGAGCAGCGAGCAGCGAGCGAGCGCAATCGGGCGTGGCGCGACGGGCGACGCCGTTCGCCGCTCGCCGCTCGCTGCGCCCTGCTGCTGCTCGACCTCGACGGCACCCTGATAGACAGCATCGAACTGATCGTGCGCTCGTTCCGGCACGCGGGGGCGGCGGTGCTCGGTCGCGCCCCCACGCGGGGAGAGATCGTGCCGACCATCGGCAGGCCGCTCGTGGATGTGTGCGCGGAGATGGCACCGGGGCGCGGGCCGGAGATGGTCGCGGCGTACCGCGCATGGAACCACGCGCACCACGACGAGTACGTCACCGTCTATCCCGGCGTGGCGGAGATGATCGCGGCGGTACGGGAGCGCGGCGTGCCGATGGGCATCGTGTCGAGCAAGGCCCGCGTGGCGGCGCAACCGACCTTCGACCGCTTCGGGCTGGACGACGGCATGGCGACCGTGGTGCTGCACGACGACACGCCGCGCCACAAGCCGCTGCCCGACCCGCTGCTGTTCGCGGCGGCGCGGGTGGGGGTGTCGCCCGCCGCCTGCTGGTACCTCGGCGATAGCACGCACGACATGGAGGCCGCCCGCGCTGCCGGGATGACCGCCGTAGGTGCGGCGTGGGGGCCGTACCCCGCCGAGACGATCACCGCCCTCACACACGTCGTTGCCATCACCCCGGCGGATGTCGTCGCCTTGCTTGACGCCGCGAATGCCAAGGCACCGACCCGCGATTGACGCCGCCCCGCCCCGTAGTACCATCACCGTAGCGGCACGTCTTATTCATTGTCGTGAGGGTATGCCGAAGCGGAAATGCACCTAACCCCCCGGCCCCCTCCCCATAGGGAGGGGGTGACGTGTGGCAGCATCGAGGCGTAAGGGGAAG
>JAABUN010005030.1_pt1 | contig 16993 bp, 16 predicted proteins | sample 5559311 | NCBI WGS metagenome assembly JAABUN01 (sample SAMN10711877, study PRJNA513370) | rock metagenome | isolation source: Antarctica rocks | place: Antarctica: Victoria Land, Siegfried Peak sud
GACGCCGAAGCGCCGTCCTTCACAGTGCTGGCCGACGCGGAGGGCAATCGGGCCTGCGTCTGCACCATCCTCGAGCGCTGAGCACCGCCACGAAGGACAAGGCCACCGTGCAGGACCGGAACCCGGACGACGTCGATGTCCTGGTGGTCGGTGCCGGTCCGACCGGGCTGATGCTAGCGAACTGGTTGGTGAAACTGGGGGTCGACGTTGCGCTGGTCGACGCGAAGGACGGCCCGACGGACGAATCGCGCGCCCTCAGCGTCCATTCGCGGTCCATGGAGATCTACGATCAGCTCGGCGTCATCGACCGGGTACTGGCCGAGGCCGTCCCGGCCGAGTCCATGCGGCAGGGATTCGGACGCGTCGCCTTCGCGCCGATCCCGCTCACCGGCCTCGGCAAAGGGATCACGCCCTACCCCGGGATGTACATGCTGGAGCAGAGCGCCAACGAGCGGATCCTCGCGGAGAATCTGCTCGCGCTGGGCGGCTCCGTCCGCTGGCGCCATCGGTTGCTCACCCTCGAGCAGGTGGACGGCGGCGTACACGCCGTCGTCCAGGGACCGTCGGGGCCGCGGACCGTCAGGGCGAGGTTCGCCGTCGGCTGCGACGGAGCGTCGTCGGCCGTCCGCTCGCTCAGCGGCATCGCCTTCGAGGGGACGACGAGCAGTCAGACCTTCTACCTCGTGGACGCGGTGGGCGTCAGCGGGCTCGCCCCCGCCTCGGTCAACATCCGGCAGGGAGCCACCGAGTTCCTGTTGGCCTTCCCCATGAAGCCCGACGGCGCGGGCAGGAGCGGCCAGCGCCTCATCGGAATCGCGGGCGACGACGACGCCCACGCCGTCACCGAGGGCTTCGCGCGGCGCCGGTTGGCCGAGGCGTTCGGGGTCACGTACGAGGACTACCGCTGGTTCTCCACCTACCGTGTCCACCATCGCATCGCGGCCCACTTTCGGACCGGAGCGGTACTCCTCGCGGGGGACGCCGCCCACGTGCACTCCCCCGTCGGTGCCCAGGGCATGAACACCGGACTCCAGGACGCCCACAATCTCGCGTTCAAGCTCGCGGCCGTCCTGATCGAAGGTGCGCCGGATGCGCTCCTCGGCCGCTACGAGGAAGAGCGCCGCCCCGTGGCCCAGCGCCTGCTGAGGACCACGGATGCGCTCTTCCGCGGCATCACGTCACGCTCAAGGGCGGTGACTCTCGTCCGTAGGTACGCGCCGCGGGTGGTACTGCCCGTGAGTGTCGCGCTCCTCCCGCATCTGCCCCTGGGTGAACGCCGTGCCGGCTACCTCGGCCAGACCCGCATCCACTACCAGATGGAGGACTCCACCCGCGGGCGACGGGACGCCGTCGTCGGGCGCCGCCTGCACTGGACCGGAGGAAACTTCCGCGTACTCCGCTCCGCAGCATGGCAACTGCACCTGTATTCGGCGGACGAAGCCGTCGGCAGCGAAGCGCAGGATGCCGCGCTGAGCCTCGGACTCCCGCTCTACATCTTCCGGACCACCGGCTCTACTCCGCTCGAGTCCGGCATCCTCTACCTCGTGCGGCCGGACGGGTTCGTCGCCGCAGCATCGCGCCCTGAGGACGCGGTCCGCGCGCTCGCAGCGATCCCCGGGCGGCCGCGCTAACGTCCCGAACCGTTCGGATCGGCTGCCCGCCGTCCGTCGTCGCCCGGCTGCTGCCCGTCGACGGATCCGGCGGAGCCGTGGTTGGTCACAGCCCGGGCGACGACGTCGTCGAGTTCGTCCAGGGTCAGCAGGTCGCGCCGGAGGTGGCGGGTGCGATAGCCAGCGCGGCCCACCATATGCGCGGACACCGGGCTCGTCAGCAATTGGAATACCCAGCACAGCACGAGCAGCGGAACCAGCACCCAGCTCTGGAACTCGACGGCGAGTGCGAGGAGGAACAGGAGCAGGCCGAGGACCTGCGGCTTGGTCGCGGCGTGCATGCGCGAGAGCAGGTCCGGGAAGCGGACCAGGCCGATGCCCGCCGCGAGGGACATCAGGGATCCGCCGACCAGCAGGATCGAGACGATGATGTCATTGACCACGGTCTTCTACTTCCTGTCCGTCACGAAGCGGGCCACGGTGACCGAGCCGACGAACCCGATGATCGAAATGGTGACCAGCAATATCAGGTGATCGAGGTGCCGGTTGGCCACCATGTTGAGCACCAGAGCCGCGCCGACGATCGCGAGGACGACGTCGAGTGCCAGGACGCGGTCGAGGATCGATGGTCCGCGAACGGCCCGGTACAGTGCGAGACCGGCGGCAAGGGAAAGTATTCCCCCGACGACATAAAGCACCACTGTCATCGCTGCGCCTCCTCAGCCTTGAGCAGTGCCAAGTCCTCCCGGCTGCCCATGATGCGGATCAGCCAGGCCTCGGTCGCGAGGACATCGCGGCGGAGCACGACAGCGTCGTTCTCCGTCGCGATATTCAGGCAGTGCAGGTAGAGCGTCGAGGTTGACCGGTCGACTTCCAGCACCAGGGAGCCCGGGATGAGCGACAGCGCATGACCGGTTGCGGTGACCAGGAAGTCGGAATGGCTCCGCAGTTGTACGGCCACGACGGCGTTGCGCAGGGAGGGGCCCCTGGCCAGGGCGAGCCAGAAGACCTCGAAACTCGCGGTCGCCAACTTGTAGAGGAAGCGCCCGATGAACGGCACAACCCACAGCGGGTTGAAACGGCCCGTCAGTTCGACCGGCGGCAGATAGAAGAAATTGACCACCGCGTAGGCAATGATGGCCCCGAAGACGAGGTTGCCGGCGCTGAAATCCTGCCAGAGCGCACCCCACACCAGGACAAGCCAGATGACAAGGGGCAGTTCCGTGACGAGGGGGATGCGCTGGCGGCTCACTCGTCGGCCCCCTCACCGAGGACGGCCTCGATATACGGGGTGCGGTCCAGCATTTCCTGTGCAGCGTTGTCGCTGAGGGTGAAGAGCGGGCCGGCGAGCAGCGTCAGGGCGATCCCGAGTGCCACGAGGCCGATCGTCGGGCCGGTCATCGTGCGGGGAAGCAGCTTGACCGGCTCCTTTCCCGCGAAACGCCCCGTGTCCTCCGCGGTGACGTGGCGCGAGGTTCCCACGCTCGAACCGTCGGCCTTGCTGGCAAGCAGAACCGGATCCGGATCCTCGGCGTCCTCGGGTTTGCGCCAGAATGCGCGGTTCCATACCCGCGCCATTACCAGCAGGGTCAGCAGGCTCGTCACCACGCCCCCGACCACCAGCACGAAGGCCAGTGGTGTTCCTAGTTCGACGCCGGCCTGGATGAGACCGAGCTTGCCGAGGAAGCCGGAGAACGGCGGGATGCCCGCAAGGTTCATGGCCGGGAGGAAGAACAGGATCCCGAGGAGCGGGGACAGCTTCGCGAGCCCACCCAGGCGATCCACGTTGGCTGTGCCACCACGACGCTCGATCAGTCCGGTGACCAGGAACAGACTCGTCTGCACCGTGATGTGGTGCGCCACATAGTAGATGGCCGCACCCAACCCGACCCGCGTCGAGATCGCGAGCCCGAAGACCATGTAACCGATGTGGCTGACGAGCGTGAAGGACAGGAGCCGCTTGATATCCGACTGCGCGAGCGCGCCAAGGATCCCGACGATCATCGTGAGCAGTGCGACCACCATGAGCAACGAGTTGATGCGGTCGCCCGGGAACAGCAGGGTCTCGACGCGCACCATCGCATACACACCGACCTTGGTGAGCAGCCCGGCGAACACGGCGGTGACCGGCGCCGGCGCCGTGGGATACGAATCCGGCAACCAGAAGGAGAGGGGGAAGACGGCAGCCTTGATCCCGAATGCGACCAGCAGCATGAGGTGCAGGACCATCTGGGTAGTGGGGTCCACGTCTTCGAGCCTGACCGCGAGGTCAGCCATGTTGACCGTCCCGGTCGCGGCGTAGATCATGCCGATCGCGATGAGGAACAGCATGGAGGACACCACACTGACGACGACGTAGGTAACACCGGCGCGGATGCGCGGGGCGGTGCCGCCGAGCGTCATCAGGACATAGCTCGCCGTCAGCAGGATCTCGAACCCGACGTACAGGTTGAAAAGGTCACCCGTCAGGAAGGCATTGGACACGCCGGCAACGAGGATCAGATACGTGGGGTGGAAGATCGAGACCGGCCCTTCCTCGTCACCGTCGGTCATACCCTGACCCGCCGCGTAGATGAGCACGGCTAGGCTCACGACGGTCGAGACGACGAGCATCAGTGCCGAGAACTGGTCCACGACGAGCACGATGCCGAAGGGCGGTTCCCAGCCGCCCAACCGGACGGCGTGGGTTCCGGTTGCGGGGGCGTTGGCGAGCATCACCAGTTCGATGATCAACGTGATGCTGAGCGTCGTGATGCTGATGGCGCGCTGCGCCCGCGAATGCCGGATGAGGATGAACGCAGCGGCGGCACCCAGGAACGGCAGTGCCACGGCAAGGGGCGCGAGATCAGCCGCAATCACTTTCTGTTCCTCCTGCTCAGTGGAGCAGCGCGCTGCACCCCTGGCCGCTCCTCGGCTTCGCTGACCGACCCCGCGAATGGTGTATCGGGTGCCGCTGTGTCCGCGGAATCGTCGGATACGAATTCGGAGGTGTCACCAAGGATGTCGCCGTCGTCCTCGGGATCGAAACCGTCCTGGTCGGCGACACGACGGTCCTCGGGGTCGTCCTGCAGGCTGTCCGCCCGCCCGAGCACCCAGGACCGGTAGATAATGCCGAGCATGAAGGCAATTCACGGCGAACGTGATAACGATCGCGGTAAGGATCAACGCCTGCGGGAGTGAGTCCGAGTAGTCCTCGGGCTGGATGCCGGCATAATAGATAGGCGCCTCGCCAGGGGGCCCGCTCGTCGCCAGAATCAGGATGTTGGCACCGTTACCGAGCAGGATGAGCCCGAGGAGAACCCTCGTCAGACTCCTCTCGAGCAGCAGGTAGACGCCAGCTGCGAAGAAGATGACCATCACCACGATGAGCACGATGTTGATGGTCATGACGGTGTCCTTTCCCGTGATCGTTCGGTGCCGATCTCACTCGGGTCCGAAGTCTCCTCGACCGCGCTGTCGGACTCGCTCCGCTCATCGATCTCCGACCCGAGGCTTCTCAACACGTCAAGGATGAGACCCACCACGATGATGTACACCCCGACATCGAAAATGGTGGAGGTCACGAACTTCACGTCGCCGAAGACCGGCGCGGTGAACTCGGCGACGTAGCTTTCCAGCACAGCGCCACCGAAGAACAACGGCGCAAGCGCGGTGAGTGTCACGGTCGCCAGACCCACGCCCAGGAGCGTACCGGCGCTGACCGGACTGGCCTCCGCCAGCTCGAACCGTCCGCCGGCAAGATAACGAACGGCCAGCGCGAGTCCCGCTGCAAAACCACCGCCGGGCAGATTATGCCCGGCGATGAGGAGGTAGAGGGACAACATGATGATCGAATGGAACAGCAATCGCGTGATGACCTCGAAAATGATGGAACGCCGCTCCGGGGCAAGCGTGCGTCCGGCTACCAGCCAGGCATCGCGGGAGACGTCGGAGAACTGCGCGGCGAGGGCAAGGGCCGCCTCCGCCCGGCCGCCGGCATCGAGCGGTTCCTGCCCGCGGTCAACAGTGCCGTCCGCAACATCACGCGCTCGACGACGGCGGTCACCACGCCCGCGAATGAAGATCAGGCTGGCAATCCCCGTGGCGGCGACGGCCAGGACCGTGATCTCCCCGAAGGTGTCCCACGCCCGGATATCGACGAGCAGGACGTTCACGATGTTGGCTCCCTCACCGACGTCGTAGGCGAGATTCGGGTAGGCACGCGACACCGGTTCGGCGTTCCTGGATGCCATCGAGGACATGGCGATCAGTCCCATGACGGTCCCGAAGGCGATGCCCAACCCGGCCCGAACAAGCCTGTCCCGCCCCTTCTCCCGGATCCACAGCCTCGCCGGCAGGGAGCGCAGCGCCAGGACAAAGGCGACCAGGATGATCGTTTCGACGAGGGTTTGGGTGAGAGCCAGGTCAGGGGCCCCATGCAGCGCGTAGATCGCGGCCATGCCGTAACCGGTGATGCCGACCATGAGGACCGCCGTGAAGCGCTTGGTAGCACGGATGGCAGCGAAGACGCCGACGATGATGACAGCCCCGGTGACCACCTGTGCCGGCGAATCGGCGAACCGGAAGCTGGATGGCATCGGGGCGTCGAGCAGGACCAGCGTGGCGAGGGGAGTCAGGATGGCCATCGAGAGGATGACGAAGAGATAGAAGGAGAGGGACCCGCGCTGCGTGCGGCCGGTGACCCACACGGCCAGATCATCCAGCACCCCGATGGCCAACCGGTAAAGGCTTTCGGCCTCTGGCAGGGCCGGCAGGGAGGACTGGAAGCGCTCGACCCGCAGGCGGTTGAGGAACAGCAGCACACCGGCGACGACAGTGACGGCTGACAACGCCAGGGGCAGGTTGAATCCGTGCCAGAGCGCAAGATAGGTCTCGTCACCGGTGGGCGGATACAACCGGGCATACGGCTGCACGGCCGCGTCCGGAAGCACAGGCCACACCCCGAAGACCAGCGATGCGATGGCAAGTACCGCGGGGGCGAACAGGAACGATGTGCGGATTCGCGTGAAGGGAGTGCGCGGCGACCCCGATTTCAGAGCGAATCCTCCCCAGAGAAATCGTGCACTGTAGGCGAAGGTGAGGATGGACCCGAGCGTGATCCCGCCGACGAGCAGCACTCCGGGAGTACCCTCCTCAGCGCGGTGCACGAAGGCCGCGAAGACCGATTCCTTGGCCACGAAACCGAGTAGTGGAGGTAATCCGGCCATGGACGCCGCCGCCATGGCAGCGACGGTCATGAGTGCGGGCGCGGACCCGCCGACGCCGGACAGTCGGCGGATATCCCGCGTACCCGAGTGGTGGTCGATGACGCCGACAACAAGGAACAGCGTGGCCTTGAACATGCCGTGAGCCAGCAGGAGGCCGAGCCCGGCCACCGCGCCGTCACGGCCGCCGAGGCCCACCACCATGGTCAGGAATCCGAGCTGGCTCACCGTCCCGTAGGCCAGGACGAGCTTGAGGTCGAACTGGCGCAGCGCGCGCCAGCCGCCGAGCAGCATGGTTGCCATGCCGAGGACAAAGATCACCGGATACCAGAACGTCGTCTCGCTGAATCCGGGGGCGAAGCGCGCGACCAGGTAGACACCGGCCTTTACCATCGCTGCGGCGTGCAGGTAGGCGCTGACGGGCGTCGGCGCTGCCATCGCGCTGGGCAGCCAGAAGTGAAACGGAACGAGCGCGGATTTGGTGATGGCGCCCACCAGCACCAGCGCAATCGCCGCATCGATCTGTGCGCTCCCCGCGGCAAGGGCTTGCGCGTCGGCCAGGATCTCGGAGATCCGGTACGTGCCGGCCTCCTGTCCGATCATGACGAGGCCCACGAGCATAGTCAGACCGCCGAAGGTCGTGATGATGAGCGCCTGCAGGGCCGAACGGCGCGCTGTCAAGCGGTGCCGCGAATAGCCGATGAGCAGGTAGGACAGGATCGTGGTCAGTTCCCAGAAAACGAACATCAGGATCAGGTTGTCCGCCGTGACCAGGCCGAACATCGCAGCGGCAAAGGCGAGGAGCTGCGCGCCGAAAGCACCGACATCGGGATCGTCGCTCTTGAAGTAGCGAGCACAGTAGAAAAGAACCAGCGCCCCGACGCCGAGGATGAGGATGCACAGCACAGCGGCGAGGGCGTCCAGCCGAAACGCGAGCTCGAGCTGCAGGGTGGGAATCCAGGCAAGAACGGTCGACGGCGGAGCGTTCGGTTGGCCGAACAGCGCGACCTGGTCTGCGGCGGCAATCCGCGGATACTGCAGCAGCAGCCACACGAAAGCCGCCGCTGGTGCTGCCGCAAGGATATAGAAGGCTGAACGCCCGAAACGACCGAAGAGCCAAGGCGCTCTGAGTGCGATCGAGAACAAGGCGATCAACACTGTGAGCATGGCAGACTCGATCTTCCTGCGGCGGACGGTCGGGCCTTTTTATCCTACGTGACGGCCCGGTCCCCGAGGGCGTCGTCGTCGCACGGCGCTACCATTCACCCTATGAGTACGCGTCGGCAGCTTCCGCACCCCGCAGGGGCTCCCGTCCCGGCCGTGGGCTCCGGCCGTATCTTCAGCAAGCCCGTCCTCGCGTGGGCGTCCTGGGACTGGGGCTCCGCGGCCTTCAACGCCATCATGACCACATTCGTCTTCACGGTATACCTCACGTCGGAGGCCTTCGGTGGTGAGGAGCGCACCTCGCAGATCCTGGGGTGGGGCCTCGCAATCGCGGGCCTGCTGATCGCGCTGCTGGCGCCGGTCACCGGACAGCGCTCGGACAGCGGGGGCCACCGGAAGCTGTGGCTCGGCATCAACACCCTCATCGTGACCGTGCTGACGGCTCTGTGCTTCTTCGTCTTCCCAAGGCCCGAGATGCTCATCCTCGGTGTGGCCCTGATCGCGGCCGCGAACATCTTCTTCGAGTTCGCGGGCGTCAACTACAACGCCATGCTCACCCAGATCTCGACGCCGACGACCATCGGGCGGGTCAGCGGCTTCGGGTGGGCGATGGGCTACGTGGGCGGCATCGTGGCGCTCGTGGTGGTTCTCGTGGTGTTCATCCAGCCCGTGGTGGACTGGCCGGGAGCCTCCAGCGACAACGGCCTGAACATCCGGCTCGTGGCCGTGTTCTCCGCCCTCTGGTTCGCTGCGTTCGCTGTGCCCGTGATGTTCGCGGTGCCCGAGCTGCCGCGCAAGGCGAGGGCCGCGAAGCTCGGTTTTCTCGCCTCCTACGCTCTGCTGGTCCGGCGCGTGAAGACGATCTACCGCCAGAGCCCGCACACCATCTACTTCCTGCTCGCCAGTGCGATCTTCCGGGATGGTCTTGCCGCGGTGTTCACCTTCGGCGGTATCCTCGCGGCCGGGGCCTTCGGGTTCTCGGCGAGCATGGTGATCGTCTTCGCGATCGCCGCCAATGTCATCGCGGCGGCAGGGGCCGTGATCGGCGGTTTCCTCGATGACCGGATCGGCCCGAAACGCGTGATCATCGGGGCCCTCAGCGGCCTGCTGGTCGCCGGCACCGCGATCCTCCTGCTGGGAACCGAGACGTATTCCCAGTTCGGCATGCAGTGGACATCCGACACGACGTTCTGGGTATTCGGCCTGCTGCTGACCCTGTTCGTCGGGCCCGCCCAAGCATCGTCACGCGCCTATCTCGCACGGATCGCTCCGGTCGGGGACGAAGGCGAGCTCTTCGGGCTGTACGCGACGACGGGCCGGGCCGTGAGCTTCCTCGCGCCGACCCTTTTTGCTCTCTCTATCGGCATCTTCGGATCTCAGCTCTATGGCGTGATCGGCATCCTGGTGGTCCTGCTCGCCGGCCTGCTCGTGCTGCTACCGGTCAAGCCGCCCGGGCGGGTGCCGCGCGCCGTCGTCGCGGAGGCATGATCGGAGGCATGATTGGAGGCATGATTCCCGGAAGCGTACTTCTGGCGAGTAGGTCCCGGAGCAGGCCGCTCTCGGGACAGTGCCGTTCAGATGACGGTGCGGTGGAAGTTCTGGTGGCTGCGCGACGCCGTTGGACCGCGCTGGCCCTGGTACCGGTTACCGTATCTCCCCGACCCGTAGGGGTACTCCGCGGGGGACGTCAGCCGGAAGAAGCACAGCTGCCCGATCTTGGAACCCGGCCACAACTTGATCGGCAGGGTCGCCATGTTGGAGAGCTCCAGGGTCACGTGGCCGGAGAAGCCGGGATCGATGAACCCCGCGGTGGAATGCGTCAGCAGACCAAGACGCCCCAGCGAGGACTTGCCCTCGAGCCGCGCGGCGATGTCGTCGGGGAGCGTCACCGTCTCGTAGGTGGACCCGAGGACGAACTCACCGGGGTGCAGGATGAAGGGCTCGTCCCGCACCACCTCGACGAGGCGGGTGAGATCCGGCTGATCCTCGGCCGGGTCGATGTGCGCGTACTTGTGATTGTCGAAGAGCCGGAAGTAGCGGTCGATGCGCACATCCACACTGGAGGGCTGGACCATGCCGGGATCGTGCGGTTCGAGGACGATCCGCTGGGCGGCCAGTTCTGCTCGGATGTCGCGGTCTGAGATCAGCACCGTCCAAAACTACCAGCCGGCCACCCGACGTCGTCTCGTCGGGGTGCTTCGGCCTCCGCCGGGCAGGATGTCCGACCGCGGGTCTAGGTTGGAACCAATCGAAGGAGGCCCACCGTGCAGAGAATCCGCTGCGGTATCGTCCCACCGCACCTTCTCACCCGCCTTGCCGCGCTGAGCGACGCTCGCCTGTCCACGGCGTCGCAGGCAGCCCGGCACGCACTGCTGGAACTCGATCCTCTGCTGAGGGTCCGCTCGGAGGCGCTCAGGGCCCCCGTCCGGCGCGGGTCCGCCGTCGTCGGGTCGCTGACCCGGCGCATCGCCGACGCCGGTGGCCGGGAGGAACTCCCGGGCAACCTGGTACGCGCCGAGGGTGCGGCAGCGACAGGCGATGCTGCCACCGATGAGGCGTACGACGGGCTCGGATCAACCTACCGCCTGTTCAGCGAGGAATACGGGCGGGCCTCGATCGACGGCGCGGGCAAGCCTCTCGAAGCCACGGTGCACTACGGCACCACCTACGACAACGCCTTCTGGGACGGTGAGCGCATGGTCTTCGGCGATGGGGACGGCGAGATCTTCGGGCGTTTCACGGCGTCGCTGACCGTCATCAGCCACGAACTCACGCACGGCTTCACCCAGTACTCCACCAATCTCGAGTACCAGGGCCAGTCGGGCGCCCTGAACGAATCACTGTCGGACGTCTTCGGCGTCCTGGTGGAACAGCGCGAACTCGGGCCGGACGCCGCCGATGCGTCCTGGCTGGTCGGCGCCGGGATCTTCACGGCGCAGGTGGAGGGCGAGGCCCTCCGGTCGCTGAAGGCACCGGGAACTGCCTACGACGACGACGTCCTCGGCAGGGACCCGCAGCCCGCCACCATGGCGGACTACGTGGAGACGACCTCGGACAACGGCGGTGTGCACATCAACTCCGGGATAGCGAACCATGCGTTCTACCTCGCGGCGACATCACTCGGCGGCCGGGCCTGGGAGGGAGCGGGCCGCCTCTGGTACGACACGGTGCTCAGTGGCAGTATTCCCTCCAAATGCGACTTCCGGACCTTCGCCCGGGCCACCGTCGACACGTCGACGCAGCGCTTCGGTGCAGACAGCCGTGAGGCCCAGGCTGTGTCCGGCGCGTGGGCCGCCGTCGGCGTCCTGCCGTGAAGATCGAGATCACCCGCTCCGGCGGGATGGCCGGGCTCACGCGGAGGTGGAGTCTCGAGGTCAGCCCGACCGAGGTGGAGCAGCGCTGGCTCCCCCTCGCGGAGGCGAAGGCGGAGGTCAGCGACGGGGACGCACCCAGCGCGGGCGCCGCGAACCCCGCCGGGATACAGCGGGACGCCTTTACGTACCGGATCGCGATCGGCCGCATCGAGGTCTACCTCGCCGAGAGACAGCTCGAGGACCCATGGCGGGAGCTGATCGAACGGGCGCTGGCGGCGGACACCTCGGAACCGGGGAAGCCGGAAGAACTGTTGTAGGGTGATGGAGCGGTTTCAACTGCCGCGCGGGCGTAGCTCAATGGCAGAGCGCTAGCTTCCCAAGCTCGATACGCGGGTTCGATTCCCGTCGCCCGCTCCATACTCTCCTTACCCATTCTCGGCGGGTTGCGGTATGTCCGAGGTCACTCCTCCTGCCCGAAGGCGAACCCGCGGACGGGTATCCTTGAAGCGATGAATCGCACAATGTTCAAGTCGAAAATCCACCGTGCCACGGTCACCCATGCCGACCTGCACTATGTCGGGTCCGTCACCGTGGACCTCGATCTGCTCGACGCCGCGGACATCCTGCCCGGCGAACTCGTCTCGATCGTCGACATCACCAACGGCGCCCGGCTCGAGACCTATACCATCGCCGGCGACCGCGGATCCGGTGTCATCGGGATCAACGGTGCAGCCGCGCACCTGGTCCAGCGGGGTGATCTCGTCATCCTGATCACCTATGCCCAGATGACCACCGAGGAAGCGCGCGCCTTCGTGCCCGCCGTCGTCCACGTCGACCCCGACAACCGGATCGTCGACGTCGGCTCCGATCCCGCCGAGGCAGTCACCGGGGACGTCGAGCACCCTCCCTTTTCGCTCAAGAACTCCGCCGTCGAGGCCTGAGGGCGCCATTTCGCTGCCCTGTCGGTCCTCGGTGCCTACTTCGGTCAGGTTGCGGGATCGTCAGCGCGCTGCCTAGCGATTTGGTGCGGCAAGGCATAGGGTCGACAAGCAAAGGTCGCTTAGGCTGTCGATTCCCTCGAACCGTCAGCCGGGTTGTCTACAAGGATGTGGAGGCTCCGTACGAATGTCGACTATTCGAAAAGCACGCAGTGTGAAAGGCCATCCCAGAGCCGCCGTGCTGGCGTCCCTGATGATGGGCACACTCGTCCTGAGTGGATGCAGCCCCGCGCAAGCGGACAACGCACTCACCTGGTACATCAACCCTGATGCCGGAGGGCAGGCCGCGATAGCCGAACGGTGCTCCCAGGAATCGGACGGGCGCTACCAGATCGAAACCTCGCTCCTCCCCAGCGACGCCGCCTCGCAGCGCGAACAGCTGGCACGACGTCTCGCCGCCGGCGATACCTCCCTGGACATCATGAGCCTCGATCCGCCGTTCGTCCCCGAACTCGCAGGCTTCCTCGCCCCCGTGCCCGACGACGTCGCCGAACGGACAACGCAGAACGTCGTCCAGGGTGCGCTCGAGGGTGCCACCTGGAAAGACGAGCTGGTCACGATTCCCTTCTGGGCCAACACCCAGATCCTGTGGTACCGGGAGTCCGTCGCCGAGGAGGCCGGGCTGGACATGTCCCAGCCCGTCACCTGGGATCAACTTATCGAGGTCGCCGCGGCACAGGACAAGGAACTCGGCGTCCAGGGCGCCCAGGCAGAGTCGATGACCGTGTGGGTGAACGCCCTGATCGAGTCGGCCGGCGGGTCCATCATCACGAATCCGGAGGCTCCCTCCGACGAACTGGAATTGGGCCTGCAGTCGGAAGCCGGCACAGAAGCGGCCCGCATCATCTCCACAATCGGCGAACAGGACCTGGGCGGCCCCGGACTGGCCACCCAGAACGAGAGTTCCTCCCTGGATCTCTTCCAGAGTGATGCCGGATCCTTCATGGTCAACTACCCGTTCGTCTGGCCGGCGACCATCGGCGCCGTCGAGGCAGGGACCCTCGACGAGGCCGTGCTCGAAGATATCGGGTGGGCCATCTTCCCCCGCGTGTACGAGGATCAGGAGGCAGCCCCTCCCCTCGGCGGCATCAATCTGGCGGTGGGGGCGCAAAGCGACGATCCTGCACTGGCCTACGAGGCGATCGAATGCATCGTTTCGGTCGAGAACCAGACCGAATACTTCCTCACGAACGGGAACCCGCCGGCCAACACCGAGGCGTACGAGGACCCGGCCATCGAAGAGACCTTCCCGATGGCGCCGGTGATCCGCGACTCCCTGCAAAACGCAGCACCGCGACCACAGACACCGTTCTACAACGAGATATCCACGGGAATCCAGCAGCTCTGGACTCCGCCATCGAGCGTGGACCCGGAAACCACGCCCGAGCAATCTGCCGAATTCATCACCGCGGTCCTACGAGGAGAGAGGCTGCTATGACCTCCGCGATTCCTGCACGATCCGCCAACCCGACGAGCTCGCCGGAGGAAGAGCCGGGCCTCACGACGCGGTCCACGCCGAAGAAATCACCGAGGAAGGCACCGAAGCAATACAGCGACCGGGCGAAAGCGGAGCGCAAGCTCGGGTGGTTGCTCGCCGGGCCCGCCTTCATCGTGATGCTCCTGGTCACGCTGTATCCGATCCTTCAGGCACTGTACGAATCGCTCTTCCAGTTCAGGTTGACGGCACCGGACGAACGTGAGTTCATCGGTCTGGGCAATTACGCGGTGATCCTCACGGACCCCGTGTGGTGGAGCGATCTGTGGACCACGGTCCTGATCACCGTGATCACCGTACTCGTGGAACTGGTGCTCGGTTTCGCCCTCGCGCTCGTGATGCACAAGGCGCTGAAATCGGTGCGCGGTCTGCTCCGCACCGCTATCCTCGTGCCCTACGGCATCATCACCGTCGTGTCGGCATTCGCGTGGTTCTACGCCTTCGATATCAACTCGGGTTATGTCAACAGCTGGTTCGCCTGGTTACCGGGCATCGACGAGAGCACCAACTGGTTCGCGCAGACCGGCACGGCCCTGTTCGTGATCATGGCCTCGGAGATCTGGAAGACCACCCCGTTCATCTCACTGCTTCTCCTTGCGGGCCTGTCGCAGGTGCCGGACGAGCTGACCGAAGCGGCGAAGGTCGACGGCGCCACCTGGTGGGAGCGGATGCGCAAGGTGATCATCCCCAACATGAAAGCCGCGATCATGGTCGCCGTCCTGTTCCGGGCGCTCGACGCATTCCGGATCTTCGACAACGTCTTCATCATGACCAACGGCGCCTACGGCACGGAAGTGCTGTCGCTCCTCGCCTATCGCCAATCCATCAGCCGGTTGGAGATAGGCCTCGGATCGGCGGTCTCCGTGCTCCTGTTCATTTGCGTTCTGATCATCTGCTTCATTGCGATCAAGCTCTTCAAGGTGGATCTCGCAGGAGCCCAAGGGGGTAAGTCATGAGTCCACGCACGAAGAACAGGGTCCTCTGGACCGCCGTCACCGTGCTGGTGCTGATCTACGCACTCTTCCCGGTGGCGTCGATCCTCGCGACGTCCTTCAAGGCCCCGAGTGACCTGACGAGCGGCACCTTCCTTCCCTCCTCGGGAGCCGCCACAACCTCGAACTATGAGCAGATCCTCGTGGGCAACGCCCAGGACCTGTTCCTGTCGGCGCTGCGGAACTCGGTCGGCATCTCGCTCATCGCCACGTTCATCGCCGTCGTGCTGGCAACGCTGTGCGCGTACGCTATCGCGCGGCTGGATTTCCCGGGCAAGAAGGTCATTCTCACCACGGCACTCGCGGTCTCGGTGTTTCCCGTCATCTCGATCGTGATCCCGCTCTTCAACCTGTGGCGCACTATCGGGCTCTATGACACCTGGCTGGGGCTGATCATCCCGTATCTGTCGCTCACCCTGCCGATCTCCATCTGGACCCTCGCGGCGTTCTTCCGCCAGATTCCATGGGAACTCGAGCAGGCTGCACAGGTGGACGGCGCGACGACGTGGCAGGCGTTCCGCAAGGCCATCGTGCCGCTGGCCGCTCCCGGTGTGTTCACGACGGCGATCATCGCGTTCTTCATCGCCTGGAACGACTTCGTCTACGGGATATCGCTGACCTCGACTGAAGCGGCCAGACCGGTACCCGCCGCTCTGGCGTTCTTCACCGGAGCCTCCCAGTTCGAGGCACCGACGGGCGCGATCTCGGCGGCGGCCATCATCGTCACCATTCCGATCGTCCTCCTCGTGCTGCTCTTCCAACGCCAGATTGTCTCAGGCCTGACCTCGGGCGCCGTCAAGGGCTAACGCCCCCGGTTCAAGTAAAGGATCCGCACCATGGCTTCAATCACACTCAATCACCTGGTCAAGAAGTACGGCGACGGTTTCCCCGCCGTGAACGACGTGAGCATCGACATCGCCGACGGCGAGTTCGTCATCCTCGTCGGCCCTTCGGGTTGCGGGAAGTCAACGCTGCTGCGCATGATCGTCGGCCTGGAGGACATCACGGACGGCGATCTGCTGATCGACGGGCAGCGCGTGAACGACAAGGCGCCGCGCGACCGCAACCTCGCGATGGTGTTCCAAAACTATGCGCTGTATCCGCACCTCACGGTGTACGAGAACATCGCGTTCCCGCTGAGGCTGGCCAAGGGCAAGCACTCCGAGGCGCAGGTCGACAAACTCGTCACCGAAGCTGCCGCAACACTCGAACTCACCGACCATCTGCAGCGCAAACCGGCAAACCTCTCCGGCGGGCAGCGGCAGCGGGTCGCCATGGGCCGCGCGATCGTCCGTCAGGCGGACGCCTTCCTCTTCGACGAGCCGCTCTCCAACCTGGACGCCAAACTGCGCGGCCAGATGCGGGCGGAGATCTCCCAGATGCAGCGCCGCCTCGGCGTCACCTCTGTCTACGTGACCCACGACCAGACCGAGGCCATGACCCTCGGCGACCGCGTCGCGGTTCTCAAGAAGGGCGAGCTGCAGCAGATCGCGTCGCCACGAGAACTCTATGAGCAGCCCCTGAACCTCTTCGTGGCCGGCTTCATCGGCTCGCCGTCGATGAACTTCCTGCCCGCTACCATCGAAGGAGATGTCCTCAGGACCGCCCTCGGGGATCTCGCAATCCCTGCCGACAAGGCCCAGAAGGCAGCCGGCAAGAAGGTCGTCCTGGTGGGGGTCCGGCCGGAATTCTTCGAGGACGCCGAACTGGTCGAGGACCACAAACGGCCCAACGGCTCCACCTTCCGCGCAACCCTGACGCACACGGAGTGGCTGGGTAACGAACAGTACGGTTACATCAACTTCGACCCGGCCCCGGAAATGCGCGAACTGCTCAACAACCTGGCCCGGGACATGGACGCCGACGAGTTGCGTCCCCAGATCGTCGTCACCCTGGACGCGGCGAGCCGTATCCGCGGTGGACGAGAGGCCGAGCTCTGGCTCGACACGCGCAAGCTGCACCTCTTCGACGCGGAATCCGGCGAGAATCTGACGCGCGACGCCGAGGCCGGTGCCGCGCTGACCCGCGAAGCCGGTGAGGAGCGGGCAGAGGAGATCGCGTCGGCCCAGCAGGCCGACGCGGACCGCGGCGACGTAGCTATTCAGCAGGGTGTGGCGGTTGGGGGTAGCCAGGCGCCGGTGGTGAAGAGCTGGTCGAGGGCGTCGAGGCTGGTGATGCCCCACTTGGTGGCTGTGGAGAGGTAGGAGCGGACGACG
>JAABUN010005031.1_pt1 | contig 16992 bp, 7 predicted proteins | sample 5559311 | NCBI WGS metagenome assembly JAABUN01 (sample SAMN10711877, study PRJNA513370) | rock metagenome | isolation source: Antarctica rocks | place: Antarctica: Victoria Land, Siegfried Peak sud
ACGGTTTGCTCAGGAACCGGTTCAATAATAGAAGGTTTCAGACTCATGGCAACATTGCTCCTTATAATTGTTGGAATAGCCTGATTATAAAGGTAAAATTATCTCAAATGAATTCGACAACAGTATCGGGTCGTTTTTGACACAAAAACTAAGTATAGCACCTCAAGATTAGGACACTACCTAGAATTTTGAGTCCTTCCGGCGTGAGCGGCATTAGCGTTAAATTTTATTAGTCGCCATCCGGTCTCCAAAATACCGGGCTTTCATTTGCGCGAACTCGTCTGAAATCTCACTATATGCATTGCTGCCGTCGTAAATGTATTCGATACCGTCCTGACCTTCATACAATTTCACTTCGCCCGTTTGGGCGATCAATTTTACATCTCCGCTTGCAATTACCGCCTCAAAATTATCAATCGTATTTTGAATATCAACTGAATTTGGAACTGTGTTTTTCATTTTATTTTCCTCTCAATTTTTGATTTACCGTGTTACGGCATGTTTTAAATAATATAGGAGTGACGGCAATTTCCTAATCGGCATATCAAGATTAGATTATTACAGGCTAAAATTGGCATTCTACCGATTTACAGCTTTTTTATACCGAGTTCTTTTATTCTATTTTATAACCGGAAGTCAATAAAGGGTTTGCTTTCATTAATTTCTAGTTTGATTTTTCACTTAAAATGCAATTCGGTGTAAAAATTTACATCGAATTGCATTTTGACGGTTGGCAACACAATTCAGGACGCAGCTTTCCGCTTCTTAAAAGTAAAACTTCAAAGCAAGCTGAATTTGCCGAGCCGGAAACGTGCTGTTGATTGTGCCGAAAGCCGCGCTGTTGATGTCTGAATTGGCAGCTTGAAAATTCGTGCGATTGAATAAATTGAAAAACTCGGCGCGAAATTCGAGTCGCGTCTGCTCGTTTATCGGCAGACGAAACTGTTTATGCACGCCCAAATCGAAATTAAAATAACTGTCGCTGCGGGCGATGTTGCGTCCGGCGTTGCCGAACGGCGCGGTCACGGACGGACGCGAAAGACACGACGGCACAAAATAATCACGGGTCGGATTCGGTCGGTCGCCGCGATTCGTCGGGTCGCAAACGACATTCGGACGAAGCGCGACACCGCCGAGAAATGACGGTAGATTATTTGTTACCGGCGAAGGTCCGTAACGGAAATTTATCGGCTGTCCGCTCGTCATCGTATTCACGCCGCTCAATGTCCAGCCGCCGAAAATTGAATCGAGAACCGGATTCAAATTGCTGCCGAAAGCGCGTCCGCGTCCGAAGGGAACTTCAAAAACGAAACTCGTCGTATTGTTAAACGGCTGGTCGTAAGCTCCGATTCCTTTATCTCGCGTGATGTCATAAACATTCTGCGGCGTTCCGGTGTTGCCGTTCGGTTCTTCCAAAACCTGCGAAGCGTTGTCCAGAGCCTTTGACCAGGTGAACGAATTCAGAAAATACAAGCCGCTGGCAAAACGGCGTTCGAGTTTGATTTGCAGAGCGTTGTAATTTGAAAAACCTTCAGGCAAAACTGCCGAAATCGTGCCGAAATTCGCAATCGGACGACGCGCTTGCAGCGAAGGACGCTGGGCGGCGGGCAGAGCGAATTCGGCTTCGGTCAACGGACGCGCTTGATTGAGGTCGGCGAGAATTACGAGGTTTTTCGCGCGGTTGCCGACATAAGCGACATCGAGAACCATATTTCCGAAAATCTCCTGCTGCACCGAAAGCTGCCAGTTTTGGACGGTCGCCGTTTTTATATCGCGCGGAATATACAAAGTTACGTTGTTCGGAAGTCCGCTCGTCGGATAGCCTTGCTGCGTGGCGCGAAAGCAGTTGGCGGCAAACGCATCGCCGACGCACAGCGGATTAGTCGCCTGGTTCGGCGCGGTTTGCGCGACGGCGGCGCGGGTGATAATCGGAAAATTCGTTCCCAGAACGTCCGCGCTTCCCAAACGATTCAGGTAATTATAACCAACGCCGTAGCCGCCGCGAATGACGGTTTTTTCAAAGACGTTGTAGGCGAATCCGAGGCGCGGTCCGAAATTGTTGTAATCCGGGTCAACCAGCGTGCGATTGTAAAGCGAGCCGTCTTTTGCCAAAAGAATCGAATTGGAAACCGGGTCGTAATTCGACAAACGATTATCCTTTTCGTAATACGGCGTGCCGAATTCGTATCGAAGACCGAGATTGAGCGTTAGTTTTCGGTTGACTTTGAAATCGTCCTGAACGTAAGCGAAATGAAAACGCTGGCGCATCTGGGCGACGGTCAGATTCGCCAATTCGTATTGGCTTCGCAAACCGAAAAAGAAATCCGCCAGATTATTCAGATTGTTCGCCGCGCCCGTCGTGCTGAATTGTCCGCTGTAAGTGTCGAGTCCGAGAAGCGGATTCGTGTCCTGAACTTCGGTGTTGACGGCGAGATATTCATAGCCGATTTTCAAGCTGTGGCGACCGCGCAAAAATCCGTAGCTGGCGCGAATGTCGTTGTTCGTCGGATTTTGAAACTGCGGATTTGTCGCCTGTCGTCCGAGCTGCGAAAAACCGCTGATGGTTTGCGTCGTCAAACCGCCGTTAACTTCCGGGTCGTTCGGCAAGCCGGTAATTCCGTAAAGCTCGAACGGACTTTGCCCGCCGATGAGCGGCGGACGTTTTCCCGCGTCAATTATCGAGCGCGAAAATCGCACGTCCAAAACCGAAGCGTTTTTAAATGCGTATGTTGTGCCGACGACGAATTGTTTGTTTAAAATATCCACGAAACCGTTTTGATTGCTGCCCGATGCGCCCGGAATATTCGGAGCTTCAAAAGCGTTTGATTTCCGGTAACTCCAGCGTCCGAAAATGCTGAAATTATCGTTGAATTTATGGTCGAGGCGGATGTTGTATTTATTGTTGAAGTTGCGATTTAAAACCAACTCCTGATAATTCGCTCCCGGAACTCCGGTCAGATTCGGCGCGGGCAAATCGTTTAAAACCTTCAGCGCGAACGCCGTCATCGGAATCGGCGTTCCCGCCGGATAAACGATTCCGGTCAGCGGATTTCGCACGGCGATACTCAAAATGCCTTGTCTCTGCGCCAGTGTCGGTAGATTTGAATAAACCAGATTTTTCTGTATCTGCCGGAAACCTTCGTAATCGCCGAAGAAAAACGTGCGGTCTTTGATAATCGGACCGCCGAAGGTAAAGCCGAATTGATTGCGGTTTAGAGGCGGTTTCACGCCGCCGAGCGGTTTGAAAAAGCCGACCGCGTTCAAAACAGTGTTGCGGTTAAACTCCCACGCCGAGCCGTGAAATCCATTCGTGCCGCTGCGATACGATGCGTTGATGACCGCGCCGCCGCTTCGTCCGAATTCCGCGCTGTAGGTGTTGGTTTGCACTTTAAATTCGGCGATTGCATCCGGCGAAACCTGAACGACTTGAGACGAAAAACTCTGGTTGCTCGTGCCGTAGGCGTTATTGTCAATGCCGTCGAGCAAGAAATTGTTCATCGTCGCCCGCAAGCCGTTGACGTTGAACGCCGCTTCGCGTCCGCCGCCGCCGATTGAACTGTTCGTGTGCGATTCGCGCACGCCGGGCGCGAGCAAAACCAGATTGGCGTAAGAGCGACCGTTGAGCGGCAAAGCGACAATCTGCTTGCGCTGAACGACGACACCAATTTCGCTCGAATCGGTTTGCAAAGGATTCGCCGCGTCGGTCACGACGACCGTTTCGCTCGCCGTCGCCACCTGCAAATCCAAATCAACCCGCTGTCTGGCGTTGACCGTCACATTGATGTTTTCGGCAACCGTGCGGTTGAACCCGGCGGCTTCGATGACGATTTGGTAAACGCCGATTTTGACGTTGACGAACTGATAATCGCCATTCGCGTCGGTGTTTGCCGTGTTGGTAATTTCGGTGGCGACGTTTTTTAAGGTAACGGTCGCGCCTTCAACGACCGCGCCGTTCGGGTCGCGCACCGAGCCGAGAACGGTAGCGGTTTCAAATTGGGCGGAAACATTTGCCGTCAAAAAAAGAACAAATGCCGTCAGCATCAAAACGGAAAAAGGGACGATTGATAAACGATTTTTTTTAATCATAAAAAGCAGCTCCTTCAATTTTCGCCGAGTTTGTCGGCGCGGCTTAAAAATAAATTTTGTTAATCGGAAAAGTCAGAGATGTTTATCGAACTGATAAAAGCGAATAAACCTTCACTGTAAAATCCGACCTTGCCGCATTTGGAAACACTCGTTTCATCGGCGGCGCAAACTTTTTAACTTGTATTTTTTGAAACTAGAATGAAGAATGATAGCAGTGCGTGATGAACGATTTGTTAAGAGATAGTTGCATTTAGGTTAAATATTATCGGAGAAATTTTTAGCAAATCTCCCGCGCCGATAATTTTCTTCAGCGAGTCTTTATCAACCGGACAATTTCGCGGATGAGAGCAATTTTCGCTGAATAAAACTAAAAAAATTGCATAATTTCTTGAAGCGACAATTCGATTGCCAATCTGTTACACAAACTTCACCGAAATTTAACTTATTGATTAGACAAACGACACATTTCGTTAATCACTACTTGTTAGACTCGTCTTTCTCCAGCTAAAACACCGGAAAATTTGAACCCGAAACGCTTTATCGAGAAACGGATAAAACAGCCGTTTTTATGGAGAAAAGTCTATCTTTTTTACAGGAGTTGATAAAACGAAATGCGCAGGCAAAAACTTTTTCATCAGATTTATTCGCTTTTAATTTTATTGATATTCGGCATCACAATTATTCAGGCGCAGGTTGATACGGCATCCGTCACCGGACAAGTTACCGACCCGCAAAGCGCGGCGGTTGCGGGAGCGCGAGTCGTTGTTACGAATCAAGCAACCAACATCAAGGTTGAAACGACGACCAATAATGAAGGTTATTACACGCTGACAAATCTACGCCCGAATTTATACACGATTGAAACAACCCAACCGGGCTTTAAAACCGATTCGCTCAAAGACGTGGAGCTAAACGTCGGACAAAAAGCGCGATTCGATTTCCAGTTAACTGTCGGTGAAACCAGCGCGATTGTTGACGTAACGACGGATAATCAAACGCAGTTGCAGCGCGAAGACGCCGTTGTCGGCAGCGTCGTTGACAATCGGAGAATTACCCAACTGCCGCTGCTTCAGCGCAGTTGGGACGATTTGCTGTCGCAGGTCGCGGGCGTGCAAAACGAGCCGTATACCGAACAAGGCGGCGGCACGGCGGCGGGACGCACCGGCTCGGCAAACATTCACGGAGCGCGTTCGCTGCATAATAATTTCATTCTGGACGGGCAGGATAATAATTCAATCTCGACCAACGTGCAGGAATTTTCAACCCAAGTTTCGCGTCCTTCGGTTGACGCGATAGCCGAGTTCAAGGTTGTTACGTCGCCGTTTTCGGCTGAATACGGACGCTCGGCGGGCGGCGCGATTATCGTTACCACCAAATCCGGAACAAACGATTTTCACGGCGTTCTCTACGAATATCACCGCAATCGCGTTTTCGACGCGAACGACTTTTTCTCGAACCGCGTCGGGCGCGAACGTCCGCAGCGCGTCCAAAATCAATTCGGCGCAAATCTCGGCGGTCCGATTTGGAAAAACAAAGCGTTTTTCTTCGCCGATTACGAAGGCACGCGCATTCGTCAGGGCATTCTTTTAACCGGACAAGTTCCGCTGCAAAGCGAACTGCGCGGCGATTTTTCCACGCGGCTCGGCGGCAATCTTTTTGAAATCATCGCCCCGAACGCCCAAGGTCAATGCGTCGGAACGGGACAATTTATCCGCAGCGGACAAATTTTCAATCCGGCGACGACGCGCCCAAATCCGTGTTTCACGAGCGGAACAGCCGCTAATCCATATCAGCGTTTGGCGGTTATCCGCGATGCTTACGCGGGCAACATTATCACCAATATCAATCCGACGGCGGCGCGACTGGCGGCGTTTTATCCCGCGCCTAATTTGCCGGGACGCGCCAATAATTTTGTTCGTACGCCCGGCATTTCCGATGATAACGACCGTTTTACGACCAAACTCGATTACAAATTAAATGCCGCGAACGACATTTTCGGGCGTTATTCTTACGGCAAGCGCGACCGATTTCTGCCCGGCGTATTCGGCGGAGTCGCCGACGGCAGCGATAGCTCCGCACGCGGTTTGACGACCGTGAAAAATCATTCGATTTTAATCGGCTGGAATTATCTAGTTTCATCGAGCGTCGTCAACCAGTTTCGCTTTGGTTACAATTACGCCAACGCCTTCACCGCGCAAGAACCGTTCGGCGAAGGTTCGAGTTCGGACTTTGTTCCGGGAATTCCGAACGATCCGGTTGTGCAGGGCGGACTGCCGGCGATTTTGCTGACGACCGAAGGCTTTAACCCGCGTCTCGGTTCGGCGGATTTTAATCCGAAATTCCAAAACTCAAAACAGTTTCAATTCAGCGACACGCTGACTTATATTCGCGGCGCGCACGCATTTCGTTTCGGCACGGAAATTTTAGCTCCGCTCAAACTCCGCTTTCTCGATATTCCGGTGGCTCGCGGACGTTTTGCCTTTAGCGGAAATTACACGCAGCTTTCGCCCGGCGTAAGCGGAACGGGCAGTTCGGTTGCCGATTTTTTGACCGGCAATCCGATTCAAGCGGCTCTGACTAATGTTTTCGTCGTCAATCAACGCCGCGAAATGTATTCGTTTTTCGCTCAGGACGATTGGAAGGTGATGCCGAATTTAACCGTCAATTTAGGTTTGCGATACGATTACGGAACGCCGTATTACGAAGCCCAAAATCGCCAGGTCAATTTCGACGCGGAAGCCGCCGCCCGCGCGACGAATCAAGCCGAAGCCTTCGCTTCGCTTCGTCAGGCGACGGACGGAAGCATCGAAGAACGCGCTTTGGTCAAACCGGACAGAAACAATTTCGCGCCGCGCGTCGGTTTCGCATATTCGGTCAATGACAAACTCGTCGTGCGCGGCGGTTACGGCATTTTCTACAACCTGCTCGACCGCATCGGCTCGGAAGATCAAATCTCGATTAATCCGCCGTCGGTTGTGCAATTTCAGGCAACCGGCAACGGCGTCGCATTGCCGCTCGGCACGATTAATTTGACGAACGGATTTCCGGCGAACACGCTCGACCCGAACAATGTTCAGGTCCGCAATCTGCGGATTCGCGCCATCAACCCGGAATCAAAAGTTCCATATTTGCAGCAAGGCACAATCGGCGTTCAATACCAATTCGCCAACAACTGGTTTGCCGAAGCCAACTATGTTCACACCAGAGGAACAAAACTTTACGTTTTGCGCGATTTAAACCAAGCCGACCCGGCGACGATTGTGGGCGGTTTAGTCACGGCGCGTCCGCGTCCGTTCGCGCAGTTCGGCGAAGTCGAATACCGCGACGATTTGGGAATATCGCGTTACAACGCGCTGGAGACGACGCTCGACAAACGCTTTTCAAACGGCTACACGATTCGCGCCGTCTATACTTTATCGAATTCAAAAGACAACACGGGCGAACATTTGACCAACAACGGTTCGAGTTCGGCTCTACCGAATTCGCGCGACGCATCTCTGTGGTATGGCAACTCGGATTTCGACGTGAAACACCGTTTCGTGATGAACGCTATCTGGGAATTGCCGTTCGGCAAAGGCAAGAAATTTTTGAGCGAAGGCATCGGCGCGGCGATTTTCGGCGGCTGGGACATCGCCGGAAGTTTCAATCACCGCACCGGCAGACCGTTCACCGTGACGCAGGGCGGCGACCCGCTGCGCGTCGGAAGTTTTCAGCCGACGCTGCCGAATCTAATCGGCAACCCGAATCTGGAAAATCCGACGATTGACCGCTGGTTTGACCGGACGGCGTTTCAACTTTTAACGCCTGGCGTGTCCACTTTCGGCGACCAACGCCGCAACGTTTTGCGCGGACCGAAATTCGCATCGCTTGATTTCGCCGTTCATCGCCGCTTTGGATTGTGGAACGAAAACACCAATTTGGAGTTTCGCTGGGAAGTCTTCAACGCGCTCAATCGGGCGAACTTCGCTTTGCCGATTCGCTCGATTGATTCAGCGAGCGTCGGAACAATCACTGCTTTGCAGGGCGACCCGCGCGTGATGCAGTTTGCCCTGCGATTCAATTTTTAATCAACTCCCGGTTGATTATTTGCGGAGGAGCGGGAAACCCAAAGCCCGCTCCTCCAAATTTTATTTTCATTTATGTTTAAAATTATTTTTGCTCTGATTCTGCTTTCCATTCCGCTGCTCGCACCGGCGCAGACGTTCGAGAAAACGGTTTTAATCGCGCCGCCGAAAGAAAACGAAAGCCGCTATTTTTACGTTCCGTTTGACGTTCCCGAAAAATCCAAAAGTCTGACGATTTCTTACGAATACGACAAAAAGGGCGGCGCGAATGTTTTAGATTTAGGCGTTTTCGACGGCACGGAAACAAACGTCAAAAACTTTCGCGGTTGGAGCGGCGGACGACGAAACACGATTTTCATTGCTGAAAATTCCGCCACCAACGGTTACATCGCCGGAAAAATTCTCGCCGGAAATTGGCGCGTTATTTTGGGACTTTACAAAGTCGCGCCCGAAGGCGTGGAAGTTAAAATTACCGTCAGATTCAACGAAATTGACGCAGCCGCGCGACAGCAATTAAACGACGAAAAAGCAAAAACTTTTGATTTTCCAAAAAGCCCAAAAGTCGCGCCCGCCACGGCAAACGGCTACACCTGGTTTCGCGGCGACCTGCACGCGCACACTTTTTACAGCGACGGAAATTGGACAATCAAAGGCTTGCTCGATTACGCCGAAAACAACAATCTCGATTTTCTGAGCATTACCGAACACAACACTTTCGCGCATCACGCCGAACTCGACGCGCTGGCGAAAAATTACAAAAACCTGCTTGTCTTGCGCGGCGAAGAAGTTACGAGCTACGGCGGACATTTCAACGTCTGGGGTTTGCCGAAAAATGAATTGATTGATTTTCGCGTCGCGCCGAAAGATGAAAAACGCTTGCAGGAAGTTGTTTCGAGCGTTCACAAACTCGGACTCATCGCGTCGTTAAATCACCCGACCGCGCTGTGCGGCGGCTGCGATTGGAGCTATGGCGATTGGACAAAAATGGACGCGGTTGAAATCTGGAACGGCGCGTGGGATTTAGAGGACGAAGCCGCGCTCAAAAAATGGGACGCTTATTTGCAGGAAGGACAAAAAATTACGGCAATCGGCTCTTCAGACACGCACAGCGCGCCGCTTGCCGGAAACACAAACGGACGCGCCGTCGGCGTTCCGACCAATCACGTCGGTCTGAAAAAACTAACCCAAACCGAACTTCTCGCCGCGATTAAAAACGGCAGAGTTTGGCTGAGCGACGCGCCGACCGATTATGGTTTGGAGTTTTCCGCTTTTAACAATTTGCGGATAAACATCGGCGAAACGGGCGCGAGTTTGGACGGAAAAATTCGCCTCGACTGCAAGGCGAAAAACTTTCCCGCCGGCGGAAGCGTTTCTTTAATTTCCAACGGTCAAATTTTGCAAAAAAATGAAATCGAAAACGCCGAATACATTTTTACAAAAAATTTCAATGTCGAAAAAGATTCGTATTTTCGTCTCGAAATGCGCGACGCGAAAGGCGGGATGCTCGCTTTGACCAATCCGATTTTCGTCTCTGTTAAAAAATGAAAAATCTGTTGACGGCAATTTTATTCATCGCTTTTCTGTCGCTCAAAGTTTCGGCGCAATGCGAAATCGAGCCGACAATCGCGGCGACGGGAAAAGTTTTGAAGGAATTAAAAGTCTCGAAACAAGCGAATACTCCGGCAGAATTTACGCTGACGTTGAAAGCGAGCGTCGCGGGCGCGTCGTGGCAGATTAAAGGCGCGGAAGCGGCAATTTTAACCGTTTTTGTTGACGGCAAATACAACCAGGATTCGATTCTTTTTGCGGGCGCGAAAACTTTTGAATACCGAATGCCGCTCGGCAAACTCGACGCGGGCGAACATATTATCAGCCTTGTTTTGAACGAAGCGCGTTCCGCGCCGAACGCCCGACGGGTAAAAATTCAATCGGCTTTCATCGCCGCTTTTGAAGATTTGCCTGCCGATTCCAAAACGACCGACCGTTCGATTTTCGATTATATTGCACGGATAAACGCGCCCGTAATCTATTTGCGCCCGGACACGATTGATAAATTTTCCGACATTCCGCTTCTGACCTTTTACGAAATTTTCGACGAACCGGAAAACGTCAAACGAATTCGCTACACGACGATTTTCACCAACGAAGACGGCGGCACGCAATCCGCCGCGCTGATGGCGCGTTGGGGACGCGCGACCGACATCGAATGGGTTTATGAAATCGAATTTAAAAACGGCAAACTCGCGTCAGAAATTTACCAAGGCGCGAATCACGAAACGAAAAATTTCAGCGGCAAGCGTATTTTCGGCAATCATCCGTTAATTTTCGACGTAACCGTGAACAATAATTTTTCCGACGCGGGCTGTTCCGAATTGCGTTCCGCACAGCTTCCGATAAAAGTTGATTTATCAAAGAAATCGCGTGAAACCATTATGGACGAAAACGAATGGACGTATCGCATAATGGCGCAGGAAGCGATTCGTGAAGGGCGCGTCAACGCGGCGAAGCTCGACGCGAACACGATTGCCGACCCGCGCGACTATCTCTACGCCGAAATCTACAGCGAACCGAAAGCGGCGGCGATTGCGCTCGAAGCCGAAAGCTCCGGCGGAGAAAAGTTTTCTTCCGATGCGGGAATCGCCGCTTTGCGCGTCAGCCGCAACGGATTCGTGCGAATTGCGATGCGCCTTCCGAAAAAATCGGCGGCTGATTTCCCCAAAGCGGTCGGCATCGGTTGTTACGCCGTTTCCGATAATTCCGCTTCGGAAAGTGTTTGTCAAAATCTACGATTGATAAAATTAGTGCGACTTGACCGAAACTATCTGCCGATTGTTAAAAACATTAATGCCAAATCGGAAAACATTAAATCCGGTGAAAAGATGAGTTTCGCATTGCCCTACCAAAATTTGCAGAAAATTCCTGAAGAACCGCGAGAACACTTTGTCAAACTACCGAATTAACAACCCCTTGCACCGAAATTAATCAACGCTCGCTTGAATTAAAAAGTTAACATGTTTTTTTTCTTATAGGCTTTGATTCCTCTATAAATCGTGCTAGTTTTCATATTTATATTTAACTCCCGTGTAACATAAATTTGTCTCCGACAAATAAAATACCTTTGTTTGAAGGGGCAAAAACTATTTACCACAGGCGGGTTAGTGTCTAATTTCAAAAAAAAGGAAATAAATAATGAAATCAATTATGCGTTTTTTTGCAAGCGTTGTATTTGTATTTTTAATCGGGGCGACTGCTTTTGCTCAATCTCAAGCCACGACGGGCTTGATTCAGGGAAATGTCGCCGACCCGAGCGGCGCGGTCGTGCAGGGCGCGACCGTAACGGTCAGCAATATTGACACCGGATTTGAAAGAACCGTGACGAGTAATTCGGACGGATTTTTCAGCGCGCCGCTGCTGCCGCTCGGCAAATATCGCGTAACGACCGAAGCTGCTAATTTTACGAAGTCTGTTTTGGAAGGTATCGAATTGAGCGTCGGGCAGACGCTTTCGCTGAAAATAGATTTGAAAATCGGCGGGGCGGTCGAAACCGTCAACGTTACCGCCGAAGGTGTCGGCGTGGAAACGAGCCGGACGGAATTAAACACTTTGATAAACGAAAGGTCGGTCGAAAATTTGCCGATTAGCCGCCGGGATTTCAGTAAATTCGTGCAGTTGACGCCGGGCGTTTCAATCGTTCAGGGTCCCGACGGCGACGAAATTACAATTAACGGTCAAAAAGGAATCCAAAATAACTTTTCGATTGACGGCGCGGATGCCAACAACCCGTTTTTCGGCGAACAGCGCGGCGGGCAGCGCCCGGCGTTTACCGTCAGTCTGGAATCAATCAAGGAATTTCAAGTCGTTCCGGTCGGCGCGTCAGCGGAATTCGGACGCAGTTCGGGCGGTTTTATCAACGCCGTGACCAAATCCGGGACAAATGGATTCTCCGGTTCGGCTTTTGTTTTCTTCCGCAATCAGCGGCTTTCGAGCCAGAATCCCGACGCGGTGAAGGCAAATCTGCCGACCGAAGATTTTCGCAATTATCAATTCGGCGGCAACGTCGGCGGACCGATAAAAAAAGACCGCGCGTTTTTCTTTGTCGCTTACGAGCGCAACGACGGAAACAGCAGCAAGCCGAATCAAATCGATTCGCGCCTCGTTAATATCTTCGCCACACGGTTTAACGACCCGGGCGAACAAGGAATTATCAATCGCACAAATAAAGCCGACGTGCTGCTCGGCAAAGTTGATTTTCAGTTTAACAAAAGCAATCTTTTGACCGTCCGCCACAATTACAGCCGCGCCGAACAGGTCAACGGAACATTCGACGTACCGACGTGGGGCGTGAGCGCCAACGGGCGCGAAACGAACAATTCAAATTCATTTATTACCCAGCTCGTGACGAATGTTTCTCCGACTTTGTTGAACGAATTCCGGTTTCAATATGCCAAGGAAAATCGCCCGCGTTTTTACGACGGTCCCGATTTGCCGGACACGACCATCGGAACTTTCGACGGTTCGACTTCATATCGCTTCGGTCGCCCGTTTTTCCTGCCCGTTCCGTCCGACGACGTGCGTTTCCAATTTACCGACAATTTTACAGTCATTCGCGGCAATCACACGGTTAAATTCGGCGCAGATATAAACCGCGTCAGAATCTCGCAAACCTTCGTCGGATTCGCTCGCGGACGCTATATTTTCGCCGCTCCGACGATTGACCAGGCGATTCAGGGCTTTACCGATTATATCAACGGCGTTAATGCCAACGGTCTCGCGCTTTATCTGCAATTTGCCCCGATTGGCAACCGCACGGTCGAAGAAGCCGGAACGCAAAGTTTCGTCCAACTTGAGCCGGGCGTTTACGTTCAGGACAACTGGCAGGTCAAACAAAATTTGACGGTCAATCTCGGTCTTCGATGGGAAGGACAATACAATTCACAAGGCATCAACGCGCCGCAAAACACGCGCTACGGACAGTTTTTGAGCGACCCGCGTTTCCCGTCTGACGGCAGAATTCCAAATTCAAAAGACGGTTTTCAGCCGCGCGCCGGAATTTCATATTCGCCGGGCAAAGACGGCAAAACCGCGATTCGCGTCGGAGCGGGACTGTATTTCGCCAGAATTCCGGGCTTAATCGTCGCCGGACCGAGAAACACGGACGGCGTGATTGCCGGAAACATCTTTTTCGCCAACTTCCTCTGCCCGACCGTCGCCGCCTGCCCGCGTTTTCCGGGCGTTGTGCCGACTGCCGGGTTTACGCCGTTTAATCCGGGCATCGCGGTTTTTTCGAGAGACTTCAAAAATCCCCGCACGTTTCAATTTAGCGCGAGCGTCGAACGCGAAGTCATCAAGAATCTGAATGTTTTAGTCGCTTACAATTATGCTCGGACTAGGCATCTGACCGTTTTTGTCAATCGCAACGACCCGCGTCTTTACAATGGCGTGGCGATTTTTGAACGCCCGAACGGTTCGGGCATCGGCGAAATTCGCTCAACCGAAAGTTTCGGCAAATCGCTTTATCAGGGATTAACTTTTACGGTCAACAAACGTTTCTCGAATCGCTTTCAATTTCAGGCGAATTATCTGCTTTCGGTTGACAAATCGACCGATGACAACGAGCGCGACCCGTTCAGTTTCCGCTACGCCGACCCGCGCGATTTCGAGTCGGAATACAACTATTCCGACCGCGACCAGCGGCATCGGTTCAATGCGTTCGCCACGTTCCAACTGCCGTATGACATTTTGGTCTCGCCGATTGTCCAGTATCGTTCGGCACAGCCGACTTCAGTCGCTAATCGCGGCACATTCCCGAATTTGATAAAACGCAACACGTTGCGGCTCGATAACGCATTTTTCACCTTCGACGTGCGAACCTCAAAGATATTCAAATTCACGGAAAAAATGTCTCTGGAAGCCATTTTTGAAGCCTTTAACATTTTCAATAATCGCAACCAGCGAAGTCTTCCCAGACCTCTGACCTTCAATTTCGACGGAACGGTCAGTGCCGGATTCGGCGAACCGCGTCAGGCGCAAATCGGCTTGCGTTTTAAATTTTAGGTTAGAGGCAGTTTGATATGTTAAAAAAGGCGATAATTCTCTTTAGATTTGTCGCCTTTTTTTGATTGTCGAACAAATTTCATCAAAAACAAAAGCGAGTAAAAAATTGATTTACAAAAGAAAAAGCCCGAACACACAAGCTGGATTTTGATGCCGCATACAACTTTTATTTCAATTCGCCGCTTAAATATAATGCTTCGCACGGGCTTTTTCCTGACGGGAATTGCAACGGTTTTAATCGGACAGGTTCTGCCGATTCTCGCCCGCAAGCTCGAAATCAACGACCGCCAAGCCGGAGATTTTTTCATCGCGCAATTCGCTGGTTCGCTCGCCGGAACATTTGCCTCAACCTGGTTTGCGCGTCGAAGCAAATTTCTTCCGGCAAACGTTCTCGGTTTTATTTTGATAGCCGCCGGTGTCTTATTTTTAAATTTCAATTCATTTTCCCTTTGCCTTTTGGGATTTTTTTTGAACGGCGCGGGTGTCGGATTGACGCTTCCGTCAATGAATATGTTAACGCTCAAAATTAATCTGGCGCGTCCCGCCTCAGCGCTTAACATTTTGAACTTTTTCTGGGGCGTCGGAGCGATTTTAAGCCAGCCGTTCGTCGATTTTCTCAGTCGCGGGACAAACATTTTTATTCCGACTGCCGCTCTTGCAGCCGTTTTCGTCGCCGTCGCCGTAGTTTTCAGTTTAATGCCCCGCGAAACTGAACAAGACCGTGAAGAGGATGAAGAAAACGCGGAGGATATTGCTCTCTTGCCGCCGATTTGGAGAAGCTCGATTGCGTGGATGATTGCTTTTTTCAACTTTGTCCACGTCGGTTTTGAAAGCGGAATGAGCGGCTGGCTGAAAACTTACGCCGAACGATTGGAAAATGATACGCCCGTCGTTTTGTTTTCGCCGATACTTTTATATTTTTTATTCTTTGTCGCGGGGCGCGGAATTGCGCCGCTCTTTTTGCGCTTTTTAAGCGAAAATAAATTACTGCTTCTGAATTTGCTGACAGTTCTGCTCGGAACAATAATTATACTTTTCGCAAAAGACATTCTGTTTTTAAGTGTCGGCGCGTCAATTGCCGGTTTCGGAACTTCCTCAATCTTTCCGACAAATCTGTCACGTTTCAGCAAAACCTTTGGCTCGGCGGCAATCAGACGCGCGACGCCGCTTTTCATCTGCGGAACTCTCGGCGCGGCGTTCACAACCTGGGCAATCGGTTCCGCCTCGTATTATTTCGGAAATTTGCGTTCGGGAATGTTTGTTTTATTGTTCAGCGGTTTAACACTGTTCGCGCTGCAGATTTTTTTAGCTTTCCAAACCAATCGAAGTCAAAAATCCTCGCTGCTTTCACCGGAATCGCACGGCAGCCAATGAATTATAACTGTGTATCGGTTATCGAAAATATTCGCTTTCTTTTATTATCAAGGTATCTTTGCAGAATTTATTTCGTTAAATAAGCCTACTATTAATAAATTTCAAAAAATCTCATCTACCACATTAAATATTCTCTCAATTTTGTTAACAGTAAATTAACCCCGGCGTAATGAAATCGTAATGCGCCGCCGTGATACTGGAAGTTCATTCAATCAGTCAAAAATAAAATCTTAATAAATAATCTGAGAAGGATATAAAATGAAATTCAAATTTATCTTTTGGTCAGCGATGTGTATTTTCCTGCTTACCACATTTTCCGCTGCGCAATCGCAGCTTGGCGCGGGCGCGGTCAGCGGCACAATCGAAGACACCAACGGCGAAGCGATTCCCGGTGCTGTCATTACCATAACTAATCAGGCAACGGCTTTAACCCGAACGGCGACAACCACCGATTCGGGGCAATTTAACTTTCCGGTTTTGCAGCCCGACACATATATTGTAATGGTTGAAAAACAGGGATTTTCCAAAATCGTGCAGCAAGACGTGCAGGTGACGGTCGGACGCACGGTAACATTGAAGTTGAACTTGCAGCCGGGCGAAGTCAGCGCGGTTGTCACGATTGACAGCGCGCCGGTCATTGATTCGGCTAAAACCGATGAATCCTCGCTTATCAGCCGCGAGCAAATCAACGAGCTGCCGATTAACGGCAGGCGCGCCGACCAGTTCGCGCTGCTCACGCCGGGAGTAACGCGCGACGGGCGTTTCGGTCTGCTTTCGTATCGCGGGCAATCCGGCGTTTTCAACAATTTTACGCTCGAAGGCAACGACGACAATCAGGCTTACTTTTCGGAAGGGCGCGGGCGCACCCGCATCGCCAGCAATGTCAGCGCCAACGCGATTCAGGAATTTCAGGTCTCGCAGTCGAATTTTCTGCCGGAATTCGGGCGTTCGGCGGGCGGCGGCATCAACGCCGTCGTGCGTTCGGGCGGCAACGATTTGCACGCGGACGGTTTCTGGTATTTTCGCAACCAGAGTTTCAGCGCGCGCGATCCGCTCGCTTCGGTTAATCCGGTTGAACGCCGCGACCAGTTCGGCGGTTCGGTCAGCGGTCCGATTCTCAAAGACAAATTGTTTTATTTCGTCAATTACGAGCAGCAAAAGCGCAACTTTCCGCTTATTACCGAAGATTTGAGCGGAGTTTTGACTACCGGTCGTCCTGTTTTAGCCGCCAATGCGACGGCGGCGCAAATCGCTCAATTCAACCTCGATACAACGGCGTTTAATCGCGGCGCGGCTGATTTGCTCGGTCGTTTTCCCGGCGGCAAAACCGGCGGAATTTTGCCGCGCCGGTTCGACCAAATTCTTTTTCTCACCAAATTCGATTGGACGATTAACAAATCAAACACCGCTTCGC
>JAABUN010005032.1_pt1 | contig 16990 bp, 13 predicted proteins | sample 5559311 | NCBI WGS metagenome assembly JAABUN01 (sample SAMN10711877, study PRJNA513370) | rock metagenome | isolation source: Antarctica rocks | place: Antarctica: Victoria Land, Siegfried Peak sud
ATCGACACCGACATCCCCCTCGACGGCCTGGTGGCCAACCGCGAGGAGACCCACGTCTACCCCGAGCCGCCGGTCCGTCGGGTGGCCCGCCGGTTCACGTTCCCGTCGATCGCCAAGCCGGGCGTCTACGTGGTCGACTTCATCGGCGGCGGTAAGAGCAGCCGGGCGTTGATCCGCAAGGGCCGCCTCCGGCCCCTGGTGACGACCGGGCCGGCCGGCCAGGAGGTGACCGTCGTCGACGAGACGAACGCCGTCGTCCCGGACGCGGTGGTCTGGCTCGGCGGCCGCGAGTACAAGGCGGGCCGGGACGGGAAGGCCGTCGTCCCGTTCACCGCGACCCCGGGCGTCCGGCCGATGGTCCTGACCCGCGGCGACTTCTCGTCGCTCGACGCCCTGACCCACCGGCCCGAGGCGTACCAGTTGGCGGCCGGCATCCACGTCGACCGGGAGAGCCTGCTGACGCAGCGGGTGGCCCAACTCCTGATCCGGCCGGCGGTTACGCTGGCCGGTCGGCCGGTGTCGGTGAAGTTACTCGACGACGTGCGGCTCCGGGTCACGTCGACCGACCACGCCGGCGTCCCGACCTCGACCGAAGTCCCGGACGTGCGGCTGTTCGAGGACCGCGAGACGACCCACGAGGTCCGGGTCCCGCCCCGGCTCGCCACCCTGACGGTGACGCTCACCGCCAAAATCAAGAGCCGGTCGGAGGACAAGCCGGTCGACGTGGCCGTGACCGAGACGTTCGCCCTCAACGGCATCGCCAAGACGGACAAGATCGAGGACCTGCACTTCGCCCGGTTCGGCCCGGACTACGCCCTCGAACTGCTCGGCCGGACCGGCGAGGCCCGGGCCGACCGGCCGGTGCAACTGAGCCTCAAGCACCGCGACTTCCGCCAGCCGGTGACGGTGTCGCTCAAGACCGACGCGCGAGGGCGGGTCACGCTCGGGCCGCTCGCCGACATCCTGACCGTCACCGCCACCGCCCCGGACGGCACCCCCCACACCTGGCCCGTCCCGGCCGACCGGCACACGTACCGGCAACTGGTCCACGCCAAGCTCGGCGAGACCGTGGCCCTGCCGTACCTGGGCACCGCCGCGGCCGCGCCCCGGGCCGACTTCGCCTTGTTCGAGGTGACCGGATCGACCATCCGGGCCGACCGGTTCGACGCACTGGCCGTGAAGGACGGCCTGCTCGAACTGCGCGGGCTGGCCGCCGGCGACTACGACCTGTGGCTGAAGCGGGCCGGCGAGCGCGTCCGGGTCCGGGTCGTCGCCGGGGCCGACGTGGCCGGGTACGTCCTCGGCACCCGCCGCGATTTGGAGCGGCCGCGGCTGCAGCCGGTGCAACTGGAATCCGTGACGGCCGACGCGGACGCCGTGACGATCCGGGTGCGGAATGCGTCGCCGTTCACCCGCGTGCATCTGTTCGCCACCCGCTACCGGCCGGCGTTCTCGGCCTTCGACCACCTGGGCCGGGTCCGGCCGCCGGAGTTGGCCGGAACCTATCCGGGGTCCGCCGAGTCGGTGTACCTGACGGGCCGGAACATCGGCGACGAGTACCGGTACGTGCTGGACCGGAGGGGCCAGAAGAAGTTCCCGGGCAACATGCTCGACCGGCCGCAGTTGCTCCTGAACCCGTGGGCGGTCCGGTCGACCGAGGCCGGCGAGCAGGTGGCGGCGGGCGGCGATGCGTTCGGCCGGTCCGGCGGGGCCGTCCCGTCGGCAGACGCGCCCCCGGCCCTCACGACCGCGACCCCCGCCCCGCCCCCCGGCCCCGGCGGGGACTTCGCCGACCTCGACTTCCTGGCCGACGCCTCGGCCGTCGTCACGAACCTCGTCCCGGACAAGGACGGCTTGATCCGGGTGCCGCGCAAGGCGATCGGCCCGCACGCCATGCTGCAGGCCGTGGCCGTCGACCCGCTGCACACGACGACGCGACATGTGAGCCTGCCGGAGGTGCCGGCGGCGGTCCTCGACCTGCGGTTGAAGGACGGCCTCGACCCGGCCAAGCACTTCACCCAGCAGCAACAGGTGACGGTCGTCGAGCCGGGCAAACCGTTCGAGGTGGCCGACGCCGGGGCGAGCCGGTTCCAGGTGTACGACAGTTTGCCGAAGGTCTACGGCCTGTTCGCCACCCTGTCGCGTGACCCCAAGCTCGCCGAGTTCGCGTTCGTCACGACGTGGCCCGCGAAGAAGCCCGAGGAGAAGCGGGCGCTGTACTCGAAGTACGCCTGCCACGAGTTGAACTTCTTCCTGGCGAAGCGCGACCCGGAGTTCTTCGCGGCGGTCGTCAAGCCGTACCTGGCGAACAAGAAGGACAAGACATTCCTCGACCACTACCTCGTGGACGCCGACCTGGCCACGTACCGGCAGCCGTGGGCGTTCGGCCGGCTGAACGCGGTCGAGCGCATCCTGCTCGCCCAGCGGACTCCCGGCGAACCGGCCAAGACGGCCCGCCACCTGGGGGACATGCTGCGGCTGTTGCCGGTGAACGCGGAGCAGGAGCTGTTCCAGTTCAACGTGGGCGTCCAGGGGGAGGCTCTAGCCGCGGGGCGGTCCCAGTTCCAGCAGGCGTACACCGCGGATGCCAGCCCGAATCCAGACGGAGGCAGCCTGCGTAACGCGGCACCCAAGCCGGCGGCCGGCACGTACGCGGACCCCCGTGCCGCAGGCTCCCTAGGCGGTGACGCCGCCGAGAAGGCAGCCGATCAACCCGCCGGAGGCGCGGGGGGCATGAGGGAGGCCGAGGGGAAGTTGAAGGGGACGGAACTGAGGCAGGAGAGCGAAAAGAAGTCCGCCCAGCGCGACGGGGCGGCAGACAGCAAGTCCAGGATGCCGAAGGAACTCGGCAAGGTCGAACTGCCGCAGCGTACCCCCGCGGCCGGCGGGGAGTCGCAGTTTTACGGCATGCTGGGTGACGCAGCCAAGGAGGTCCGCCAACTCTACCGCAAGGTCGACCCCACCCAGGAGTGGGCCGAGGACAACTACTACCACCTGCCGATCACGCAGCAGGTCGCGGCCTTGGTGCCGGTCAACGCCCTGTGGGCTGACTACGCCCGGCACGACGGCAAGTCGCCGTTCCTGTCGAAGCACTTCCCGGCCGGCGGGCGCAACTACACCGAGATGATGTTTACCCTGGCGGTGCTGGACCTGCCGTTCACCGCCGGCAAGCACGACGCGAAGTTCGCCGCCGGCCGCATGACCCTGACCCCGGCCACCCGCCTGATCGCCTTCCACGAGGAGGTCCGGCCGGCCGACGGTCCCGGCGGCCAGGTGCCGGTGCTGGTGAGCGAGAACTTCTACCGGCCGACCGACCGCTTCCGCGAGGAGGCCGGCGAGAAGGTCGACAAGTTCGTCACCGGCGAGTTCGTCGTCCACACCGTCTACGGCGGCCAGGTGGTCGTCACCAACCCCACGTCGTCGCGGCAAAAGCTGAGCGTCCTGGTGCAACTCCCGGTCGGGGCGATGCCACTCGCCGGGGGCCAGTTCACCCGCGGCGTCGCGCTCGATTTGGAGCCGTACCGCACCGGCACCGTCGATTACCAGTTCTACTTCCCCCGGCCCGGCGACTTCGCCCACTTCCCGGCCCACGTCGCCAAGGCCGGCCGGTTCGTGGCGGCGGCCCAGGCGACGCCGTTTCATGTGGTGGCCGTGGCGTCGAAGCCGGACGTGGCGTCGTGGGACTACGTGTCGCAGAACGGCACCACCGACGACGTGCTGGCGTTCCTCGCCCGCGAAAACGTCAACGCCCTGAACCTCGACAAGATCGCCTTCCGCATGGCCGACCGCGGCGTCTACGAGGCCGTCGTCAAGCTGCTGAGTGACCGCCACGTCTACAGCCCGACCCTCTGGTCTTACGCCCTCCTCCACGCCGACGTGGCGACGGCCGCCCAGTATTTGCAGCACTCCGACTCGTTCGTCGCCGAGGTCGGCGGGCCGATCGTGTCGCCCTTGTTGACTATCGACCCGGTCGCGCGGCACCAGTACGAACACCTCGAATACAAGCCGCTGGTGAACGCCCGCGCCCACGCCCTGGGCAAGACGCGGCAAATCGTCAACGCCAAGGTCCACGAGCAGTACCACAAGTTCCTCAAGACCCTGACCTACCGCAAGGCACTTTCCGACGCCGACCGGCTGGCCGTCACCTACCACCTCCTGCTACAGGACCGCGTCGAGGAGGCCCTGGCGACGTTCGCCCGGGTCGACCCGGCGGCCGTGGCCACGAAGTTGCAATACGACTACTGCGCGGCCTACCTGGCGATGTTCAACGCGGACGTGGCGGCCGCCCGGTCGATCGCGTCGAAGCACCTGGCCCACCCGGTCGACCGCTGGCGGACTACGTTCGCCTCCATCGTGAGCCAAGTCGACGAGATCGAGGGCAAGGGGCCGAAGGCGGCCGACCCCGGCCAGCGGCAGGGGGAGTTGGCCGCGACCGAACCGGCCGTCGAGTTCACCCTCGATCCCAAGGCCATCAACCTGACGTGGCGGAACCTGACCCAGGTCCGGGTCAACTACTACCTGATGGACGTGGAACTGCTGTTCAGCCGCGGCCCGTTCGCCCAAGCCGCCGGCGACCAGTTCGCCGTCATCCGGCCGACGGCCACCCAGGACGTGAAACTTGCCCCCGGCCAATCCAAACAGGCCGTCCCCCTCCCGGCGGACTTGGCAGGGCGGAACGTACTCGTGGAGGTGACTGGCGGTGGGGTGACCCGGTCGCTGCCGCACTACGCGACGGCGATGGGCGTCGAGCTGACCGAGGCCTACGGGCGGCTGCGGGCGACCGACGCGGCCGGCAAGCCGCTCTCGAAGGCGTATGTGAAGGTGTACGCGCGGCTGGCCGACGGCCGGGTGCGGTTCCACAAGGACGGCTACACCGACCTCCGCGGCCGGTTCGACTACGCCACGGTCAGCGCCCCGGACCGGCAGCCGGTGGCCCGGTTCGCCATCTTGGTGGTGAGTGACGACCGGGGGGCGGCCACCCGGGAAGCCGCCCCGCCCCAGCAGTAGCGTCGGCGGGGCGGACCGGCCCGGCCCGGGCCGCGGGGTTGCCATGCGACGGGGGGCCGGCCCGGGAGGGGGTATTGCCGGGGTCCGAATTTGTCCGAGTGGAGGCGGGTTCCCCTCCGAACCCGCCCGGCCGATCTCGTCCGCCGCCGTAAACTACCCGGGCATGACCAACACGCCGCAGACGACCGACCGCCTCTGGGGCCGCGGCGGGCCGTGCCTCTTCGATGATGTCATCGATGTCCGGTCGCCGGGCGAGTTCGCCGACGACCACATCCCGGGGGCGGTCAACCTGCCGGTCCTCGACGACGCCGAGCGGGCCGAGGTCGGGACGGTCTACCACCGGGTGAGCGCCTTCGCCGCCCGCAAGATCGGGGCCGGGCTGGTGTCGGGGAACATCGGCCGGCACCTGGCCGGGCACTTCGCGCTCAAGGGCAAGGACTACCGGCCGTTCGTCTACTGCTGGCGGGGTGGCCACCGGTCGGGGAGCATTGCCACCGTCCTGGCCCAGGTCGGCTGGCGGGTGACCGTCCTGACGGGGGGGTACAAGACGTACCGCACCCACGTCCGGCGGGAACTCGACGCCGGCCCGCCGTTGTTCACGTTCCGCCTGCTGGCCGGGGCGACCGGGACGGCCAAGACGCGACTCTTACGCCGGCTGGCCGGGCGCGGGGCGCAGGTGCTCGACCTGGAGGGGTTGGCCCGGCACCGCGGGTCGGTCCTCGGCGACGCCGGGCCGCAGCCGAAACAGAAGTATTTCGAGTCGCTGTTGTTAGCGGAGATCGACCGGCTCGACCCGGGCGTCCCGGTTTGGGTCGAAGCCGAGAGTAACCGCATCGGCGACGTGTCCGTGCCGCCGGCCCACTGGACCGCCATGCGGGCCGCCGGCGGGATCGAGGTGCGGATGCCGGTCGCCGGCCGGGTCCGGCACCTGCTCGACGAGTACCGGCACTTGGTCGCCGACCCCGACCTGTTGAAGGGGAAGTTGCGACAGTTGGCCGCCCGGCACGGGGCACGACAGGTCAACTTCTGGAACCGACGGATCGACGCCGGGGAGTGGGGGGCGTTCGTCGAATCGCTGCTCGAAGTCCACTACGACCCCGGCTACGCGGCGTCGACCCGGCGCTGCTTCCCGCGCGTGGGCGAGGCGGTGGAGTTGGCGGCCGCGACGCCGGAAGCCATCGATGGCCTGGCGGCGGAGTTGGTGGCACGTCCCACCGACGATCGTCGGTGGGCCTTCGGGGCCGTTTCACCGGCATGACGACCGTCTACCGCTCGTCCCGGGCCGACCCGCCGCCGACGAGTTTTTCGACTTCGGCGAGCGAAACCATCGCCGTGTCGCCCGGAGTGGTCGTCGCCAGTGCCCCGTGGGCGGCCCCGTACTCGACGGCCTGCTGGGCGTCGAAACCCATCAGGAAGCCGTAGATCAGACCTGAGGCGAAGCCGCCGCCGACGCGGTCGAAGATTTCGAGGCCCGGCCGGTCCACCGCGGCGTGGAGCTGCCCCCCCGTGCCAGCACAAGGCCCCCCAATCGTTGCGGGTGGCCGAGTGGACGGTCCGCAGGGTCGTCGCCACGACCTGGAAGTTCGGGTAGGCGGCGACGGCGGTCGCGATCATCCGCCGGTACGCGGCCGGGTCGAGGTGGCGATGGTGGGTGTCGGCCCCGGCGACTTCCAGGCCGAGGCAGGCCGTGAAATCCTCCTCGTTGCCGAGCATCACGTCCACGAGGGGGGCGATCCGGGTATTGACCCGCCGGGCAGCGGCCGGGCCACCGACGGCCTGCCACAAGCTGGGCCGGTAGTTCAGGTCGTAGCTCGTCACGCTGCCGTGGGCCTTGGCGACGGTCAACGCTTCGGCGACAAGTTCCGCGGTCGTTTCGGAAAGGGCCGCGAAGATGCCGCCGGTGTGGAACCAGCGGACCCCCTGCCGCCCGAACAGGTCGGCCCAGTCGATGTCGCCCGGCTTGAGTTGCGACGCCGCCGTGTGGCCGCGGTCGGACACGCCGACGGCCCCGCGGACGCCGAACCCGCGCTCGGTGAAGTTCAGCCCGTTGCGGACGGCCCGCCCTACCCCGTCGAACGGCCGCCACTTCACCAGGGAAAGATCGACGCCGCCCTGGAGGAGCAGGTCTTCGAGCAGCCGGCCGATCTCGTTGTCGGCGAACGCGCTCACGAGAGCCGTGCGGAGGCCGAACGTCCGGCGGAGGCCGCGGGCGACGTTGTACTCGCCGCCGCCTTCCCAGACGCGGAACGACCGGGTCGCGCGGACGCGGCCCTCACCCGGGTCGAGGCGGAGCATCACCTCGCCGAGGCTGACGCAGTCGAACCGGCATGCGGCGGCGGGCTTGAGGGCGAGGGTCATTGCAGGAACTCATCAGCCATGAAGGCGCGGAACGCCTCGATGGTCCGGGCCGCCGCCTCGACCGCGTCCGGCTGCGGGAACACTTCCGCCGACAGGTAGCCAGCGTACCCGATGTCCCGGAGCGCCCCGACGATCGGCCGGAGGTCGGTGTGCCCCATCCCGGCACGTCGCCGTCGTCAACCCGGCCCGCGTCAAGTACGCCGGCCTGATGCGCGGGCAGGGGAACAAGACCGACCGCGCCGACGCCAGGCTCATCGCCGTGTACGCCCACCGCGAGCGGCGCGCCGCCTGGCAGCCGCCGCGGCCGGAGGTCCGCGCGTTGCAAGCACTTTCCCGCCGCCGGGACGACCTCCGGCGGCTCGCCGCCGGAGAGAAGACCCGCCTGGCCGCGCCGGGGTTGAGCGCCGCGGTCCGCAGGTCGCTCGCCCGCGCGGTCGCCTTCCTGGCGAAGGAGGCCGGCCGACTCCAGGAGCAGGCCGACGCCCTCGTCGCCGCGTCCGAGAGCCTGCGGGCCGACCGCGACCTGCTGCGGACCATCCCCGGCGTCGGGCCGGTCGCCGCCAACGCCATCCTCGCCGAGCTGCCCGACCCGGCCCGGTTCGCCACCGCCCAGCAGGCGGCCGCCTACGCCGGGCTCGCGCCGCGGGAGTACCGCTCGGGGACCAGCGTCAAGAAGCGGACCCGGCTGTCGAAGGCGGGCAACGCGCGGCTGCGGAAGGCGCTGTACCTGCCGGCGATGACGGCGGTCCGGTTCAACCCCGTCGTGGCGGCCTTCTACGACCGGCTCGTGGCGGCCGGGAAGCCGAAGATGAGCGCCCTCGGGGCGTGCATGCGGAAGCTGCTGATGATCGCCTACGGCGTCCTCAAGAGCCGGACCGCGTTCGACCCGGACCGGGGTCAAAAATGACCGCTTGACAACACACCATCTGGTTCGGCGTGGCCGCCTCGACCGGTTGTTACTTGGAGGGCGGTTCGTTGAGGTCGGCCGGGAAGCGGAAATCCTGGAGACGGATGCCGCGTTTCACCCGCTTGTAGACCAGCAGGATGGTGCCCGTCCCCTCCTGACTCTTGAACTGCGTGGGCCGGGTCTTCGAGCGGCCGGTCTCGGGGTCGAGGCCGCCAACGCAGATGGTCAGCGTGTCCCCGTCGAACTTGTAGATGCCCTTGGAGGTTCCCGTCTTGGCCGGGCTATCCCCGTACTTCCAATCGATTTGGGCCGGCTCCTCGCCGGCGTTCACTTTGATGGTCCCGAAACCCTCGGGCCGGCCCCGCTCGACCGCGGCCATCCGGCCACCATCGAAGACGAGGACGGTACGCTTCTTCTCGCCCAGGTCCGCGACCTTGCCGTCGTTGATCGACGATCCCGGCTCCCAGTTGCCGTCGAACTTCGCCAACTCCTTGGCGGTTCCGTCCGGCACCGGATCAGCGCCGGAGACCGCGGGCATGGCCAGGATGCTCCCGGCGGTAATCGCCACGATTGCCTGTCTGCGATTCATCGCATTCTCCTTGTGTTGGGAAGGCTTGCTACGCCGCCATGACGCCAAACTCACCCGCAGTCAGTTTGCGCGTCGAGGCGACGGCGTGTCGCGGGCGAACCAATTTTGCCGAATTGTCGCTCGTCCACAGGGGGCGAGACCGCGACGCACGACGCGAATCGCCATCCGCGCGCCCTCCGGCCGCCGAACGACAAAGCTCAGCCGCCCGCCACCCACGGGCGGCCCCGAACCACCACGGACCCGAGGGTCGGCTGCAGCGGCTGGTTCGGCGTCTTTTGGCAATCGATCACGACCCAGTTATCGGTCAGGCATCGGTTGTTTAGCCTTGAAGGCCGCCAACCCTTGGGGAGTGACGCTGGTGTTGTAGAGGTGAAGTCCGCGGAGTTTTTTCAGTCCTTCGAGTCGCTTCAGGCCTTCGTCCGTGACGCCGGCGAACGACAAAGTCAGCATTTGAAGATTGGTCATTCCGCTCAAGTGTTCAAGACCGGCGTCCGTGATGTGCTGGCCCTGAAGGTGGAGCTGGTCGAGTTTGGTCAAGCCCGCGAGGTGCTTGAGGCCGGCGTCCGTGACGCGGGGCGTCTTCGGTTCGGTCGCGGAGAAACTCTCATTGCGTAAGTCGAGGCATTTGAGGTTCTTCAACCCCCGCAGATGAGCCACGCCCTTGTCGGAAAGCCCCGGACAGCCGTTAAGCAGCACCACTTCCAACTGGGTCGCGTCCTTCAGACAAGTCAAACCCGCGTCGTCGATATCACAACGGCTGAAATCGAGCGTCTTCAGCGAGGGCATTTGCCGGACGCACTTCAACCCGTCAGGCCCGAGTCGGCCGCCGTTGAAGCTCAGGTAGTACAGGTTTTTCAAACCCTGCAAGGCCGGGTCGAGTTTGCTAATGTCCTCAGCACCATAAGGAAAATAAAGAAAGGTCACGGCATCATTCGCTTCCAGGCGGAACCGGAACGAGTAACCGAAGACCTTGCGGAGTTCGGCAATGGCCTTTTGTTCTCCGGGGGACGCCTTGGCCAGCTTCGGGGCCAACTCCTGATGGTCCTCCCGATCCGGATCGACCAGCGGGTACGTCCCCACGAATTTCTCGCCCTCGCGGACAAGCAAGTGATGCGGCCCGGCCTCGTTTGGCGAAAGTATCAGGGAGAACTTGCGCTTGTGTTCACCTGCTCCCGGGACGAGGTCGTAGACCTTTCGCCTTTTCTTGTCCGGATCGGGAGTGTCCACCAACTTGATTTGAACCGGGATTGGGGTCCAGCCCATCGCTGTGCTGCCCTGAATTCTCTCGTCGGGCCCCAACATCAGTTGATTCGGATTGAGTTCGAGTTGTCCGGGGCCGTCCAGCTTCCCCCGAATCATTAGCTGACGCGGCCGCTCCTTTCCTTCGGCGTAGTGAATGGCGCTGAAATGGATTTTGGACCCAAGCGGACGATCCTCAAGGGGAACAGATCGCGCGTCGCGACCGTCGCAAAAGAGCAGGACGAGTAAACAAAAAGTACGCATGTGATCAGCACCTCACCCAGATTGTATCGCGTCGCGAGCGTCAGTCTATCGGCGAGGCTTCAGCTCGTGGCTTCTGCCGAACGACCCAGCTCAGCGGCGGCAGGGGCCAGTGAGGCGTTACACCCACACAAACCCGTCCGGCCCCTGCTGTCAGCTGCAGCGCCTCACATGTTATCCTGCCGGGGTCGCTGAGGCGACGCCCGGCGGCCGGGTCAACCGCATGCCGCGCATGAGGCACCGACCTCGCGAACCAGGTGGCGGACCGGCCGCCGGCGCTCCTCGACCTCGGATGCTACCCCGCGGGCGGCACTACCGCCGACCCCGCATCGTGAGCTTGAGGGGAGGGACGCCGTTGGCGCGACCGTGTTCGTCGGGGTCGATGTCAGCAAGGCCACCCTGGACGCCTGCCTCCTGGCCCCGGACGGGGCGGCCCGGGAGAAGGCGTTCGCCAACACGGCCGGCGGCCACGCCGCCCTGCTCGCCTGGGCCGACCGGCACGGGGCCGGGGCCGACACCCACTTCGGGATGGAGGCGACCGGCGGCTACGAGGACGCCCTGGCCTGCCACCTCCACGCCGCCGGTCACGCGGTGAGCGTCGTGAACCCGACCCGCATCAAGTACGCCGGGGATCGTGCGCGGGCGGGGCAACAAGACGGACAAGGCCGACGCCCGGCTGATCGCCGCGTACACCCGCGACCACCGGCCCGCGGCGTGGTCCCCGCCGTCGCCGGAAGTCCGTGAACTGCAAGCACTCGTCCGCCGCCGGGACGACCTGCGGGCGCTGGCCGCCCGGGAGAAGGGCCGGGCCGACGGGCCGCTCCTGACCCCCGCGGCCCGAAAGTCCGTCGCCCGGGTGGTCAAGTTCCTGTCGAGGGAGGCGGACGCCATGCAGGCCGCGGCCGACGCCCTCATCGCCGCCGCCCCGGCGCTGAAGGCCGACCGCGACCTGCTGGCGTCCATCCCGGGCGTCGGCACCCAGACCGCGTCGACCGTGCTGGCCGAGCTGCCCGCCGTCGACCGGGTGCCGTCGGCCCAGTCCGCGGCCGCCACTGCGGGCTGGCCCCGCGGGAGTTCCGGAGCGGGTCGAGCGTCCGCGGGCGGACTCGATTGAGCAAGGCCGGGAACGCCCGGCTGCGGACGGCGCTGTTCCTGCCGACGCTGACAGCGGTCCGGTTCAACCCGGTCCTGAAGGCGTTCTACGCCCGGCTGGTCGACGCCGGCAAGCCGAAGATGCAGGCGGTCGGGGCGTGCATGCGGAAGCTCGTCATGAACTGCTACGGGGTGCTGAGGAACCGCGCCCCGTTCGACCCCGCGTGGGGATCAAGAATCGCCACTTGACAACACGCTACCTTGTATCTTCCCCTCGGCCGCACTTGCGGCCACCCCCACGGGGGCGGCAGGCCGAAGGCTACCCGGCCCGCGAGGCCGCCAACCAGCCGGGCCGCCGCCCCCGCCATCCACCCCGGCCGAAGCCCGAACAGTCACCCGCCCCCGAGGCCGGATTCGCAAGACTGGGCACCGCCGGGGCCACTCGGAGCCGCCGCCATGACCGACCGCGTCACCGCCGGGATCGACGTGTCCAAGGGCCACCTCGACGTGGCCGCCCGCCCCGGCGGCGCGTTCCGCGTCGCCAACGACCCGGCCGGGATCGCCGACCTGGTCGGCCGCCTCGAAGCCATCGGCCCGTCGCTGGTGGTGCTGGAGGCGACCGGGGGCTACGAGGCCGAGGCCCTCGCGGCGCTGCTGGCGGCCGGCATCCCGGCCGCGGTCGTCAACCCCCGCCGGGTCCGCCAGTTCGCCGCCGGGGTCGGCCAACACGCCAAGACCGACCCCATCGACGCTGCCGTCCTCGCCCACTTCGCGGCCGTCGCCTGCCCGCCCCCGGCCGCCCCGGCCGACGCCGAGCGGGCCGAGCTGGCGGCCCTCCTGGACCGCCGCCGGCAGCTCATCTCGATGCGGGTGGCCGACGGGAACCGGGTCCGGCCCGGCCTGCCGGCGACCGTGCGGGACGGGATCGCGGCCCACGTCGCCTGGCTGAGCGAGCGGGTCGCCGAGCTGGACCGGCTGGTCGCGGCGGCCGTCCGCCGGACCCCGGCGTGGCGGGAAAAGGACCGGCTGCTGCGGTCGGTGCCGGGGGTCGGCCCGGTCGTCAGCCGGACGCTGCTGGCGGACCTGCCGGAGCTGGGCGGCCACCCGCCGGGCCGGCTCGCGTCCCTGGCCGGGCTGGCCCCGTTCGCCTCCGACAGCGGCCGGCGGCGGGGGGAGCGGCACATCCGGGGCGGGCGGCGGGAGGTGCGGCGGGCGCTGTACATGGCGGCGCTGGCGGTGGCCCGGGTGCCGGGGCCGCTGCGGGACTTCGCCCGGCGGCTCAAGGCGAAGGGCAAGGCGTCGAAGGTCGTGCTGATCGCGGTCGCGCGGAAGCTGCTGGTGATCGCCAACGCGGTCGTCCGCGAGGGCCGGGAGTGGGACCCCAAAATGGCTACGGCCGCTTGACTTCGAACACAGTCGCTGGTTCGGCGTCTGAGCCGATCGTAACCGACCTGTCCCTTCGGGTGGATGATCACTTCGACCGGCCGGGCGCAGCGCCGGACTTCAGGTAGAGTACCGCATCGCCGTCGAAAGGCGGCGTGAATTTGACATCCGCTCCGCCCTTCATGGCTCCGGCGGCCGAGGCGGTGCCTGTCTGGGGATTGAACCACTCGACAGAATAGGTTCCTCCGGCCAGGGTGACCGTGAAGGCTCCGCCCATGGGTTGGTAGACGAGATATTCCGAGCCGGATTGGGCGAGACAATAGGCCGTGGAAGACAGGCCGTTCCGGGGCGTCATCGCCGCCAGGTTCATCTTATCGGCGTAGCGGCGCGAGTAGCCCATCGCTTTGCGAACATCCTCGGCATGAGGCGATATCGGACAGCATACGGGCCCTCCGAGATCGGGAAGCTGATCCATGTAGATGGGATTGATCCCTCGGGTGAAACTCTTCCAAACCCAGACATGCGTCGCCCGCTTGGGCGTCTGGATGTTGTTGGCCAGGTGGTCGGTATCGCTGATGATGACCTTGTCGCCGGTGGCGGCGGGAGGATCATCCACGTAGTCCTGACCGGGGACGGGGTCGATCGTGAGCGGCGAGATCCAATCGGCGGGACTGGCCATAAGCAACTCGTTGGTGCCCGGGTTGATCGCGGTCAGTCCCACGGGATGCTGTTTTGGCTTGCCGGCTTCGTACTTCTTGATGAACTTGATCATCCGGTACTGCCACTCCTTCGAATCCGCCGCGCCTTCGTTGTCGATCTCGTACAGGACGTTATCCAGATCGTTCACCATGTCGATCACCTTGCGAACATAGGCGTCTTGCGCGGCAGTGACAGCGGCAATCGCCAGCGTGTGGCATTCCAGTCCCTTGCCGGTGCCATTCGGATCGCCGTTAATGCCGTTCACGTTGTTGCTGGGGTGGAAAGGATGGCCCTTCCAAGAGTCGAGGTTGCCGTAGAGACCCACGCCCCAGACATCGAAGAGCATGATGCTCACGTAAATGCCGCTGTCACGGGCGGCGATCACCCGCTCGCGGAGTCGGTCGAAATAGGCTTGATCGAGCTTGGTGATGTCGAACTTCGGTTGCCCATCGAGGGCCTTGCCGGGACCCGTGCGCAGGAAAGCCACAGGGTTTACCGGCTTTCCGAGGCCGACATCGGCCGCGTTCTCCGGGGTCCACAGCCGGATGAAGTTGTGGTGGTACTCTCGCATGAACTTCAGATAGCCAGGATAGTCGAAGGGTTTCAGGTTGTTGGACCATTTCTGTCCGTCTGATTCCGCCGCCCAGCCGCCGTCCTGCAAGTTGTTCCAGGTGTGCGAGCCGGTCAGGTAGACCGCCTTGCCCGAGCCGTCCGAAAAATAGCGCGGGTTGGAGGGATGTTTCCGGAGCGGCCCCTTGGCAGCCTCGACGTTGGGCTTGTCGGCCCCTGAGCCAATACCGATGTCGGCGAGAAACAGGGCAAACAGGAACACACCGCATTTCATGCGATCCCCTCCAGGAAATCGTCGAGCCGCCGAACGACTAAGCTCAGAGCTTGTGAATCAATCGACTCGTCGGGTTTGAGCCGGGGGAAAATCCCCGGTCGGGGGTCGAGATCGTCGATCCTGAGCGATCCTATGCGCTCATTTTTCGCTCATCCGCCGCCGGCCGACTTTTTCGCCGATTGATTCACAGGCTCTCACCTGCGGCCGCCGCTTTGGGCGGCCGTCAGGTGCTGCGCCTCATGTGATACGATTCGGCCGCGGTGATGTCCGGCGGCCGGGCCGAACGCCTTGCAGCGCCAGAGGGCTCCGAGCACCTCGGGAACCAGACCGCGTGCCGGCCGCCGGCGTCACCCACCTCGGACACCATCCTGGGGGCGAGCCCCGCGCTCGACACCCCGTACCCGTGAGGTTGAGGGGCGACGCCGTGGACCGCAACCAGACCCCCACGCCGGCCGCCTGGGCCGGCATCGATGTCAGCAAGGATACCCTGGACGCCTGCCTGCTGCCAGGCCCCGCCGCCAAAGGCCACGCCCGGGCTTTCCCGAACGACGCGGCCGGCCACGCCGCCCTCGCCGCCTGGGCCGACGGACACGCCGCCGGGGCCGCCGTCGGCTTCGGCCTGGAGAGTACCGGGGCCTACGGCGAGGCCTTGGCCACGTCGCTGGCCGACGCCGGCCGGCACGTCGCCGTCGTCAACCCGGCCCGCGTCAAGTCCGCCGGCCTGATGCGCGGCCAGGGGAACAAGACCGACCGCCCGGACGCCCGGCTGATCGCCGAGTACGCCCACGCGAGCGGCCTGACCGCTGGCAGCCGCCGCGGCCGGAAGTCCGCGAGTTGCAGGCCCTGTCGCGGCGGCGCGACGACCTGCGGCGGCTCGCGGCGGGCGAGAAGACCCGCCTCGCCGCCCCCGGCCTGACCGCCGCCGTCCGCAAGTCGCTCGCCCGCGTCGTCGCCTTCCTGGCGAAGGAGGCCGACCGCCTCCAGGGCCAGGCCGACGCCCTGGTGGCCGCGGACGAGGGCCTGTACGCCGGCCGCGAGTTGCTCCGCACCATCCCCGGCGTCGGCCCCGTCGCCGCGAACGCGATCCTCGCGGAACTCCCCGACCCGGCCCGGTTCGCCACCGCCCAGCAGGCGGCCGCCTACGCCGGCCTGGCCCCCCGCGAGTACCGGTCCGGCACCAGCGTGCGGAAGCGGACCCGGCTGTCGAAGGCGGGCAACGCGCGGCTGCGGAAGGCGCTGTACCTGCCGGCGCTCGCCGCCACCCGGTTCAACCCCCTCGTGGCGGCCTTCTACCAGCGGCTCGTGGCGGCGGGGAAGCCGAAGATGGCCGCGGTCGGGGCGTGCATGCGGAAGCTGCTGATGATCGCCTACGGCGTGCTCAGGAGCGGCACGCCGTTCGACCCGGCGAGGGGGCAAAAAATGACTGCTTGACAACACACCATCTGGTTAACTGGCTTGGCTCGGTACTTATCGACGCCGGGGCCGTCCACTTGGTCGGCACTGAAGACCGTGAACTGTCTCATCACGAGAAACTTGTCCTCGACCTCCTCCCCGGATTTCGTGTCGAGCTTCGTCTTTTTGACGGGTCGGTAGAGGACGACGTTCGCGCCCCATTTGCCGGGTGCGATGTTGTCGGGACGCTTCTGGACCTGAAGGCCCATCGAAGCCCACTGGTTGTAGGTTCCCCAGGTTCGAGAACCGAAACCCTGGTTGCTGGCGTGTAGTCTGCACTTTGCGTGATTACCTGTAGTCCGCCGGTGGCGAGGGCTGTTGCGGCACCGGGTTACCCGCGTCTCGGGCGGCCCGCTACAGCGGCTTCATACTCGTCGCGGCCGAGGGCGTACCCAGTCGGGCAGACCACCGGCCACTCGCCGGATGACAGCCACTCTCCGAACGCGATCATGTCTTCTTCGGGGACGGCCGACTGGCCGTCCCACTGGCGAACTCGCGGCCGCCACCCCGGGCTGAGCCTGTAGTGCCCGCCGACCGGGGGTGGCATGACTCCAGCTAGCACCAACCGCTGCAAGCACTCGGCTAGTTCGGGGTAATTCGGGGCGGCGTCCCGGTTCACGAACGTGTACGCGCGGATCAGGTACGACAAGTCGCAGCCTGGGTCGGGCAGGCACCATGAGAGCGAGCCGTCGAACTCCGTGAACCGCACCGTTGCTGCCCTCGCCAGTGAACGACCGCCGGGTAGCCGGGTGCCGGTCCGGCCGGGACGATGACGTAGTCACACGACCCACGACCCGGACGGTCTCGGCCATGCCATCATCCCACCCGCTCCCCCCGTCGTGCCACTGGTTTTCCCGCCTCTCGGCGGCCCTCGACTCGCGGTCCGCCCCGCGCCTGGCGTGGCTGCTCGTCGGCGCGGTCCTGGCCCGCGGCCGGCGGACGGTCACGAGTTGGATCCGGGCGGCCGGGCTGAGCGGTGAATACCGCCACTGCTACACGGCGGTCGCGGCGGCCGGCCGGCGAGCCGACCTCATCGCCGCACACTTGGTCCACGAGGTGGTGAAGCCGCTGATGTTGGGTACGGCCCGCCTGACGTTCGCCATCGACGACACGCCGACCGAGCGGTCCGGGCGGCACGTGCAGGGGGCCGGCGTCCACC
>JAABUN010005033.1_pt1 | contig 16987 bp, 6 predicted proteins | sample 5559311 | NCBI WGS metagenome assembly JAABUN01 (sample SAMN10711877, study PRJNA513370) | rock metagenome | isolation source: Antarctica rocks | place: Antarctica: Victoria Land, Siegfried Peak sud
ACACCCACACCCACACCACAACCCACCACTCATCTCAATGGTTTCCACCGAGGGTGCGACAAAGACGAGTGCGAAGATGGGTGATTGTTCAATCGAAACTTGGCGACCCGCGGGGTTTCATATCGACAGAAAACAAGTTAAGGTGGGGGAGAAATATTCATAAACATAGATGGTAGCTGGAGTCGTGTAACAGATCAGCCACGAGTTCTCCATGGATTATTCACACTCAGGTAGGAAAACACCCAAAGCGCTTTAAACCAGCCGGAGCTCCATCATTTTGTCTATGAATCCCGCTTCATGAATAACATATATTACATTCCATGTAACTAGCTAGCTGCTGATTATCGCTTATATACTATGTACCCTACCGACAAACCTGCCTATCTACAACGTATCAATCATCCCCAACACCCACTGCAGATGCCGATACGTCACCCTCGGCTGAAACTCCGGCTGCATGTGTCCGGCCAAAAACGACTCCGCCCACATCAAGCCACGCTCGTAATGCTGTATGCCCATAATGCCCTGCGGCCCATCCAACCCGTCAATGCCATTATCAGCAAAGACACCCGCATATTGTAGATCCGGCAGCGTGATATCAATCGGCGTCGCAGGCTGAGTCTGGAACCCCAACTGCCCGCCCCACGTCATGTTCTGGATGGCGAGCAGGGTGCCGTTGGTGATGATGATCATATCGAAGTCTCCGTTGGACACGAGCACGCGCTTGGTGGCTTCGATGACTTTCGGCAGGACTGTCTGGATCGGGTCCGGGGAGAGGTCGCCTGCGGATTCGGGACCGCCGGTGTGGTAGTTTCCTGACTTGTCGCCGCCGACAAAGACGCCGACGTTGGAGCACTCGGCCCAGGAGACGGATTGCGGGGCGTGGATGGCGGCTTTGACGTCGGAACGGTTGAAGTAGGTGTTTGCGCCTTCGGGGGTGTAGACGAGTTGGGTGGGGAAGGAAAGCACATCCCAGAGAAGTGGGCATTGCTGGTTGATTTCGTAGATGTCGAAGCATGGATTTACGGTCAAGGCGGCGTTGTCGATCATGGAGAATACGTCGCAGTCGGCTTCGCTAGTATAGTTGAAGAATTTGGCGGGTTGGTTGCCGGGTGGTGGGAAGGTGAAGTATGTATCGCGGAGGGCGGCATAGCCGCAGGATTTGTCGAGGGATTCGAGGGTGGCAACGAAGGTGGAATTGAGGTTGAGGATGTTTTGATTCGCGAGAACATAGGGAACTGCTACGACCTCTTCTTGGGTGTATACGTATTGGCCGATCACAGGGTCATACATTAATGCTCCTGCGGAGCGCGTCAGTTGTAAGCCGCAGTTCAGCTCTTACCTTAGGGATTCACAAACCGCTGAGGTCATAATAAGTTGTATCGTTCTTATCCAGCATGGCAGCGGAGATATAAGATACATAACGACCAGCATAGCTTTCGCCGGTAATGTAAATCTTGAAGTTTTTGATGCCAAAAGTCGTTTCGAAATTTTTGAAGAATTTGAGGAAATCTTGGGCGATATCTTCTTCGGAAGTGGCAGTGATTTCTCCAATAGAGAAGCCAGTCCCAACGGGCTGCTCAACCCTGTATCGGATGTCAATTAATGGAAGGGGGGATCCACGGAGAGCCAGCGTAGACCCACCATAGCATATTGGTTAAGTTGACCCATGAGCTGAGACCGGTCAGCATTTGAGGGCAGAATGCTAAAAGAGCGCCTACTATGGATTCTCCACCGGGGCAAAAGTCCCAGGCTGCCAGGTGAATCGGCCGTTCTCCTGGATGAAACCCTCCAAGGAGCTGCATCCGGGTCCACCGTTCAACCAAACCGTCACTGTATCAGTTGGTGGTCCAACGGTCGGCTCGAAGATGAAGAACAGAGCTCTAGATGAGTCGTTCATGTTGATGGGCATCAAGCCAGAGTACATTTCACCAATGTCATAATTAACGTCTGGAAGCGAATTGACGACATAGCCTGCAGATAATCAGTTAAGTGGAGATCAAGGGGAAAGAGTTGAGCATACTCTGGGAAGCGTTGTTGAAAAACCGGGAGGTACTGTTCGCTGCTCGTGGGCTCAAATATGGACTTGATTTCTGGCGTGTAGCTTCCCATGCTGCATCTCGCGCCTTCTTCTGCTCTCTTTGTGAAGCCAATTGCATATGCGAAAGCTGTGGAGTGGCCGCAACATGGAGGGCCAGAGCACATAGCGCAAGAGCTGTGTACAGCGCTGGAGGCATCATCTTGGCGGATCGCTGCAATGAGAAGTGAAAGTGAGAGTTGTAAACCTTGGAGGACGCACGCTCAGAAAGACAGACTGGGAGTTGAAGGGAGAAAGGTGAGGTCACCCCAAACTCTTAAATATCTCCCAGGGCGCAGATCTGAGAAGTGACGAAGGCCGACGTCAAGGTTCAACAAGTCTAGGCCACAAGGTGGGACGACTGCACCTGCAGCCTTCCAATCTGATCATGGTCTCCTTGTTGACTACCGTCTTTGCCGGCTGCTCAGCGTGACCGTCCTGATCTAAGGTGCCGTCCAAGAAGGCACGAAGCACCGAAGAAGCAAGCCACGCACACCAAGCTTTGGCTTATGCTTTAGCTGCATGTCGAAGCTCGTAAACAAGCCTTTGTGTGATTAGATAGCCGTCGGTGACATATGAGGCTCGCGTCGAGATGCGGTGACGACGTCGAACATAGCGAAGCCTGGCAGGAACAGCCCGCGTCCGCACATATCAAGGTCGATGAACCCCGCGACTTATAGCAAACTATCACCGAAGTGGTCCGGAGCTGCATGAAAGCGGGGACTGATAGAGGTTTGTCCTCGTCGCGGAAGGGTGCACACCTTCCTAAAGGGGTGATGGATGTAATCACCGGCAGGGAAGGCGGGCATTCACCATAACAGGAAGTTCACGAAAAACAGCCACTCGCAGGATTGTGTGATAGAAGCAGAGGAACGGTGAGGAATGGATAGTAAGGTATATGTTGTATGGATCTCAGTAGGAACATCAGGCACGCGAGCACGCTACCGTGATTTCCATCACTAACTAGGAAAGGTTTAGCGACCAGCTCGCCGGTCTTGGTAGAATATTCCTTGGCGCCAAGAATTATCAAAACCAAATCGTCCATACAGCAAGTAGCAAAAGCTATCGTGATCTGATTTACCAGGAAAAAGAAGTATACATGTCCACAATAAATTATCAAGTGAAAGATTGCCCGTGAATGCAAGCGAGATGGGTACAAGCACGTCCACTGACCGAAGGCGCCATATCGATCACAAGGGATTCAATTACCGATAATGATGAACGAAAGGCCACGGAGAATCTTGAATCACCTCAACCTTCTCCAGTCCCCGCGTTGGTCAAGGTCTCTTACGCTTCGTCATGCCCAAATCCAGGAGAGTGTCTGACAGTACCAGGATACGGACAGAGACCTGGACAGATTAAACGTCCCTATTCAACACCGAGGATCAGAGTGAACTTCCTCAAAACTGATCCGGAGCCGGTAGCTTTTATTCTTTATGTGGAGGGGAATTTTTCGTGCTTCTACTACAGTGACGATCTCTACAAAAATCATATAAACCCGTTGATGCGGAGACCGGTATTTTTTTGATATCATTGTCTGCGGATGCAACACGTCACGTATAGCCTCCTTGAGCGCTGTGATCTACGTTCGTGCTGCAAATTCTGCTTGCATTCTGTTATTATTCTTGAGCCGGGCTACGCAGAGTGCTGTTTCGATACCAAAACATTCACTATCAAACCCATAGTCCCTTCCAGACCGATTGTAAATGTGTCCAGTCTCGTTTCATGACTACTAAAGAGGCTACAGCAATGGAGTGATTTGAAAGGTTCTGGAGTTCTCGATATACATCCGCCCCAGTTGGACTCCAAGATCGTAATTCAGCTACCCTTCTCCGTCTCATAAGCAAATTCGGCCACTGATGAACCGTACCATAAACCAGACCCAAACATTTTCCGGCATAGAGGTATTTTGACGTCCAGGACTGCTTGCTTACGAGATCTGAATAGGTTACAGATAACTTCTGACAAGAGAATTGCGATCGATCTCCATGAAACTAAAGTTACAAGAGTCTTGGTCATCTTGATATGGCAGATCACTATCACCTGCATTGAGAAGCTTTCCTGCTGGCAGCAGCCTATCGCTGAAAGCTAGGGCGTTACGTCGGAAACAAAGCCGAGCGTCCACTCTACACAGTCCTGCAGCAGTAGAACGCTTTCACGCTGCCTGAAAACTTGGATGGGTAGGAAAAAGGTCTATACATAGTCTGGGCAAGATCGGACTTGACAGCCTGGCTTCTGTGCGATCCTCCATAGCTCAAGATACGACGTACAAGAAGGCTCAACGCTTTAGAGACTGTGTACTCAAGGAGACGGGTGGAATGGGCGCTGTGGCTCGTGCTGCAGTGTTTTTTGCGTGAGGTTTATCTGTCACCTCTACGCCCATCATCACGACCTCGGACTCAGGTGTCTGAACAAGAATGCGGTATGTCCTTTCACACCATTAGTCCTTCGATGGTTTGAGTAGTAGCTTACAGAACATAGAGTATCGAGTGTGGTGCGGAGTTACTCCTTAAGCGGTTGCTTGCGTTCGATATCAATGTCTTGAATGTTTTCGAGCATACTTCCAACTACAACTCGTAGGTCTCTACCGCTACTCACACGATGGCCGCCCGGGCGTGAGTTGGCTGAAGAAATGCTGCGAGGATCCGCTACGCTATGGCCAACTGCGATCCATTACCTGCGGAGCCCAGGGTAGGCGCCATACTCAGGAGTAGCTTTCCATGCTCCCCTATTTATTGACATCAGCGCCTCGTCTATATATTATCCTGACAGTCGATCAAGACTCACCAATGCCTTTGATACTACCACTCTTCGCAGCTCTGACACAAACCGCGAATATTGCCGTCATAGCTTGCCAAAGGTCATACCCGCTGCACATATCCGGTCCAGTAATCGAGAAAATGCGCAACTGGCAGCGATTGTCGACTATTCAAACTGCTACATCAGGAGACAGTACCAAACCAAGGGGTTGCGCAACATGTAAGCTTACAGGAAGGCATGACGTATGGCAATGGCACATCAACGCCAAAATATTCCTTTAGCTTCGTAGCTGGGACGTCTCTCAACAGTTCTCTGCAAGACTCCCAAGCTGGAAAGTGTCCCCGGCACTGCACCGGACGGTTGTAAGCGCCGACTATGACGGCAAGGTTGTCATCGCCTCCTGGTCGATGTCAATAGATGATAGATCAGAAAACCTTGCCACGATTCTTCGTGCATGGCTTACCAATGTTATACGCTATCCCGCCCTGCAACCGTCCTCCTGAAGAACACTTCTGCAACACCTCTTCTGCAGCCGTCTTAACTTGACCGAGGCTGGCATGTGCGATATCTGCGCCCTGGACCAGCGTAGTCTCGACATAACATCTTCCCTTGTCTTCTCCCATTCAGTGAGTCAAACTTCGTCAGCCCCAAAAAACCGCATCAAGCGCAGCCTCAGGTTGAAGACTGTGAGAGGTATAAGGAAATTCAGAAGAGAGGACACTCACTACCCATCAATCGGAATGGTAAGTCCACAGTAATTCCTGCTCCCTCAGGCGTGTCCCGCTCGGCAAAAGCATGTTGATCTGCATTGAACGGTACATATCCTACAGCTTCTCTACAATCCGCGACGAGCAAATTGTCGCCGTATTCGACGCTGTTGCATTCGACGAAGCGTTTCCCTTGGAGACGAGTTGTAGTAGAGACGTTTGTTGGAAGGTGTATTTCGGTAGTATTTGGTAGTCGCAAAGGTTGGATCATCTGATTCGAAGGCATCTGCAAAGCCACACGCGAAGGTATGGCCCAAATCGCGCAGATATTATATGCCATGAACAGGGGGAGAAGGTTTGAAAGCATCATCCTCAGCTAGGCACATAATTTCATTTGGGGAGAAAGATAGAGTTGAGGATGCACATGGCTTCGTCCTGGAGCCGCAGGTGGGGAAGTAGGACAGTCACGGATTGTCGAATTGGAAGTCTCATCTCAAGACCTATGCGGCTAAGGGGTCTCGGACTCTGGCGACAGTCAACAGAAGGGCGCTTGGACAGATGTAGGGTGAGTCGGCAAAGGTGCTTTTGCCGCAAATATGATTGTACTCCCTCCGCTAGTCTACTATTCCGTGACCTGGTTGAAATGGAGTTTAAAGGCGGTGGAGATTTATTGTATGGTGTGATGGAATGGTATAGAGAGTAGAGAGAGTCTTTCGATTTGGACTTAAGGCTAGGTTCCCGGGTATAGAATACAGGATGGTCTTCGTTATCTTGTATGGTCGTAGAGATGGAGATTTAGATAAGTCGTGCCCCTGCGATTTGTTATAGCTCCTATTTGGCGATGTGCATGGCCTTTTGCTTAGTCCCCGTCCTTAGGTTAGTTATTTGTGCCCATGATAGAAGTGTATGCATGATTTTCAGGACATGAATACTATTCAGACTCTGCGATGATATTTGGAATTCGATGAGTTGAGCGAGAGGACTATGAAGCCCCTGTCAATCAGTATCTGTCCTCCTGATCACGGATCAATATCTGCAGCGTGAAAGCTTGGCTCGGTGAGTCGTCCCTTAGATTGGGCGACTCCTGGGAGTTGTTTCCTAGATTTTTCAAGGGGAAGTATCCAAAACTCGATGTGCCCCCTTAGGAGAAGTCTCCAGAAGGCTGACTGGTTCATGGAAATTCATCCGAGGACATACACCGTTCTCGGAAGTGTAATGATATCAAGGCTAGTCTCTGAGGACTCCCTTTCTCGTGGGACTACGGATCTGGGTGGGCCGACAGCCACTATCCCACCGAGCCACTATAACCACAAGATGCTAGTGCGAATTTAGAGCCTGTTTGAGCAAGACCAAAGTCCACTAAGGGTCAGACCGGGCAAGGACGAGCAACTATCGTTTCCCATGCATGGCAATTGGCAGCAGGCGACTCAGCTCGAGCTTAGATGTAATCATGCACTCCCATATCGTGGGCTAAGCGTGTGAGCACATTATGCTCAGCCTTTAGAGGCGTAAATTCACCTGTAAAAAGTGGGAATGGTATTCATTCTGTTGTAGTACACCCGTGGGTGCTGAGCCATTACTGCATTATTGGTAGAAACCCCAATCTGATTCATAGATTCTATAGTCTCTTCATCAGTGCCGCTCTCTTCAGGCGGATCCTGAGCCCGCCACGTCAAACAGACAACGTGGTAATCTAGACTATCGCCAGGCGCCAGCTCCTCGGACTCGAAGTTGATTCTTTTTTTGCCCGTCTGTGAGAGACTGGCAATACTCCCTTGTCGTAGTTGCAAGCCAGGTTGCACATCGGGAACATTGAAGCCCTTGAAATGTTTGGAACCCGTCCAGGTATCCCTTGCTATCGACTCGTCATCTTGCACCAACACTTGTCCGTCGCCCAATGTGAATCTCCATGTCCGTGCCATGTCAACAATGATGTCCAGCTCTTGTCTCTTCGATTGCACTGTCTCCAGCTCGAGTGTAAATTCCCTCAAGCCCTTCATATACATAAATCTCTGGCCCCAGCTCCCAGGCTCAAACGGCTCTTTCTGACCAACCCACTCTCCTACCCTTGCTCTTCCCTTCCTCTTTGGATCTAGCGCCATCGGGCTGTTCTCGCCCAGCAGGTTGTACCACCAATCGGTATGTCTAATAGTGATCCTCAATCTTGGCGGACATCCATCTGGCCAGCTCTGTGAATAAGCTAGCCACTGATCTTTCCAGTCCTCCAACCAAAATTGTTGCGTAAAGAGATGGACGTATTGTATAGCATCACGCTGGCTTAGCTTCAAGCGGTTGTCAAGTAGGTAGTAGGATGTTTGAGGTGGTATACGGCTGCGCTCGACGCCCCAGATGATATGCTCATTGAACACGAGGGGGAGCAGGTCTATCTCGAGATAGACGCGACGACAAGTAAGGAGGAGCTCTGTCGCTATCTTTCTCGCGTGAGTGTAACCGGGTCGATACCAGAAGCTATGCCGTGAGTAAGGTCTGTTTGGATCAGGATGCCCTTGGAGAATGAATTGGAAAATGACATTGCGGATCTCTGCAGGAAGGATGGTGAAGAGTGGTGAGGTGACTTGGGGATTGATGTATCGACGGGTGTTGATGACAGACACTGCGGTAGGTTTGGCGGCGTTGCGAATGGCACGTTTTCGCTTGATGTAGCCCAAAGAGAACGGCGATGGAGAGCCTGCCATGTTGACCGGAGACTCACGACGTTGTACTTAGAACTGAGGCCGGCATCAGCAGCTCCTCTTGTTGCTTGTACCCGTCCACCACGATCATTCATGAATTACGTGGAGAATGGGTTTTCCAATCCATATAACGATTTCGCTAGGGTATTTACGAGGACCGTCGATGTCATTGGCTTGAAAGGGTAAAGCGTACTTTATTCTAGAACTAGTTCCTTAGCGGCCGGAGGTAGCATTATTGTACCCACGGCGTAGTTAGTAAAATCCGGACACTAGGCTAGATAGAGAACCCTACTAAAATTCATATATATTTCTCTATATATCTATTAAAACCCTATTATTTAGCCTTCTAGACTAATTATATCTTTTAGATATTATAGTATTAAATAACTAGAAAATACTTATGAAAATTTAAGATTTTTACGTCTAGAAATTACCCCTACTACCTAGTATTTAGTAGGTAATATAAATAGCGTAGAGTATATTAGATATATTAGTAGGTAGCGTATTATATATATATACTAATAGACTAATATAGATTATTCTAATAGTATTTTATACCTAATAATAAGATAGATAGATATCTCCTTCTATTTAAGCTAATATTAGATATATTAGTAGGTAAGGTAAATAGTAATATATTTATAAGTAGCCGGCCTATATATATAATAGTATTTAGCTATATTATATATATATACCTATTCTAATAGTATTCTATACCTAATAATAAGATAGATATTTCCTCCTATTTAGACTAATATTAGATATATTAGTAGGTAGATATTAGATATATTAGTAGGTAATATAAATAGTAGGATTTTTAGCTTATAAATATAATAGTATTAGCTAATATAGTAATATACTAATTTAGACCGTACTAATAGTATTATCTACCTAATAATAAGATAGATATTACCTCCTATTTAGGCTAATATTAGACACGTTAGTAGGTAATATAAATAGTAGGATTTTTAACTTATAAATATAATAGTATTAGCTAATATAGTAATATACTAATTTAGATTATACTAATAGTATTACCTACCTAATAATAAGATAGATATTACCCCCTATTTAAGCTAATATTAGATATATTAGTAGGTAGATATTAGATATATTAGTAGGTAATATAAATAGTAGGGTTTTTAGGCTATAAATATAATAGTATTAGCCTATAAACCTATATAGTAATATAGATTATTCTAATAGTATTATATACCTAGTAATAAGACGGATATTTCCCTCTATTCAGGCTGATATTAGATATATTAGTAGGTAAGATAGTAGAATAAGTAATTTATAAATAATAATAGGATTTTTATTATTAATCTAATTATTCTAGCCGTTAGTATATAGAATTTAGTAGGTAGTTCTATTTATTCTAATATATCTTTTAAGCTACTATATTAATTTTTATTAATTTTTAATATATTAGATAGCTAAAAGTAAGCTATATAACTTTATTTAAATAGAAATTATTATAAAGTATTAGTACGTAGATAAGTAGTATATAAAGAAATATCTAACTTTTAATATTCGCGCTAGTCTAGGAAAGGAATCTAGGGGACTTATTAACTAACTAATAAGCTGCGATAAGCTTAGAGTCCTAATATTCCTATATTCTATTATAGTAAGAAGATACCTCTTATTAATAAAATCCTATAATATATACTACTAGAAAATACCTGTAAAAATTCAAGATTTTTACATCTAAAAATTACCCCTACTACCTAGCGTTTAGTAGGTAACGTGAATAGCGTAGAGTATATATAAGGGTACTACGTAATAACGTAGCTATTAAGTACTATAAATAGTACGTATACGTATATATATAGAACTCTCTATTTTTATTAATAGTAAGACTAATTACTACCCTTCCCTTTAAGGGGAATTCCCTCCTCTATATACTATAGGTAAAGGGGTAGCGTAGTACTACTATATACTATAAACGCTATGTTAATAGTATTACTATATTTCTAACTAGTCCTTATAATTATCTTCTTATCTAGGCTCTTAGGCTTTAAGAGTATAAAAGGTTATAATCTATAAAAGATACTCCCTTAGTAATAGAATATACCTTAAATAAGAGCGTAATAATATAACTAATTATAAGCCCCTTTAAGCTAAGCCTTAAGGAATATATAGTTTTATTAAACTATAATAATCGCAGATAATACTCTTATATATAATCCTTATATTATAATATATTCCTATTATACTTCCTATTATTCTTTATTAATTTATTATAAAAGTAGTTAGAAGTCTTAATATTTTAAAGTAAATAGGAAGTTATTACTATTAAGGGTTTATTAAGTACTTAAGGTATACCTCCTTTATATAACTTTAATATTATTCTTTTAATTATAATACCTTTATTTTTTATTAATTATATTAAGTCCTTTTTAATTTTTATTTATATTATTACCCCCTCTACGCCTTATTATACCCCCTTATAATCTTACTAGTTACTTTATAAGTAATCCTTAATAATTAACTTATCTTCTATTAATTAAAGAAGGCTCCTACTATCCCCCCTTATAATAGTACTTAACCTCCTTTATTAAGTTAATTATAGCCTATTCTTATATTATCTTATATAGTATACCTCTAGTATACTATATTTTAAAGTAAAGAGTTATAAGTCTAATATTTTTAGTTAAGGCTTTACTTATCCCTTTAGTAGTATACTTTATATACGCGCCTCCTCTAGCTTAATAAGATATAGCTATTATAAAGACCTTAATATAAAATATAAATAGTAAATCCCTACCCTTATTTACTACTCCTACTCGCGCCTTTTATAAGCCTCTAATATTATAGCTACCTTTAATACCGGCTCTAATCTTTCTTAGCTTACTAGATATTAATAAACCTTTAATAGGCTTATCTATTAATACTACTACTACCTCTATTATACCTCTACCCTCTCTATTACCGCTACCTTAGCTAGGGTAGACCCCGCTATTACTAGCTATATTATAAATACCCTTAAGGGTATTCTTAATATCCCCTACTAGCGTATATATATTACTCTATCTCCCCTTTTAAAACCTTATTAAAGCTTTATTAATATATTATAAGAGTACCTTCCTCCTATTATAAAGGATAAGGATAAGAATAAAGAGGAGGATTCTATTAGTAGTAGTAGTAATAGTAATAGGCTTAGTACTACTACTAGTATAGTATAATAGCCCTCTCTTATAACGCTCTTAATAGTTTAGTTATATTAGGTATCTTTTCTTTTTTATTAATAATAATAGAAATTATTTCCTCTCCTATATAATATAAATTTTATACTTTAAGGTAATTATACTTAAATCTTTCTAATATATCTAGTATATTAATTAAGTCCTACTTATATAGCTATTAATTATAATTATAAGATTAACCCTTCTACTTTACTAAATACTAAGGTTTATTATAAGAGATTTTATAATTAAGAATAGCTTTAACTTCCTATTTATCTTTATTATTTATAAGTTCTACTTATATAGCTTTTATAATACTCTTACTATTACCCTTATATAGTTTTATAAGTAAGATATAAAAGATATTATATATATAAAAGGTATTAGGTAGTTATAACTTATACGCCTAACTACTAATATAATTAAAGACTTTAAAAGGCCTTAAATAATACTATAATAGTTTTTTAGTTATTTATACTAGTCTAATATACTTTATATTTAATAAGATATAATTACTTATATTATATTATCTTTACTTTTACTATTTATTTATATACTCCGCTTATATAGCTTATACTTAGTATAAGTACTACTTTAAATCTTCCCTTTATTTTTAAAGTAATTTAATCCTTTCTTATATTAATAGGACTTCTCTTAATAATAGCTTTAAAAGCTCTATATCTAGCTTAGGTAAGTAGTTATAAAGCGCCTTATATAGAGGTAACCTAGTACTAGTATACTTTATATAATTATATATAAACTCTACTAGATAAAGTAACTCTACTTAATTATCTTATCTCTAGGTAGAATAGTAGCGTAGATACTACTTAAGTATACTATTTTATATCTCTATTTAACTATCTATTTAGGGATAGAAAGTAGTATTAAGCTTTCTTTTTATATTAGTATAATAATATATAACTACTTAAAAGCTACTTATAAATATTATCTTTTAATTACTAATAATACCTTCTAGCTAATTAAACTTTAAGAAGATTTTATAATATAATAGGTTAGCGACGCTAATAGTATTAACTATCTTTATAATAGGTAAATACCTAGCTATCTTAGTATAATAGTTTATAACTACTAAGATTATATTATAAATACTACCCTTCTATTTACTTAGAAGGAGATTTATAATAAAATCTATTATAATTTCTTAAAAAGGTCTTATAAGTATTAGTAATAGTATTAGTATATTATAAATAGTATATCTATATAGCTTTATTAATTAATAGGTTAAGTATTTTTATATATAATTATAAATATCTTATCTTATTTATTTTTAATAGAACTTCTACTTAATAAGCTCCCGTATATACTTTTATAAGTAGTAGCTAGTATAAGGGTTATTATAATAAAGCTTTAAGATTTCTTATCTAATTACTTTATTACTAGGTATAAAAACTACGCCGCCCTTATAAAGAACCCCTATCTTATCTATTAATAGAGATATATTAGCGGCCTTTTTATAACCCTAGAACTTTAATAATTATTTCTTATTATAAATATCTTTATCTCCCTTTTAAAGATATTAGAGTATCTTTAATATTAAGTTATTATATTTATCTTATACGCGCTCTATTATTAACGTAGTTATAATATACCTTCTAGGTACTATTTAATTAATATTAAACTATCTTATAATAGGGTTTAGGCTATTACTTATATTACTTTATATCCCTAAGAGCGCGTTACTCTCCTTTATTTTTAAGATATAAGGCTTTCTAAGCCCTATCTCTAACCTTTTATACTATTTATAGTTATAGGCCTTACTATCTTATAGACCTTTATAAACGCTATATGTATAATACTTATTAGAAGGAATATACCTAATATTCTTTAACTTATTTTATAATATAGGTAGATAAGTATCTTCTTTATCTATTACTAGTATATAATTTAGTCGCCTTAATAGGGCGTTAGCTAGGTTCTTAATACTTATATAATAGTATATCTTAAAGTTATATATTATAAGCTTTATTACCTAATATACTTATCTCCTTATTAATAATAATATTATCTAGAAATACCTTAAGTTATTATAATTAGTAATTATTATAATTAGGTATAAGCTACCTTCTAAGAAGTACTATTATATCTAGAACGCCTTAATAATTATAAGTAGTTCCTAATTATAAGTTTTATATCTAGTTTCCGCTAAATATAGCTTATAGGAATAGAAAGTAATTAGATACTATTCTACCTCCGCCCCTTTATTATTAATTAGGAACTTTTATAATAAAATAGTTATAATAGCTAGTATTAAAGTATTAGTCTCTAGTTAGATTTCTCTTATAAGGTTAAAATATATAAGTAATAGTACCTCTTAAAATAATTACTTTAGCTACTTAAATACTACTCTTATAATATTACTTAATATTAACTTCTTATTTTTAATATATAGATAATTATTTTTTAGATAGTCTATTAACGCCGCGGTTATAAATAAATAGTATTTAATAAAATAATAGTAGAAATTAGTAAATCTTAAAAAGATCTAAATATCCTTAATACTCCTAGGTTCTAACTATTCTATTATAGTATCTATTCTACGCGGATTTATATATACGCCGTCGCGGCTAATAATAAAGCTAAGGAATTCTACTTCTACTATTATAAGTTTATATTTCTTTAAGCTAATATAAAGTTTAAATTTATAAAGATATTATAGTACTACCTTTATAACTCTAATATAAGACTTTTTATTTTAGAAGTAGATAAGAATATATTACGAGTATGGACTAGCGGTCCTTATACTACGCCTAGTAAAGGTACTTCTTATTACCGTCAGGTGGATTAGTTTAGAGAGAGACTTAACCTACAGGTAGATTAGGTGGATTAGCTTACTAAACTACAGGAGCTATATATAGATTAGGTAGATTAGTCTACTAACTTATACCTCTTAATAGGATCTTATATATCTATATAGAGAGCGTGCGTTCTTACTTAGATAGGAGCTTCGTACTTAACTTATATTATTAACCTAGATATCTCCTAGATATTAAATATAATACTCGACTTATATTAGACTAGTTTAGTACGAAGCCTATTTACCCTAGTCCTTAATACTCCTCTCTACGAGATCTACCTAGACTCCGGAGCCTTCTAGTTAGAAGATAACGGGTCGTAACACTTTAAGTACCCTTAAGATAAGTACCTTAGGATAAAGGGACCTTACCCTAAGTAAACGCGGTCTATAATAGTTAGTAATAGCGGAAGTTAAAGAAGGTATTAAAGTTACTAAGCTAGATTTATATTATAACGATCGAGATAAACTTAAAGAATAGTTAGTATAAATATAACTATACTTCTCTTTTAATAAAGACGTTATAAGACTAAAGAAATAACTACTATTTATAATAACTTATATAAGAGGACGGGCCTAGAGATAGTCCGCTCCATTTCTTAGATAATATATAGAAGATCTTGACGACGATAATAATATCTCTATTAAGTTATAGATAGAAAGCCTAATACTCTTTTATAGAGAAATAAGGCGAATATTCAGACCTTCTAATAAAGTAAGCGTAGTAATAAGAGTTATCTAGTACTTAATATAAAAGAAATCGGTATTTAAATATATAATATAGTTCTAATAGTATTTTATAAGAACCGACTAGGATAATAACGCGCTAATAGTAATATATTAGAGAGGATTAAAACCTTAGATAAAGAAGGAACTTATACGAGACGGAGCTATTTATAATAACTTAGACTTATTAATAAGAGCCTTAATACGAGTTAATAACTAGATCTATAAGTTAGTAATAGAACTACGCTATAATAGTAGAGTTTCTAGACTTAGTTATATAGGACTCTATTCCGGAGGAAGTTATAGGAAGAAGCGATTCTCGCGCGACCCTTACGGTCTAATACTAATAGAGTTAGACTTTACTAAGAAGAAGAAACCGTTTAGAGGTAAGAAATAGTAAGGGGGTAAGAAAGTAATAAATTACTATAGCTGTAGTAAACCGGGCTATATTACTAAAGACTACAGGTTAAAAAATATAGTAAAACGACCTTAGTTAAATATATTAGAAAGAGTTCTAGTTAGGAAGACTAAACCTCTAAAGGATTAATAAGAAACGGAGTACGATAATACTAAGCTAGACGTAATTATAGATAATTTACTAGCCCTTATTAATCTACCTATTAATAGAGAACTATAATCTAGAGAGGAAGAATTACGCGAAGAAATAGCTAAGAAATAGAGGAATATTATAAAGATTAAATAAAGGCTAGTAGATATTTATAAATAACTTAAGGAATTAGACTCTAATAATAAATATAATAATAGTTATATTTAGAAGGGAAAACCCGAATAAAGCTAAGAAAGCGAGGATGATTCCGATTAGGAAAACCTTAGCTAGACTTCTAAGAAAGAAGGTAATAGAGTAGTATCTCGAGCTTCTATATTAAAAGATCTACAGATAAAACTCGAGGAACGGGTAGAGTTCTATTAAGAAAAAGTAGTAGGAGGACTTCTACGGAAGGAGTTTAGAAATAACTTAGTATATTTATAATACGGAGTAATATACTAGTTAGCCTACGCTGATAAAATATATATAGTTTACTACTAAGTAAAGATAAACTTAGGAAAGTCTATTAGAATCCGAATATATAGAAAAGTTTAGTTAAGTTATAATAATATAAGTTATTATTAGTACTTAGTAACTAAGAGATCGAGGAAGTAGTTTCTAAACTATAACTAAAGATAGTATAGTAGTCTTTATAAACACCTTAAGTATAACGAGTATACTTCTAAGTATTACTTATAAGACTAGTATACCTACTTCTACGATAATTACAGAAAGTATATATATATAAAAAGAACTACTAGATTCCTATCCTTTTTAGGAAAAGAGTAATCCCTTATATTAAGGGGAAGTATAAGGAGATTAATATCCTTACCTTAAAAATATATTAGCTATATTTAACAAACTACGTAATATATATAAATATACCGGTTAAAATAGATAGTTAGCGGACTATAGTAATAATAGATTCTAGAGTATCTAGAAACTTTATCTCTAAAGTATTAGTACGGTTAGTAGGCCTACTAACGCGAAGAAAGAAGGATTTATATAACTTATAAATAGCCGACGGGTTAATACTATTAAAAGGAAGCGTAGATAAGGAAATAACCTCGCTACTATTTATAATTTAATAATACTATAAGGAAATGTCCTTTAATATTATAGGGATAGCTACCTATTATATTATATTAGGTATACCTTAGTTAGAAAAGTATAACCTAGTAATTAACTAGAGAAGAAAAGTACTTAAGTTTAAGCGAACTAGCGATATTACTAGATTCTAACCTATATATTAATAGTAGACGACGGTAGATAAGAAATTAAACTAGAAGACGGTTAAGGTATATATTACCTTAATTTCAAATAAGGATAACCTTAAAATATAAGGATCCGACTTAATAAATACTAGTAGCGGTCCGCTAGGTTAATAAGTTAGAGTTCTTAGAGTAACTAATAGTACTCCTAATATCTTATAAGAGTATTAAAGATAGAAACGCCTCTTTATAAAAGAGATAATAGTAAA
>JAABUN010005034.1_pt1 | contig 16985 bp, 16 predicted proteins | sample 5559311 | NCBI WGS metagenome assembly JAABUN01 (sample SAMN10711877, study PRJNA513370) | rock metagenome | isolation source: Antarctica rocks | place: Antarctica: Victoria Land, Siegfried Peak sud
TGGGCCACGAGATCGTCGTGACCAAGATTGCCCGCAACCTGCCCTGGCCGGCAGGCTACAAGGCGTCCGCAGAGGCGTTCGAGCTGCTCGCCGTGGAGATGAGGTGGACTCCCGGCACGGCATACACAGCGCCCCTGCGGCTGCAGGACTTCTCGGTCACCACGGGGAGCACGTTCCCGAACCGTCCCGACACCCTGGTCAACGAGGCGCTGAAGGGAGCCGGCTGGGTGCTGCTGCCCGAGCAGCTGCCGAACGGGCAGAACGCCGCCGGCTGGGTCGTCTTCAAGGTCGACCCGAAGGACGCCCCCAGGATGACGCTGGACTTCACCCGGCCGAAGTCACAGCTCGTCGACAGCGACACGGTCTTCCCGACCCAGGTCTTCAGCGCACCACTCGTCGGCTGACTCAGGGTCCACACCGCTTGCTGCGCCCGGTTTCCCCTGCACGGCGGCAGGCGACTACCCGAGAACCACGCTCTTCTTCCACCGGAGAGCGGCAGACGACCACGCCCGTCCTGATCGACCACCTCTGGGACGATGCAGGCCGGCGAGGGCCGGTTCCAGCGCCCACCGGATCCCTCCACCAGAATGCCGAAAGCCCCCCCTTGGATAAGCCATTTCGGACATACTGCCCGCATGCCGAGCACCGCACCGTGGAACTCCCCACCCAACTGGCCGACGCCACCGCCGAGCTGGAGGCCACCTCCGGGCTGGCAGCCGGATCCCGCGTGGGGTCCGGCTCCCGCGGGATGGCGCTTCACCGAGGGGCAGGGGCGGTCGGGGGATTCGCCACGTCGGCCCTTCTCCAGGATGAAGCGGGTGATCATCCCCAGCGCCATCCTGGGCCTGGTGATCATCGGTGGCGCGGTGAACGGTAACGGCGCCTCGAACACTCCGATGACTGCTACGGCGGTGGCCACATCGACGGCTGCGTCCACGTTCGCGTCGCCTGTACCTGCGTCCAGTCCGGCAACCGATGCAGGAGACGCCAGGCAGGTGGCGGACGCGGCCAAACAGGCAGCCGATGCCGCAGCTGCCAAGCAAGCCGCCGAGGCCGCAGCTGCCAAGCAAGCCGCCGACGCCGCAGATGCCAAGCAAGCCGCCGAGGCCGCAGCTGCCAAGCAAGCCGCCGACGCCGCAGCTGCCAAGCAAGCCGCCGACGCCGCAGCTGCCAAGCAAGCCGCCGACGCCGCAGCTGCCAAGCAAGCCGCCGACGCCGCCGCCGCTGCCAAGCAAGCCGCCGACGCCGCCGCCGCTGCCAAGCAAGCCGCCGACGCGGCAACAACGAAGCAGGCAGCCGACGCCGCTGCCAAGCAAGCCGCCGACGCGGCAACACCGAAGCAGGCAGCCGACGCCGCTGCCAAGCAAGCCGCCGACGCGGCAACAACGAAGCAGGCAGCCGACGCCGCCGCTGCCAAGCAAGCCGCCGACGCGGCAACAACGAAGCAGGCAGCCGACGCCGCCGCCGCTGCCAAGCAAGCCGCCGACGCCGCCGCCGCTGCCAAGCAAGCCGCCGACGCCGCAACAACGAAGCAGGCAGCCGACGCCGCCGCCGCTGCCAAGCAAGCCGCCGACGCCGCCGCCGCTGCCAAGCAAGCCGCCGACGCCGCCACTGCCAAGCGAGCCGCCGACGCGGCAGCCGCGAAGCAGGCCGCTCAGCCACCCGTACCCTTTGCAGCTCCGGCCCCAGCTGGAGTGACGGACTTCGCCAACTGCGACCAGCTCAACGCCGTCTACCCCCATGGCGTCGGTATGCCGGGTGCAGTCGACCGCGTCGCGGGCGGCAAGCCGGGGGTGCGGAACTTCACGGTGGACGCCGACCTCTACGGCGCGAACGAGGGCAGCGACCGCGACAGGGACGGAATCGCCTGCGAGAAACAGTAGGGGGCCTTCCCGCGTCACCGCGGGTGGGTCAGAGGGTGTCGCCGACGAGGGTGGGCTCGTTGGCGAGCCGCACGCCGAAGGCGTCCTCGACACCGTCCCTGACCTCCCGGGCAAGGGCGAGGACCTCCTTGGCCGTGGCCGAGCCCCGGTTGGTGACCGCGAGGGTGTGCTTGGTCGACAGTGCGGCCGGACCGGGGAGCCCGTGGCCCCTGCGGAACCCCGCCTGCTCGATGAGCCAGGCGGCACTCGTCTTGATGCCCCTCTCCTCGGCCCACCGGGGCAGGATCGCAGCGTCCGGCCCGAGTCGCCCAGTGACCCGGATCTCCAGTGCGCTGAACTCGCGCTCGGAGAGGATCGGGTTGGTGAAGAACGACCCGCAGCCCCACGTGTCGGGGTCCGCGTCGTCGAGCACCATCCCGCGGCGCCGACGCTGGGCCAGCACGGCTTCTCGAGCGGCCGGGAGCGGAACCCGCTCCCCCAGCTCGACCCCGAGCTGGCGCGCAAGGTCGGCATAGGCCAGCGGCTGCGAGAGGTCAGCGACCCGGAGCTGGAAGAGGACGTCCAGGACGACGTATCGACCTCCGGTGCCGTGCCCCGACTTGAACCGCGAGTCGCGGTAGGTGAACCCGCAGTCGGACCCGAAGAAGGTGCGCACCTCCCGCTGCCGCCGGTCCCAGACCCGCACCTGGCCGATGGTCTGGGCGACGTCCTGGCCGTAGGCCCCGACGTTCTGGATCGGGGTCGCTCCAACGCCGCCCGGGATCCCTGAGAGCGCCTCCACGCCGGCCCAGCCCTCGGAGACGGCTCGCAGGACCAGGTCGTCCCACACCTCCCCGGCAGCCACCCGAAGGTTGGCACCGCCACACCTGTCGTCGGACTCGACCACGATGCCCGACGTCTCGACGTGGACGACGGTGCCGGGGAACCCTTCGTCCGCGACGACGAGGTTGGACCCACCACCGACGACGAGCAGGGGCTCGTCGGCATCGTCGACCTCGCGGACCGCGTCCACGAGCTCGTCAGTCGTCGTCACGCGCACGAGGCGGGCCGCCGGGCCGCCGACGCGCATCGTCGTCAGGCTCGCGAGGTCGACGTCGCGCTCCTCCTGCATCGAGGATCTGCCGTCAGTCGAGCTGGACGACGGCGCGGGCTCGACCGAGGACCCGGTCCGTGCCGCAGGTCGCGGACAGCTCGACCGTGACCAGACCCGTCTCGGTGTCGAGCCCCTTCACGACACCGGAGACGACGACGTCGGCCCCGCCCTCGTGGGGCACGACGACGGGCTTGGTGAACCGCACGGAGTACTCCTTGACCCGGCCGGCATCTCCCGCCCACTCGGTCGCAACGGTCACCGCGCAGCCCATGGTCAACATGCCGTGGGCGATGACGTCGGGCAGTCCGACGGCCGTGGCGAAGTGCTCGTCCCAATGGATCGGGTTGAGGTCCAGCGACGCCCCGGCGTACTGGACGAGCTTGGCGCGGTCGATGTGGACCGTCCTGCCGGGAAGCGTCATGCCGACGTCCACGTCTGACGCCTTGCGGATGTCACCCATCACCCGGCACCTCGGATGACGATCGTCGAGGTGGCCGTGCATATCGGCTCGTCGGCTGCGGTGAGCTCGGTGCGCGTCGTCACCATGGCGTGGCCTCCGGCCTGCTTGACCGCATCGACCGTGAGGACGCCCACGACGTCGTCGCCCGCGGTGAGGGGTCGGTGGTGGACGAACGTCTGCTCGCCATGGACCACTCGGGTGTAGTCGACGCCGGCCTCCGGGTCGCCGATGAACTGGGCGTCGCACTGCTGGGCAACCAGCACCGCGAAGGTCGGCGGCGCGATGACGTCGCGGTAACCACGGGCCACCGCGACCTCCCGGTCGAAGTGCACCCGGTCGGTCGAGCCGACCGCCCGGGCGAACTCGCTGATCTTGGCGGAGCCCACGGCATACGGGGCGGTGGGCGGGTAGCTCCGCCCGACGAACTCTGCATTGACCGGCATGCTCGCCACCCTATTACCCCGACGTGAGAGCCTCACCGACGTCATAGCGCCAGAAGGGCCGAACGAGGACGCCGGCCACGCAGCCCACGTCGGTCACGCAGGCCACGCAGGCCACGCAGGCCACGCAGGCCACGAAGGCCACGCAGGGACCGTAGGCCACGAATCTGCTCCGGCGCGTCCACCGGGTCGGGCGGGTCACGCACGGGCGGGTCGGCGGGGTCGCTCACTCAGCCGAGTCTGGCAGCCGGCTCCCACCGCGGGTGGCCGCCCTCGCGGAGCCGGCTGCCCGGCATACGGGCCATGAGACGAAACGACCGCCCCCCGGCTGGTGCCGAGTGAGCGGTCGAGGAGGCGGGTGGGTCAGCGCGTCTCGCGGTGCGCCGTCTGCTTGCCGCAGCTGGGGCAGAACTTCGCCAGCTCCAACCGGTCGGGGTTGTTGCGGCGGTTCTTCTTGGTGATGTAGTTGCGGTTCTTGCAGTCCACGCACGCCATGGTGATCTTGGGACGGACGTCGGCACTCTTGGTGGCCACGGGACAACCTGCTCTCAAGCTGATGGGTGTGAACGTGCAATGCAACAACCATGAAACGTCCGATGTTCCGGGGCGGATCAGACGCGGCTCCCGAGAATACGCGACGAGCCGAGCAACGAGAAATCGCTCTGCCCACCGTCACGTAGCGGGAGCGGGGCTCGATCCCGCGACCTCACGATTATGAGTCGTGCGCTCTAACCAGCTGAGCTACCCCGCCCTGGTGGTCCACGACACCGCCGCCCGCTGGGCACTGCGTCGGGTGGACCAGAGCCCCAATAGGGAATCGAACCCTAGACCTTTTCCTTACCATGGAAACGCTCTACCGACTGAGCTATTGGGGCGCGGGAGGGGTGAACCCGCCCGGTCGTGCGTCGCAGAGACTACACGGTGTCCCCACCGGCGATGAAATCCGGTATGCCGGGTGACCGGCGATCGACGGCACGGGCAGCGGTCGACGGTGAGGACGCGGTCGGCAGGTGACCCGAGAGGACCCCCACGATGTCGGCCAGCGTCTGCTCGGTGCCGACGTTGCCGGCGAACACGACATACGGCATGCCCACTGCCTCCGGCGCCGCGTCCACCGGGCTGACGACCGAGATCAAACCGGGCAGGAGCTGGCCGAGGACGCGGCCGCGGCTCATCGACAGGCCCCGGACTGCCACGTCGTGCGAGGTGATGCCGCCCTTGGCCACCACCCAGGCCGGCCGAGCCGCCAGCGAGCGCCGCACCACGCCGGCGAGGTCGACCGAGACGCCGCGGGAGATCGCCAGGCTCCCGGTCGGGTCCGCGGCGCGGCGCAATTTACGGCTCGTGTAGAGCAGCACGTCGGAGTCGACGAGGCTCGACCGCACCGCGTCGGCCGTCTCGTCCACGTGTCGCGCCGACCGTGCAGGGTCGAGCAGCGCGGTGACGTCGAGCTCGATGGACCTCACGGCCCCACGACGCTGCAGGGCTGCCACCTGGCGAGTGGTCAGCCCGACGTGCGAGCCGACGGCGACCAGGCCGTGTTGGCGCTCGTCGGGACGTCCGAGGCCGGCCCCTGAGAGGTCAGCCGAGGTCAGCACTCCCCGAGGAGCGACGCCCGCGAGCGCCTGGACGAACGAGGGACCGCACCGGTAGAGGAACGACCGCCCGGCTGCTCCCAGCCGCGCCACCGCGAGCGCCACGACATCGAGGTCGGCGTAGTCCATCGCGTTGACCACGACCCATCGCCCGTCGTGCGCCGACTGGAGGACAGCCGCAACGGCCTCTGGACCACCGGCCCGGATGTCGGTCAGTGAGATCGAGAGGATGTCATCACGCCCCAGCCGCGCCCCGGTCTTCTCGACGAGGTAGTCCTTGAGGTTCGATGCGGAGTAACCGAAGGTGGCGTCCTCACTGAACTCACTCTCGCCGACCGGGATCGGCTCCTCGCCGACCATCGCCCAGTGGACATCGCCGACGGTGAAGCGGCCGGCCTCCAGGTATGCCGGGACGAGCAGCATCGCGTCGTAACCGGCCCCGGACTCCCGTCGACGTGACTGCGCCAAAGCGCGCATCTCCGCGACGACGTGACCCCTGAGCGTGGAGTCGCCTCGGCTCACGACGTCGACGGGGGCACCGAGGGCCCGGCTCAGCGCATGAACGTCACGGGCGGACCTCACCGTGCTGGCCACGGCGTCCTCGGGCTGCATGCTGCGGGTGTTCGTCAGGACGAACGCCGTCGAGCCCGGCTCGTGCAGGGCTGCTGCGAGTGGGTCACCCGTCGCAGAGACGATCTCGACATCGTGCACGCACTGTGACCCGGTCGGGTCGTCGTCGAGGACGACGAACCTCCTGCCGGCCCGCAGGTGTGCCTCGCGGACCTCCTCCCGCGCCCCGGGGACGACCAGCGGCGCAGGAACCGCGTCGAGCAGCTGCCCGACGGTCTCGGCGTGTCTCCTGTTCATGCCGACCGGTCCGCTGGGCGCCCGTCACGAGCGGCCCGGGCCGCGGCGAGGAGCCTGCGTCGATCGCCGGCCGGCAGCGCGAGGTCGTGCGCGGCTACCGCGGCGTCAAGACGGGCCGGGCTCGAGCACCCGACGATCGGCATGACAGACGCGTCCATGGCAAGCACTGTTGCCAACGCCACCTGTGTCGGAGTGACGCCGAGCCGTTGGGCGACCTCGGTGACGATGTCGGCGGTCAGGCGGTTTCCCGGTGCGTCGTAGAGCTCGGTGGCGGCGGAGACGTGGCCAGCCGCCACGGCGTCGAAGTATCCCTTCGCCTGGGCCGAGTAGGCCAGCAGCGTCACCGAGCTGGCGCGGTGCAGCTGGAGCATGGCCTCGTCGGCGGCGACCAGCCCTGGCATGAGGGCGCCGGGCCTCGGCGTGGCCGCCGCCAGCGCGGTCTGGGTGGCGACGAAGCCGATCGCCATCCCCGCGTCGCGCAGCTGCACCACCTCGGCCAGGCGCTCGGTCGACCAGTTGCACAGTCCATACCACTGCAGCAGCCCCTCGGAGCGTAAAGCCTCCACGGGGCCGACGATGTCGGCGACGGGCCGGGAGGGATCATCGCGATGGGCAAACCACAGTGGCAACGACGCCAGACCCAGCCGGGTGAGGCTCCGTTCGATGTCGGCCCGGACCGCGGCGGCGTCCAGACGTGACCGGCCAGGGTCATCGAGAGGGGGGTGGCCGCCCTTGGTCGCCACGTGGAGGCCGGTCGGCCCCCTGGCGCGCAGCCACCGGCCGATCGTCTTCTCGCTGGAGCCGCGTGGGACACCCGGCACCCAGTCCGCGTAGACCGCCGCGGTGTCGACCAGGACGCCGCCCACCTCGACCCAGCGGTCGAGCAGCGCGAAGGATGCACGCTCGTCCACCGCGCTGCCGAGCATGTTGCCCCCGAGGACCATTCGCGGCGTCCGCAGGTCCGACCCCGCGATGGTCACCGGCTGCAGCATCAGGTGTCGCCGATGTCGGCCATCGCCTCGAAGGCCCGGATCACCGACCAGATGTCGGACGCCCCTTCGCCCCGCGCCTGTTGCGCCGTCATCAGCTGGAGGACCGCAGCGGTCAGTGGCATGGGCACTCTGGCTCCACGGGCGGCCAGGAGGACGAGGTCGAGGTCCTTCGCGGCGGTGTTGACGTCGGACGGCGGGTGTCCGAACTCCCTCGACTTCAGCAGCGGAGCCTTCAGGGTGAGCTGCTCGGAGGCGAGCGGACCGCCGGCCAGCACGTCGATGACCGTGTCGTAGTCCACTCCACCGCCCCGGGCGAACGTCACCGCCTCGCCGACGAGAGCGGCGTATACACCGACCACCACGCTGTGGGCGAGCTTGAGGAAGTGAGCCGCCTCGTCCTCGCCGACGTAACGCACCTCGCGGCCGACGCAGGCGAGCACCGGTTCGGCCGTCTCGAAGTCGGCTCGGTCCCCGGAGGCGAAGACGGTCAGCTCGCCCCGCTCGGCCAGTGCGACGCTGCCGGCGACCTTGGCCCGCAGATAGTGCACTGCCGCCGCCGCAGCCTGCTGCGCCACCTCTCGAGATGCGTCCGGTGAAACCGTGCTGAGGTCACAGTAGAGATGGCCGGGCCGGGCGCCGGTGAGGATCCCGTCGGGCCCCAGCGCGACCGCTCGCAGCACTCGGTCGTCCATGATGATCGACAGGCTGATGTCGCTGGACGCCGAGACCTCCCGCGGGGAGCGGGCGACGTGCGCGCCATGCCGCTGGGCCTCCGCGCAACGCGTGGAGTCGATGTCATGGACGACGAGCTCGAGTCCTGCCCTCAGCAGGTTGCGAGCCATCGGCCCGCCCATCCGGCCGAGTCCGACCAGACCGACCGTCGGGTTCACGACGTCTGGCTCGCGGCGGCGCGGCGCGGCGGGGACGCAGATGGCCGGTATGCCGTCGGCTCGAAGGGGTGCATGGGCTCGAGGTCAGTCGTCGAGCGCCGTGGTCGACACGAGTGACCAGGGGGCGAGGTAGCCGTTGGCGTCATAGGCGACGTCCTCGTTCTGAGCGCCCTTGACGACGAGCTCGTCCCACTCCAGCTTCGCGCGTCCGTCGCCTCCGGTGATGACGTAGAGCTCCCCGGTGTCATCCCCGACGCTCTTGAACTGCCGCCACGCGCCCGTGGGGATCGAGAGCGTGTCGTTGACCTCTAGCCGCACGGTCACCGGGTCATGGTCGTTGAGCCGCACCTCCCAGGAGCCGGCGCGGACGATGACCACCTGGGTCTCCTTGGTGCGGTGCTGGAGCATCGCCTTGCCGGGCTCGGCGCGCAGCACGGCCAACGAGAAGCCATGGGGGTTGAAGATCTTCGGCTCCTGGCTGCGGTGCTCGGTGATGCCAAAGCCGATGATGAGCGCCAGGTCCACTTCGCCGCCGTCGACGGCCGTGCACATGAGCGCCCTGCTGCTCCAGACGCGGTCGTCCACCGTGACGAGACGCGAACGCATCCGCTCGGCGGACCACTCCTCGAGCACGTCGATCTGTTCCTGCGGCATCGGGGTGACCAGCTCGAGCTCCGGATCGATGACCTGGCCCGCCGCGGTGTCGATGAGCAGGTTCTGGGCCGTGAGGTGCAAACCGAACCCCTCGGCCTCCCGAAGGACGCTCGGGCCCCAGATGATGCCGCCGGTGTTGTCCTGGCCGAGCACGGTGAACATGAAGTTCTCGTTGGGCCCGGTGTTGGTGAAGCCGCGGAATATCCACGTCGGCACCGAGACGATGTCGCCTGCGCGGCCGAGGAACTCCCCAGCCGTCCCATCGGCGCCCCAGCGGAAGGTGTACTCCCCCTCCACGACGAGGAACACCTCGGCCGTGAAGTGCAGGTGCAGGGAGTTGGTCACCCCGTTGGGCATCGCGGCGCCGCCCACGTTGTAACCGTGGGCGACCTGCAGGTTGATGAACTGGTCTGAGCTCTGGGAGACGCCGGAACCGATTAGGGCGTAGTTCTCCTTGAGGTCCGAGCCCGGTGTGCGGCAGTCGATGAAGGCCGCGTTGCAGGAGATGAGGGCGTTCCGCCGGATCGTCCGCTCGGCGGCATCCTCTTGGGTGACAACGGTATTGAGTCGTGAGCTCATGCTCGGTCCAATCAAGTCTGGTACGACGGCGTGCGCACCTCGTGCATCGCCGCCATCATTGCATACGTAGTCAAGAGGAACAACGCGGCTGCGCAGCGCGTTCCGAGGGGCTTCCATCTTCCGCCGGTGCTAGGGCGCGCGGGACGGGCGGCCGTGTGTGCCTCGCAGCACCAAGGACGTCGGCGTGACCTCGTGGGTCCACGGGACGCTGGCACCGGACCTGAGGCGCCGGACGAGAATCTGGGCTGCCGCGACGGCGTTCTCCGCGATGCGGTTGTGCACGGTCGTCAGGTCCACCGTCGGCCACGCCGCAACGGGGAGATCGTCGAACCCGATGATCGTCAGGTCGCCGGGCACCTCGAGTCCAGCCTGTTTGGCGCCATTCAGGGCGCCGACGGCCACCCAGTCGTTGGCGCAGAACAGCGCGGTCGGACGCGTCGGCGTGCCCATCACGCGGTGGAAGGCTTCGTAGCCGGTGGCCTCGGTGTACTCGGTGTGTGCCGTCCAGACCGGTGGCACGGCGAGATGCGCCTCCGCCAGGCGTGCCACGAAGCCACCCTCGCGGTCGCGGCTGGTCGATGTCGTCTCCGGGCCGAGCAGCATCCCGATGTCCCGGTGGCCCAGCGAGAGCAGCAGCTCCGCCACCTGCGCGGACCCCCCGCTGTCGTCGGCGCTGACGCTGTCGCGTTCCACCGCGTCGCTAACGCGGTTCAGGTAGACGAACGGGGTGCCGTGCCGATCCAGCTCGAAAGGAAGGGATGAGTTGACGGTCGCCGTCGAGAGGATGGCGCCGTCGACCGAGCGGTCGAACAGGCCGGCGAGTCCCGTCAGGTTCTCCTGGTGTCCGGCGAACAGCAGGGTCTGGTAGCCCAGAGCGGCCAGCGCGTCATGCACAGGGGTGAGCAGGGTTGGGTACAGGGGGTTCTCGAGGTCGGCCACCATGGCGATCCGCTGGGTCGCTTGGGTCGCCAGGCTACGCCCGAGCTGGTTGGGGACGTAGCCCAACACGGTGGCCGCGTCGAGCACCCGGTTGCGGGTCGGCTCCGGCACCGATGGCTGTCCGCGTAGCGCGCGGGACACCGTGGTCTGGGAGACGCCTGCGAGGCGCGCGACGTCGTGGCTCGTCACCGTCGCGCCGTTCGTCGCCCTGGAGGCCCGAGCGGTGCGCCCGGCAGGACCCACCTCTGGTGCGGCGCTCCCCGGACGCCGTCCTCCGTCGGCCCGACCCGCCACTGGTCCACCCCGTCTGTCGTCATGAATCAGGCATTCGAACGAGCAGTCCCGCGATCCGCGAAGGTCTCGATTCTATCAAAGGGGTTGACACCGGACGTCCCGTCGTGAATACGTATGCAGACACACCACGACTCCTGGAGGCCCCCATGCAGCATCGTCCCGTCCTGACCCGACGCGCTCTCGGGGCCCTCGCCGTCGGGTCGCTTCTGTTGACCTCAGCCTGTGGTGCCGGATCCAAGACCGGTGCCAGCCAGGCGACCAAGGTCGCCTGCGACGTCACCCCGCCGTCGGCCGCGACGACCGTCAACGTCCTCGCCTACAACTCCTCGGCGATCGACCCCTTCACCAACACGATGATCAAGAGCTGCCAGAGCGGCAACCTGACCTTCAAGCACGACCCCATCGACTTTGCCGGCCAGGTGCAGAAGACCGCGGCGACGCTCACCGGCAGCTCGGGCACCTTCGACATCGTCGAGACCTACTCCCTCGTGGTTCCCAAGTACTCCGACAAGATCGTTGACCTGACGTCGTACCTCGACAAGTACAAGGACAAGTTCAAGCTCGGCGACCTCGACCCCACGATGCTCAAGGGCATGTCCTACCAGGGCAAGCTGTACGGCATCCCGACGCAGGCGAACATCACGACCTTCGCCTACCGCAAGGACATCTTGGACGAGCTCGGCATCCAGCCACCGAAGACCTTCGCCGAGCTCAAGGACGCGGCCGCCAAGATCCAGTCGTCCGGGAAGGTCAAGTACCCCGTCGCGATGCCCCTGCTCGCCTCCGGTGACATCTCGACCCGGTTCATGATCGGCCTGTTCTCCCAGGGCACGACCTACGTGGACCCGACGACGAAGAAGCCGATGTTCGACTCGCCGCAGGGCAAGAAGGCGCTCCAGTCCCTCAAGGACCTGGTGCCCTACATGGACCCCCAGGTCACGACCTTCGACCAGCCCAAGGTCCAGCAGCAGATGTTCAACGGCACTGCAGCGATCGCCGAAATGTACTCCGGCCGGATGCTCGACCTGGTCCAGCAGAAGAACTCCAAGTTCTACGACAAGTTCGGGTTCATGACGCCGCCGGCGATCGAGTCGGGTGGCAAGCCATGGGCCACCGTGTCCGTCGACGGCTGGTCGATCCCACAGAACACGGCGGTCGACAAGGATCTGCTGTTCCAGATCACGGCCGCATCGGTCAGCGAAGAGGCGGGCCAGGCCGCGGTGCCGGCGGCGTACCCCTCCCGCCAGGGACTGGCAACGTCCGACAAGATGCCTTGGCTGGACGCCGTGAAGGGCACCCTCGCCGGTGGGGCGCAGACGCCGCCGATGGAGAAGTGGACCGCCGACATGCAGACTGCTACACGGGAGTTCATCGCGCAGGGCGTGACCGGTGCGCTGTCCGTCGACGAGGCCCTTGCCAAGGCGCAGGCCGCCGCGGAGAAGGTCCTGGCCGCCGCTGGTTCGTGAGCCAGGGTGGTGGCGGGCCCAGGGGCCGCCTCCCATGCCCGGTCCGCCCATCCCCCGCGAGGAGACGCCGTGCGACGCAAGGAGTTCCTGATCCTGGTGGCGCCCAGCGCCATCATCATGACCGGACTGCTCGTGATCCCTCTCCTGCAGACCTTCAACTGGAGCCTGCAGAAGGTGACCTACGGCTCCCCGGGCGCCTACATCGGGCTGGGCAACTACGCGCAGGTGCTCCGTGACGACCGCTTCCACCAGGCGGTGTTCTTCACCGTCGGACTCACCCTCACGGCACTCGTCATCAAGGTCGCGCTCGGCTACGGCATCGCGCTGCTGCTGCAGCGGTCCGGGCGCACCCGACCCGTCTTCCTCGGCATCCTGCTGGTGTCCTACGTGGTCCCGACGGTCATCGGGGCCACGGCGTTCTCGTGGCTCTTCGACTCGAACTTCGGTGGCCTGTTCAACTGGGTCCTGCAACATCTGGGGGTGGCCGACCCGCCGTTGTGGTTCTCCGACCAGTGGCCGAACCGCATCATGGTCCTCGGCAACATCATCTGGCACGAGATGCCGTTCTCCATCCTCATCCTCCTGGCCGGCCTGCAGGGGGTGAACACCGAAGCTCTCGAGGCGGCCGAGATCGACGGCGCCAACTTCGTCCAGAAGCAGCGCTACGTCGTCATCCCGGCGCTCTCCCCACTTCTGGGCTTCATCGCGCTGATCTCCATCATGGACGGGCTGCGCATCTTCGACGCCCTCGTCCCCCTGGCGCCCAGCGCCGTGGCGCTGAGGTCGGAGTCGATCATGCTCTATGTCTTCAACATCGCCTTCGCTGCCGGGGACCAGAACCTCGGCCTGGGCAGTGCCGTAAGCATCCTCACGATGTTCATCATCGCCGTGCTGCTCGTGCCGTTCGTCCGTCAGACCTACAAGGAGGCGAGAAGCGCATGAGCGTGCCCGTCAAGACCGACGTCGTCGTCACCGCGGTGCCCGCCGCCACGAGCCGACGCAGACGCGGTGGCATCGTGATCCTCCTCGTCCTCAGCGCGATCTCGTTCGTCGTGCTCACGCCGTTCATCTGGACCACCATGGCGGCTACCAAGCCGACGTCCGAGGCGTTCGCCAACCCGCCCGTCTTCTCCTACGCCCCGACGTTCGATGCCTTCACCGCCCTGTGGCAGGAGACCAACTTCGCGCAGTACCTCATCAACACGACCCTCGTCGCCGCGGTCAGCGTCATCATCGCCCTCGTCGTCGGCGCTCCCGCGGCATACGCGCTGTCCCGGTACTCGGGCAACGTCGGCGCCCTGCTGCTGGTGCTCGCCCTGGTCTTCCGCGCCCTCCCCCGGTTCGCGGTGGCGTTGCCGTTCTACCAGTTCGCCCGGCAGTTCGGCATCTACGACACCAAGCTGGCACTCATCGTGGCGCTGGTGGCGCTCAACCAGCCGTTCACGATCTGGCTGCTGCGCAACTTCTTTCGGGAGATCCCCAACGAGCTGGACGAGGCGGCAATGGTCGACGGATGCACGCGATTCCAGACCCTGCGGAGGGTGATCCTGCCGATCATGGGCCCCGGCCTGGTCACCGCGGGGATCTTCACCTTCCTCTTTGCCTTCCAGGAGTACCTCGTGGCGGTGGTTCTCACTGACGTCAACTCCAAGACCATCCCCGTCTTCATCGCCACGCAGATCGGACAGAACCTCCCTCTGCTCCAACAGGCCAGCGCCGCAACGGTGCTTGTCGCTCTGCCGATCCTCCTGCTGGCTATGGTGGTTCAACGCTTCCTCGTCGCCGGACTGACCGGCGGATCCGTCAAGGGCTGAGACGCCCACGCGACGCACGCCTGCAGCAAACTCAAGGAGGCATGATGAAGCTCGACCCGGCGAGGACCGGCCATCTCAAGGGCCGGTACCACCACCTCAAGGCCCCGGGCGTCGATGTCCCGCCGGCCCAGCGCGACCCGAAGGTCATCACGACCGTTTCGGAGATGCTCTCGACCATCGAGCAGGGCGGCATGGACAGCGTGATGCAGTATGCCGGGCAGCTGGACCGCTGGGACGGGCGCGACCCCGAGCTCACGGCAGGGGACGTGGAACGCCTCGTCTCTGGGCTTTCTGCCGAGCTGCGAGCGGCGCTCGACCTCGGCCGGGAACGGACGGCGGCCTTCGCGGAGGTGAGCCGCTCCAAGCTCACCGACTTCGAGGCTGAGATCGCGCCCGGCCTGGTCACCGGCGTCCGTTACGTGCCGGTCAGGCGCGTGGGGGCGTACCTGCCCGCCGGCCGGTTTCCTCTCCTCGCGAGCGCGTCCATGACCGTCAACGTCGCCAGGGTGGCGGGGGTGTCATCCGTGCTTGCCTGCACCCCGCCGCAACCCCACGGCGGTCCCGACCCTGCCGTGGTGTATGCCGCGCACATCTCTGGCGCCGACCGCATCTTCGTCCTCGGCGGCGTCCAGGCGTTGGCCGCCATGGCGTTCGGTCTGCTCGGAGAGCCGCCGGTCGACATGCTCGTGGGTGCGGGTAACGCCTACGTCGCCGAGGCCAAGCGCCAGCTGTTCGGCGCCGTGGCGATCGACCTGCCGGCCGGCCCCTCCGAAGTGGCGGTCATCGCCGACGACACAGCCGACCCCGTCCTCGTCGCGGCGGACCTGCTTGGTCAGGCGGAGCACGGACCCGAGTCACCCGCAGCGCTCGTCACGACATCCGAGACGTTGGGGCAGCGGGTCCTCCAGGAGGTCGCCCGACAGATCGACGAGCTCAAGACACAGGAGATCGTCCGGGTGTCCTGGGCCGACCACGGCTCCATCATCGTGGCCGAAGACCGGGAGGTCGCGGCCGAGCTCATGGACGACCTCGCCCCGGAGCACCTCGAGATCATCACCGCCGACGACGACTGGTACCACGAGCACCTCAGCAACTACGGGTCGATCTTCCTCGGCACGTGGAGCACAGTCGCCTACTCCGACAAGGGAATGGCCGGCACGAACCACACACTGCCGACGGCCGGTGGCGCCAGGCACAGCGCCGGTCTCTCGGTCTCGCGGTTCCTCAAGGCATTGACGTACCAGCGGGTCGCCCGCGCGGCGACGCCGTTGCTCGCGGACGCGGTGGACGTTATCTCCGAGTACGAAGGCATGGCCGCCCACCGGGCCACCGCAACGCTGCGCACCGCACGGTTCGCCGAAGAGGGCTCGGTGTGAACGACACGACCGCTACCCCCACCCCGCTCATCGCCTCCCACCTAGGCACCGGTCCGAGCCCACGGCGGATGCCGACCGACTACGCCATCAGCCTGCCGCCGGCATACGGGACGGACACCCTTCGCGCGGGGCGCCAGCGGGGGAAGCGCGGCCAGTCGATGCGCGGGTTCGAGGACACCTACGTCGACATCGTCGACTACATCGTCAGGATCACGCACCGGATCTGGGAGGACCAGGACCTCGGGTATATCTACGACACCTACGCCCCGGCGTGCATGGTCCACGACGACCACGGTGCCCACTATGGGGCCGAGCGGGTCGTCGAGGAGAGCATCACGACCTTGCACGCGTTCCCCGACAAGCGGTCCTTCGCGGACGACGTCATCTGGGCCGGGGACGACGAGCAGGGTTTCGCCACCTCCCACCGTTACGTCAACACCGGCCACCACACCGGCCCGTGGGCATACGGGCCGGCCACCGGCCGCAAGACCAACACGTGGGGCATCGCGAACTGCGTCATCCTCAACAACGAGATCTACGAGGAGTGGGTGCTCTACAACACCTGCGCCAAGCTGGCGCAGCTCGGCATCGACGTGCCGGGAGCCGCACGTGCCTACGCCCGTTCGCTTGCCGACCTGCCGCTGCCCGACCGGCACCTGCCCGAGGTCGACCGCCTGGTTGGCGGCCGCAAGCCTGAGTACTACCCCCTCCACGAAGGGGAGGGGTTCGACCCTGAGCACTTCTGCCGCGCCCTCTGGCACGACGTCTACAACCGCCGGGACCTCAGCGCGGTCGTTCGGGCCTACTCCCCCACGGTCCGGTGGCACGGCGCGTCGAACCGCACCGGCTATGGGCGCGGCGACGTCCAAGGCTTCGCCCGCAGCCTGCTCGCGACCTTCCCCGACCTCGGGATGCACGTCGACGAGGTGTACTGGATGGGTAACGATGCCGACGGCTACCGCGTCTCGGTGAGGTGGACCGCCATGGGCACCCACAGGGGGTACGCCCTCTACGGCGAGCCCACGCGCAGGAGGGTGCACCTCTGGGGCATGTCGCAGCTCTACCTCACCGACGGGCTCGTGACCCAGGAGTGGTCGCTGTTCAACGAGTTCGACATCCTCGTCCAGCTTCTGGGCGACCGGCCCCTGCTCTCGCTCTCCTGATGCGCCCGCCGCCCGTCGACCCGATGGAGCTCGCTGCGCGCGTCCGCCGCGGTGAGCGGCTCCTCGGTGGCCTGGTGCGAATGAGCAACGAGACCCTCGTCGAGCTCGTCGGCCTGGTCGGCATGGACTACGTCGTCATCGACGCGGAGCACGGGCCCATCGACCAGCTCGAGCTCGCTCACCATCTGGCCACGGCGGAGGCCGTCGGCATTCCCGCGGTCGTTCGCATCGGCGGACTGGCAGAGGTGCTCCGCGTGCTCGACCTGGGCGCCGCGGGCATCATCTACCCCCACGTCGACTCAGTGGCCGAGGCCGAGGAGCTGGTCCGGGCAGTCCACTACCCTCCGCGGGGTCGGCGCGGCTTCGCGGCATACACGCGGGCCGGCGGGTACGGGCTGCGGTCCGGGGCCGAACACCTGGCCCGGTATGCCGCGGGTCCGCTCGTCATCGCCATGATCGAGAGCGAGACCGCGCTGTCTG
>JAABUN010005035.1_pt1 | contig 16984 bp, 13 predicted proteins | sample 5559311 | NCBI WGS metagenome assembly JAABUN01 (sample SAMN10711877, study PRJNA513370) | rock metagenome | isolation source: Antarctica rocks | place: Antarctica: Victoria Land, Siegfried Peak sud
CCCAGGTCGGTCGACGAGGGCGACACGAGCGAGCCGTCACCCAGCGTGAAGCCGCCGCCCAGGGCGTAGGAGCCCGCCCAGACGAGGGCGTTGGGCGCCAGCGCAAGCTGCGCGACCAGCAGGGCGATCCCGCCGGCGACGCCGGGGGCCAGCGCCTCGTGCAGCGCGCTCACCCGGTCCAGGTGCCGGGCCAGACCGGTCACCAGGACGGACGCCCCGGCGCCCAGCAGCACCAGTTGCGCCGCCAGTACCGCGCGGGGCACCGGGCGGGCCCAGTCCGGCCACGAGTCGGTCCACGCAGTGCCCAGCGCGCGGCCAGCCCCGTGCAGCGCGGCACCTGTCAGCACCACCAGCACGGCCAGGAGGTGGCCGGGGGCCACGTCGAGCCGACCGAGCAGACCGGCCGCCACCAGCACGGGGGCGGCGTACGCGCCGACGAGGACGAGCGCGACCCAGCTGGCGCGCGGCTGCTGCCCGGGCCGGATCGCCCGCGCGGCGAAACCCGCGGCCCGCGACACCAGGCTCGCCATCAGCGCCGCGACGCCCCAGGGCACCAGGCTGACGACCAGCCCGCCCAGGTCGACCGCGACGCCGTGGCCGGCCAGCCAGAGCTGGGTCCCGACGACGACGGCACCGGTGAGGGTGCCCGGGTCAGCGGCGAGCCAGCCCACGACGGCGAGGCCCGTGGCGAGCAGCCAGCCCGTGACCACGCACAGCAGGCCCCCGGCGACGGCGGTGACCTGCCAGCCCGGGCGGGGACCGCCGGACCTGGCGCTGCCGTCGGCGGGTACCGGCCGGCTCGGCGCGCTCGCCCGCAGGACGATGTCGGGATCGGTGCGGCGGGGGGACAACAGGGAGGCCATGGCCCGTCCATGCTCGCCCAGGCCGCCGTCGAGGCGAGTCCGGACACGCCCGGAGGGGGTAAAGTCTTCTGGTCCGCGCCCCGGCCCACGGATGGTCCCGGCCCGGACCAGACCGGACGTCCCGTAAACCGCGAGGAGCTCTGCCATGGTCGATCCCGACCCCGGGTACCGACCGCGACGTGCCTTCGAGGAACCGCCACCCGGTGGCGATCGGCCCGACGGCGCCGACCCGCCGACCCTTCAGCCGCCGGCGCCCGCTCCGGCCGTGCCCGAGAACCCCGAGAACCCCGATCAGCCCCCGCCCCTCTACCGTGACGAGCCCGCAGGCTCGAGTCCGATCTCCGGCTCGGGCTCCGGCTCCGGCTCCGGCTCCGGTGAGGAGACAAGGATCGTGCGGGCGCCGACCTTCCGGCCGCGCGCCGCCCGGACCAGGGACGACGAGGACGCCACCACGCTGCTCCCCCGCACGGCAGCCGGGCACCGACCCGACCACCGCGAGGAGTACCTGGACGACGACGAGAACCCGCGCCGGCTCCTCGGCCGCCGCGGCCGGCTGGCCCTGCTGGTCGGCGGGCTCGCGGCCGTGATCGCCGTCGGCCTGGCCGTGATGTACGCGGTGACGACCGTCGGCAACCCGACCGCCGGCCCCCGCCCCTCCACGTCGAGCACGGCCCCCTCCGCTTCGACCTCCCGGCCGCCGACCGCCGACCGCAGCGTGGTGCTGGCCGACGCAGCCCTGCTCAGCCCGAAGACGGCGGAGCAGATCGCGGCCGGCAGGTGGACGGTCGCCCTGACCCAGCGGCCGCCGGCCACCGACGCCCCCACGCCCGCCTGTTTGAGCAACGAGCCGGCCGAGGGCGAGCCCGCCGCGCAGCAGGAGGTGCTGCGACTGCTCAAGGGCAGCGGCAAGAACAGCCCCAGCGCGCTGCACCAGGCCGCGGCCTACGCGTCCCCGCAGGAGGCTGCGCAGGGCTACGCCGTGATGGCCAGGACACTGGGTGGCTGCGGCAGTCCAGGCGCCTACATCTTCGACGGCGCCACCGTCACCGGCCTGGGCGACCAGGCCACCGGGCTGACCGCCAACGTCATCACCGGCGGCAAGACCCAGTGGCACGCCATCGTGCTCAGTCGGAGCGGCAGCGTCGTCAACCTGGTCGACGCGGCTCGTGCTGACAAGGCGCTGGGCCTCACAGAGGTGGCCGCTGCCCTCGGATCGGTCGTCAAGACGCAGTGCCAGGCGGCTGGCAAGCCCTGCAGCCCCGAACCATCGGTCGCCTCCGGCCCGCCGCCGCTGGGCGGCGACGTACCCGGCTTCCTGTCCACCGGCGACCTGCCGCCGGCCGGTGACCGCGACGAGTCCTGGGTCGCCACCCCCGCCGAGTCACCCAGCGAGAGGTTCGTCGGCTCCGGCTGCGAGACGGTCACCTGGGCCAGGCTGGACGCCGAGACGGCCAGCAGCCGCGTCTACCTGGTACCCAGCAGCACCACGTTCGGCCTGAACGACATCGTGGCGACGATGCGGAGCGAGAAGGCCGCGGTCGACCTGGTGGCCAAGATCAAGGCCGATCTGGAGAGCTGCGAGAAGCGCAAGCTGACGGCCACCGTCTCCAAACCCGAGAAGGTCAGTGGCGCCGGCGCCCAGGGCGCCGAGGTCACCGGCTGGACCTCCACGGTGGCGCAGAAGTCGACCGACGGGACGCAGGAGTACCGGGTGGGCATCGTCGCCGCCGGCCCGAAGGTGGCCTACACCTTCCTCAACCCGTCCAACGGCGGCTACGACCTGACCGACGCCGAGTGGGACAGGGTCGTCGTCCGCGCCGGTCAGCGGATGACCCAGGTCCCCTGAGAGTGAGGGCCTGAGCCGACCGCGCGGCTCCAGCGCTGCGCGGGCCGGCTCAGCCAGCCAGGCCTCGCATGATCTCGCGCATCAGCTGCGCGGTCTCGCTGGGTGTCCTGCCGACCTTGACCCCAGCGGCCTCGAGGGCCTCCTGCTTCGCCGCCGCGGTGCCCGAGCTGCCGGAGACGATGGCGCCGGCATGGCCCATCGTCTTGCCCTCGGGGGCGGTGAAGCCGGCGACGTAGCCGACGACGGGCTTGGTCACGTTCGCGCGGATGTACTCCGCGGCCCGCTCCTCGGCGTCGCCGCCGATCTCACCGATCATCACGATCGCGTCAGTGTCGGAGTCGTCCTGGAAGGCCTGCAGGGCGTCGATGTGGGTGGTCCCGATGACGGGGTCACCACCGATGCCGACGGCGGAGGAGAAGCCGATGTCGCGCAGCTCGTACATCATCTGGTAGGTCAGCGTGCCCGACTTGGACACGAGCCCGATCCGGCCGGCCTTCGTGATGTCGGCCGGGATGATGCCCGCGTTGGCCTGTCCAGGCGAGATGAGCCCCGGGCAGTTCGGGCCGATCAGCCGGGTGGCCGAGCCCCGGGAGAGCGTGAAGAACTCTGCGCTGTCCTTGACCGGCACACCCTCGGTGATGACGACAGCCAGCGGGATGCCCGCCTCGATCGCCTCGACGACAGCCGCCTTGGCGAACTTGGCGGGGACGAAGATCACCGTCACGTTGGCTCCGGTGGCGGCCATCGCCTCACCCACGGAGGTGAAGACGGGCACCGAGGTGGTCGGTCCACCGGGCGCATCTCCGGCAGCGGGGAAGTCCACCGTCTGGCCACCCTTGCCGGGGGTGACGCCGCCGACGACGGCGGTGCCGAAGGCCAGCATCCGGGCGGTGTGCTTGCGCCCCTCGGAGCCGGTCATGCCCTGCACGATGACCTTGGACGCGTTGTTCAGGAAGATCGCCATCGTCAGTCCTCACCCAGCCATCTCGGCGGCGCGCCTGGCGGCGCCGTCCATCGTGTCGACCTGCTCCAGCCCCGGCAGCGCCGCATCGGTGAGGATCCGGCGCCCCTCCTCGGCGTTGTTCCCGTCCAGCCGGACGACCAGCGGCTTGGTTACGGCCTCGCCGCGGCTCTCCAGCAGCTGGAAGGCCTGCACGATGCCGTTGGCCACCGCGTCGCAGGCGGTGATGCCGCCGAAGACGTTGACGAAGACACTCCTCACCTGGGAGTCGCCGAGGATGATCTCCAGCCCGTTGGCCATCACCTCGGCACTCGCGCCGCCGCCGATGTCGAGGAAGTTGGCCGGCTTGGGGTTGCCAGGCACTTCCTCGCCGGCGTAGGCCACGACGTCGAGGGTGCTCATCACCAGCCCGGCGCCGTTGCCGATGATCCCGACGGAGCCGTCGAGCTTGACGTAGTTCAGGCCCTTCTCCTTCGCCGCGTTCTCCAGCGGGTCGGTGGCCGAGTCGTCCACCAGCGCCGCGTGGTCCGGGTGGCGGAAGTCGGCGTTCTCGTCGAGGGAGACCTTGCCGTCCAGGGCGACGATCGAGCCGTCGCCGGTCTTGACCAGCGGGTTGACCTCGACCAGCGTCGCGTCGGTCGCGGTGTAGACCTTGCCCAGCAGCTGGAACACCCGGGCCAGCTCGGCCGCGTCGGCGGGGTCGAAGCCCGCGGCAGCGACGATCTCGTCGGCCTTCGCCTGGTCGATCCCGACGACCGGGTCGACCGGGACCCGGGCGAGGGCCTCGGGCCGCTCGACGGCCAGCTGCTCGATCTCCATCCCGCCCTCCTTCGAGCACATGGCGAGATAGCTGCGGTTGGCGCGGTCGAGCAGCAGGGAGAAGTAGTACTCCTCGGCGATGTCGGCGCCCTCGGTGACCATGACGGTCTTGACGACGTGCCCCTTGATGTCCAGACCGAGGATGTCCGTGGCCTTCTCAGCAGCCTCCGCCGGGCTCTTGGCGATCTTGACGCCACCCGCCTTGCCACGGCCCCCGGTCTTCACCTGCGCCTTGACGACGACGACGGGGGTGCCGAGCTCCGCGGCAGCTGCCTCGGCCTGCTCCGGCGTGGTCGCCGTGATGCCGCGCAGGACGGGGACCCCGTGCGCCTCGAACATGTCCCGGGCTTGGTACTCGTACAGATCCACAGCGCCTCCTGGTGGCGACCCGACGGGCTGGCGGGCCGACCGTCTCAGACACCGCGGCCCGGCCTCGGTGTCGGTCCGCCGCCGGCGGACCGTCGCCGAGCCTAGTGGTTCAGCGCCTGCGGCCGCCGGAGGGGTTCAGAGGCCGCGGTCCAGGCCGACGTTCGCCCGCACCCAGGCGACGATGTCGCTCAGGGTCGTGCCCGGGGTGAAGACCTCTGCCACGCCCAGCGCCTGCAGCTCGGCCCGATCGGCCGGCGGGATGATCCCGCCGCCGAACACGACGATGTCAGCTGCATCCTCCGAAGCCAGCAGCTCGAGGACCCGCGCGAACAGGGTCAGGTGCGCTCCGGACAGGACCGAGAGCCCGATGGCGTCGGCGTCCTCCGCGAGGGCGGTGCGGACGATCTGCTCCGGGGTCTGGTGCAGGCCGGTGTAGATGACCTCCATGCCCGCGTCCCGGAGCGCCCGGGCGACGACCTTGGCGCCGCGGTCATGGCCGTCGAGGCCGGGCTTGGCCACGACGACGCGGCGCCGTCGGCCGGACGCTGGTTGGTCGTCGGGGTCCACGGGGCTCAGGCTACTGCGCTCGAACCGCCCCGGGGGACGAGCGCAGCTGAGCGACGGACCGTGCCGGAGGCCGGGATCCGACCCTGCCGAACGGGTGTCGTCGATGCCGCGTGGGCCGTATTCTTTGCGAGGCGACGGTGCCCGGTGGGCGCCCCACCGGGCCCACCGGCCCCACCCGCCCCATCGGCCACGACCAATCACCACCAGGAGAGATCACGTGCCCGCTCGACCGCCCCGACGGAGTGCCCACCGGGCTGCCGTCGGTGAGCGCCGGAGCCCGCTGTCCACCGCCGGGTCTGCGGTGGCGGCCTCGGTTCTGGGTCTGGCGCTCGCGGCATCGATCACTGCTCCGGGAACCGCCGCGCCACTGCCCTCCGCCCCGCCCACGGTGGCGCAGTCCACCACCGTCGACCCCTCGGTCACCGAGCCGTTCACCTTCGCCGACGCCGACGAGCCCCTGCTCCGGGCCATCGTCGCCGAGCGTGCCGCCCAGCGGGCGGAAGAGCTCGCCAAGGACGCCGAAGCCGTCAGCCGTGCTGCCACCGAGGCCGCCAAGCGGGTCCGTCAGGACGGTCTGACGGCCGCCGAGCAGGCCACCCAGGCCCAGGGTGAAGAGCTGGCCCGGCAGGCTTTGCAGCGTGCAGCGGCCGCCCGGGCCGCCGCCGTCACCGCCCGGTTCGAGGCGGCCGCGGCTGCCCAGGCCGAGGCCGACGCAGCCGCCCGCGCACAGACCGAAGCGGCCGACCGCGCCGCGGCTGAAGCGGAGAGCCTCGGCCGGGCAACCATGCCCCCACCCCCCAGCACGGCCCCGCCGACCGAGCCGACGGCTGCGGCCCAGCCGACTGCGCCCACCGAGACCACTCAACCGGTGGCGACCACTCAACCGGTGGCGACCACTCAACCGATGGCGACCACTCAACCAACTGGTCCGGACGAGCGTGGGGGCCCAGCAGCACCGCCGGTCGGCTTCAACGCCGGCGGGGCCTCCCCCGTCTCCGGCGCGGTCGTGGGAGCCGGCTTCGGCCAGTACGGAGTGTGGTCGCGCTATCACACCGGCGTGGACTTCCGGGCGGCCTACGGTGTCCCTGTCAGGGCTGTCACCTCCGGCGTGGTCATGTTCGCCGGGAACTCCGGCGACTGGGCCGGCAACCACGTCGCCGTTCGGCATGCGAGGGGCATCACCAGCATGTCGTCGCACCTGTCGTCGATGACCGTCTCGCCCGGCCAGACCGTCCAGCCCGGTGAGGTGATCGGCTACGTCGGTCAGACGGGCCGGGCGTTCGGCGCCCACCTGCACTTCGAGGTGTACCCGGCGGGGGCCCGGTTCGGCGATGTCTACCGCGCTGTCGACCCGGTTCCGTGGCTGCACGCGGCGGGCGTGACCACGCGCTGACCCGCTCCCGGCGGAGATCCTGCTCACACGTTGCGCGCGCAGCCGCCCAGCCGTTTTTGCTTAGCGTTACGCATCCGTTATGGTTTTGTTCGTCCGGTGCTGGAGCACACTTCAGCAAGGCCTTGGGGGCGACGTTCGACGCCTGGTCGAGGCCTGGCCGGCCCCCGTTGTCGTCGTCCGTAGGAGATCCTGAGTGCCCAAGTCAACAACGCCGGTAGCGCCTGCGCGCCGCGCGCTGATTGAGGACATCAAGGACGACCGAGTGGGCTGGCTGCAGCATGGCGCTGCGGCACTCGCCGTATCACTCCTGGGTCTCGGCATCGCCGGCTCCGTCGTCCTCACCGGCAACGCCCAGCCCGTCCAGGTGGCCGTGCCGGCCACCAGCGCGGTGACGACCACCGACCCCAAGGTCAAGCTGCCGTCGGCCTTCGACCGCGATGCCGGGTCCACCAGCCGCGACACGCCCCGGCCCACTCTGGACCAGGCCAAGCTGAAGAGCCTCGCCGACCAGCGGGCTGAGCAGCTGAGCAAAGCCGACGCCCAGATCGAGCAGGTCGCCAACACCAAGGCGACCGGCGCGCGTGAGAAGACCTTGGAGTCGGCTTCCAAGGCCACCCAGGAGCAGGGTGCAACCATCGCGAAGCAGGCCGTCGAGGACCGGGCCGCGGCGGCCGCCGCGGTCGTTGCCGCCGCTGCGGCTGCCGAGGCCAGGGCCGCCGCAGCTGCCGACGCCAGGGCCTCCGCGGCTGCCGACGCCAGGGCCTCCGCGGCTGCCGACGCCAGGGCATCGGCAGCTGCCGATGCCCCGGCCCCCCGCCCGAACCGGCCTGCGCCGGCACTGCCCACTGCATCCGCTGCACCTGCCGCACCCGCTGCCCCGGCGGCACCCGCTGCCCCGGCCGCGCCCGCCGCACCCGCTGCCCCGGCCGCGCCCGCTGCCCCCTCGGTCGCCGGGCCGGCTGCGAGCACGCCCGTCAACGCGAGCGGCAGGAGCTGCGTGCCGGTCCGCGGGGGGTACAGCATCGCGGCCCGCTTCGGCCAGGTCGGCTCGTGGTCGCGCTACCACACCGGTATGGACTTCTCCGCGCCCGTCGGCACGACGCTGCAGGCCCCCGCGTCCGGCGTGGTCACCAACGCCGGCTCGGGTCCGGCCAGCGGCTGGGCCGGCAACTACGTTGCCATCCGCTACCCCGACGGCTCATCGTCGCTGAGCGCGCACATGTCGTCGGTCTCGGTCAGCGTCGGCCAGACCGTCACCTCGTGCCAGGTCGTCGGCGCCGTCGGGATGACGGGACGCACCTTCGGGCCGCACGTCCACTTCGAGATCTACCCCGCCGGCGTCACCCCCGGCGACGTCTACCGGGCCGTCAACCCGGTGGGCTGGCTTGCCGCGCACGGCATCAACCCCTAGGACGTACCGCTGCGGAGGTGCAGCGTCGGCTGGCCTGGTGACCAGGTCAGCAGCCCCCCGCCGGCCCGGGGCTAGAGCTTCTCGAGCGGGGCGTGCTTCAGCGAGAGCCGCTTGAGCCCCGACGAGCCGAAGTCGACGTCTGCCTTGGCATCCTCCCCCGCACCGGAGGTCGCGACCACCGAACCCAGGCCGAACGTGGAGTGGAGGACGCGGTCCCCAGGAGCCAGCACCGGGATCACCCGGATCTTCGGCTTGGGTGCCCCGTAGCTGACGGTGTCCCGCCAGGCCTGGTTCGAGCGGGTCGTCGCCGAGGTGTTGCGCCAGGAGGTGACGGCTCGCTCGGTCCTGCGCCAGTCGACGAGCCGGTCGGGGATCTCGGTCAGGAAGCGGCTGGGCGGGTTGTGCTGCGGGGTGCCCCACGCCGCCCGGACGACCGCCCGGGAGACGTGCAGCCGAGATCGCGCGCGGGTGATGCCGACGTAGGCCAGCCGCCGCTCCTCCGCCAGCTCGTCGGGGTCGCTCAGCGCGCGCATGTGCGGGAAGACGCCGTCCTCACAGCCGGTCAGGAAGACGTTGTCGAACTCCAGCCCCTTGGCCGTGTGCAGCGTCATCAGGGTAACCACGCCGGCGTTCTCGGCGTCCGGGGACGGGATCTGGTCGGAGTCGGCCACCAGGGCCACCCGTTCCAGGAAGGCGCCGAGTGAGTCGTCGACCTCTGCCGCACCCGCGGCGAGATCCTGCTCGGGGTCCAGGGGGTCGAACGCCGGCGGCAGGCTCAGCCGGGCCCCTGCCTGCGGCTCAGCGCCCGTCAACGCGGCCAGCTCCGCCGCAGGGTCGAACGCGCCGTCCACGTCGTCGAGGTCCGCCGCCAGCACGGCGACGCCGCTGACGAACTCGCGGGCGACGGTGACCAGCTCGACGAGGTTCTCCAGCCGGGTCTGGTCCTGGGGGTCGGCCGAACCCTGCAGCTCGGCCAGGTACCCCGAGCGCTCCAGCACGCTGGTGAGGATCGTGTCCGCCGGTGCCCCCTCGGCCACCATGGCCTCGTGAGCGTCCATCAGGTCGACGAAACCGCGCAGCTGGGTGGCCGAGCGGCTCGCCAGCCCCGGGATGTCGTCGACGCGGCGCAAGGCCTCGCCGAAGCTGATCCGCTCGCGGTTGGCGAGGTCGGCCACGGCCCCCTCGGCCCGGTCCCCGATCCCCCTCTTGGGCACGTTGAGGATCCGTCGGACGGACACGTCGTCGCTGCGGTTGCTGATGGCCCGCAGATAGGCGATGGCGTCGCGCACCTCGCGTCGCTCGTAGAAGCGCACCCCGCCGACCACCTTGTAGGGCAGGCCGACGCGGATGAACACCTCCTCGAACGCCCGGGACTGGGCGTTGGTCCGGTAGAAGACGGCTGCAGCACCGTAGCGGCCCTCTCCCGCGTCGCTCAGCCGGTCGATCTCGGCGGCGACGAACTGCGCCTCGTCGTGCTCGGTGTCGGCGACGTAGCCGACGATCATCGCGCCGTCGCCGGCGTCGGACCACAGGTTCTTCGGCTTGCGGCCGCTGTTCTGGCCGATGACGGCGTTGGCGGCGGTGAGGATCGTCTGGGTCGAGCGGTAGTTCTGCTCCAGCATGATGGTGCGGGCGCCGGGGAAGTCCAGCTCGAAGTCGTTGATGTTGCGGATCGTCGCACCACGGAAGGCGTAGATCGACTGATCGGAGTCCCCGACCACCATCAGCTCGGGCGGCTCGGCGGTCACGACAGGGAGGCGGGTCTCCGGCGACGGCTCGAGGTCGGCCGAGCACAGCTCGCGGACCAGCACGTACTGGGCGTGGTTGGTGTCCTGGTACTCGTCCACCAGCACGTGCCGGAAGCGCCGACGGTACTGCTCCCGCAGCTCGGGGAACGCCTGCAGCAGGTGGACGGTGGTCATGATCAGGTCGTCGAAGTCGAGCGCGTTGGCCGCGACCAGGCGGCGCTGGTACTCCGCGTACGCCTCGGCGTAGGACTGCTCGACGCTGCCCTCGGCCGCCCGGCTTCGTGCTGACTCGTGGTCGACCAGCTCGTTCTTGCAGGTGGAGACCCAGGTCATGATGGCCCGTACGGGGAACCGCTTGGGATCCAGCTCGAGGTCTCCTGCGACCAGCTGCATCAACCGCTTGGAGTCGGCGTCGTCGTAGATCGAGAAGGTGCGGGAGACGTTGAAGCGGCCGATCTCGGCCCGGAGGATCCGCACACAGGCGGAGTGGAACGTCGAGACCCACATCAGCTTGGCCCGGTTGCCGACCAGTTCGAGCACCCGGCCGCGCATCTCCGCTGCCGCCTTGTTGGTGAAGGTGATGGCCAGGACCGAGCCAGGGTGCACCTTCCGCTCAGAAACCAGGTAGGCGATCCGGCGGGTCAGCACCCGCGTCTTGCCGGACCCGGCGCCGGCCACCACGAGCACAGGTCCACCCTCGTGCAGGACCGCCTCACGCTGGGGCGGGTTGAGCCCCGCCAGCAGGGCGTCCGCGGTCGGCAGCGAGGACTTCCGGGCACGCGGTCGGGCCACGGTCACCTCCGGGAACAGGTCGTCGGTGAGGTCGCCGTTCCCGGCGGGGACGATGGGGCGGGGCGCACTGGTCATGTCCGGGTCCACCCTAGAGGGCCGCTCCGACATCGACCGCGCTGCCGCACCCGCTGGCCCGCACCTGGGGAGCCCCGTCGGCGGCTGCGCGGGCTACCGTAGCGGCATGTGGTGGAGGCGGATCCGACCGCGCCGGGTGCTACGTCACACGGTGCAGGCGGTGGCCGCCGTCCAGGGTGCCACCCTGCTCGCGCTCGCCGTCGTCGACCATCGGCGCAAGCGGCTGCGCAAGCCCGCCGTCTTCCCCCGCGTCGCACCCCGCTCGGTCACCGCGGGCGGCTCGGAGGTCACCGTGTACACCTACGGTGAGGACCTCTACCGCGACATGCTGGGTGCCATCCGTCAGGCTCGGAGCAAGGTGTTCTTCGAGACCTTCATCTGGAAGGGCGACGCGGTCGGCCAGGCCTTCAAGGAGGCCCTGATCGAGGCCGCCGACCGCGGCGTCGAGGTGTACGTCGTCTTCGACGAGTTCGCCAACCTCGTCGTGCCCCGCACCTTCCTCCGCTTCCCCGCCAACATCCACGTGCGCCGGCACCCGGTCGCGCGGTCCTGGCCGACCATCCGCAACTCCGGCCGGGACCACCGCAAGCTGATGGTGGTGGACGACGCCGTGGCCTTTCTCGGCGGCTACAACATCGGCAGCCTCTACGCCACCGACTGGCGCGACACCCACGCCCGGCTGACCGGCGACATCGTCTGGGACGCCGAGAACGCGTTCATCGACTTCTGGAACCTGTCGGCGGGTCGGCACCGTCCAGCGCTGCCTGACGTCGGCGGCCGGACCTGGCAGTCCGACATCCGCATCCACCGCAACATCCCACGCAACGTGGTCTACCCGATCCGCGGTGTCTACCTGGACGCCTTCGACCGGGCCGCGCACCACATCTACCTGACCCACGCCTACCTGATCCCCGACAGCGACATGCTGGACGCGCTGCTGCGGGCGGCCCGGCGCGGCGTGGACGTGCGGATCGTGGTGCCGGCCGAGTCGAACCACATCCTGGCCGACTGGCTGTCCCGCGGCTTCTACAGCCAGCTGCTGCGCGGAGGCGTCCGGCTGTTCCTCTACCAGGGCGCGATGGTGCACGCCAAGACCGCGACCATCGACGGCCAGTGGTCCACGATCGGCACCGCGAACCTCGACCGGTTGAGCCTGACCGGGAACTACGAGATCAACATGGAGGTGTTCAACACCGAGGTGGCGACGCAGATGGAGGAGATCTTCGCCCTCGACTCCTCCAACACCGTCGAGCTGACCTTGGCGGCCTGGCGCCGCCGGCACGCCATGGTGAAGTTCTCCGAGACGGTGCTGACCCCGCTGCGCCCGCTGCTCTGAGGTTGGGCGCTGGGGCGGGCTACACCCCGACGGACTCCCGCGCCGGCTGGTCCGGCGAGGCCGCGGTGCGTCGGGAGCGCTGGACGGCGACCCGGAGTCCCACGACGGTGAGCGCGACGACGGCGGCGTAGACGATCCAGCGGGTCGGCTCGGCCACGTCGAACGTCTTCAGCAGCGTGCGGCTGTTGGTCAGCAGGATCAGCCCGCCGACGGCGACGCCGAGCAGGTGCGCGGGGGCCACCCGGACGAGGTAGGCGGCGAGCGGGGCGGCCACCAGGCCGCCGGCCAGCAGGGCGAGTGCGAAGCCCCAGTTGATGCCGGCGGCGCCCAGCCCGACGAGGAAGCCGATGCTGGCGGCGGCGCTGACGGCGAACTCGGAGGTGTCGATCGAGCCGATCACCTTGCGGGGCTCCAGCCGGCCGTCCACCAGCAGGGCCGGCGTGGCCACCGGGCCCCAGCCGCCGCCTCCGGTCGCGTCGACGAAGCCGGCGAACAGACCGAGCGGCGCCAGGAACCTGATCGTCAGCGCCTTCTTGAGCGTGGGCCGGACCCCCAGCACGAAGCGGATGACGATGTAGAGGCCCAGGGCGGCGAGAATCGCGGCCATCACCGGGGCCGCGGCCTCGGTCGAGAGGTTCGACAGGACGGTCGCGCCGAAGAAGGCTCCCACCGCTCCCGGCCCGGCGATCCGGGCCACCACGCCCCAGTCGACGTTCTTCAGCCTCCAGTGCGAGACGCCCGAGGCGAGGTTGGTCCCCAGCTCGCTGAAGTGCACCGACGCCGACGCAGCGGCAGGCGTCAGGCCGGCCAGTACCAGCAGGGTGGACGACGTGACGCCGTACCCCATGCCCAGGCTGCCGTCGATCAGCTGGGCGGCGAACCCGACGAGGGCGAAGACGATGAGCTTGCGCATGCCTGCTCCTAGAACTCAACCTAGCGACTCACTAGGGAATGCCTGAACCTAGCAGGGACAGGCGTCCGGGCACCGAAGCCCATATCGCATGCTGGACGCACAATCCCCTCCGTGGACGGAGGTTGCCGGCTCAGCTCCAGGCGGCGGGGTTGGCCACCAGGTCGACGACGCACGCGGGCAGCGTGCCGGCCGCCACCTGGGCCAGGCTGACGCCCTCGAGGATGGAGCGCTCGGACGCCCGCAGGGCGATCCACACCTCCTGCAGCGGGGCGGCGGCCCCGACGTACTCCAGGTGCTCGGGCCGGCTGCCCCGGACGTTCGCGAGCTCGCCGTCCAGCGCCCGGATGACGTCGGCGATGCTGATCTCGGCCGCCGGCCGGGCCAACCGGTAGCCACCGTCCGGGCCGCGCTGGCTGCGCAGCAGCCCGCCCCGACGGAGCTCACCGAGGATGCTCTCCAGGTACTTGGCCGGGAGGTGCTGGGCCGCGGACAGCTGGTCGACGGTGCGAGGGGCGTCTGCAGCAGCCAGCTCGGCGGTCGCGCGGAGGGCGTAGTCGACCCGTGCGGACAACCTCACCCGCGCACCTGCGTGCTCGTCACGGGGCCTCCTCCGGCACCGCCCGTCGGGCCCGGAGCGGGCCGACCGACCGTTCGACCCAGCCTAGGGCCACAGCACCGCGAGGACTGCGTTCAGCAGCGTCAGCGCACCGAGGATCGCCCACAGCCCCCGCGGGACGGAGAGGTAGCGCCGGTTCCGGGTCAGCAGCAGGACCAGGAAGAGGGTGACCGCCAGCTTCGTGCCGACCACTCCCCAGCTCACCACCCCCGGGCCCAGCCAGGCCAGAGTGACGAGGACCAGGCCGGTGACCAGCTCGGTCCAACCGCCCCAGAGCATCGTGTTGCTCACCTCCGGCTCGGGGGACCGCGTCTGGACGAGGATCCCGCCGAACAGAGCCGCGAAGCCCACCAGGTGCGCCAGCACGAAGATCTGCTGGGCGACCTGCATGCCGCCACCGTAGTCGAGCCCGACACGCCGCCGGCTCAGGCGGGCGTCGACACCGCTCAGACCAGGCGGCGGTCCGTGGCCCAGCGGGTCAGCTGATGGCGGTTGGAGAGCTGGAGCTTGCGCAGCACGCTGCTGACGTGGGTCTCCACGGTCTTGATCGAGATGAACAGCTCTCGGGCCACCTCCTTGTAGGCGTAGCCGCGAGCGATGAGCCGGAGCACCTCCCGTTCCCGCTGGGAGAGCCGGTCGAGATCCTCGTCGATGGCGGCCACGTCAATGGCCCCGGAGAACGCGTCGAGCACGAAGCCGGCCAACCGGGGGGAGAACACCGCGTCGCCCTCGGCCACCCGGCGGATCGCGTCCACCAGCTCGGTCCCGTCGATCGACTTGGTGACGTAACCCCGCGCCCCGGCACGGATGACACCGATCACGTCCTCGGCCGCGTCGGAGACCGACAGGGCCAGGAACTTCTGTTCGGGCGCCACCGCGTGCACCTTGCGCAGGACCTCCACGCCGCCGCCCCCGGGCAGGTGCACGTCGAGCAGCACCACGTCCGGTTTGGTCCGGACGATCACGGCGACGGCGGAGTCGACGTCGGCCGCCTCCCCCACCACCTGAACGGCCCGGCCGATCTCGGCCTTCACGCCGCTGCGGAACATCGCGTGGTCATCTACCACCACGACCCGGGACGGTCCGGGGCCCGCGACGGGCAGGGAGGCCGGGTCCGGCTGGCCCTGCAGCGGAGGTCGGCCGGCGGGCGGCGGGGTGGGTTGGGACGTGGTCATCGTCGGATCTCCAGTCGTACCTCGGTGCCGTCCCCTGGTCGGGAGCGGACGGTGGCAGTGCCGCCGTGGCGGGCCATCCGGTCGATGATGCTGCCCCGGACGCCCATCCGGTCCTCCGGCACGGCCGCCAGCTCGAAGCCGTCGCCACGGTCGCGGACGAAGACCTCGACCGTGTCCTCGTCCACCTCCGCGTACACGTCGATCTTGTCGGCGCCGGAGTGCTTGGCCGCGTTCACCATCGCCTCTCGGGCCGCGCGGATCAGGGCCTGGACGGCATCTGAGGGGTCGACGTCCCCGACGACGACCAGCTCGACCGGGACGCCACGCTCGTCCTCGACCTCGCCCGCGGCTGCGGTCAACGCGGCCTTGAGCGTGGTCTCGGCGAGCTCCTCGCCGTACAGCCAGGTACGCAGCTCACGTTCCTGACGGCGCGCCAGCTGCTGGACGGCCCGCGGGTCCTCCGCCTGACGCTGGATCAGGGCCAGCGTCTGCAGCACCGAGTCGTGCAGATGAGCAGCCATGTCGGCACGCTCGTCGGCCCGCACCTTCTCGGCGCGGGCGGTGTTCAGCGCAGTGCGGGAGCGGTGGATCCAGGGAGCGACGACCACGGCCAGACCGGCCAGCGCCATCACCGTCATGGCCATCACCTCGGGCAGCTGGTCCAGCTGGCCCTGCTGAGCGACCACCAGGCCGAACGCTGCCCCGACCAGGCCCAGGCCGACGATGACGCGGACGAGGGCAGGCCAGCCGCCCCGGGCGACGAACGGGGCCAGCCAGGCGCGGCCCCCGGCCTCGGCCTGCCAGCGCTTGTGCTGCGCCGAGTCGGCTTGGCGCCAGACCAGCGCTGCGCCGACGCAGGCGAAGGCGACCGGCCAGAAGAGCCGCTGGCTGACCCCGAGGCCGCTCACCTGGACCAGCCAGAGGAGGCCGGCCCCGAGGGCGGCCAGAGCGACCAGCGGACCCCAGTCCACGCGACGGCGGGTGGACGTCGGTCTCCGCAGCCCGCTCCTGGTGGCCGACTCCAGGCCCGGGGCAGCGACGGCGGGCAGGGGCGGCAGCAGGAGCCAGAGTGCGCCGTAGGCGAGGACGCCGAGGAACTGGAACGGGGTGAGCGCCACGAAGGCGATCCGGACGGCCAGCACGGGCCAACCCAGGTGCCGGGCCAGGCCGGTGCAGACGCCGCCCAGCATGGCTCCGTCGGGGACCCGGGTGGCCCGCGGTCGGCGCCGGGATGCCGGATCGGGCGGCCCAGGGGCCAGCGCGGCCGGCTCGAACGGGACCGGGACCGGCACGGCGAGGGGCCCGCGAGCCGGTGACGTCGGGGCCGCGGACAATCCGGGAAGCTCCGGTGCCGGATTGTCCAGGCGGCTTCCCTCGGTCGTGGACATAGTGCTTCCTAGGGTCACACGCGAAGGCGCGTCTGACCACCGGGGACTCCCCCGGTGCTACCCCAGCACCCGGCCCGGGCCGGCCGGGCCCAGGGCTGACGGGGGCAGCCTGGGGGTCGTCCCCGATGGTGTCCGGCACCCTCCCTGGGCAGGATGGCGCCATGAGCTCGATCTGGACCGTGCGCCGGAGCGCCACCGACGCCAAGGCGGCCGGTCTGTGCGGCGGTGTCGCCGAGCACTGGGGCGTCGACCCCGTGCTCGTCCGCGTCGCCTGGGTGCTGCTGGCGCTCAGCGGCGGCGTCGGGGTCGTGCTCTATCTCGCTGGCTGGCTGCTGATCCCCGTGCAGGGCCGCGACACCGCCCCGGCCGACGACCTGCTCGGCGACGCCGCCCGGCGCTGGCCCAAGAAGGTCTGGGTGACCTTGGTGGTCGTCCTCTGCTTTGGCGCCCTCACCGCCTTCGGCTCGCTCACCCCCTTCGGCGTCGGACCGGCTCTGGTCATCGCCTGCATCTGGTACTTCGGCTTCTCCAAGCAGCCTCAGGACCCGCCTACCCCCTCCGCGGCGGCAGCCGTCGACGCCGCACCCGCCGCGCCCGCCGCCTCGCTCTTCCTCAGCCACCCCGGCCCGCCAACCCCGTTCACGGTGGCCGCCGACCGCTGGCGCTCGAGGATCGAGCAGCAGGTGGAACAGGGCGGCCCCGAGGCACCTGC
>JAABUN010005036.1_pt1 | contig 16983 bp, 20 predicted proteins | sample 5559311 | NCBI WGS metagenome assembly JAABUN01 (sample SAMN10711877, study PRJNA513370) | rock metagenome | isolation source: Antarctica rocks | place: Antarctica: Victoria Land, Siegfried Peak sud
TGTCCCCAGGAAGTGTACTGATATTCTTTTCTAAAACCTCCCGACCCATCTTGGCCCAAAGCTTAATGAAGTCTCCTTCATAATCATAAAAATTGTCAATCTTGTTTAAGGCATTCAACTCATCATAATGTGCGCTAATGGCTTCCACCAGTTGCTCTTTGGTCATATGAAATGTAGTTTAGTTGACTAAATTTACAATTCTTTGTGCGACAATTTGAAATGCACCCAAAGTTTACAATAGCAAAGATTTAATGGAAAAATCTGAGGGAGAACGCCATTGTATATCCTTATCTTTTTTAAACCACGTTAGTTGGCGTTTTGCATAATGACGTGTATTGGTTTTAATGCGGTTAATAGCATCGGGTAAGCTTATTTGGTTATTAAGGTAATCAAAAATCTCGCGGTAACCCACGGTTTGCAAAGCATTTAAATTTTGATATGGCTCTAAACTTCTTACCTCATCCACCAATCCTTTTTCTATCATTTCATCAACCCGTCGGTTAATTTGGTCATACAATTGTTGGCGTGGCACTTCTAAACCAATCTTAATAATATTGAAAGGCCTATCTTCTTTTTTCCCTTTTTGGAATGCAGTTATTGATTGGCCCGTTGATAATAAAACTTCCATAGCTCGCATTAAGCGTTGCGTATTCTGTTGTTCTGCCTGTTGCCAAAACTCCGGATCTTTTAGCGCTAATTCGGTTTGCAGGTGTGCTAATCCGTTTTGTTCATACATTTCATTTACCTGTTGTCTTACGGTTTCATCAACTGCCGGTATTTCATCCAGTCCTTCGCAAAATGCTTTAATGTATAAACCGGTTCCACCAACCATTACTGCAATCTTATGCTTTTTGAAAATTTCGTTGGCAACATGTAGAGCATATTGCTCAAATACGGCAGCATTTACTTCATCAAAAATTGAGTGTGAATTGATGAAGTAATGTTTAACCTCATTTAATTGCTGAACAGATGGTTTGGCTACACCAATGTTTAATTCTTTAAAACATTGCCGTGAGTCAGCAGAAATTATTTCTGTTTGCAGTTGTGTTGCAAGGTTGATTGCAAAAGAAGTTTTACCAGCCGCAGTAGAGCCGCAAATTATGATAACGGTATTTTCTTTTAAGGGAGAATTCAAAAGTGAATGGTGAATAGTGAATAGTCAATAATTGCAAAATCGAAATATGAAATCTCCAAATCCCAAAATCTCCAAATCCCAAAATCAGAAATAACTCAATACTCTTCCGCTACTTCATCAGCAGAGCCTGCACCCATTGTATCTTCTTCCGCAGTATCGTTATCTGCAACTCCTTCGGTGCCGAAGCCTTCGGCTCCGGCGCTTAGATCATATTTCTCTTCGATTTCAACAAACTTATCGCCCAGCAAACTTTTTGTTCCGTATTGGGGAGGAGCAATCCCTTCAATGCGCACCGTTGCGGGATAAGTGAGTTTAGGATTTTCTTCTTTGCTTACATTGATAAGCTCCATTAAAAAAGCCCATCCTTTATTAAAGTCGTAAGTGTATACAAACTTTTGGTTCGGGTCTTTTATTTCAGAACCGATGTTAGTTTCAGCCATTATCATTGGTTCGGCTTTGTAGGGTTTTTCATATTTAGCTAAAGAAATTTCGCGGCCGCGCTGCCAGTTATCGTTGCTGCGATAAAATGTGGCCTGGTGCTTATTATCAAATTCGTAAGCTTTTAAAATAGCGTTATGAAGGTCGGCAAAAGTTTGCTTATGCTTTATCACAATATCACGATAAACACTTTCATCTTCTTCGTAATAAATCCTAAATCTTAAAACAGCCATCTTTGTTGTTCTTTATATTTTAACCGTTAAAGCTAACGGTTAATGGTATTATTGATATTTTTTTAATTCAACATCTGCCCGTCAAGTACGTACAAACTTCTTACCAAAGAAAAAGGAAATTAAATTTTTATAACCGGCTCAAGGCAAAGCTCCCTGCCTTTTTGAAGCATGAATTTGTAAGCAGCAGAATAGTTATTAGGTATTAAACCATCTAATATTGCTTCGCGGATGGCATCTTTTATTATGCCTACATTTCGTCCCGGAGGTAAACCAAATGTTTCCATAATCATTTCGCCTGTTATAGGGGGCTGCCAGTTACGCAGCTTATCCATCTCTTCCACTTCTTCCATTCTCTTTTTTACCATCTCGAAATTGGTTAAATATTTTTTTACTTTCTGCTTGTTCTTGCTGGTAATGTCGGCGTTGCAGAGAAGCATTAAAGCGTCAATATCTTCGCCTGCATCAAAAAGCAAGCGGCGAACTGCACTGTCTGTAATGTTTTCGTTGGTAAGGCTTATGGGGCGCAAATGCAGTTCGACCAGCTTCTGAACAAACTTCATCTTCTCGTTTAAAGGAAGCTTAAGTTTATTAAAGATTTTAGGAACCATCCTTGCCCCAACCACTTCGTGCCCATGAAAAGTCCAGCCATGACCTTCTTCAAACCGCTTTGTAGCAGGCTTTCCTATATCATGCAAAAGCGCTGCCCAGCGTAACCAAAGATCTTTTGTATTTACAGAAATATTATCAAGCACCTGCAGTGTATGATAAAAATTATCTTTATGACCCTTGCCATCAATATATTCCGCTCCGGCAAGGTCAACCATTTGCGGAAATATAATATGCAGTAAGCCGGATTGAAACAGTAAATCCCAACCGACAGATGGTTTTTTGCTTAGCATGATCTTGTTTAGCTCGTCGGTAATTCTTTCCTGCGAAACAATCTTAATTCTGCCACTGTCTTCTTTAATTGCGTTGAAGGTTGTTTCTTCAATTTTAAAATCAAGCTGAGCAGCAAAGCGAATGGCACGCATCATCCGCAAGGGGTCGTCGCTAAAGGTTTGGATGGGGTTTAATGGGGTATGTATAATTTTTCTTTCAATATCTCCCATCCCATCAAAGGGGTCTATCAGTTGGCCATAATCTTCTTTGTTGAGAGAAATGGCTAAAGCATTTATAGTAAAGTCGCGCCGGTTCTGATCGTCCTCAATCGTTCCCGGCTCTACTGCTGGTTTGCGGCTATCGTAATTATAGCTTTCTTTACGGGCGCCTACAAATTCAATCTCAAAATCATCAACTTTTATTTGGGCTGTTCCAAAGTTTTTGAAGAAGAAAACATTACGTTTGGGAGAGAAGCGCTCTGCAACTTTCTCTGCCAGTAAAATTCCATCGCCAACGCAAACGATATCTGCATCTTTGGTGGGTCGGCCTATTATTTTATCACGAACAAAACCACCAATAAGGTAAGCAGGCATGCCCAGCTCTGCAGAAGCATTGGCAATTTTTTTTAAAATAAAAAGTTCTTTTTCACTGCAATCTATAAACATGATGGCAGCAAAGATAGTTGATATGAATGGTGCTGAACAAGCCTGTAGTTACCGGCAAGTGGCTGGAATGCCATTGTTTTTTAAACCTTTAAAGGATTGCTGAAGTGTTTTCAAACCAACATCATACTCTTTTCCTGCGCATAAACTTTACGACCATAACCTGCAATAACATGACGTTCGCTGTGATAGGAAGAGCGAACCAACGGGCCGCTTTCTACATAATCAAATCCTAACTCATAACCTGTTTCGCGGAGTTCTTTAAATTCATCGGGATGAACAAAACGATGAACGGGCAAATGTTTTTTAGTGGGCTGAAGATATTGGCCCAGCGTTAGCACATCAACACCAACCGATGCAAGGTCTTCCATGCTTTGTATAACTTCTTCCTTTTTTTCGCCAAGACCAAGCATGATACCGGTTTTCGTTCTCATCCCGCCTTGCTTTAAAGCACGCAACACTTCTAAGCTTCGACGGTATTTTGCTTGTATGCGAACCTGTCGCGACAATCTTTCAACCGTCTCCATATTGTGGCTTATTACTTCGGGGGCAGCGTCAACTATTCGTTGTATCTGATCGGCGTATCCTTTAAAATCGGGTATTAAAGTTTCTAAAGTTGTACCGGGATTGAGCGCTTTAACCGCTTTAATTGTATTATACCAAATAATGGAGCCGCCATCTTTCAGTTCATCCCGGTCAACACTAGTTAAAACAGCATGCTTAACTTTCATAAGATGGATAGCTTCGGCTACACGTTGTGGCTCATCCCAGTCAACGGGGTCGGGACGGCCTGTTGCAACGGCACAAAAGCCGCAACTGCGTGTACAGGTGTTTCCTAATATCATAAAAGTTGCTGTGCCCTCGCCCCAGCATTCGCCCATGTTAGGACAGTTGCCACTTTCGCAAATAGTATGAAGCTTATGTGTATCAACCAACCCGCGAACATGTTTATAACTTTCGCCAATCGGTAATTTTACCCTTAGCCAATCGGGCTTTTTTACTTTAGTTGTATTCGTATCAATCTTTGCTACTATAGGTAATTCTTGCATGGATTTAACCCCTAACCCCTAAAGGGGATTTTAAAAAAATTTAATGAGAGTCTGATAATGCTCAAAAATAATTACTTTCTTCTGCCAAAGTCTATAGCTGCATAAGCATTAAAGAACAACTGCTTTTCTTTGTTCAATAACATAATGGGCATTTTATTAGAGTAAAGTTCTACGTTTAAGCCAACCTCAATTGCAGTCACTGTTTCGTTATAACGCCCATAATCAAAACGCAAACCTGTTTTTGCAAAAACACCCGGCGTAAATTTTATCTCTTTAAAACCTTTACCCAAACCTGAAGATCCTAATATATAATTTGCCGCAAGAAAAACACTGTCGTTTTTATTATACTTTATGTCGGTGTGCGTATTAGTTTGCGGATCGGAATAGCTGATATAATAGGGTTTTAAAAGTCCTGCACTTACACCGCCGCCATATAATGCAGATACTGCCACACCATTTTTATTGCCTTTACCACCAATTAAATGTTGCTGACCAAACCCGAGTTTTACAAAATAAAAGTTGTTTATCTTTCCATAAATGTAGGGATTGCCAACAGCAAAGCCCCAATTGTTACCACGGGTAAGTTTTTCTTCTTTAGCATGTTTACGCTCACCAATTTCAATACTGTATAAATTTGTTTTTACAGGTGTTTTCAATCTGCCTAATTCATAAAAAGCCGCATATCCATCGGTGTTTAACTTTATACCAAAAATACTTTGCTTCTGGTAAATGATGGCGCCTTCTTCTTCCTGCTTAATCAACTGGTTGATCCGGTCTTTTTTTTGTTCCTTTTTTTGCTGACGGGCATCCCTGGACTGGGCGTAATTAAAAGTAGCTACCGCGCTGCAAAGCATTATTAAAACAATCTTCTTCACGTTATTTAATTTGTTACTTGTAAATTTAAGGCAAAAATACGATCCATGACCTCACAGATTACATACGAAGGAAATTTAAGAACAGTTGCCACCCATTTGCAAAGCGGAACTGTTATTGAAACCGATGCCCCAACCGACAACCAGGGAAAAGGCGAACGCTTTTCGCCCACCGACCTTGTAGCAACTGCACTTGGCAATTGTATGCTTACTATAATGGGAATTAAGGCGAGAGATATGAACGTAAACCTTGAAGGAACAAAGATTAACATTACAAAAGTTATGATGGCAGACCCCAGAAGAATTGGAGAAATAAAGGTAATTTTTAACTTTCCTGAAACTGTAAAAGCAGACGAAAAACAGAAAACCATTTTAGAAAGAGCTGCAATAACCTGCCCCGTTTTCGAAAGCCTTCATCCTGAGTTGAAGAAGAATGTGGAGTTCAATTGGTGAAAATGGTTTAAGGTGTAAGGTTTAGGGTTCAGATACATTTCAACTTGCTTATTCACCAGTTTCTAATACAGTAATTTCGCACAAAAATAATTAATCCCCCTTTAGGGGTTAGGGGCATGAAATATTACATTATAGCAGGAGAGGCAAGCGGCGATCTTCACGGCAGTAACCTTGTAAAGCAGATTTACCAATTAGATGAGCAGGCAAACATCCGTTGCTGGGGCGGCGACTTAATGCTGGCTGAAGGTGCAACTGTGGTAAAACATTATAAGCACCTTGCTTTTATGGGTTTTGTTGAGGTGCTGTTTAACCTGCGAACTATTTTAAAAAACCTTGCCTTTTGTAAAGAAGATATTCGCTCTTTCAATCCCGATGTAATTGTGCTGATTGATTATCCGGGCTTCAACATAAAAATTGCAGAATGGGCGAAACAGAAAAAGTTTAAAACCATTTATTATATCTCTCCGCAAGTATGGGCGTGGAAAGAACAAAGGGTAAAAACCATTAAGAAATGTGTAGATAAAATGCTGGTCATTCTGCCGTTTGAGAAAGACTATTACCGGAAGTGGGATTATAAAGTTGACTATGTAGGCCACCCTTTAGTTGAAGTGATAGAACGGTTTAAGACGGACAACCGACAACAGACGACCGACGACCAACAACGGACGACTGACGAGCGGCCAGCGAGAATAGGCAATAGACAATGGACAATGGACAATGGACGATGGACAACAACCAACAACCAACATCTAACATCTGACAACTACCAATCCATAATTGCATTACTGCCCGGAAGCCGTAAACAGGAGATAAATAAAAAGCTTCCCATTATGTTGCAGGTAAGCAAATCATTTCCTGATTTTCAGTTTATAGTGGCAAAAGCTCCCGGAGTGCAAGATGATTTTTATGAACCATTTATGACGCCTTACAACAATGTATCTGCAGTTAGCAACCAAACTTACAACTTGCTTAACCGGGCTGCAGCCGCATTGGTAACCAGCGGAACAGCTACACTTGAAACTGCTTTATTTGGAGTACCCGAAGTTGTTTGCTACAAAGGAAATCCCATCTCTTACCAGATAGCAAAAAGGGTGATAAAAGTAAAATATATTTCGCTGGTTAATTTGATAATGGATAAACCGGTTGTGAAAGAATTAATACAGGATGATCTTACTGCCGGGAATTGCATAAAAGAGTTGAACGAACTTTTATTGAACGGCCAACGCCGGGCACAATTACAGAAAGATTATACCGATCTTAAAAAACTATTATCACAAGGCGGGCATGCATCAGCAAACGCTGCAAAAATTATTGTTGATTTTATTAAACCACATAGGCACATAGAAACATAGAAAAAAGTTTTTTTTAGCCTGGGGCTTACTCTGTATTCTATTGTGCCTACTGTGCCTATGTGTTTCAAAAATTTTTTAAACAGCTTCTTAGTTACACTTCAGGCTCATCCCAAACAATCTCATCGGATTCCTCAGGGGGTTAAATTATTTTCCTTTAAATCCTGCTCGTCTAACACAGGAGTGCCATCTTCTTCAACCGCATCATCTGCACTTTGTTGGTTTAACTCCTGGTCGTCATCGCCCGGTTGTAATTGGGTATTTGTTTGTAAGCTTTCCATAATAAGTTATTTTAAAATGTGAATGCAACTTTTATACCCCCTAAGCGCAACCCCAACCCCTAAAAGGGCTACATAATTTTATAGGTAATTATAGCACTGATAAACTCAATTTCATACTATTTCTTATAGCTTCAGTTTTACTTTTGCGGAGGTTTTCCTTAAGCCCCCTTCAGGGGGTTTGGGGGTAGGGTTTTTACCTGAACAATGGAATAATCACCAGCCTGATGATAATAATGATAATCGCTATCAGAAACATAAGGAGGGAAATACGGTTCATACCATGCATATATTTCATCCAGGCAGTGCGTGGCTGATTAGGGTCTCTCTTTTTTAAATACAGGTATTCTGCTATCTGACGCCAAACTCCCATAAAAAAAGTATTTCAATTATTAACAACCAATAAAATAGTTGGTTTAACAAAGGTAATATTGTTTAAAAATATTACAGCAGTTAGGCGCATCTTATACTGTTAAACAATAAAAGACCAACCAATATTTACCTGCCATTTACCAGGCTTCTGCCTCTCTTGCCCATTATATTCAAGTCGTAACCCCGCACTTACTAATAACGGTAAACATTGCATAACTCCTCATCACACAATAACTTTTGTAGGATAGCATCCTGCATAACCTTAATGTAATCCATCGGCTTTTTATTTACCCAGATGGTTCTGTAAACTAAACGAATACCATGACTGTAATCAACATACCAGTTAACGTGACCGGTATATAAAGGTTGTATTGGTTTGCCATCTAACTTATGCCATCCATAAATAGCTACCCGGTTTGCCCTGCCATCTGTTACAAGCTTTTCGGTAATAACAACATCTTTTTTTATTCCGGCTATTAAACCTTTTTTACCTTTTCGTTGGCCTTCAATTATTAAATGATGATGCCACATGGTTACGGAGCTGTCGCGAAAAGCATACATAGGAACAGGTTCCGGTTTCACCTTAGCCTGATCATAAATATCATTCACAATTTTTCGGGTAGGTAAAAAACAATTGAAGTTGTCAGCTATTTGTTGTGCAGCCATAGGTGTTAAAGGTATTCTGGCAAAATCATCATCGTTACCAATACTTAAATAGTCGGGTAGTCGGGCATTACATAATAATATGCTTTTATAACTTTTCCGTTTGCTGATGTTATTTGCGTATTTATCCTTACGAACTTTTTTAAAAATTCTGGCATATTTCCTTTCAGGATTTCTGATACTGCTAATGAGTCTCTTTCTTTCCAATTCATTGCTACAGCCTGCTTGTAAAAAGCATTGCCCGTTAGAGATGAGTGATTTGCTGTTTTAATTACAGCAGCTTGTTTTGCAGATTTACAAGCTATAACAACAAAAAATATAATGAGATAACGTACTTTTTCTTTCTTTAAATCTAATTAAAAACAAGTTACAAAAAGGTTTTTTCAGCTTCCTAATTCAATTATCTTCGCCGAAACTTTTTACCCCATGAACTTGCACGAATACCAGGCTAAAGAATTACTGAAAAGATACAATGTTCCTGTACAGGAAGGCATTGCAGTTGACAATGTAATGGCTGCTGAGGAGGCTTACAGGCAAATTAAAAATGACACCCGCAATAATTTTGCTGTAGTAAAAGCTCAGATACATGCCGGCGGCCGCGGTAAAGGAAAGATACAAGGTAAAGAGCAACGCGGCGTGGCTGTAGCTAAAAGCCTTGAAGATGTTTCGAATATTGCAAAAAGTATTTTGGGGGGTACTTTAGTTACTTTACAAACAGGGCCTGCAGGTAAAAAAGTAAATAAGATTTTAATAGCGCAGGATGTTTATTATCCCGGCCCTAACCCTGTTAAAGAATTTTACCTGAGTATTTTATTAGATCGTGCAAAGGGCCAAAATGTAATTATGTACAGCACAGAAGGCGGAATGAATATCGAAGATGTTGCACATGATACTCCTGAAAAAATATTTAAAGAGTGGGTATATCCCGGAGGTGGATTACCGGGTTTTCAGGCAAGAAAAATTGCTTTTAATTTTGGTTTAAGCGGCGAGGCTTTTAAGAACTGCGTTAAGCTTGTTACTAATTTATATAATGCCTATGTTGGCTTCGATTGCAGTATGGTTGAAATTAATCCTTTATTTAAAACAAGTGACGATAAAATGATTGCAGTTGACTGTAAGATGAATGTTGATGAGAATGCACTGATGCGTCACAACGACCTTGCAGCAATGAGAGATGTGAGTGAAGAAGACCCAACCGAAGTTGAAGCTGGCCAGTACAACCTGAACTTTGTTAAGCTTGACGGAAATGTAGGTTGTATGGTAAACGGTGCCGGCCTTGCAATGGCAACAATGGATATGATTAAATTAAGCGGCGGAGAGCCTGCAAACTTTCTGGATGTTGGCGGTACAGCAAATGCTCAAACGGTTGAGGCCGGTTTTAAAATAATTATGAAAGACCCTAATGTTAAGGCTATTTTGATCAATATTTTCGGGGGCATTGTTCGGTGCGATCGTGTTGCTGCCGGGGTTATTGAAGCCTATAATAAAATGGGCAACATTAATATTCCTATCATTGTTCGCCTGCAGGGAACCAATGCCGAAGAAGCCAAGAAACTGATTGATGAAAGCGGACTGAAAGTTCAAAGCGCCATACTGTTAAGTGAAGCTGCAGATTTGGTGAAGAAAGCTGTGGCGTGATAAGTTTTAAGTGATAAATTATTAATTTAAGTATTCTATGCCCGTAAAAAAATTGATCGTTCATGCTGAACTTGTTTCTCCAAAGGAGTCCGATGGACAGCAATCCCCTGGCAAAACTTGTTGTTGGATTATAAATAGGCTTAAATACGTAGAGCAAGTACGACAGGAGATCCTGAAATGAATTCTCCAAAGGAGTACTATGTACAGGATGACGTAAAAAAACTTATCGCGCTGAACTTGTTCTTAGAACAAACCGATTTAATCAAGTATAACTTAATTGCAATAAAGTTTAAAGAAAAAAAGTACCATCAATGGAAATAACCAGCCCTGCTTTTGAATACGAAGGAATAGTGCCTGAAAAATATACTTGTTTCGGCGCTAATATAAACCCGCCTCTTCAATTTAGTGATCTGCCTGAAGAAACAGAAAGTTTAGTATTAATATTTGAAGATATTGACGCAACCCCCAAACCATGGACGCACTGGATATTGTTTAATATTCCGCGTTCTGTAAAAGAAGTGGGTGAGGGCAATGTACCTAATGGCGCTGTGGAAGGCTTATGCAACAACCACACTTTCGGTTACGAAGGTCCATGCGGAAAATACTTCAGTGGAACACACCATTACTGGTTCAGGCTTTATGCCTTAGATAAAGTGCTCGATCTTCCGGCTGCTACCGAAAGGGAAGATGTGGAAGAAAAAATGAAAGAGCATGTAATAGCAAAGGCCGGATTATTAGGTTTGGCAGTAGGTGTAAAATAATTGATGCAGTTTTAAGCCTCTTTAAGACTGTTCTGTAGAATCGGCCTGAAGGTTAACAGTACTTAAATGGTGATGCATATTAATTGCAATAGCTAAAGAGAAATCTGATGCGAACTCTAATAATTATAATTACAATAACCTTCTTTATAATATCTTGTCATCAGGTCATTAGATCGCTTGGTAATTAGAAGTGGTGTGGTGAAATAAAAAACCTCTGTTCTGCGTCGTTCTGTAAAGTTCCGTAATTTGTAAACTTTTGATAGCCTTTATTCCATAACCTTTTAATTATAATCATTGTGAAAAAAATCAGTGTCCTGTTTATTTTTATTTTTTTGGTGTTGCAAACATTTACGGCCGAGGCAAAAAAAAGCAAGCCACTTTTCAAAGGTCCTCCCGGCATAGTTTCTTTCACTTATCGTAAGCAATTTGAGAAAGATGTTCCTTCAACCTTAGATATTATTAAAGGACTTGGCATTACAGATATTGAGTTCTCCAATCTTTTCGGACAAACGGCTCAACACCTGCGAACACTGCTGGATGAAAGAGGTTTAAAGTGTTCGTCGTTTGGTGTGGGCTATACCGACCTGGTTAATAAAACGGATGAAGTTGCTCAAAATGCTAAAGCTTTAGGCGCCGAATATGTAAGGGTAGCTGGCATTCCACATTCCAAGCCAATGACGTTTTCTGAAATGCAAAAAGCAGTTGATGACTTCAATAAGTTTGGTAAAATTTTAAAGGATCAATATGACCTCACCTTTATTTACCATAATCATGGTTTTGAGTTTCAGCCTTATAAGGATGGAACGTTGTATGATTACTTAGTTACACAAACCAACCCAAAATATGTAAGTCTTGAGCTTGATATTTTATGGGCTTTTTTTCCCGGACAAGACCCTGCTGCCATGTTGAATAAATATGGTAGCCGGTACAAAACAATGCATTTAAAAGATCTCAAAAAAGGGGTGAAAGGCGATAGGAGCGGCGGCACTGCACAAGACAATGACGTGGCGCTTGGAACCGGACAGATTAATATTCCCGCAGTTTTAAAGGCGGCAAAAAAAGCGAAAGTGAAACATTATTATATAGAAGATGAGAGCAGTAATATAGAAGTGCAGGTTCCTCAAACCATTGCTTATTTAAAAAGCCTTAAAGAATAACTATAAAAAAATCAACTAACGATTAATGTATGACAAATTACAGAAAGCGATACGCTTCAATAATTATTTGTTTCTTATCAAGCCTTGTTATATCATCGGCGGGCATTGCTCAAAGCACCGAAAAAGGATGGACGAATTTATTTGACGGAAAAACCTTAAACGGTTGGAAGCGGTTGGCAGGCGGAGCAACATTTGCCGTAGAAAATGGAGTGATTGCAGGTACTACAGTTGCAGGTTCGGGAAACACTTTTCTTGCAAGCGAAAAAGAATATGGCGATTTTGTTTTGGAGGCAGATGTAAAGCTTGAAAGTCAGAAAGGAAATTCAGGCATACAAACAAGAAGCCATTTTGATGAAACAGCAAACAATGGTAAAGGCAGAGTATTCGGCCGGCAGGTAGAAGTTGATCCTTCTGATCGCAGGTGGAGTGGTGGTATTTATGACGAGGGCAGAAGAAACTGGCTGTATCCGCTCACGTTAAATACCAAAGCTCAAAATGCCTATAAAGCCGATTTTAATCATATAAAAGTTGAATGCATTGGCAACGAAATGAAAACCTGGTTTAATGGTGTGCCATGCGGTTATCTGGTTGATACCATTGATCAAAAAGGTTTTATTGCACTGCAGGTTCATGCAGTTGGCAGTCCTGACCAGGTTGGTAAAAAAGTTTGGTTTAAAAATATCCGTATCAAAACTTCGGGTATTACACCAACGCCTTTTCCAAAAGGAGTGTATGTAGTAAACTATCAGCCTAACACTTTAAATGCTTACGAAAAGCAGGACGGCTGGCGATTATTGTTTGATGGAAAAACTTCGAATGGGTGGATGAGTTTTAAGAAGACTCCGTTTCCTAAAAAAGGCTGGACGATAAAAGATGGGACGATCAATGTGCTTAAATCAGAAGGCAGGGAAGCTGCAAACGGAGGTGATATTGTTACCAAAGACCAGTTTAAAGCATTCGATCTTTCTTTCGAATTCAAACTTACACCCGGTGCAAACAGCGGTGTAAAATATTTTGTTACCCTAACAGAAAATAATAAAGGTTCTGCTCTTGGCCTCGAGTACCAGGTATTGGATGATGCCTTGCACCCCGATGCCAAACTTGGCAGAAATGGCGACAGAACATTGTCATCGTTGTACGATCTTATTCCTGCAAACAAACCTGCCGCAGCCATTCGCCCCATAGGCCGGTGGAATATTGGAAGGGTAGTGGTTCATCCTGATGATAAGGTTGAGCATTACCTGAACGGTTATAAAGTACTTGAGTACGTAAGAGGTTCAGCAGCGTTTAGAGATTCAGTGCAGCTAAGTAAGTTTAAACCCGTACCCCATTTTGGCGAAGCGCCACAAGGTTATATACTATTGCAGGATCATGGCAATGCAGTTAGTTTCAGGAGCATTAAGATTAAGAACTTGTAAAATGGAATAAAATTGATTTCCAACATGAAGAAGATTAATATTACTTCGGCAGTAAGGAATGGAGTTCTTTCATTCCTTTTACTTTTATTAATTGCCTGCGGTGAAAATTCTTCTCCTGAGGGGCGCATGCGCATAAAGCTTGAAGATCTTCGTAAGGAAATGATTGATAGCTTAAAGAAACAGAATACAGCAATCCTCGATAGCCTAAGTAAAATCAGGGAAGATTTAAGAAAATTAGAGGGCAAGAAATAATGAACTATAGAAAGACGAGTTTTAGAATTGTTCAGGGATTTAAGCATCTATCAAAGTTTTAGCAGTAACCCTTTTCTATAGAAGCGCCACGAGGTTATATACTGTTACAAGACTCTGGCGATGCAGCCCGACAATTTAAATTTCAGAAAAAGATGGCTTGTCCGCACGACAATTCGTTTTTCAGAAAAAGCATTGGTAATCAGCAACGAGAAAAAGTTGTAGGAAAAGAGGAGTTTAGTATATTTAAGTGTTTGCGGTAATTTTATGACAGACCTTTTCAATATAGAAGCTATAGAAAATGAAGTTCATCAAATTGCAGATTTTGCTTGTGGGCACGGAACAAAAAGTATTATCGAAAATTCAGAATACCCTGTTACGGGTTCCGCATTCTTAGAAAAAATCAAAAGCTCTAAAAATGACTTTATAATTAATTGCCATAATGGTTTTAAAGAGGCTCAAACAAGAATTATATCCTCTGTTCAAAATATTCAAGATGAACAGGCAATTATCTCTAACAAATTACAAGAGGCAAAAGCGATAAAAGACAAAGAACGTATCAATATTATAAAAACGCACCATTTGTCAGGTTTCTCAATTTATAGCGACTAAAGCATTATGGAAGAAAAAATCTATGATATTATAGTTATTGGCTGTGGTTCAGGAGGGCTAAGTGTAGGCCTGTTTATGGGTAAAGCAGGCTTCAAAGTATTAATGATTGAAAAAACAGACGAACATATTGGTGGAGAATGTTTAAATGATGGTTGCGTTCCAAGCAAAGCTTTAATTCATGTAGCACGCATAGCACATCATGCACAAGTGGCGGGTAATTTTGGTGTAGCACTAACAGGAAAAATAGATATTCAAAAGGCTATTCAATATGTGTATGATAAGCAAAATGTAATACGGGTGCATGAAAATGCAGCATGGTTACGGGACCAAGGCGTAGATGTAGCTTTGGGAGAAGCTCATTTTACCAGCAACAACGAAATTGAAGTAAATGGCAAACGTTTCAGGGGAAAAAAGATTGTAATTGCTACCGGGTCGAAGCCGGTGAAACTGAAAGCGCCGGGTGTAGAAAAAGTAAAATATTACGACAACGAAAATATCTTTCATATAAATCAATTACCGGAAAGACTTTTAATGGTTGGAAGCGGTCCTATTGGAATTGAAATATCTCAAGCTATGGCCCGGTTGGGCAGTAAGGTGACTGTAGTTAGCATGGGCGATAAAATTCTGGAACATGATGATGAAACGGTCACTAAAATTCTTTTGCAGAAATTACAGCAGGAAGGGATTGAATTTTATTTTAATGCTTCTATTGATAGCTTCACCTCTGCTAATGAAGCAATCATTAAATTAAAAGATGGCAGCACGAAGGGTGTACAATTAGATGCTGTGTTTGTGGGGATAGGAAGGATACTGGATTTAGAACCTTTGCAATTACATAATGCAGGCATTCATGTAAAAGATCATAAAATAGAGGTGGATGATTATCTGCGTACCACTAATAAAAATGTATATGTATGCGGTGATATAGCAGGTTCATTGCTGTTTTCTCATGAAGCAGAATTTCAGGCTCGCATACTTCTGAATAACTTCTTTTCACCTCTCAATAAAAAGCTGAATAACGATCATATATCGTGGGTGACCTTTACGGACCCGGAAGTGGCAACCTTTGGCTTAAATGAACCCCAATTAAAAGAAAGAGGTGTCCGGTACAAACGGCTGGAGGAGGATTTTAAAGAAGATGACCGGGCAGTGGTAGACAATTATCAATACGGTAAATTGGTATTATTTATCAGTCAGGGCGGTTTGCTTCACAAAGAAAAAATATTAGGCGGTACTATGGTAGCACCTAATGCGGGAGAACTGATACAGGAGTTGGTATTAGCCAATACTTATAGTCTTTCGATAAATGATATTTTCAATAAAATTTATTCATATCCGGTAGCTACACGTATCAATCAAAAAGCAATTGTGCAATATAAACAGCAGAGCCTGACAGAGGGATTAAAAAAACTCTTACGCTTTGCTTATAAAATCTTTAGCTAATGCAGTGGTGGGAAACTTTTAAAGACTGGTTTTTGAGCCTTGGTGAAAAATATGGGGTCAACCCTTACATCTTTGGCGGCATTTACATCGGAGCTATTCCTCTCTTCTTCCTTTGTCTTGCCTGGAGCGTTAAAAACATCCGAAATAAAAAGCCATTTGTCATACCTGTTTTACTTACAGGCTTATGTTTTATTTCAGCTTATCTATACCTGATTATTGCTGGCAAAAACATTCCGGTATGGGTGTATGTTTTTATTGCGGTAATGGTACTGTATGGAGCATATTCAACCTTTAAAAAAATTAAGTCAAAAACTTAAGCAACTTTATAAGAAGCCGTTTAAATAAATATTTTTTAGATACCGGCATGAGTTTTTTATAGCATCATCGTTGCGTCGCAATCACTTCATCTGAAGTAAAAATGGCATCTTCAGCTTCAAAATCGGAGTTGCTGACTATATTTAAAACAGCTACTAAAAAATATTTTTCGAACAATTAAAACTCTTGTAATGGAAGAAAATAAGAAACCTTCAGTTATTCTCTTTGATGTAAATGAAACGCTTATGGATATGTCGCCGTTAAAGAAAAAGGTGAATAATATATTGAATAGTAAACGTGGCTTTCGCATTTGGTTTGGAATGCTGTTGCAATATTCTTTAGTAGATAACTGTACCGGTCAGTATCATGATTTTTCAGCCATTGCTGATGCCACTTTAGATATGGCTGCTAAAGCACTGGAAAAAGAAATAGAGGAAGATGACAAAAAAGAAGCATTGGCTTTAATGAAAAAGCTTTCTGCTTATGCTGATGTGGAGAAAGGTTTAAAGCTTTTAAAAGAAGCAGGCTTTCGCCTGGCTGCGCTTACCAACTCGCCTATGCCAACACTTACTGCTCAATTGCAGCATTCAGGTTTAACCACTTACTTTGAAGCAACTTTAAGTATAGATGCCGTACAAAAATATAAACCGGCTACTGAAAGCTATCAGTATGCTGCACGAACACTGGGTGTAAGTACAAGTGAAATAATAATGGTAGCAGCGCATGGTTGGGATATAGCCGGCGCAATGCAAGCGGGTTTGCAAGCTGCTTTTATAGAACGTAAAGGGCAATCACTATATCCATTAGCATCAAAGCCACAGTTTGTATGTGAAGATTTGGTTGAGTTTGCAAATGCAATCATCAAGCTATAGGTTTTATCATGAGCGCAAAGAAAATAGTTTGGATAAGTGTTGCAGCTATTCTATTAATAGCTGCAATAATTGATGGCATACGTTATCTTAAACCTGATGTTGAGAACAAACAGAAAGTACAGCAGCAAAGTTCTT
>JAABUN010005037.1_pt1 | contig 16982 bp, 19 predicted proteins | sample 5559311 | NCBI WGS metagenome assembly JAABUN01 (sample SAMN10711877, study PRJNA513370) | rock metagenome | isolation source: Antarctica rocks | place: Antarctica: Victoria Land, Siegfried Peak sud
ACGCCTGTCCCTTACTTATGAACTCTTGCAGCTGCCGCTTCTGCTGCTCGTTGAGCACAATGCGATATCGTTTTGGTCTTGGCATCACCTAACATAATCTGGCTATCTACCGTGGTCAAGTACTAGCTCGAGCTTGACTAGCTTGTCGGCTAACATCTTTAGGGTCCATGATGGTTCTTCGTTGGGTGTCGCTGAGCAAGCTAGGGCAATGATATGGGCCTCGACACGACCATCAACTTTTTCGGGTATCCCCTTGTCTTTACGTGCTCTGCGGCGCACGGTTTCCTGCACACCTAACGTTAGGTAGCGGCTGCGGGTGTTGTAAACCGTTGCTTTACTTACGCCAATGGCTTGGGCAAGTTCGGCGTCACCCATGCGGCTGGGTTCAGCAGCCGCTAAGAGTATTTGAGCGCGTTTGAATGCTTGATGGTTGACGCTACCCGTTCTGGTAAAGTGCTCCAGCCAGGTCCGCTCGTCGTTCGTCAGCTCTAGCTCTCGTCGTTTCATCGCTTCAGCCTACAGCGGTTCTACTGTCCCTAGACCTATTTGATCGGTTGACACTGTACTAGGTCCCTGTTTCATGGGTGTGGGTACAAAAACCCGAACGCAGGAAATTGAGCGCAAAGAATTTGGCGTAAAAAATAGGGCGCAAGAAATTAGGCGCAAAAAACGGGGAGGGGTGCTCGAGCACCCCTCCCCGTAACCTTCGGTATTTAGAAACGCACCTTGCGTCCCGCACTGCTCAACAAATTGACTGCGCTAGGCAATACCAGGGAGCGACGAGGCCAAATCCTTTCGCATCACTCATCACTCGGCACTTATTACTCCACGCCTGACGGTTTCCCGCACACGTGAGACTACCTGCGAAAACCCGCTAAAACCTCAGCGCGTACGAGCTGCGTAAGAGGAGCGGCGGGAGCCCAAAACTGTTGCCCGGGGCCGCGCCGAACTCGAGCCCCAAGGCTCCCGGTCCGAGCGCCGTACCGAACGTCACGTTGCCTCGGTAGGAGGGCGCGTCGCGGCGGTAGGGTTCGGCGGCGGCTTCGGCGCGGTACGAAAACCTGCCCAGCTCGCCGCTGGCGGCGGCTCGGAAACCGGGCTTTACCCCGTCCCCGCTGTTCCCGAGCAGCAGCGCGCCGGTCAAGGTCGGCAAGCCCCGGCGGTTGAGCGCGTATTCCGCGCCCGCCGCGGCGAAGCTGCGATTCTCACCGAGACCACGGCTGGCGATAAAGAGCAGCGCGCCGTTGTCGCTACCGACCAGACGGCGGCGTTGCAAACGGCCCTCCAACCCCAACCCGACACCCGTATCTGCCAGATAACTCAGCGACGGCGTGGCCTCCAAAATTAGTGTGCGCCCGAGTCGCCGGGTCGCGCCCAGCTCGAGATGCGCCCCCACACTACCGGACGATGAGGGGCGGTTAAGGAACGGGCGACTGTCCAAGGCGTAGGCGGCGCTGGGCGCGAACGCACCGGGATTGCGGTTGAAAACGCCCAACTGCGCCTCGAGGCCGGTCGCGCCCAGCGCGCCCGAACCGTTCAGGCCGAGGTCGAACGCGCCCGTTACGTCGGCGTCGGCGCGAGCGCCTGCGGCGAGGGTTCCGAGTGGGCCGAACGTGGTACGAAAACGCGTGTCGAGGCCGACCTCGAGCGGCCCCGAAACGCCCCCCGCGAGCCGCAGGCCGAGCTCTACGTCCCCAGCGTCTAAAGCGGGGAATTGCAGGTTGCGAAGCTGTACTTCGGGCTCGAGTCCCGCTCTATAGCTGAGCGCAAAACCGACGGTCTGCGCGCCCGCACCCCCCCACAGGGCTGCCAGTGTCACAGCTACCCACAGGGCGCGTTTTTGCCGATTTGGACGGGCCGGCGTTCTCGCTGCGACGTTCGTATCGAGATTCATAAACGCCACTATAGCCTAGGTTTTGCCGTCAGCCGTTCCTGAGTCCGCCGATACCAAGCCGGTTTACCGGCTTGGGTCTGCCCGCATCACGAAAACGTACGGCAGCGGCAGCGAACTGGACGATAGATGGTACATTCTGACGAGGTAGATCGCGGGTATGATCGTGGTCGTGAGGGTTTCTGAGCGGCGGCTGGAGTTGCCTTGTCTTGCCCTGTCACAATCCGTGGAGAAATCTTCTACGAGCCTTTACTAAATATAAGGTAGCTACCGAGGAGAACGATGAACATTCTTGGACACTTAAGCGTCCTACCCGACATCCCGAAACGAACCGAGCGTCTAGCAGACCTGGCCAACAACCTCTACTGGACCTGGCGGCCCGACGCGCGGCGGCTATTTCGGCGGCTCGACCCCGAGCTGTGGGAAAGCGTGGGGCACAGCCCCGCAGCGGTGCTCCGCGACATCGCCCAAGACAAGCTCGAGGCGGCCGCCGCGAGCGACGAGTACCTGAGTCTCTACGACGAGGTGATCGGTAACTTCGACGCCTACTTGAGCCGTAAAAAGAATTGGTTCAGTGGCTCGAGCGGTCACCAAGACGACGTGTACGCCTACTTTTGTATGGAGTACGGCTGGCACGAGGCGGTCGCGCTCTATTCGGGCGGTCTGGGTGTGTTGGCGGGCGACCACACCAAAGCGGCGTCGGATTTGGGCGTACCGCTCGTCGCGGTCGGTCCCTGGTTTCCTGAAGGGTACTTTCACCAGCGGGTCGCGCAGTCGGGCGAACAAGAGGCGTTTTACGAACGCCTCAGCCCCAGCGAGATGCCTTTTACCCCGGTTACGCAAGATAACGAAGAGCTGCGCGTCAGCGTAACCTTGCAGGGCCGCGACGTCCACTTACGGGCTTGGCACCTCGCGGTCGGGACGGTCTCGGTGTACCTGCTCGACACCGACGTACCGGAAAATACCCCGGAGGACCGGGCGCTGCTTTCAAGGCTTTACGGTGGCGATCAGCGCACCCGCATCGCGCAGGAAATCATTTTGGGTATCGGTGGCGTGCGGATGCTGCGTGCACTCGGCGTCGCGCCCACTGCGTGGCACATGAACGAGGGCCACAGCGCCTTTATGCCGCTCGAGCGGTGCCGCGAGTTGGTCGAGGCGGGGGTTCCCTTCGCCGAAGCCCGCGAGGTCGTCGCCGCCGGAACGGTCTTTACCGTCCACACCCCGGTCGCCGCCGGTAACGATACCTTTCCTTTCGAGGTCGTCAACCAGTTTTTTAGCGGCTATTGGGGCGCGCTGGGGCTTAGCCAGGGTGAGTTTCACGACCTAGCCCGTCACGATCACGGTTGGGGGCCGGTTTTTAGTATGCCCGCGCTGGCGCTGCGTTTTTCAACCGGACGCAACGGCGTAGCGAAGCTTCACGGCGAGACCTCACGTGAAATCTGGCGTGACCTGTGGCCCGAAGTGCCGACCGAAGAGGTACCGATAAAGCACGTTACCAACGGTGTTCACGAACAGACCTGGATCGCGCCGGAGATTCGTGAGTTGGTCGATACAGTGCTGCCTAAAGGTTGGCAGGACCGTTTCGACGACGCGGCGATGTGGGCAAAGGTCAAAGAAATCGACAGCGCAGCGCTCTGGGCAGTACGTCAGGAACTCAATCAGGACGGCATCGACTTCTTTCGCAAACGCTTGACGCGGCAGCGCGAACGGCACGGAAGCTCGCCGACGGCGCTCCGTGAGGTTGAAACGCTGTTCGATAAAAATACCCTGACGATTGGGTTTGCGCGGCGTTTTGCGACCTACAAACGCGCGACGCTGATCTTCCGCGATCTGGGGCGGTTGGCGCGCATCTTGGGCGACCCCGAGAGACCGGTGCAGCTCGTTTTCGCGGGTAAGGCGCACCCGGCGGACAGTCCCGGACAGGCGCTGATTTCAGCGATTCAGGTGTTGTCGCAAGACCCCCGTTTCGTCGGCAAAATCTTGTTTATCGAAGACTACGATATGGCGGTCGGACGGGCGATGACGCGCGGCGTCGACGTCTGGCTCAACAACCCGCGCAGGCCCCTCGAGGCGTCCGGGACGAGCGGTCAAAAGGCCGCCATGAACGGTATTTTGAACCTGTCGATTCTGGACGGCTGGTGGCCTGAAGGTTTCGATGGTCAGAACGGCTGGGCGATTGGTTCAGGCGTCAACATGAGCACTTCGGACAGCGCCGACGACGCCGACGCCGACGCGCTCTACGACCTTTTGGAGCGCGAGGTGGTACCGCTCTACTATGACCGCGACGCAGGCGGGGTACCGCAGGGGTGGCTGGAACGCGCAAAAAACGCCATCGCTACGATTACCCCGGCGTTTAACGCGCGCCGTATGGTTCACGATTACGTCGAAACGTTCTACGCGCCCGCCGCCGAACGTGCCCGCAAACTCTCCGAAAACGACTACGCCGCCGCGCGCGAACTGGCGAGCTGGCGGGGGCGTGTGCAGCGGGACTGGCAAGGCGTACACGTAAACGCCAAAGCGGTGCAGGAACGTCTGGCGCGCGTCGGTGAAACGCTGAGCATCGAAGCTACTGTTCACACGGGCGACTTCGCTGGTGACGAACTCTGCGTCGAACTGGTTTATAGCCCCGCTGTGGATGGCCTCGAGCGCAACCTTCACACCGTTACGCTTACCTGCGCGGATGTTGAGGGCGGCGACGGCTGCTCGTACCGCGCCTCATTTACCCCTGAGCTGAGCGGACAACTTGCCTACGGCGTCCGGGTCTACCCGGTGCATTCAGCGCTGGTCAGCCCCTTCGAGGCGCACGCCATCCGCTGGGCCTAAAGCGAGGCTGGGGCCGGTAAATAAATCGACTAGAGAGCAGGTTCGCCTGCTCTTTTTTTGTGCTTACGTTCGCCTCTCGATCCTACAACTGTGCAGCGAACACGAAGAGTCCAAACACTCGGCGTTTTCTCAACCACCGACCTCTGACAACTCAACACCCGTGCCCAGCCCCCCGAAACCGGGTCAGAAAACAGCCTCTGACCCCAAGCTGTGAGGTGCCTCCCGGTATCCTGCCGAGGAGGTGCGTTAGGGTTGAGACGGAGGTTTTATGAAGTTGAAGTTTACCTGGCTGAGCGCCCTCCTGACGGTTTTTGCGCTGCTGGCGGCCTGCGCCGAGCCGGTCACGCCGCCCACACCTGAGCCGCCACCTGGACCCGAAATGCCCGTGGTCGTGCTACCTGACCTCGAGCCCGGTGTCTGGACGACGTTTTCGCCGGAGAGTGAGATCTGTTCCGACGGTTCGCCCTACAGCTATTATGTTTACCCCGGTACCGTCAACAAGGTCGTTATCGACTTCGAGGGAGGCGGCGCGTGCTGGAACGCCGCGACCTGCGGCGAGGGGAGCCTCACGTATCAGCCGAATATCGCTAGCTCGTCGAGTCCCGACTACCGGGAAACAGTGCCCTCCGGCATCTACGACAAGGCCAACCCGGACAATCCTGTCGGCGACTGGTACCACGTCTTTGTCAGCTACTGCACCGCCGATATTCATTTAGGTGACAGTGTAGAGACCTACGCCACAGCTGACGGTGAGCGCACTGTCAACCACAGCGGGCAGAGCAATGTGGGCGCGGTTCTGGACTGGGTGGAAAGCGAATTTAGCGCGCCCGAGGCGGTCTTTGTAACCGGGTGCAGCGCGGGCGCGTACGGCGCGGCCCTCTATACGCCCCGAATCGCAGGCGCGTATCCGGACGCCGACGTGACGCAGCTCGGCGACTGCGGCGCGGGCATCATCCCTGAAACGTTCGTAACGGGTGAGGACGGCCTGAACCGCTGGAACGTCGGGGCGACCCTGCCGGAGGACGTCGATACTACGGAGGGCGTTCCGGCGACGTTTTTAGCCGACGCCTACGTCGCTATCGGTCAGGCGTACCCGGAGGTCACGCTGGCGCAGTACAACAGCGTTTTAGACAGCGTACAGATCAGGTTTTACGCGCTTCAGCTCGGGCTCGACCCGTTCGACCCCGAAGCTCAGCAGACCGCAGCCGACGCTTGGGTACCGGGTTTGGCGGCGTCTTTGGGGCAGATTCAGGTGGGTTTGCCGGGAGGGTTCAGTAGCTACACCTCTTTGCTAGACGACAACGACACCCTAGACGACGGTACCGCGCACTGCGTCATCCAAAGGCCCGACTTTTACACCCTCAGAACCAGCGGCGTCTTGTTGACCGATTGGTTAGACGCACTTCTAAACGACGACGCGCCGCCCACTACGGTCGTACCGCCGACGTCAGGCTAGATGGGCAGCTAGGTTTTGTTGGCTTTTCGCATGACTCGAGGTAGTTTTTGCCGTGCTGAATGTAGGGAGTAGGAAGGTTACGGAACGCTAAAGTTTATCCCTTTTGTTACGAAGTCGACTACGTTTTTCAGAGGGCAAACGCCAACACAACCTAGAGAAATTGTATCGGAACTGCGAGGGCACAGCACAAGAACACAGCTTGTGCCCCTTCTGGTTTTATCGGGTATGGATGACGCTTTCGGTGACGTATGTAAAGTAAAGTGACCACTATCAAGCCTATTAGAAGAGATATCTGAATCCCAGTTATAAGCCCCTTACCTTTGCCCAATGCATCTACTACTCTACTAACTTGAGTAGCGGTAAGAAGAATAAAGCTTAGATTCAAGAGGTTCTCGGGTTGTGCCAGAAACTTTTTGGCGTCCATAGTCGCTCCCTGTCGTCCTGACAGGATAAACAAAATCTGATGTGCGAGAATGAAATACTCACCCTAGCTTTAGAACTCTGGTGAGTGTAAATGCGGTTCAAGGCAAATAAAGCCTTAATATCAGTCCGTATCCGAGTCTGACGGTAGCGTCAGCTCGACATCCGTCAGCCAGAGCAGGTCTTCCTGGGCACGGATAGCCCGCGCGGGCGTCTCGTTAAAATCGGGTGTTTCGGTGGGGGAGAGGGTCGCCTCGAGCGCCCCTCTTTTACCTTCACCCTGTACCAGAAACGCTACCGTTCGGCTTCGGCTGAGCCTGCTCGCAGTCAGCGTCAGGCGCACCCCTTTGCCCGCCGGACGTACGACCGTCGTCGCGCCCTCGTCGAACACGGCTCCGGTTCCTGGAAACAAACTGGCCGTGTGCGCGTCGTTGCCTAGACCTAAAAAGGTAAGGTCGAACGCGTCACCCAACGTTTGGAGCGTGTCTGCGTACTCGGCTGCCGCCGCGTCGGGGTTGCCCTCAACGTAGGGCCAGGGGTGAATCTGCTCGGCGGAGATAGCGAGGTTACCTAGCAGCGCCGCTTTCGCCGCGCCGTAGTTGCTGTCCGGGTGGTCGTGGGGGACAAAACGCTCATCACCCCAAAAGATATGGGTGTGCGCCCAAAAAGGTTCGTCGGCGTGCCCTTCGGTGAGCCACCCGTACATCTTTAGTGGCGTGCTGCCGCCTGACAAAACCAACACGAAGCGACCGCGCTCCTCCACGCTCACGCGCGCTTTCTCGAGCAGCAACGCCCCTGCTGCCTCCGCTACGTTGTCAACTTTTGTAACCATGACGCTCCTCTCTTTACCGTCCACGCATTTCGGCTCGCGCCGCTACGAATCACTAGGTTAGGCTGTGGGCCGCTGACCCGCTTTCGGGACCCTCGAGGCTTGCACAGCTTGTTAAACTCTCCCTATGACCCTATCACGAGACGAGGCCGCCGCGCTGATGGAATCTTGGACCGCCTCCCCAAGCCTCCGTAAACACATGCTCGCAGTCGAATCTGCGACCGCCGCCTACGCTCAAAAACTCGGCGGTGACGAAACCGAGTGGCGCGTGGCGGCGCTGCTTCACGATTTCGACTACGAAAAGCACCCGACCCCGGATGAAACCGGGCACCCTTACGTGGGCGTGCGCTACCTGCGTGACCAGGGCGTTCCCGAGCGTGTGCTGGACGCCATCATGGGCCACGCCGACTATACCGGGGTGGCGCGCGAAACACCGCTCGCCAAGGCGCTCTACGCTTGCGATGAACTGACCGGCCTGATTACGGCGGCGACGCTCGTACGCCCCGACAAAGATGTGAGGAATATTGAACTTAAAAGCCTCAAAAAGAAATTTAAGGACAAGGCGTTTGCCCGCGGCGTCAACCGTGAGGACGTGGTGCGCGGGGCCGAGGAACTCGGCGTCGAGCTGTGGGAGCACGTGACGTTCGTGCTGGCGGCGATGCAGAAAGATGCTGCAAAACTTGGTCTGGACGGTTCTTTAGCGGTATGAAAGCACTGTGAAACTGGTGATGCTGTACGGTCCGCCTGCGGTGGGCAAGCTGAGCGTGGCCCAAGCGTTGGCGGCGCGTACTGGATTGCGGGCGTTACACAATCATCTAATTCTCGATTTGAGTCGTGAACTGTTCGGTTACGGTACAGATGCGGCTAAAACGCTCACTCGCCGTTTACGCGAGATGTGCCTGGACGCTGCCCGTGCTGAAAACCTACCTAGCGTTATCCTGACCTTCGTTTACGCTCGGGACCGCGACACCTATATTCTCGGTCTTTGTGAACGGGCAGAGGTACAAGGCGACGAAGTGTATCTAGTGCAGCTGAGCTGCAAACAGGAGGCGCTCGAGGCCCGCGTCAGTCAACCTTTGCGCGGCGCGTTCGATAAACTCACAACTGTTGCCGGATTGCGGGAGAAGCTGGGGCTGCTTGACGAACCCTTTGGGCAGGTGGCGGGGCGGGAAAGTTTGTGTATTTCAACCGATGAGCTGACGCCGGACGCTGCGGCTAAAATAGTTCAGGATCACCTGTAGATTTCAGCAAAACCTTTTCTCGCCCTCATAACCGAGATTGAATCAGAGCCTTGACTCGTCATACCTAATCACTTAAGGTAGTGTAGTGAAAATTTTACAGACCGTTGGAGGTGTTGTAGCTGCTCGACGACAAAAAGCCTCGAAACATCCGTCTTAGCTGAAGTCAGCCATCTACCTGCAAAGGATGAATTGACCTATGAGAGAGATTTTAGCCGCTAAACCCTTAGAAGGTTACCCTTCCGAGATCGGCGTTTGGCTCTGGGCGATGGAGGCAACTCGTGAAAAGACCAAAGCTTATATCGATGGAATAGGCCAAGACGTCGTAGATTGGGCTGGGCTGGAGGGCAATGAAAACAGTATCGGTACCTTGCTCTATCACCTTGCGATTGTAGAAATGGGTTGGCTCCACTTTGATACGTTGGAACAGCCGGAACGCTTTCCCAAAGACGATTTTCCTTTTGAACCGTTTACAGAAAGTCGGATTACTCCTGTGATGGGCATTTCTTTAGACGACCATCTGGCAAGGTTAGACAGAAGCAGGGCTATTTTTCTCGAGCGAATCAAAGAGATAACCCTCGCGGATTGGTCAAGATTACGCAGTCCGGAAGGTGAAGACTACGATGTCAGCCCCTCTTGGATGGTCTTTCATCTTGTCGAGCACGAAGCGGGTCACGCGGCGCAAATTGGCGTGATGAAAAAGCGGGCACGCGCCGCTTTACAGGGAGCTTGACGAGTCGCTACACCGAGCCGAAGCTAAATCCGAGGCGTGTTTCTGAAGGAGTTGCCAATGAAGAGCGAAAGTTTGCAACAGATTTTGTGGAATCAGTTCGGCGGTGCCTTGCAGATGTTGGAGAACGCTATCGTCGCTTGCCCAGCGGAGGTGTGGGGTACCGAAAGGCAACCTCAAGCGTTTTGGTATCTGACGTATCACACGCTGTTCTGGACGGACTATTACTTCTCGGAAACGACTGAAGCAGCGTTTCAGCCTCCTGCACCTTTTACCAAGGGTGAGTTCGATGCTGAGGGAGTTCTGCCGGAGCGGATGTACTCGAAAGAGGAGCTGCTGGATTATCTAGCGTTCGTGTGGGCGAAAAGCCGCACCTTCGTCAAAAGCCTGACTCCCGAAAAGGCGCATCAGCGTTTCGTCGGCGAGTACAGAAACTTCAGTCTGCTCGAGCTGGTGGTCTACAACACACGGCACGTTCAGCACCACGCGGCGCAGCTCAACTTACTGCTGCGTCAGCGTACCGATTCGGCACCAAATTGGGCCTCGCTTCCGAAGCAGGGGCTTGGATACTAAGCCATCGCTTAGGGATTGACACGCATTTGCTGAACAAGGAAAAGCTCGAGTATGTGACTCGAGCAGTTTAGTTTGATCTGGCAATACGAAAGCCGAGATCATCTATAGCAAAAGTCGGGTGGCTACGACGGCGGTTAGAGGCGAGGCAGCCTCTCTCCGGATCAGACCAACCACCCCCACGAAAGACTCTATAGGGTCCGTAGACTTCCTTATCGTAGATATCCCAGCACCACTCCCAAACATTCCCGAGCATGTCGTACAGTCCCCAACCGTTCGAGTCTTTCATGCCGACATCGTGGGTCGTATCTTCAGAATTTTCTTTGTACCAGGCGATGTTGTCAAGCTCACCGTGCCGAACATCTCTAGTACCCGCCCTACAAGCATATTCCCACTCCGTGTCGGCTGGCAGGCGATACCCATCGGCTTTCTCGTCTAAAATGATGTTCTCCGCTTTACTATCTATGACGTAGTATTTCTTCAACCCCAGTTTTTTGGAAAGCAGATTTCAGACCTCTTCGTAATCCTGTAGGGTGATAACACTTCTCAACGGGCTAACTTTAATTTAGTTCTCCGCTCGAGCTTCCGGTACCTCATCGAACGCTTCCGGCGGGTTCAAGAGTCGCCAGTTCCACTCACCTTCGCGGCGCGGCGGCCAGATGATAGCGGTCGCTTGTCCGGCGATGGCGATAGCGTCGACCGGACCGAAATAGCGCGAGTCTTCGCTGCCGCCTTTTGCCGTTTCGCGGTTGTCACCCATTACGAAATAGTGACCTTCAGGAATGATGAGCTCGTGCAAAAACGGCCTGCCCTCGGGCGCGTCTGCCGGAATCGGTGCGAGCGCAGCGATGGTATTGCCATAAAAAAACCGCATCTCGTCGCTGCCGACCGGAGCCGGACCCCCCGTAACGGGATCGTACGTACCCCGTATCAACCCCTCGAAACCCGCAACTTGTGCGTCTTGTACCGTGACGACCGGAAAATTGATGGGGTCGGGCGTGATCTCGCCGGTTTCGGCGATAAAACTCTGGTCGATAGGTGCTCCGTTAACGACGACCTGCCCGTCTCTGATCTGCAAACGGTCGCCGGGTTGAGCGACGACGCGTTTGATAAAAAATGAGCGGCGGTTTTGCGTCTGAAGGGACGGCGCATTTTTTGGTTCGCGGACCACCACAATGTCGCCGCGCGCGTACTCGCCCAAAATGCCCAAACGCCGGAGCCAGGTGTCGAATTTGGGGATAAAGACACGGTCGCCGGTAAATAGCGCCTGCGGGAGCTGACCGCTGCCGCCGTCCAGGTTGGGCCGCATCGACGAGCCCACCACGCCGACGGTGGTAAAGACGAAGGTCACGATCAAGTAGGCGACGATCAAGGCTTCGGCGTAGCCTCTGACCTCGTGCCAGAAACGTTGCGAAGCGGTTTTTTGGGGTGTTTTGTGCCCCTTGCGGGCGTCTGTGGTCATACCGTGCAGTCTACCCCCTGGGGGTGGTTTTAGAGGCGCGTTTAGCAGACGCCTGTTTGCGGTCAGGTAGCAGCGCGGTCTGGGCAGCCGCTGCTGTAAGCGCCTTGACCTTTTCGGGGACGTTACTCTCTGCTAAAACTTCGGGGGGCAAAAGCCCGGTCTCCACAAAAACGTTGAGCGCGCTCCACTCGCCGATAGCGACGATCTCCTCGAACGCCCAGAACGCCTCGACGTTAAGGTGCGGCATCGAATACTGCACGCGCAGGTCGGCGGGGTGGAGGTTGTACTGAAGTTCGGTCAGGATGCTGCTGGTGATGTCAGTCGCGCGCAGCAGCATCTGCGCCATCGGACTGCGGCGCTCGAGCTTAAATCCGCTCGTCACCCGCGCCCACCAGCTGCCCGCCTCGGCGGTACCGGCGAGCGACGCCCGCCGCGCCATCGTCGCGTCACCAGCAATCGTAAAATCGGCGTGCAAAAACGCCGCTGCGTTGACCGGAATATTGTTGACGATGCCGCCATCGGCGAGGGTGCGCCCGTTAAAAACGACCGGCTCGAACGCGCCCGGAAAACAGCTCGAGGCCCGCACCGCCGTAATCAGGTCGCCCTGATAGATAAAGACCTCTTGCCCGGTCTCTACGTCGGTCGTAGAGATGACGAGTGAGCGCTCGAGTTCGGCAAACGTTTCAGGCAGGTGAGCCGCCAGAAAGGTGTGCAACTTGACGCCCTTAAAGAGGCCGCTACCGAACGAAAAGTCGATAACGTCGCGCCACGACATTTTTTTGGCGAGTTCGTAGATGGTTTCGGCGTCGTAACCGTTCGCGTAAAATGCCCCTACAACCGCGCCCATCGAGGTTCCGGCAATCACATCGACCTTGATCCCGGCGCGCTCGATCACCCGTAGCAGCCCGATGTGGGCAAACCCACGGGCCGCGCCGCCACTCAGGATTAGACCGACGCGTTCGGGTTGTCCGGGGGTCTCGATCTCCACGCTTTACTGTAGCAGCTAAGAGCTGTAGAGGCTCGGACCGACCTCCGGGTCTAAAACGACCGTTAAACTGCCTCTATGAAGTCCGCGAAACCCGCAGTCACAAAACTCACGGTTACAAAACCCACCGTTACAAAACCTCGAGCGCCGGAAACCCTCGAGACGCCCCGCCTGCTGCTGCGCGCTCCGCAACTCACCGACGCGCCGCACCTATACGCCGCCGTTCGGGAATCACTTGCGGAACTGAGCCCCTTTATGATTTGGGCGACGCCCGAGTATTCGCTTCTGGGTTGCCGAGCGAACACTCGAGCCGCTATCGACCTCTTTAAGACCGGCAAGGGGTTGCGCTATCACTTTTTCGACCGCACGACCGGCGAGTTCGTCGGCAACGCCTCGTTTCATCACATCGACTGGAACGTGCCGAAGCTCGAGCTCGGTTACTGGCTCCGGACGAGCCGCACCGGGGAAGGGCTGATGCGTGAGGGCGTACGGGCGCTCGCTGACATGGCCGAGCGGGAGTTGAGGGCGGCGCGCTTAGAGATCCGCTGCGACGACCGCAACCTGAAAAGTGTGCGCGTCGCCGAAGGGTGCGGGTTCAGGCTCGAGAGCGTAATGCGTCACGAGAGCCGAGACCCGCAGGGGCAGCTGCGCGACACCCGGATCTACGCCCGTATTGCGAAATAGAGAGCACAAGAAAGAGGGCGCGTGGTGCGCCCTCCCTAAACATTTAATCTGACCTAGTTGTCTTGGTTTTGTTGTTGGTTTTGCTCCGGCACGACTGAAAGCGTGACCTCGGTGGTTTGCTCTTTGCCGTCGCGGATATAGGTGAGTTCAATCGTGTCGCCTTCACCCCGCGACAAAATTGCGTTTTGCAACTCGCCGCCAGTTGCAACAGGTTCGCCGTTGACGGCTGTAATGATGTCGCCCCCGACAAAAAAGCTGCCTTGAGAACCGGGAATATTCATCTCCAACTCGCCCGCCTCGAGTCCTGCTTTCTCCGCTGCACTGCCGGATTCGACCACTTGTATCAGCAGACCTTCGTCCGGCAAGTTGAGGTCGCTCCGTACGTCGTTAGGAAGGTCAGACAGATCGGCGAACCGAACACCTAAACGCGCTCTCGACTGCAACGTGGTAAGGCCACCCTGCTCGAGCTGCGCCAAGGCCGTATTCAAGATGTTGCTGGGTACGGCGAAACCCAAGCCGATGTTGCCCGCTGTGCCGAAGCCCGGACCTTGACCGGGAATAATGGCCGTGTTGACGCCGATAACCTCGCCTGCGGAATTGAGTAGTGGCCCGCCTGAGTTGCCTGGGTTGATGGCAGCGTCGGTCTGTACGAGCGGCACGTCTACAGCACCAAAACCGGGAAGGCTACGGCTTACGCCTGAAACGACGCCGGTCGTTACCGAAAACTCAAAACCGAAAGGGTTGCCGATGGCAATGGTTTTTTGGCCTACCTGAAGAGCGTCGGAGTCGGCGATGGGGATGGGGCGCGCCGAATCGGGTTCGCTACTCGGGTCTTCAAGCTCTAAAAGCGCGAGATCGTAAAAGTCGTTGGCACCTACTACGCGCACCCGGTAGCTCTCGTCGTTTTCCGGGAACGTCACCGTAATTTCAGAGCCTTGCGTCAGCTCGACCGAATCTTCTTGCAGCGCGGCCCGGACGACGTGGAAGTTAGTAATGATGCGCCCTGCGTCGTCGATAACAAAGCCGCTGCCCGAGCCCTGTTGCGGCGGCAACTGCGGCGCTTCGCCGTCGGGGGTCCCGAACTGCTGACCCTGCTCCTCGAGGTACTCACGAAACTGCGGTGGCAGCTGGTCTAGCGGCAGCTGGTCTAAAAAGTCCTCGAGTCCCTCTGGAACCTGCACGTTGGGGTTGTCCGTACCCGGCAGATCGACCCGGGCGCTGACCTCGACTGACACGACGCTCGGGCCGTACTGAGCGATTACGTCAATCGTGTTCTGCTCGTATTCGGTTAGTGCGGACGCTTCGGTCGCGTTCTGAGCGGTTGCCAGGTTGGGCAACTGCGTCACACCTAGCACGCCCACACCTAGCGCGCCTGCACCTAGCACGCTACTTAGACCTACGACTAAACCTAATTTTTTCATCTAGACTCCTCAAAAATGATGGTCCTCAGACCCTCATCTAACTGTACCCGGCTGCTATGAGTCTGACCCGTATCGGGCGTGAACTCTGTGAGGCAGGGCGAATTTGCGTCTTCATGTGCTCCGCACGGATTTCTCAGCAAAGGCTTGATGGCGGTGCGGTCGACCATTCGGGAGCATGTTAGGGTGCAGGCTATGGCTGAGGTTGGTGTCACGCAAAAGGGTCTCAGGCGTGTTCTGGCGGGGCATCCGTGGATTTTTGCGAGCGATCTCAGCGCGCTGCCCGGAACGCCCGACGCGCCCGGCGTCGTAACGGCGTTCGGACCGCAGGGCGAGCGGCTCGGCGAAGGCTTCTTCAACCCGCGCTCGAAGCTGGCGCTCCGGCTCGTCACTAAAGGCGACGCTGCCGTGACGCCCGAGCTGATTCGGGAGCGGACCTTCCGGGCGGCAGCGTACCGCGAGTGGGCGGCGGCGGGGTTCGAGGCGTTTCGGGTCGTTCACAGTGAGGCCGACGGGCTGCCGGGACTGACCATAGACAAATACGGCGATTATCTGGTGGTGCAGCAGCACGCGGCGGCACTTGAACATTTCACCGCCGACATCGTCGCGGCGTTGACCGAAGCGTACGCACCCAAGGGTATTCTGGCGCGCAACGACAACCCGGTACGCGCTCTCGAGGCGCTCCCCCGAGAGGTCGTGGTGCTGGCTGGCAACGTCCCCGAACACGTCTCTTTTACCGAAGGTGAGGTCACGCTCGTCGCTGCGCCTTACACCGGACAAAAGACCGGCGCGTTTTTGGACCAGCGTGAGAACCACGTTTACGCCGGGTCGCTCGCCCGGGGCCGCGCGCTCGACGTGTGCAGCTATCACGGCGGGTTCGCCTTGCAGCTCGCGCGCGCCGCCGATGAGACCACAGCGGTGGACTCGAGCGCCCCGGCGCTGGCACAACTTGGGCGGAGCGCCGCAGAGAACAAGCTCTCTTTGAAAGCCGTTCGCGGCGACGCTTTCGCCGTGTTGCGCGCCCTGGCAGCTGCCGGAGAGCGGTTTGATACAGTGGTTCTGGACCCACCGGCCTTTGCCAAGGGCCGCGCGCAGGTTGCGGGGGCGCTCACCGGTTACCGTGACCTCAACCTGCACGCGCTGAGGCTTTTAGGGGTGGGTGGGCGGCTCTTGACGGCGAGTTGCAGCCACAGAGTCTCCGAAGCGGCGTTTGTCGAGATGCTGACCGGCGCGGCGCACGACGCCGGAAGACAGGTACGTGTTCTCGCCAAACGGGGCGCGGCGCTCTGCCACCCGGCCCTGCTGAGCTTGCCGGAAACGCGTTACCTGACGTTTGTAGGGCTCGAGGTCAGTGCCCTCCTTTAGCTACGAGATTTTATGACGGGATTTGGGTGAGATGATCGAAGCGCAGTTGCAAACACAACTTGAAGAGGTGTTGAGCGCGCAGGGCGTAGCGCCTGAGCACTTCGGGACCCTCGCTTCACAGCTGGTGTGGCGGATCGGTCGCAGCGACGACGGCCCGGTTACGGTACGCCTCGGGTTTGTGGGCAGCGCCGCTCTGTTCGCCGACCTGCCCCGCCTCAAAAACGCTACCGACGCCGAAGTCGAAGAGGCCGCCCTTGAGGGGACACTCCGCGTCGAGTGGGTAGGCGCGCGCCCACGCTCCTGAAATTTTATGAAGATAGCCCACGCCGTTCACTTCACCTTCGACCTCGAGCTGCCCCCGGCTGAGGCGGTCGAGTTCGTCCGCGACGTGCGCCGCAGCCTCGCCAAAGCCGACTTTATCCGCGATATGCAGGTTTTTTCAGCCTCCGAACAGACGCGTGTGCGGGCGGTGTTGCCCGTAAACGCAGCGTTTTTCGGGCAACAAGAGCTGACCTTTGAGAGTGTACTAAGCCACGCGGCGCGCGGCGCAGTGCTGAGCCCGGTAGCCCTCACCGAACCGAAATTAGGCTGGGCCGAGGTCGCCGGACGCGCCGAGGTTACGGGACTCGAGACGCCGGGGCGTCCGAACGGTAGCCGCGTCGTCTACGACTTCGACGTCACCATTCACCTAAACCTGCCCGAACCTGAAAAGTGGGGTGGGCGGGCGCTCCTCAAAATGATTCACTTTACGGCGCAGCGGGTGCTCGAGAACATCGCCGAGGACTTTCCGAGGGCGGTGCAAGCTGCCGCCGCCGAAACCGAGGCTGAGGCTCATGCCTGAAGGTGCACCTCTACAGTGGGCGGCGCTGGTACCGGAACTGACCGTTTTGGATTTAGCTGTAAGCTTGCCGTTCTATACCGACTTGCTCGGTTTCGAGGTCGTGTTCGACCGCCCGGAGACGCGTTTCGCGTATCTTCAACTCGGCGACGCGCAGCTGATGCTCGACCAGCACGCCGAAGGGCAGGGGTGACAGACGGGGGGAGAGCTCGAGCCTCCCCTGGGTCGCGGCGTCAACTTGCAGATCGAAGTCGAGAACTTGGACCCGCTCCT
>JAABUN010005038.1_pt1 | contig 16982 bp, 11 predicted proteins | sample 5559311 | NCBI WGS metagenome assembly JAABUN01 (sample SAMN10711877, study PRJNA513370) | rock metagenome | isolation source: Antarctica rocks | place: Antarctica: Victoria Land, Siegfried Peak sud
GCGGGTACAACGGTGCAGGGCGCGGCAAAGACTGGGTGCAGCAGGCGCTCGGCTGGACGGTGGACATCGTCAAACACCCGCGCCGACCGCGCGGCGTGTGGGCGCGCGACGACGAGGTGATCGACTGGGCGGCGATCCTGCCACCGCCCGGCTTCCGGGGCGTGCTCCCGAGGCGGTGGGTGGTGGAGCGCACATTCGCGTGGTTGAGCCAGAATCGGCGACTCAGCAAGGACTTCGAGCGCCTGTGCGCGACCGGCGAGGCGCTGATCTACGTCGCCATGACGCGCCTCATGATCCGCCGTCTGGCCCGTGCATGACGATTATTCAGACGGTTTCTAGGCTTCGCGGCAGGGCCGTGGGAGAACGTGCATGGTGTCGCCTGAACGCCCTAAGCTCGGAACGGGCGCGTCGGGCATCCCGGGCACCAATCGGCGAGGCGGCAGCGAGGCAGCATGATGGAGGAGCGCGCGATGGATAGGCCCCAGGCCCCCTATGTCTTGGGCATCGACGTCGGGACCCAGAGCCTGCGCGCCCGGGTGTTCGACCTCATCGGCACCCCGGTCGCCGCCGCCGAACACCCGCTGACGACCACCTATCGCCATCCCGGCTGGGCCGAGCAACGGCCCGAGGAGTGGTGGCAGGCCTTGACCCTGGTGATCGGGCGCTGCCTGATCGACGGCGACCTCAAGCCCGACCAGATCGTGGGGCTGAGCGTCGACGGCTCGTGCTCCAACGCGCCCGTCGACGCCACGGGCACCCCCCTCGGGCCGGCCATCCTCTGGATGGACCTCCGGGCGCACGCGGAGGCGGGCCGCGTCACGGCGACGCGGCATCCCGCCCTGCGCCAATCCGGCGGCGAGGAGTCGTCGGAATGGCCGCTCCCCAAGGCGATGTGGCTCAAGTCGCGCGAGCCGCGGACTTTCGAGCGGGCGGCCTACCTCCTGGAGAGCACGAACTGGCTGATCTTCCGCCTCACCGGCGAGCTCACCCTGCCGCTGAACAGCGCCGTCTGCAAGTGGCACTACCGTGCGGCCGAGGGTTGGCCGCACGACCTGTTCGCCGCCGCGGACATGGCCGACATGCCCGAAAAGCTCCCGTCCCGCGTGCTGCGCCTCGGCGAGCCGGCGGGCCGGCTGACGGCGTCGGCAGCCCGAGCGCTCGGCCTGCAGGTCGGCACCGTGGTCGGGCAGGGGGGTATCGACGCCTACGCCGGCATGATCGGGGTGGACGCGCTCAAGGCGGGCACGATGGCGCTGGTCATGGGCTCGTCGACGTGCCAGTTGGCGCTGACGCGCGCGCCGACCCCCGTGCCTGGCCTCTGGGGGCCATTCCCGGAGGCGGTCACAGGGGGGATGGCGGCGATCGAGGGCGGCCAGGCTTCGACGGGGAGTGTCATCAGGTGGCTTGTCGACACGTTCGGCGAGGGGGAGCGGCGACGCGCCGCCGAGAGTGGCACCGGCCTGTACGACTGGCTCGACGCGCGGGCGGGCGCGATACCGGCCGGTGCCAAGGGCCTGGTGGTCCTCGATCACTGGCAGGGGAGCCGCACGCCGATCCGCGACCCCCTGTCGCGCGGCCAGATCTCCGGGCTCACGCTCGGGCACGGCTTCGCCCACCTCCTGCGCGCGGTGTACGAGGGCACCGCCTACAGCAACCGGCAGATCGTGGAGCAGCTGCGGCACCACGGCGTCGATGTCGGGCAGATCGTCGCCTGCGGCGGCGGCGCGCAGAGTCGGCTGTGGCTCCAACTGCACGCGGACGTCGCCCAACTGCCGATCGCCCTGACCGCCGTCCCCGACGCGGTGGCCCTCGGCACCGCCATCTGCGGTGCTGTCGCTGCCGGTGCATACGATTCGTTGGAGGCGGCCAGCGCGCGGATGGTCCGCGTGACGACGCTCATCGAGCCCGACCCGTCGCGCCGCGACACCTACGACTTCTACTACGACAAGTACCTGCGCACCTATCGACAACTTGCGGGCATCATGCACGAGACGGCCACGCGGGAAGCCTCCTCCGGCGTGACGCCTGGGGCGTAGCCGATCGGCAACCGCCGACGAATGCGCCAACGAGGCGGGAGACGGCGGCACAGGTCAGGCTTCGGCATGCCCGTCGACCAATATCGGTCACCATGCGTCTTCGTGCCACCGAAACGGGGGGACCACCGGCCGAGACACGATGGCGCGTTGAGGGGTGGGCATGAGCGACGTACTGGCCATCCCACCGTGTACGGCGGCGCTACCACTCGGTACGTGGGCTATCACCGCTCAGTAGCCTCCGCAATGGCCCGTGCTGGGGGGGCGCAGACGGCCTCGACTCGACCTGTCCACGAAATCGACTTCAGCCCAATATTGGCATAGGCCATATTCGCCTCACCTGTGCCACGGTGATTTTCAGTCGCGTGCTTGGCCTTCCGCACCCCTCTACCGCCATGCACATTCCCTGCGCTGACGCCAAATAACTGCCTCAATCTCCCCCGGGCTTCCACCGATCTCTCGGCGCTAGGCTACACAGACGGCTACATTTCGGCCCTACGCGGAGCCCGGGCCGATAGAGTGACCATCTCCTTGGCAAGGAGATGCCCGGGCGGTCGAATCCCCGAGCGTGGACGCCATGCCCCCTGTGCCCGCGCGGGATCACATCCCGCCTGGTCCCTGTGCTGGCCGTTTACTCCACCCAGCCTGATTTTCTGGCAGTCCTTCCGCAAGAGAGCCGGAGTTTTGCCGCGGATGGAGTAAACGGCCAGCACAGGTGGCCTACCTGCAGGAGCAGCACCACTTCTCGCAGCGGCGGGCGTGCCGAGTGGCCGGGACGGCGCGGGCCACGGTGCGCTATCGCCACCATCGGGCGGCCCAGGAGCCGTTGCGGGCGCTGCTGCGCGAGTTGGCGGCGGCGCGGCCGCGCTTCGGCTACCGGCGGCTGACCGTCCTGGTGCGGCGCGAGCAGGGCGCGGTCAACCACAAGCGGGTCTACCGGCTGTACCGCCTGGAGGGGCGGGCCGTCCGACGGCGCGGGCGCAAGCGCGTGGCACGGACGGCGCGCGTCGCTCCCGCCGTGCCGCAGCCGGGGCAGCACTGGGCGATGGATTTCATGCAGGACAGCCTGGCCGCGGTCCGCCCCTTCCGCACGCTCAATATCGCCGACTTGGCCACGCGCGAGTGCCTGGCCATCGAGGTCGACACCTCCCTGCCCGGGGCACGGGTGGTGCGCGTACTGGCGCGGCGCTGCGAGGTCCACGGCCGCCCCGCCACCATCACCATGGACAACGGTCCGGAGTTCGCGGGCCTGGCGTTGGACGCCTGGGCCTACAAGGAGGGGGTGCAGCTGGACTTCATCGACCCGGGGAAGTCGATGCAGAACGGCCACCTGGAGAGCTTCAACGGCAAGTTCCGCGACGAGTGCCTCAACCAGCACTGGTTCACGGACCTGGACGACGCGCGGGCGACGATCGCCGCCTGGCGGGAGGACGACAATAGCGTCCGGCCGCATAGCGCGCTCGGGAATCTCACGCCGGTCGAGTTCGCGCACCGGCTCCGACAGCCGGGAAAGCTCTCAGCCTGAGCGGCATAACTTCTGGGGTCAGGTCATAATGAGCGCGGCATCGAGCGCCGCCGGCGGCAGCAACGGCCCGAGCGCGCCGGTGGTCAACCGCTCGACAGCGGCCGCGGCGGGAGAAATAATAGCCATGCGCGGACTCCTCTGGCGAACTAGTCGATAGCACCACCAGTATCGCCGGAAGGATCCGCGCACGCCTTATCTAAACGGTCTTGTTTCTAAACGGTATTGGCCCTAAAACAACCCTCGAGATACACATGCGATAGGATAAAAGCGTTCAACAGTCTTACCAACAAAGGGGTCCACGAGTAGGGCGTTAGTCAGGAGGACCCTGCTTCAGAACCCACTCTTCAAAAAGGCGCGTGGTGATGCAATAACGATCTCCTTCTATTTGCCGAATCAACCCTGTTCCTGCCAGCACGTCAAGCGCATCCTCTACATCACTGAAACTCAAGCTGGTTTCAAGGGCAACGCTCGCTATGTTTCCTTCACGAAGTGAAACGAGTCCTTTATAGACATACCTCTCCTTCGAGTCAAATCCATTGGACTTCTGGTCAAGGTTCCACCACTTACTAAACTCCTCCCGGTGTTGTCGCATTAGCTGCGATGTGATTATCCCTATATGGCCATATTGCTCATTCTGACGCCGATCAATTAGGAGGTTTAGCATCTGTTGAACTAGATATGGATGTCCCCCCGCCCAAAGAGAAAGCTCATCGTTCTCAATCTTTGAAGGCTGGGCATTCTCGTCAGTTCGCCGCTGGGCAGTGAGTTGCTGGACCTGGCTAATACTCAGCGACCGAAGCCAAATAACATTTGCAATGTTTCGAAGGGGTGAACCCGTGCGCTGCTGATATGCTCTCAGATCCCGATAGCCGGATAATACAAGTCCTAAAAAGGGCCGAATGGCTTCATCCGTATCCTTCAATGCTCGAAAATAGCTCCAGGCATCATTCGCCCAATCATCCTTGGTGACAACTTCGGCTTCATCAAGCAAGAAACAGATCCCATTGTATTGAGAGCGTCTCAGATCGCTAAGACAAAGCAAGAATAAGTGCCGAAACTCTGCGTTGTCTAATTCCTCAAGTTTCGATGCGTTACCATCTCGAAACTTAATTTTGAATTCGATTGCCCACTTAATTCCAACCTCAAGTGTGTCAATATGGCTGACAATCTGTCTAAAGGCGTCATGTAGCATGGGAGATGAAATCCGTTTCATGCGATCGATATTCTCTCGTAGACGCGCAATTAGCAAGAACCGAAAATGGTCAACGCTTCGGGGCTGCTCAAGTCGGAGATTTATGTAGACCGGAAATGCCCTCCCGCGCCCATTACTGTCTATAAGGGCCCACTGGATAGCATGCAATGTACTGGTCTTACCAAAGCGTCGTCCACCAAGCAGTACATTCACTTGGAACGGTGCGCTCGCAATTGTCTGAATTATCTCTCGTCGCCCGAAGTAATACTTCGGGTCTGTAATTGCAACCCGAAAGTTCTCGAATGGTCGTTGCCTCATGGAAGGAGCCATCGGCTTGTCTCCTCTTCTGTCAGCTGTGCCTGAATCCATCGGGATAAGAGCGGTACACGGATTTGATATTCCTCAGAAGCCTTAGTTGTATTGCGGTATATCAGGCCTGTTAGTACAAGCCAATCTAAAGCTTCTAATCGTTGATCCTCAGTGTATCTCTCGCTTAGGAGAGCGGACAGATCTGCCTCACCTAACCAACTGTTATTATTACAGGCAAAGGCGTACAAAGTTTCCATAGCAGATCTAAACTCGCGCTTCTTGATATCCGCCCAAATATTCTGTGCAAAATAATCCCGAATGATTCCAGACGACCTAAGCGACTGCTGCTCAATATAATACTTTGCTTCAGACCACACAAGCGGTGTGTCTCCCTGCTTTGGAATCTTCTGGTAAAGTAAACTGGCTAACTGCCGAGCAAGAAATGGATGCCCCCCACTAGCTTCGGAAATGCCAACTAGCGTATCATGTTCGTATGTGCGTCCCATGAGTTTCCCAATATTATCTATCATAGTGATTGTTTGGTCTTTGGAAAACGGTTCGATGTGTACTTCTTTAAAGTAGCTGAACACGGGATTTGTGGGAACTCCTGCATGCGGCCATTGATTAATTCGGTTACAGTCTGGATGCACATCAGCTATAAGTAGTGATAATCTACGATCGCGCTGACTAAAGGCGCGAAGCGCACCCCAAAAAGCATTAAATTCTTCCACATATTCCCGCTGATGATACGTATTAGGCAGTATTCGTTCAATCTCATCTATTAAGCATACAATAGGCATGCCGTAACCTACCTGAGACAAAACATCAGCCATTTGATCGAGAAGCCTAAGAAAATCCGTGCTTCCTTCAGCCGCAGAGCATTGCGAATCTAGATAAACTACAGTCGGAATTGGTGTTAATGCTCGATTCTCTGCAAGGGTCACTAGTCGCTGAAGTATTGCGTTGAAGATTTCAACACCAAATCGCTTCTTGCCCCCGAATACTTGGAGATCAATGTGTACTATTGGCTGCTGACGAAGGATGTAACTAACCTGTAGTAGAATTGAAGTCTTCCCTGATTTTCTCAAGCCGAAGACGCCAATAGATTCCCCACGGAGGAGTTCGGTTCTTAATTGGGAAATAAGCTCAGTTCGCCCAAAGAAGGCCATAGTATCACCAAGTGCCCCACGATCATCAAAGAGGTTCGCCCCTGGGAGATATCTATCAATGTATTTTGCGAGACACCCAGCACAGCTGGAAGGCTCTGATACCATTAGAGCGACTTCAGCAAGTGGGATTGGAATAACTATGAAATGGTCACGCAATCGAACACGTGTAAGCTCCAATAAAGTAGCTGTATCGGGCGGCTCTGCATAAAAAAGAAGACCAATGCGCTCCACAGACTTCTTGGAGGAGTTCGACTGAGAAGGGAAAAGGTTGCCGATCGCATCATCAGCAGATGCACTCTGCGTAATTGCTACAGATACAGGCACATATTGGCGTAACCTATCTTCCGCTGCAACCACGATCAGGTTCTCAACATTGATCTTTACGGGAGAAACATTGCCATTCTGAAGAAAACGCATGACCATATTACAATGTTCTTCTTTTTGAACTACTAATGGGCTTGCAGTAAGAACTTCTCTTAAGAGATAAGCTGTGGAATTCTGACGATCACGCAGTGACAGCCGTGCGTAGATATCGAGCGCCCGCTGGTAGTAATTTTCGGCGGTGGTCCAGTCTAGCTGTTTGCGTGCCACATCCCCGGATTTTTTCCACACATCGCCCCTACCAACTTGAGCTGCGAGAAAATCTGGAGCCAAGGCGAGGACTTGGTCGTAGGCGGCGAGCGCCAGGGAGTAGCGCTCCTCGGCGGCGGGGTAGGTGCTTGTCTCCGCCTCGAGGTCGCCCAAGCGCAGAAGAATATCCCCGCGGGCGCTGAGCACGGACGGCACATCCGGGGCGAGGGCCAGGGCGCGGTCGTAGTCGGCGAGCGCACCAGCGTAACTCGCTTGGGCAGCGACCAAGTCAGCTTGCCCTACATATAAGTGACCCAGGAGGAGCTGCGCGCTGCCCCGGCCTGCATAGCTAGCGGGATCGTCGGAGGCCAGGACAAGAGCGCGATCATAATTGACACATGCTGCTTGTAATTCCCGCTCTGCTTCGACGTAACGGGCTTGCGCTACGAAATACCCACCCACAGCAACGGCAATCCTCCCATTCCATAAATCATCTTTAACATGAAATTCCCTTCGGATTTCCATCAAAGCTTCACAGATATCATAACGACCTAATTCAGTGGCCTGATCAAATGTGGTAGTCCACTCGATAACACTGCGGACCCAGTCAAGATGATTAGCATGGTAAATCGCTTCGGCAATAGCTACAGTGTCTCCAATAGTTGCAAGATTACTATAATAAGATTCCAATAGCTGATCAGCTTGCTGTAACACTGGTTCGCCCTGTTCTCGTAGCAGGCGACGTAGTAGGTCGTGGATACGGTAGCGCGTATTTTCTGGACCTTCCATGCGCCAGACGAACGAGAGGCGCGTTAACTGGGCAAAACTGGCGGCAGTTGCTCGGTAGTGAAGCGAGGAGGCTAGGGCATAGTAGATTTCCTTGTCGAAGGTACGACAAGCGCTCAAGGCACGGATCGCAAACGCAACATCGGAATCTACCCAGCGCAATAGTTGCTGGATCAGTAGCTTCACTTTGTCGCCTAATTGTGGCAAGCTTACGAAATCTGCTGCCTGTAGATCTGTACCCTTTCTCACAGCAGCCAATACAGCATCGGTTCCGAGTCCGAGGGCAAGCGGATGAATTTGCTGCGGTGCGACATGAGCGAACTCGAGAAGCTTCGTTTGTACCGCAGGATCGTCAATATGAGCTTTGGCAAGATAATGGCGCGCTTCCCGGTCAGTGAGAGGGCCAACGGGGAAATGATCGATATAGCGCGCTGGAATACTATGCACGTGCGCCTCGGTCCAACGTGGTCGCTCACGCCCAGCAATCACCACCACGATACCAGAGACCAGTTCCAGCCTTACTAAAAGATGACGCAGCCATTCATCTCGCTCGAAGAAGCGAGCGTCGCTGCGCTCTTCTCGGAATGCGTCATGTGAGTCGAAGAAGAGAACTAAGCGTCTCGGTGCCCCCTCAAACGTCATCGCCTCGTTAAGGTCGTGGGCGAACCAATGTGGGAGAGAATCTATTAATTCGGTCTGTGGATCCATACGCTGGATCGAGTTGATATCGCTCTCAGCAATCTTGCCTCCTTGTCGCCGAGCAAAGTTCGTTTTGTCCACTTGGTCACCGTAATGCTTACCCACGTTCTCAAGCAGATCCAATTCTATGTCGCGGAATAGCGCCTTGTACCTCTCAAATTGGCCAATCGAATACAGATACCAAAGGATGGCAAAGTCGAAGCGCGGAAATCGCAGGCCATATTGTGCTAAGGCGCGGCGCAACATCAGCAATGCCGACATTGGTTCCTGGGGACGGTCATAATCCCGCGGCTGAAGACCGAAATCAAGATAGGCGTACGGTAACGATACCTTATCAGGAACACGAATATAACGTTCGACGAATTCCGCGTCATCGTCGACTGAACGCAGCGCTTGCCACGCTGCAGAATCGAGCACCGCCCAGCATCGTTCGCGCAGGTAGCGTAGTAGAAGTGACTTACCGTTCCCTCCGTCGCCAGAGAAGAAAAGGATTTGCAGCTTCGGCGGATTATCGTTGAGATATCCAGCGAATTGACGAATAAGTCTCGCGCGACCTACGAACAGGTCCAGTGCTCGCAACCCTTTTGTAAGACTATCATCCGGCTCAGTCGCGTCAAGGATTGACATGCTATTTAACCCTTAATTCCTGCAGCGATTCTAATACGAGATATCCCGACTCTATTGACGCTAGGGTATTACCTTCAAGGATAAAGTCAATAGGGCTTGATCGCTGTTCAGTTACAGTTTCCGAGTGCATTGCGGTACGAATTGTGGTACTAGCTTGCCTTCAAGCCAGTAGTAACAAGAAACCATCGTATCACGATCTGCTTTTTTCCTTGCCATTGCTCGCAAAACTTGATGGTAGCCCCGGACGGACTCGAACCGTCACTCCCGGAGGAAAGGGATTTTAGGTCCGCCGAGGCGCGTTCCATCGGCTTCCACGGGATACCATTCCCCCCGCCATCGCTGGGAAAACGTGCGATCTCCGTACCACCGCGTTCCACCGATCTCCGGACGGTAGGCTACACGTTGGCTACATTGCTATGGGCTCCTCGGATCCTCGGAGGCGAGGGCCGTCATCGGAAGGCGAAACGTGCCCGTGTCCAGCCCGACGATCAGCACCCGCGCATTGCCGCTACCGCCTGCTACGCCCCCCCCCTGACCGCCAGCAGGCCACACCACGCCTTGCCCCGGTGAATCTCGGCACTACCGTTGGCGGTGCCATCCAGCGGGGCGAAAGGTGCCGACGATGGTGCGATGTTGCCTAGCAAGCGTGCCACTGTGCTCGCCAAACGCGTGATCACGATCGCGATGCACACGGCATCGGCTGTTCCCGACGATGACGACACGGCGAAGTTGAATGCGGTCGCGCGAGGCCTTGTCGCTCGTGCGTCGGTGGCGTGTCGCTGATGGAGTGCAGCGCCAAACGATGACCGGGCCAACGGGCGGTGCGCGAGCATGGTGGCACAGAATGTGATCAGATGGGTGGGACGGCGCAGCGGCGCAGCGAGGAGGGCGCACAGATGATGACGATCATCACCGAGTCGACGATCGAGGCGGGCAACGAGGCGCAGTGGGATGCGGCATTCCAGGAGCGGCTCCAAGCGGCACGGGCGCAGCCCGGTTGGCTGGCGACGCAGGTGCTCATCCCCGAAGGTGAGCCGCAGCAGCGCGTGATCGTCGGCACCTGGGAGAGCCGGGCGGCCTGGGAGCGCTGGCATCGGGCCGATCCGTTCCGCGAGACCCGCCAGCAACTCGACGCCGCCGATCGCGAGGATGGCCGCGAACGGTGGTTCGCCGTCCACAGCATCGCGAACGCCGAGGGCTGAGCGGTGATCCTGCCTCCTAGCGCACGACGCCGGGGGCGTACGGATTGTGGCCCGACAACGCAACACTCGTGCGATGTGGGGGCTTGGTTCCAAGGAAAGGGTGACGCTCGTGTCTGCGCCGACCTGCCCGCCGCCGGGTGCTCCGCCTGGACAGCCGCTGACACGGCTCGGCATCGTGGTCGTGACCCGGAATCGGGTCGCCACCGTGCAGGGTACGCTCGCACGCCTGACGGCGCTGCCCGAGACGCCCGCGATCGTGGTGCCGCGTTCCTCGGCAGCGGTGGTTTCCACCCGTACTTCGGCACCGGCGGCGAGGAGGCCTGGGTGGCGATGAATCTTGCCGCGCAGGATTGGCACCTCGCCTATGTCGATGCGGTCGTATCGCACCATCACCCCAGCGCCAGCCGGCCCAATATGCGCGAGCGCTACAGCGAGGGGATCAGCGACCGTCTCTGGGAAGCCTGGTTGCGCCGCCCGCTGTGGATAGCGCTGCGCATCACCGGGCGGCACCTGCGCCTGGCGCTGACCGAGCCGATCAGCCGGGCGGGACTGCGTCGCGCGCTACCCGCGCTACCCGCGCTGCCCCGCATCCGGCATGAGCGCGACGTCCTGCCTCGCCATGTCGAGGCGCGGATCCGGCTGCTGGAGCGGCACGATGGCGCGCGATAGGGAGACCGCCATGGCGGCGCTGTCAGCGGGGGGAGCGACCGCGCGAGGGCTGAGCGGGACGGGAGCGATCGTGTCCGATGTCGCGAAAATTGCCGTCCTGCGGGCCAATCGACTCGGCGACTTCGTGGTCACCTTGCCCGCGCTGACCGCCCTGCGCGCCACCTACCCGGCGGCGGAGATCGTCCTGCTCGGCCTAACGTGGCACGCCGCGTTTTTGGCGGGGCGCCCGCAGCCGATCGATCGTGTGGTGGTCATCCCGCCCTGTCCGGGGGTCGGTGAGTCCGAGGATTTCGTCGCCGACCCCGCCGCGCTCGACGACTTCTTCGCCACGCTGGCGGCGGAGGGCTTCGACTTGGCGCTGCAACTCCACGGCGGCGGGCGGTTCTCCAATCCCTTCATCCGGCGCGTCGGTGCCCGCCTCACGGTCGGGCTACGGACACCGGAGGCCGCGCCGCTGGATCGTGGGATCCCGTACATGCCCTATCAGCACGAGATCCTCCGCTTCCTGGAGGTCGTCGGCTTGGTCGGGGGCGGGCCGGTGCCGCTCGCGCCGCAACTGGCGGTGACGGGGGATGATCTGGCGGCGGCGGAACGGGCATTGCCGGACGATGGCCGACCGCTCGTCGCCCTCCACCCCGGGGCGACCGATCCTCGCCGCCGCTGGCCGCCCGCGCATTTCGCCGCCGTCGGCGATGCCCTGGCCGCAGCCGGGGCGCGCGTGGTCCTGGTCGGGACGGCGGACGAAGGCCCGCTCGCCGTCGCCGTGGGCGGCGCGATGGCCGCGCCAGTCGCCGACCTCGCGGGCAAGCTCACCCTCAGCGGCTTGGCCGGGTTACTGGCCCGCTGCCGGGTCGCGATCGGCAACGACTCGGGGCCGCTCCATCTGGCGGCGGCGGTCGGTGTGTCGACGGTGGGCCTCTACTGGGGGCCGAACCTCATCCACTACGGCCCGCTGACGCGCGCCAGGCACCGCCCCTTCGTCTCCTGGCACGGGGCCTTCCCAGATGGCGAAGGCTCCGCTGCCATGACGGCTTCCGACCCTACACCGTCCCTCGTCGCCGATCTCCCTCCGGCAGCGGTCGCCGCCGCCGCCCTGGAGTTGTACACGTCGCGCACCGCCGATACCCCACGGCGCTAGCGGCAAAGGAGCAGCGATGTCACGACACGCGGGGCCGATGCGCGTCGGCTGTACCGGTTGGTCGATCCCGGCGACGAGTGGCGCGGCCTTCCCCGGCACCGGGAGCCACCTGGAACGGTATGCGCAACGCGTAGGTGCGGTCGAGATCAGTTCCTCGTTCTACCGCCACCATCTGCCCCGCACCTACGCGCGGTGGGCCGCGACGGTGCCCGCCGACTTTCGCTTCGCGGTCAAGCTCCCGCGCACCGTCACGCACGACGCCCGCCTGGGCGCGGCGGGCTTCCCCGATCTCGACCGCTTCCTGTCCGAGGTCGAACATTTGGGTGACCGGCTCGGCCCGCTCCTCGTCCAGCTCCCCCCGAGCCTCCCCTTCGACGCGGGGCGCGTGGGCGCGTTCTTCGCGGCGCTCGCCGCGCGCACCCCGGCTGCAATCGCCTGCGAGCCGCGCCACCAGTCGTGGTTCACCGGCACTGCCGACGCGCTCCTGGCAGAAGCCCGCGTCGCCCGCGTCGCCGCCGATCCGGCGCTCGTGCCCGCTGCGGCAGAGCCGGGCGGATGGACGGGGCTGGTCTACCGCCGCTTGCACGGAAGTCCCGTGATCTATCGCTCGCCGTATCCGGCGCCGGCGCTCGATGCCTACGCTGCGGCTATCCTGGGGGAGGCGGCTACCGCGCCGGTGTGGTGCTTTTTCGACAACACCGCCGACGGCGCGGCCGCACGCGATGCCCTGGATCTGGTCGCCCGCCTCAAGTAACCATGAGCACCACAAAACGCCGTTTTGCAAAGCGGGCACGGTACATTATCCAGCGCGGTTGGCCTCTCGCGGCGCAACAATAACTGTCGCCAGACCACGCGCGATCTATCATGACCACGATCGGCTATAGTGCCGCTACGGGGCGTGGCGATGGGTGGCCCGATGGCCGTGGCGCGAGAGAGGACGATGGACACGACGAGCGTGGGCACGCGGCAAGTAGAGGAGGCGGTCACGCGACTCTGGGCGGCGATCGACGCCCGCCAGGAGGAATTGATCGCGCTGGTCGCGGCATTGGTCCGGCACCCGAGCCCGCTCGGCCAGGAAGCCGCCGCACAGGGCTATGTGGCCGAGTATCTGCGTGCGGCAGGCCTCACCGTCGCCTCGTGGGACCTCGCTGAAACGCTGCGCACCCTCCCCGAAGGGGGCGACAGCGGCGTGCCGTTCGCCGGGCGACCGAACGTGGCGGGCACGTTGGCGGGCGCTGGCGGCGGACGCTCGCTGATCCTCAACGGACATATCGACGTCGTCAGCGCCGAACCGCTCGCCGCCTGGACGCACGATCCCTGGGCGGCGACGATCGTGGACGGGCGGATGTACGGGCGCGGCGCGTTCGATATGAAAAGCGGCATCGCGCTCAACCTCTTCCTCGCCAGATTGCTGCGCGACCTCGGGATCCGCCTGCGCGGCGATCTGATCGTGCAAAGCGTCATCGAGGAGGAATGCACCGGGGTCGGCTCGCTCGACATGGCCCGCCGTTTCCACGCCGACGCGGCACTCGTCACCGAGCCAGAAGGGCTCCGCTTCACCTGGGCGCACATGGGCGTGCTGTGGTTCCGGGTACAGGTCACCGGCAAGGCGGCGCACGCGATGATCGCCACGACCGGGGTGAACGCGATCGTGAAGACAGTGCCCCTCATGGCGGCCCTGCAAGACCTCGAACGCCGCCTGAATGAGGAGGTCCACCCGGCCTGGCGCGATGTGCACCATCCGCTCAATCTCAATATCGGGGTAATCCGGGGCGGCGACTGGCCAAGCACCGTACCGGGCAGTTGCGAACTCCACTGCCGCCTCGGCTTCTTCCCGGGGCAGACCCTCGCCGCGACGCGCCGCCTGATCGAGACCGCGATCGCGACGGCGGCGGCGGCCGACCCCTGGCTGCGCGCGCACCCGCCCGCCGTGACCTACGACGGCTTCCAGAGCAGCGGCTCGCTCGTGTCGCCCGACGCCCCCTCGGTCCGGACACTGGGCACCTGGCACCGGCGTGTGACCGGCGCGGCGATGCCGCTGGTGGTCGGCACGTCGATCAACGACATGCGCTACTTCAATTTCGCGGGGATCCCGTCGGGTTGCTACGGGGCGACCGGCGGCAACGGGCACGCCGCCGACGAGTGGCTCGAACTCGCCTCCCTCGCACCGACCGCCAAGGCGATCGGCGGGTTCCTCCTCGACTGGTGCGGCGTGGCAGGCTAAGCGCCACGCTGCAACGCCACGCCGACCTTCACAGCGAGATACCGGAGGGACGCAGATGACACGGATAGTCCAGGGGCAGATCGTCGAGGTGCTGATCGGAGAACGACCGCTGCTGGCGACCCTCGGCGAGAAACAGGCGTCACCGGATGGGGCCTATCTCGTCAGCACGGCCGTGTCGCGGGTGGCCGTCACCCTGGACGGCTTCGCGGGCGATCGACACGCGGGGATGACCCGCCGCGCCGATGGGCGTACCCCGTTCTACCCGCGCGACACCCTCATCCGCAATAGTCGGCAAGTCTCGCTCGTCGCGGTCGAGGAACTGGCGGCACTCGCTGCCGCCTTGGGCGTGCCGCAGATCGCGCCAGCCTGGCTCGGGGCGAATCTCGCGGTCAGCGGGATCCCCCACCTCTCCCGGCTGCCACCCGGTTCGCGGCTCTTCTTCCCGCACGAGGCGACCCTAGTGATCGCGGCGGAGAATATGCCCTGCGTCTATCCGGGCAAGGCACTCCAGGCACGCTTTCCGCTGGTGCCGGGGCTCGTCGCCCGGTTCCCGCAGTGCGCCCGCGGTCTACGCGGGTTAGTCGCGTGGGTCGAGCGGCCGGGCACGATCGAGACCGGCGACGCGGTGCGCGTCGCGATGGTTGCCAGGCGCCCCGATGCCGCCGGGCGCTAGGCCGGGCGCACAACGCGGCAACAGGGCGGAGGACGCGTTGCGGGATGGCGCTCGCTCCCCGCCAAGGCGGGTAACGCACCAGCGCAGTACGCTGGCAAGGGCAATGACCAACAGCTGGCCACGCGAACGTGGATGCTCGCTAGCGTTCGCTGCTCGCGCTCGTACAACGCCGATGGCCCCGGTAGGCCCCGAACCCACACGCCCAAAGACACGTGCGTGGAGGTCCGCCGAGACCCTTGCCATCAGCTTCCACGGAACGCCATCTCCCGCGCCATGACCGAGAAGACAGACCACGAGCCTGATAGCAAGGTCCACCGAGCTGAAGGTGCTGGGCTACAGCTTGGCTCCATTGCCGAGCATCCCGAACGTGTCGCGAACCCGCCGTTTTCGAACTGGAAGCGCGTCCTCCCACGGGCATCCACGCCTTTCCACGTTCGCTACTGTGACAAGGAAAACGCAGCGCGCTCTCTGCACACTTCCGGGCACCTCGTCCGGCTTGTCTACGTCCTTGGCGACACACGCGGGCACGTACGCCTGTCCTGGGCGCGGACGGAGTAAGCGGCCTGGAAGGTGTAGGAGGATGTGGTGACGCCGAAATCGCCCCCGACACGCGTCATCCCGAAGAGGCCCGTGAGGCAGCAAGATATATGCTGCGTGCGTATGTCCGCATGCGGGGCACGTAGCTGCGCTCCATTCCGTAATGCCCGTCGCCACCATGGAAGGCACGGGTCGTGCAAAGGAAGCCAGCGAGTCGCCACCGGCGACTGCGCCCGTGGCGACGCGACGATAGCATGATGGGAAAGCTCATGACCTTACAGTTGCCGTTTGACAATTCCTATGCGCGGCTACCCGAGCGATTCTTCGCGCGGGTCACGCCCACACAGGTCGCGGCCCCGCGCCTCGTGCGGGTGAACGCGGCCCTGGCGACCCAACTCGGCCTCGATCCGGCGTGGCTCGCCAGCGAAGAGGGGGTGGCGGTCCTGGCGGGCAACCAGATCGCCACAGGGTCCGAACCGATCGCCATGGCGTACGCGGGGCACCAGTTCGGCAACTTCGTGCCGCAGCTCGGCGACGGTCGCGCGATCCTTCTCGGCGAACTCATCGACCGCGACGGCGTGCGCCGCGACCTCCAGCTCAAGGGAGCCGGGCGGACACCGTTCTCGCGCGGCGGCGATGGCCGGGCGGCCCTGGGACCCGTGCTGCGCGAATACGTGGTCAGCGAAGCGATGGCGGCGCTCGGCATCCGCACGACCCGCGCGCTGGCGGCGGTGGTGACCGGGGACATGGTACGTCGGGAAGAGTTGCTGCCGGGCGCTATGTTCACTCGTGTCGCCGCCAGCCATATCCGGGTCGGCACCTTTCAGTTCTTCGCGGGTCGTGGGGACGTGGACGGCCTGCGGGTACTCGCCGACTATGTCATCGCACGACACTATCCGGACGCGGCCCACACCGAGCAGCCATACTGGGCACTCCTCGACGGCGTGATCCGTGCCCAGGCGAGCCTGATCGCGGACTGGATGCTGCTCGGATTCATCCATGGCGTGATGAACACGGACAACATGACGATCTCGGGAGAAACGATCGATTACGGGCCTTGCGCCTTCCTGGACGACTACAATCCGCAAGCGTTCTTCAGCGCGATCGACCAGCATGGCCGCTATGCGTATTTCAGGCAGCCGTCGATCGGCCTGTGGAATCTGACCCGTCTCGCGGAGTGCCTGCTGCCGCTGCTCGCCGATGATGAGGACGCCGCCGTCGTTGTGGCGCAAGAGTCGCTCGACGCCTACGCATCCCAGTTTGAACAGGCATATCAGCGAAAGCTACGACGGAAGCTCGGACTCTTCACCGAGTGTGCTGACGATGCCGCGCTCGGACAAGATCTGTTGGAGGCGATGCGCGCGAACAGCGCCGATTTCACGTTGACGTTCCGACGGCTGAGCGAGGCGTCATCCGGCGACGAGGGCGATGGCGGCGTGCGCGGCCTGTTCGCCGACCCGTCCGCGTATGACACCTGGGCCTTGCGCTGGCGGCAACGGCTTGCGCAGGAGCCAACGGACGCGGCGACGCGCCAGAGCGCCATGCTGGCGGTCAACCCGGCGTACATCCCGCGCAACCATCGCGTGGAAGCCGTGATCCGCGCCGCCGTGGACCACGACGATTTCGCCC